>Ga0316222_1002149_pt1 | contig 21778 bp, 21 predicted proteins | sample TBH18011metaG_FD_206008 | JGI IMG/M metagenome (GOLD analysis project Ga0316222, IMG submission 206008) | Freshwater microbial communities from Trout Bog Lake, Wisconsin, USA - TBH18011 | ecosystem: Environmental > Aquatic > Freshwater > Lake > Hypolimnion/Profundal zone | place: USA: Wisconsin... | reverse complement strand
GCCGGCCTGGGGCCGGAATGTGTGCCGCAGTTCATGAATGGGTATGCAAAACCCCGCCAGTTTCCTGGCGGGGCGGCTTGTTACCTGCTGACCCCCATGCGCTCGATGGCGTCGATTATCGACTTGGCGATACTGGCCGACTCGTAATCTCTCGCCTCAAGGGCCAATTCCCTCATGCGGATCACGGCGAAATAGACAACCTTGGCGGCAGACATGACGGCCAGATGCTTGAGTGTAGACATATAGGTTACCTCCTTGAGCGCGGCGAAATTGCCGCGTGAGGAGGGCCTATCGGGTATCGGGGAGGGCTATCACCCCAACCAACGCCATAGGAAAACTGGAGAGGCTCAATGCCGCCGCTCTCCTGGTTCCAGCTTGTCGCGCAACAGATCATCCACAGCCGTGCATATCCGCTTCCAGATCGCCCATCCCTCGGTGTCGCCAGCGGCCATCAATTCGTCGGCCCGTTGGGCTGCATGGATAGGGGCATCCTCGCGATGTTGGCGAATGATCAGATTGGCTGCCCGCCAGATGTCGGGATCAGTGACAACCATAGGGCGCTCTCATTCCAGCCACCGGACGATGCCCAGCACGTTGATGGCGGTGAAGGTTGCATTGAGCGCCACCAGGGGCCGATCACGCATGACTAGGCCGGCTGCGGTCCAGGACAGCGACGAGACCAGAAACAGGACGAAGCCCCAGCCCGATATCAGGATGTTGGCAGCGATCAGCAGGGCGCCGAGGATGCCGGCGACGGTGCCGAGCCATTTGAGGCTGGGAAGGATCTCGTCAGCCCTCACTCCCTGTCCACCACAACTCGGTACGCCGCGATCCAGTCCTTGGCGATTATGGCTTGTGCGTCCTCAAGGGTCATCTCACCGTCGCAGACCATGCGGTGCAACTCATTTTCAAGCTGGTCCTTGACGTGAGCATTCCACTCCCGAGCCCGGTCATAGGACTCGGGCCACAGATTCTTGGGGTCGTTGCTGCCGCCCAGCTCCAGACTGGTCAAGTGGTCAATCTCGCATCCCTCGGGCGACGTGCCGCATTCGCCCCGGTGGTTCCCAGCGATGCCGTAAGCGGCGAACACAGCCCGTTTGGTGCCCTCGGAGACATGCCGGACGCTCTTGGACCAGCCGGGCCGGCACACGTCGTCTCGGCTGGTGGTCAGCACGTCACCAGGGGTCAACTGCGGGTCGGGAAGATCACCGGCCAGGGCCAGCGAGGCGGCAGTGAGGAGGAGGGCGGTGAGGGCGATGGTCCGCATGGTCATTTGCCCTGGCACGCACAGCCAGGTGGCTTGTGGCACTGCTTCGCCGCCGAGATGCAGCTATTACCGCAGGCGATGCCTTTCGTGCAGACCTTGCAGCAGACGGCCGGCTTGGGCGACGCCGGCTGGTCGGCGGCGGCAGGGATCGATGCCAGGATGATAATCGCGAGAACGGCGAAGGTGCGCTGGAGCATGGTCAACGGTCCTCATCGTAAGTTGGGCTTGCATCGAAAATTGAGGCCGCAGTCCCCCCGACCTCTCTGGACAGCATCGAGCGGTATCTCGGGTCCGGGATGATCAAGGGTATCGGTCCGGTCTACGGCGAGAAGCTGGTAAAGGCGTTTTTGGTGGTGGGGTTTGAGTGTAGAATGCACGTTTTGGTGGGGCGACAACACAGCTTATTTCAGCCTTGTAGGTTTGATGGCTCGGCTGTGACGTTCGACGCAAGATGCGAAGAAACCCGCGCAGTGTTCGGCGACTTGGCATCCGTCGCATTCGGCGACGAGTACCTGTTTGTGGTCGGAGATGCTGCGGCGGGCGAAACCGCGCACGTCTTCGGCCAGGACGCATAGAGGGATATTGTAGATGGACACGTCCATTCCGTGCCTGTGCAGTGTCCTGACCGCTGAGGTCAAGATGTCGCGGTAGTCAATGGGGTCGATCCAGAGATCGGACCAGTTCATCGTCGCATACCCTGTGTTTTCCATTCCCATCAGTGCGATCTGACGGACGAACGGGAGTTTGCGTCGGATGAATTCGGCGGTCTGGGTCAGGCGCGGAATGCTGCGGGCGTGCAGGACGATCCTGATTTCGGATTCGACGCCGTTGTTTTCGAGATTGTACAGCCCTGCGACCGTTTCGCGGAGTGCGCCTTTCGCCTGCGCGATGTGGTCGTGGACTTCGGGAACATCGCCGTGGATCGGGATGCTGAACCGCAGGGAGCGATTTCCAACCGCTGCGACGGCTTCCGCCACCCTCGCGTCTGCGAACCCCCTTCCGTTGCTCAGCCAGCCGTTCAGGATAAGTGTGGAGGAAGGGCTCTCGGGGTAAAAATCATTGGCCGCCGGATGCGAAAGTGTCCGGCGGATCAATGACTTGATGGGGTAAGTTGAGTAGCGCGCATGTTTTTCAACCCGGAAAGAAATCTTTCCAGGTTGAATATCTTGGCTGGGTTTTCGCGAATTATGTTTGTGGCTGGTGCCGTGTGTCGACGGCAAGCGCTGACCCGAACAAAGCAAACTTTAGCCAAGAATCCGCCCGTCGTCCAATCATTCTTCGCTTTGCCAGTACAGTCCGCACGGGCCTACTTTGCGTGTTCCTGTTGCGTTCTGTTTAGGCAATTTTCCGTACACTTCATCGCCAACGCGATTCAACGTGACGTTGACTGCCCGCACCGGAAATGGTAGGAATAATCCAAGAACTTCAGAGGCTTGCGACGAACCATGCCCAAAGGCTCTCCCTCCACCGCCCTCGTTCCCGTGGATGCGCCCCAGCCCCCGGCGAAGACGACGCGCCCCTATACGAAGCGCAATGCTGGCGGTCCGCGCGTCCCGCCTGGCGTCGACGGCATCCAGTCCAATTTTTGCCGTAACATCGCCTGCGACAACTTCGGCATCGAGCCGGCGGCCATCGGGAGCCGCGGACGCCCGAAGAAGGGGGCGTTGCGCGACGGCTATCGACTTGGCGGCACCGGGGGCAAGGGCCGTCTGGTCTGCACGAAGTGCGGCCAGCATTCGTCTTTGAAGAGCAACGCCGGGATCAAGGAGGAGCTGGATCGCATCTCCGCCTATCTGGAGCCGCCGCCCGATCCCTCCTGTCCGAACGCCGCCTGCGACAATCACCGCGCGTCGGCGCTGACGAGCGAAGGCCTCTACCGCTCGCACGGCTACACCACGGCCGGATCGCCGCGGTGGCGGTGCAAGGCCTGCGGCGCGGTCTTCTCGGTGCGCAAGGCGAACCGCGACCAGCTCATGTCGCACAAGGATGCGATCTTGTTCCAGCTGCTGGTGAACAAGAACTCCATCCGCTCGATGTCGCGGATCACTGGCCTCTGGCCGCAGGCGATCTACGACAAGATCGACTTCATCCACCGCCAATGCGTGGCGTTTATGGCCGATCGCGAGCGCCGGATCGCCTCGCTCAACCTTCACCGCCTCTACATCAGCACCGACCGGCAGGATTACGTCCTGAACTGGTCGAGCCGGAAGGATCGGAAGAACACCCAGCTGACCGCCGTCGCTTCCGCCGACAATCGTTCCGGCTACGTGTTCGGGATGCAGACCAATTTCGATCCGTCGATCGACACCGAAGTGATGGAGGCGGAAGCCATCGTCGCCGGCGACTTCAATGTGGTCGAGCCGTCGTTCCGCAGGTTCGCCAGGTTCTGGACCACCCCGGATTACGAGGAGGCCAAGTCGGCGGACCCGACCGACATTCCCCTGGCCCGGGTCGATGACACCGGCGATGTGTTCGCGGACATCTCCGCCGCATACGACGAGATGGACCGGATCCCGGATGACGAGGCCAAGGAACGGCCGCCGCACCTGTCGAAGCTGCCGGCCAAGGGCGCGCAGGTCCATTTCGAATACACCGTCCATGCCCATTTCCGCCTGTTGCGGCGGATGTTGGGCGAGGTCGGCCTCATCCGGTTCTTCATGGATCAGGACAAGACGCTCCGGGCCGGCTGCATCAGCACTTACTTCGATGAGATGCGCCTCGGCCGAGCCGACGCCTTCTACGTCAAGATCGACAAAGGCCTGAATGTCGACCAGCGCCAGAAGCTCGCGAACCAGTCCCGGGCCAGACTCAAGGATTTCAAAAGGAGCATCGGGCGTCCGGACATGAGCGACTGGTGGGCGCGCGTCCATCTTCTCGAGCCGGAAATCCAAAGCGCCAGGTTGATGGCGCAGGACGATCTCTGGGTGGCCTTTCCGGTCAGCACCGAGGCCGAGCCGCTGAAGGCCGTCTGCTGGCTCACCGACCGCAGCAACGTCGCCCACTCGCTCCGGCATCTGGCCATCATCTACGCGCGGGCCACGATGCATCCCATCGACCGCTACTTCATGCAGATCCGCCGGCTGTTGATGGCGCTGGAACGGCCCATCCACACCCCGAGCAACGACGGGCGGACGTGGCGCGGCTACAGCCCCTACAATCCCGCCCGGGTCCAGAAGCTCCTCGACATCTACCGCTGCTTCTACAACTTCGTGGCCGTCGGCAAGGGCAAGGCGACCCCAGCCATGCGCCTGGGCCTCGCCAAGGGGCCGATCTCGATCGAGAAGATCCTCTACTTCGATCCGACCTGCCGGGAAGACGTCGCCGCTCAGCGCCTGGCCAAGATGGCGGCGGAATAGCTCAACGACCACCATCGCTTGAGAATGAAGAGCGCAACCGGCCGACATTCATGGCGGCCTTGGCGGAGATCACTGACAGGGCTCTGCTTGTGAAGCCGTCTTATGACTCAACGCCCTCGTCAGGTTCCGCCAAGACCTTCGAAATCTGAATCTCGACCGTCTTGCCGGCGCCATGGAACCAAAGCTCCCGGATTTTCGCGTCTCCACTCGCCGGGGGTGGTGAAACGTCCCTGACGCGGAAGGTGGTGGGCAGATTCACGGCGTTCCCGAATACGAGAGCATGCTGCCGCGGCAAAGACGGCAATCTTTTCAGTACGGCCTCCGAGATGAATGGGGTCATCTGGCGGATGTGGGTGAGATCGTCGGGGTTTTGGATGCGGTGCACGATGAAGTTCGAGCATTGCGACAGCACAGTCTTCGACAATTCGCTGGGGCGCTGCGAAGCCACATCTAAAAAAAGCCCGTACTTACGCCCTTCTTTGGCGATCCGCTCGAAAATCCGGCTGGCGTCAATCGCGTGTTTGGTCGGCCGCTCGGCGATATAGCGATGGGCCTCTTCAAGGACGAGATGGACAGGGAAGCGATTCCGCGGATCGGCATGGCGGAGAAGTTTGAAGACCATGCGAGACAGCACTGCGGCAACCAGTTCCACGACCTCGTCGTCAACGGCGTTCATGTTGATGACAATGATCTGTTCGCGTTTGGCGAGGTTGCCATCGGCGGTCGGGCTCAGGCCGAGCACATCGACCAGGAAATCCCGTGCCGAAGGGAGGCCGGCGCCATCGCTGGCATTGGGAAGATCGTGTTTGAGAAAGGCGTATTCCTTCCTGTCCCGAAGTGATTTGAACCGCGTCACCATCTGGGAACAGTAGTCCCGGATCTGCCGATTTCCGTGGGCCTCCTCATAGAGAATCGCGAAGTCCAGGCCCTCTTCAAGGTCGTCGAAATTGAACGGGATGTTGTTGTAGGCAGGAAGAGCTACGTTCTCCCGCAGATGCTTCTTCACCTCGTCGAGGAAAAGCGTCTGATTTCCTGGCGGATCAAAGTTCCCGAATTTTTCATTGCATTTGAATCGGGTTAGCAGATCGCGATTCAGTTCCGGAGTGCCGTACTTCTCAAGCAGGGCAGAGACCCTCTGAATCTTCGACACCGGCGAATCGCCATCGGAGCCGCGGAAGCATTCGACGATGCACGTGGCGACGAAATGTCGGCGGATTTCCTTTTTCTTCTCATCGTCACCGCTCAGAAGGCCGGTCAAACCCAGCGCGGTACGCAATACCGGCACCTGAGTCTTCTCGCTCGCTTGGAGCAGAAGTTCCCATTCCGACAGGTCCAAGAACCAGTGTGGAAGGCGGAACATCCCTGCTGCGGTCGAGCCGTCAAGGATTTTGGTCTTCACCCCGATGCCGTTCTTGGATTCGAGCGTTGCGAACGCCTGGGTGTATTCACCGTTGACGTCGAAGACGACGAAGGTCGCCCCGCGCGCTTTGAACTCGTCTGGCTTCTCGAACAGAGATTGCAGGATCGACGCAACTGTGCAGGATTTGCCCGAGCCGGTATTGCCGAGCACGGCGACGTGGCCGCCAAAGAACTCATCCACCCGAACCTTTACGTCGTATCCTTGAAAAACCACCGACTTGCCGATCGACAGCGCCTTGTAGCGCGTGGCATCGGCCGGTACGGGGGCGCCGCCATCCTCTCTCGAAGGAACGGGCTCACTCGGACGGTCCGTCTCGAAGATACGGTCCAGTTCGCCGTCCAACGCATACAGCGCGTCGGCATACAGCGAGGGAAAGGTCGAGACCCCGAAGCGAAACGGACCGTCCGCACGGAGGGGCAGCATCCCCACGGGGACGACATCAAGGAACTTGGCGGAAGACGCCTTGTCCATTCCCGCTCCATCCATCCGCTTTCCTGTCGCCTGCTCCTTCTCACGAAGGCCGACGATTTCTGTGACGACATATTCGGTCTGCACCGGAATCATCAAGAATGAGCCGAGCCGTGCGACGTAATGTACGTCGTCGAAACCCACGACGGTGAAGTTGTCCGTGCCTGCGTGCAACTCCACGATGAATTGGTCGGCCGCCACGGAAACGACCTTGCCGACCGCCCTCCTGCTGTCGTCAGGCGTCATCTTTGCCGCCCCCAGGCGGCGTGCGCCCGAGCATATCTTCGACGACCTTTCGCACGGCGGTGTCGATCCGGTCGCCAGGGGGCTCGGGCATCAGGCTGTGCACGAACGTGTCGAAATAGTGGGCTTTACCGCCTCCCGGCAAGTCTCCACCGATAATCCAGACGCGGGGATCCCCCAAGGCCCGGAGCTTGGCTATCTCGCCGCCGGAGGTGGGGCTGGCGAAGACGACGAGTCGGAAGGTCGGGATTGTCAGCGCTTGGTAGATGATATTGTTGATGTGCTCGTCGCCGAACCCGAACCCAAGCGTGAAGAGCACGCTTTGCTCGCGGACAATGCGGGACTGGAACTCGCGGAAAAGGTCCGCGTAGGGAGACCCGAGGCTGGAATTCTGCTTCGCAGGCGTCGGGTAGATCATCACCTGTCCCGTGGGATCAGGAACCTGCGTCTCCCTGATGGCGAATAGACCATGCTCGTCCTCTGTCCACGTTATCGATCCGTGGAGCTTGCATAGGTAGACGAACCCATCCACAGCCGTCCATTTGCGACTCGAGATGTCGAGTTGCTCTGCCAACGCATAGCGGAATACGGCCGGATTGAAGCGCCGCTCCACTGTGCCGGAGAAACCGTTGCAATACGGCAGCCCGAGGCGGTCCATGGCCGTCTCGTTGAAGGTGTCGTAATTGGTGGTGAACACCCATGGCCGCGGCAGAGACCGATCTCGGAAAACCAACTTGCGGTAGAAATCTTGATATAGGGTGAGAACGGTGTCGTCCCCATCAGCGAACGCCCCTGTCGTGCACCGGCTCAGAACAAAGTTCTGCACCTTCGAGATGACCGCGTTTACCGTCTTAAGCGGCAGTTTGTGTCGTCCGCCGCTATGGATGCTTCGAGAAAGAGCGAAACGGTGGCAATGCAACGTCTCCATCAGGAGCTCGATGTTTCTCGAGTACTCCGGAGCTGCGAGATCCAGGCCGAGCGATGTTTTGAGGATCTTGCGCTGCGTCGCGGTTGCAAAAAGCCGATCTGCGCGCTTTCCGGTCGTGCCTGCGAATCCCTTCGCCAAAGGCTCCATCGTCGGAATGCCGACTTGCTTGCCGGACGTCATGAACGACGATGCGCCCGCTCCGAGCAGGAACGCCACGTTCTTGGCGTTCATCGCTTCGGACAGCTGGCTGCGTACTATCATGGCCGCAGATTCCCACTCAGCCGGGGCTCCATCCTTGGCCTTGATGGCTTCCTCGCTCCCTTTTAAGAAGGAGAGCGTCGGCTGTGGCTTCAAAACTGAAGCGGTTTCCTTATCCATCGTCGCCCCCTTGTCACTCAATCCTTCGGCTTACGGTGCTGCGGCATCGGCACCCTGGCGCTGAACGTCCAGGTATCCGCCAGTTCCACCCGCTTGCCTTCCGGATCCGGCGGCACCTCAACCTTGCCCTTGTGCCGCTTGTCGGGCTTGGGGGGCATTCTTTTGACCGCTGTCGCCCCACCTCCGTCCAACCGTGCGACGCGGGAGATCGATTTCCCCATGCGGATGACCAGCGCCTCGGCGTCGGCCGACAGTTCCAGCTCGGACACGGACGGCCAAGTCGCCGCCAGCCGGCACAAAAGTACGCCGTCCACCTGGACCGGCCCGGCCCAGTCGCCGATTGCAGGAAGAGACTCGGCGAAGGCGCCATTCTTGGCCTCGATTACCGCCAGCGTTCCGGCGGCGAACGCGTACTCAAGCGACACCAGCAAGGGTTTGGGCTTCTTCTTCAGCGGGTGCGGCTTGGCTGGCTTGAGGGCCTCCGCCAGGTCGCTGGCCTTCACTTTCAGCATTGCTCACCCTCCCCGCACAATCTTCATCGCCACGGCGTCATAGCGATGCCCGACGATGCTGCCGTCCAAAAGCATCTGTATGGCCTGCTCAATGATCGGGAGCGGCGCCAAGAACCATTCCCTCGGGCGGAAAGGCTTGCCGAAGCGATCTTGTATCTCGATGTCCAGCCGGGCTTCGGCGAAGAACCTGTGCAGTAAATTCTCGACCTTGTTGGCATTGAGATTGATGGCGTCCCAGCTCCGCACCGGATGGACCGGAGCAAGCAGGAAGGTCGGATCGTCGTGGGCGCTGCGCAGGCGGTCCTCAACGGTTCCTGTCGTGAAGCCGATCTTGAACAGGGTCCCGTCGAGTCGACAAATCTCCGGCAAGGCCGAGAGGCTGCGCACGACATAGATTGAGCCGGTGATCCGTTCAGCAGGTGCGGCGACCGTCGTGGTGGTCGGCTCGGCCCCGAACAGTGGTCCGCTTTCCGGGTCGGAGATACGTCGTCCGTTGGGGTCCTTGTAGAGCTCGGTTGCGAGCGAGCGCAGCAGGTTCTCGCCTTCGGTGCCGTTGTCGAAGATGAGCCGCAGGCGGGCGTTCTTGCGACCGTTGCGGATGTGTTTGTCGCGGACCTCGGCGACGTAGGCCATCACCCCGTTGAGGATGAAGAAGTCCCCGACGTTGATCTCTTGTTCGCGGGCGAAGGGCAGGCTTTTGCGTTGCCCAAGCTTCAGATCGGCGACGCACGCCGAGAACAGGGGCTCGAACCGGGCGAAGTCGGCACAAGACTTTCGCTCGGACTTCTTCTCGGGGCGAGCGATGGCCGAACGGGCATGGCGCAGAATGAAGATGTCGGCGGCCGGTGCCGTCAGCAACTCATCATCGTCAGGGATATCGTCGAGACTGGCCGGAGGCTTTTCCTCCTCGTCAGCCGGCACCGCCAGCAGACCATGGCGGTCGGCATCGCGCAGCTCTGCGATGATCTCCGGCGCGCTCCGATAGGTGTTCAAGCGCATGGCCAGCGCCCGCTCATTCACGGACGCCTTGTGGCCGGAGGATCCTTTTCCAGGGACGAAGCCGTGCCGATCGACGAAGGTGCTGATCTCCTCGAAAGCTTGGGCGATGCGGCCAGACTGCGTGGAGGCGTTTCGAGCCGAAGGCTTGACGTCCAGCAACCCGAGGTCGTCCTCTTCGCCCAGGATCTCGTCGAGCGTCTTGCCCATCAGCGCACCTGTTCCTCCGCCATCTTCTTGCGCTTGGCGGCGCGGATCCATTCCAGCGCCTCGGCCATTCTGCGCTCCAAGGGGTTCGGACTGACCAAGCTGGGCTCGTGCCCGCGATCCTTGGTGAAGGCCCGGATCCGCGGCCACAAGGTGGTCGCCTCCTGTTCGGTCATGGGCACTTTGATGGCCGAGATGGCGCCATGAATGGTCCTCAGCACGTCGGCCGTCACCGACTTGGACAGAATCTCATACGCTCGCTGAAAGGGATTGATGCTGTCGATGAGATCGATGTCGAGTTCGGTCACCTGAACGAGCTTCTCAGCCAGCCGGACGAACCGGCTGTCGCCTTGTCGGTTGGGGTCGTCGATGAGCTCGACTTCTGGGCTCTTGAACGCGGCATTGGCCACGACGGCCTGGCGCACCTCCTCAACTTCGGCCGGTGTCAGATCGGGGTATTGGCGCGCGATGACCTTGGGGATGAACACCTGATTGACCACCTCGGGGGCGTATTCCTCGGGGTTCATCGCCGCGCGCAGCACCGCATCGTCTTGGAAGATGGCTGCCGAGAGATCGGCGAGATCACTCTCGATGATCTGCCTGGTGCGCGGGGTCGAGGGCTCCTTGAAGCCTTTGATGGAGATGATGTTGTCCTCGCCGGTGTATTCGACGTCGCTCTCACGGTGCGTGCCGTCGAAGTCGTCGCTGTCGTTCTTGGTCTTGAACCGAAAGTTCGGCGCCAGAACCTGCTCCATCAGCAGCGAGCAGGCGATGGCTTTCAGCATGTTGTTGACCGCATCGGTCACCCGGTCCTCGCTCGCGTCGGGCTCGGCGATGAGGTTGGTGAACTGGGCGTGCTCTTTGCCAGGGGCGTCGCGGGTGGCCCGGCCGATGATCTGGATCACCTCGGTCAGCGAACCGCGGTAGCCGACGGTGAGAGCGTGCTCGCACCAAATCCAGTCGAAGCCTTCCTTGGCCATCCCCAGCGCGATGATGATGTCGACGTCGTCACGACCGTCGATGGCACGCAAGGTCTGCATGACCTGCTCGCGACCGGAGCCGTCATCGACGAGATCGGCGACCTTGAGGGTGCGGCCATCGAGCGTGCGGACGCGGCACAGTCCGGTGGTCGCGTCCCTGCCGAGGAATACGCCCAGATGGTCGAGGATGTAGTCCACCTCGCCATACTTGTCGGTCGTCGATTCGGCGGCGTTCGGGCGGGGAATGTGGATGATCGTCTTCTTGGTCGAGTCGAGGATCTCGTTGATGGCATCGACATAGCGGCCCCGGTAGAAGTGGTAGCCGATTCCCAGGCTCTTGAGGTCCTTGTAGCCGCTGAGCTGCTCGTAGTAGGTGTAGGTGATTCGGGTAAACTTCTCCTCGTCCTCCGGTCGCAGCACCGGAGTCGTGTCGCCGCGAAAGTAGGATCCGGTCATGGCCAGAATGTGCGTCTTCTGGGTCTCGATCAGGGCGCGCACGACCTCTCCGAGCCGGTTGTCCTCGTCGGCGGAGACGTGATGGAACTCGTCGATGGCGACGAGGCTGTCGGAGAAGGCCGACGGACCGAGTTTGTCGAAGGCGAAGCGGAACGTCGCGTGGGTGCAGATCAGAACCTCGTCGGGCGAAGCCATGAAGTCCTGGAACGCCTGGACCTTGCCTGAGGCGCCGGGCCCATCGGTGAGATTCCAGCGTGGATCAACGTTCCAGTCACGGAAGAAGCCGCCCTCGGAGAGCTTGGTCGGCTTGAAGGATGCCCCGATGGAACGTTCAGGGACGGCGACGATGACCTTGGACATCCCCTGGTTCTCCAGCTTGTCCAGGCCGATGTACATGAGGGCACGGGATTTCCCGGAGGCTGGCGGGGCCTTCACGAGCAGATACTGGGAGTTCCTCGCCTCGAAGGCCCGCGCTTGCATGGCGCGCATGCCGTATTCATTCGTGCTTTGGCTGGCGCCGGTGCGGTTATAGCCGACTTTGACGAAATCTGGCATCAGATGGCCCCCTTCTTGATCTTGGTGGCGTAGAGCTTAAAGAGGTGTTCGAGCCGTTCGGTGTCGTTGCGGAACGGGCGGCCGAGGTAGATATGCTCCAGCGTGTTGTCCAGGTCCTGGTGCGCTTCCAGTAGGTCCTTCGGCATGGTGTCGGGATCGTAGAGAGACGCGATTGTCTCGCCCGGGTGTCGCTCCCGCCTCTCGATGATGTGCCACACGTGGCTTTCGATGGTCAGCTGCTGCGCTTCCGACAGCATCGGAACAGGGTAGGTGTTGTAGACCAGCTTCACCGAGTAGCGATAACGCATCTCCAAGCTCCCGCCGACGACCGCGAGCCAGACGCGGTGCAGGGTGGAGCTGAGGATGCCGAGCACCCAGGGGGGAGGGTCGTAAATCGCGAAGGCAGCGTGGTTGATGACTGTCTTCTCGTCGGTGAAGCCACCGGGGATGTAGCGGCGGCTCTCCGCGCTTGTGTTGGGGTAGACTATGGCCGGAGCGTTCTGGTGGCTTCGGTAACAGAAGCGGTATGGCCTGTCGGCGACCTTCCGAGCGTCCCGGCCGGCGGTCTGCCGATAGGCCCTGCAGCTCTCGATGCGCATGGCGATGAACGGCACTTTCATCGCCTCGACCAGTGTCGCTTCGTCTATCCATAAGCAGAAGCGTTCGATGCCGTAGAGAAAATCGTCACCACCCATGTAGCGGCGGACGAACGGCTCGGCCTCGGGATTTGAGTTCAAGAGGCCTTCGTATTCCTGCTTGGTAAGGATGAGATGCTTCCCATCGACGGGGTTACTTCCCATGCACATTTGGGGTAGCGGACTGATTGGCATCGACTCGGGCTTGACCAGAAGATGTCCGCCTTCGATCAGGTAGGGGCTGATGTTCTTGACGGCCCGCCCGTGGTTCTGGGTGTAGATGAACTTGGCTCGCCTGGCCGTTTGAGCCTTCAATCCGATGATCGTGCAGGCAACTACGGCATTCTTGCTTGCATTGTTCGACCATTTGAACGTCTCGTAAGCGAACGAGATATCGAAGCCAGCATTGAATATGTGAGACCAGAGCAGGTGCACCTGCTCTCCCTGGCACACAGAGTCCGTCGTCACAAAGGCAATCTGGCCGCCGGTCTTGGTGGCGTGCTCGACCGCCTTGACGAACCAGCAGCCGATGTAATCGACCTGCTTCATTTTGCCGAGCCCGGCAAGATCCATGTCTTCGGATTGGCTGGGTGAAAGCTTCTTGCCGCCGAGATAGGGTGGGTTGCCAACTATGTAAAGTTCCGTCCCCGGCGTGGAGAGACACGCTTGGTTCCAATCCACACGGGCAGCATTCCCCTGGACGACGTTGCCACCTTCCTTGAGCGGTAGAATCGGGGGCGCAGTACCGAACATCGCCTTGAACTGCTCATTGGCTTGGTACTCGGCGATCCACAGCGATAGTTTGGCCGTCTCGGCAGCGAAATCAGCAAGTTCGATGCCGAAAAAGTGGTCGAGCTTCACCCCTGTCATGGGCAGCGCCCATTGTTTGGCCACCTCACGCAGGCGTCCGAAGATGCGGTTCTCAAGCTTACGCAGCTCGCGATAGGCAATGATGAGGAAGTTGCCGCTGCCGCAGGCAGGGTCGAAGACGCGGATTCTATAGATCCGTTCCAATAGCTTCTTAAGCCTGGCCTCGTTATCCCAGGCGGCGTCAAACTCCTCCTCCAGCGGCATCAGGAACAGCGGTTGGAGCACCTTCATAATGTTGGGTACACTGGTGTAGTGCATGCCCATGTCGCCGCGCAGGCCCGGCTCAACGACGGCTTGGATCATCGAACCGAAGATGTCGGGATTGATCTCTTGCCACTGCAGCTCTCCGCACTCGCGCAGCAGGCGCCGGGCGCGACGGGATAACTTCGGGATGGGCGTCCGATCCCGGAAGAGTCCGCCATTTACCCACGGGAAACGGCGGAGGTATTCATGCATGCTGCCGCGGGCGTCGGGAGGGGTGTCCATTGCGGCAAACAGAGCGGCGAGTAGGGGGGCGGCATTCGCTCCGTCATCGTTGGTGAAGTTCATCACCGTCTGGGTGAATAGACCCTTGTCGAAGATCGCCGTGTCCTCGGCAAAAAAGCAGAACAGCAAGCGCGTCATGAACAGGTTAAGCTCATGGGTGTGGTCGCGCGTCGCCCAGTCTGGGTTGGCTTCGAGGATGGCGTCGTAAAGCTTAGCCAGGCGGCCGGTAGCCTTGATGTCAGCCGGATTCTCTGCGACCCCTTCGTAGTGCTCGAAACCCGCTAGAGGCAGGAAGAAGTCGAACGCGTCGTTGAGCTTGGCGAAGGGCACGTCAAGGGTCTGGTCGACCTTCGTGTCCCGGCAATGGAATTCAATTCCGTCAGTGGCCATCACGAACTGAGGTGCATGGCGGGTGGCCAGCGGATCTGAACCCAAGGCGTCAAGTGTAGCGCCCGCCTTGCCGACGGGCGCAGGCCGGAAGAAGATTTTGTTCTTGAGCAGGACATCACCGGCGCGCTGCGCCTTGTTCGAAGCCCCCTGTCGGAGTTTTGTTATGGTCGACTTGGGGATGTTCTCAAATATACCGAGAAAATCAAAAACGAAGGATTCGGGGTCGAAGGGGCGTTCGACCACTTCCCGCAATCGACTTTCAATCTCGGCTATGTTCATTCGTCGGTGCTCGCCCCAAGAATTGTGGCGATCACTCTACCGGACATGCCCTTACTATCAAAGGGCGTAGCGCCTCTGAATAACCGATTGTGGCATCCGACACCGTTGAACGCACTGTCAGCCCGATCGTGGACAAGAGATGAATCACTCGCATCGTCCATGCTTCGGGCTGGAAGGAGTCGCTGGCGCGGCTCCTGCGCTAGGCCGACGCGGCCAAATAATCGGGACGTGGCGCTGTCCAGAACGGGCAGCGCCACCCCATCCCGCAGCACCTCAGCCCCCGGAAGTGCCGTTCTCGATCTCGTCCATGAGCGCGAGCATCTTGTGGAGCTGCTTCCTCGCATCGCCCAGCTTCTTGATCTTGGCCAGATCGATCCGTCCCGCCATGAGCAGGACCGCCTCCAGCACCTCGTCGGAATGCCGCATCAGGTCGATGAGGTTCTCCCCGCTCGGGCCGTTCTTGGCGGCGAACCAGTTCCGCACGGCCCGGCCGTTGGCGCCGGTCAGCGCAACGACCATCTTCACAGCGGCCGTCGTCCCGCCAAATTCCCGGCGCAGGGCGTCGGCGATGGTCAGTGCGAAGCCACCGGCTCCAGGCAGTGGTCCGCCGTCATCCGGAAAAGATTTTCCGGATTGGGACCGAATCTTTCGGTGATTCTCGGAAAGCGACATTCCCTCATCCTTTCTCGTACCTTCGAGGTTCGGACGCCCGGTCAACGGAGAGGCGTCCGGCCGTTTGCGGCCACGAGAACGGATGAGCGATTTGGGTGGATTCCACGACAGGGAGAAGCAAGACGAGCAATCGGACGGCGGCATCCGTGCGGCCCAATACGTGCGCATGTCGACGGAGCACCAGCGCTACTCGACCGAGAATCAGGCGGACATCATCGCCCAGTATGCCGCACGCCGGGGATTCACGATCGTCCGCACCTACGCCGACGAGGGGAAGAGCGGCCTGAGCATCGACGGCCGCGACGCCTTGAAGCTCTTGATCGACGACGTCCAGGCCGGGCGCACCGACTTCACCTCCATCTTGGTCTACGACGTCAGTCGCTGGGGGCGGTTCCAAGACGCCGATGAGAGCGCCTATTACGAGCACGTCTGCAAGCGCGCCGGCATCACCGTCCAGTATTGTGCGGAGCAGTTCGAGAACGACGGCAGCCTGAGCGCCACCATCATCAAGGGAATGAAGCGCGCGATGGCCGGCGAGTACAGCCGCGAGCTGTCGGTCAAGGTCTTCACCGGCCAATGCCGCCTGATCGAGCTGGGCTACAGGCAGGGCGGCACCGCCGGATTCGGGCTGCGGCGCATGCTGCTGGACGAGCGCGGTGCGCCCAAGGGCGAACTCGCCCGCGGCGAACACAAGAGCCTCCAGACCGATCGCGTCGTCCTGGTGCCGGGGCCGCCCGACGAGGTCGAAACGGTCCGGCGCATCTACAGCATGTTCGTGGATGACCGAAAGCCGGAGCGGGAGATCGCCGCCGCATTGAACGCCGAGGAGGTGCCGACGGATCTCGGGCGCCCCTGGACACGGGGCACCATCCATCAGGTCCTGACCAACGAGAAATACGTCGGCAACAACGTCTTCAACCGAATGTCGTTCAAGCTTAAGAAAAAGCGGGTGCGCAATGAGTCGGAGATGTGGATCCGCAAGGACGGGGCGTTCCCTGCCATCGTGCCGGTCGAGATGTTCCAGGCCGCCAGAGCCATCATCGCCGCCCGCAGCCTGCGTTGGACCGACACCGAAATGCTCGACCGATTGACGGAGTTGCTGGCCTCCCGCGGCGAGTTGTCCGGGATCATCATCGACGAGATGGAGGGCATGCCGTCGAGCTCAGCCTATCAGAGCCGGTTCGGCAGCCTGCTGCGGGCCTACCAACTCGTCGGCTACGCGCCGAACCGCGACTACCGCTACATCGAGATCAATCGCTTCCTGCGGCGGATGCACCCGGACATCATCGGGCGCGCCGTAGCCGAGATCGAGGCGCTGGGCGGAACGGTTCGGCGCGATCTTGAAACGGACCTCCTGACCATCAACGGAGAGTTCACCGCCTCGATCGTCATCGTCCGCTGCCAGGAAACCCAGGCGGGATCGCACAGGTGGAAGATCCGATTCGACGCCGGTCTGCGCCCCGACATCACCGTGGCGATCCGCATGGCGCCGGGCAACCGGGAGGTCTTCGACTACTACCTGCTGCCCCGTGTCGAGATGGCGGGGGCCGATCTCCGGCTGAAGGAGGACAACGGCATCTTCTTCGACGCCTTCCGCTTCGACACCCTGGACCGCTTCTTCCGACTGACCGCCCGCTGCAGCATCAGGAGCGCCGCATGACCGGACCGTCCCCGCAGATCCACATGGTGGCGGTCGATTCCATCACCGTGCTGAACCCGCGCGTCCGCAACAAGCGCGTCTTCAACGAGCTGGTGACCAGCATCGCCCATCTCGGCTTGAAGAAGCCAATCACGGTCAGCCTGAAAGGAGACGGGTCCGGCTACGATCTCGTCTGCGGCCAGGGCCGATTGGAGGCATTCGTCGCGCTCGGCCAGAAGAAGATCCCGGCGATCGTCATCCAGGCCTCGCAAGACGATTGTTTCGTCATGAGCTTGGTCGAGAACCTGGCGCGGCGCCAGCATACCCCCTTGGAGCTGATCCATGAGATCGGCGCTCTCAAAGAGCGGGGCTACTCGCTGAACGAGATCGCGGCCAAGACCGACTTCAGCACGGAATACGTCTATGCCATCTGCTATCTGGTGGAGCACGCCGAAAAGAGGCTCCTGGCTGCCGTAGAGCGCGGCATCGTGCCGCACACCATCGCCATGGAGATCGTGCGGTCGCCGGACGCCGAGGTCCAGCAAGCCCTGACCGAGGCCTACGAGAAGAAGACGCTTCCCGGCAATCAGGTGCTCGCCATCCGGCGCATCATCGAAGAGCGCCGGCGGACAGGGAAGAATGTCCACAGCATCGACAGCGTCCGCTCCCGCAACGTGAAACCGGTCACCGCCGAGGCCCTGGTCCGGGCCTACCGCAAGGAGACCGAGCGCCAGAAGCTGCTGGTGAAGAAGGCGACGCTCGCCCAGAGCCGTCTGCTGTTCGTGGTCAACGCCCTGCGCCGCCTGCTCGCGGACGAGCACTTTGTCACCTTGCTGCGCGCCGAGGCCATGCACACCATGCCGCGGCCGTTGGTCGAGTGCCTCGGCGGGGTGGGGAACTGAGCATGTCCGATCCGGTCAAGCCCGCCTTCGATCCTGCCCTTGTCACCCTGCCCATCGAGAACATCCTTCCGCTTCGGCAGGTGACGACCGCGCAGCGGCAGTCCGTGAAGTACCAGCGGATCGCCAGCTCGATCCGGGAATGCGGCATCATCGAGCCGCCGGTCGTGGCACGGCCAAAAGAGCCGGGTGGCCGCCATCTGCTGCTCGATGGGCACATCCGCCTCGCCGTTTTGGTCGACATGGGCGAGACCGAGGTCGTCTGCCTCGTTTCCGACGACGACGAGGCCTTCACCTACAACAAGCGGGTCGCCCGCCTCGCCACCGTCCAGGAGCACTACATGATCGTCCGCGCCCTGGAACGAGGCGTTCCCGAGGAGAAGCTCGCCAAGGCGCTCAACGTCGATGTCAAGCTCCTCTGGCGCCGCCGCGCCTTGCTGGACGGAATCTGTCCCGAGGTCGTGGATCTGCTGAAGGACAAGTCGGTCAATCCCATCACCTTCGAGGTGCTGAGGAAGATGAAACCCCCGCGCCAGATCGAGGCGGCCGAGCTGATGGCCGCCGCCGGCAATTTTTCGTCCTCCTACGCCAAGGCGCTGCTCGCCGCGACGCGCCAACATGATCTTGTCCATGCAGATCGCCCGAAGAAGGTCGGCGGAATCTCGCCCGAGCAGATGGCTCGGATGGAGCGCGAGATGGAGACGCTGCAGCGCGATTTCAAAGCCGTCGAGGCATCCTACGGAGATGACGTGCTCAATCTCGTCATCGCCACTGGATACCTGTCCAAGCTGGTGGCCAATCCCGAGATCGCCCGGTATCTCGAAAGCCGGCACCCGGAATACATCGACGAGTTCAGGGTCATCATCTCCGCCGCATCGCTGGACGACCCCAATCCACCCGCCCATTCCGACTGACCTGGCGCCGCCAAACCACGGCTTGTAGGCGTCCGGCAAAAGCGGGCATCATTGACGGCACGACCTCACATCCACTCGACGTCGATGCACCAAAGGAGCTTCGCCATGACATCGCGCGCGGCCCACTCGACCACGAAGGCCGCACCCTCTTCGGAGACCACCTGGCAGCGCTTGGAGCTGTTGCGCCGCGCCGTGGCCTCCGCCTCCATCGAGGGCGTTCAAATCGACGAGGCAACCAAGGGATGGGTCAAAGATTTCGCTCATGGCCGCCTCACCGAGGAAGAGGTGATCGCTCGCATCAAGGCCGATGTCTGATTTCGCAGTTCCTTATGAAACTCCAAGGGAGCAACCATGATCCTCGATATCCTCGTTCCTCGCCCTGGCTCCACTCTCGAACAGGTGATTCTGCCGGCCAGCGGCATCGTCGGCAGCGTGACGGGCGATGGCCGCTACATCGTAGACTTCGAGGGGAACCAGATTGCCGAAAACCTGCGCACGTTCGCGCGGCGCCTTCTTAGGTTCTGTTGACAATTACGCCATCCAAATGACGGTCGCGGCGATATAGAGGAATGCCTTGAAGTTTCTGGCGCGTTTGGCGTAACGGGTTGCGATATCGCCGTAGCGATTTCGTTCAATCACTTATTGTCAACAGGACCTAGTGCTGCAGACCGCCAACGGTCACAATATCCGACCGCTGGACGCCGAATCCTGTCGTTCGACGAAGCGCGCGAGCAGACGATCGTCGTCGGCCGCTACGATGCCGCCCGCCTCGCCGTCGTGCGGATCGATAATTCCGAGGCACTCTCGGCTTGGGCGGGAGAAGATGTCGATGCCATCACCGGTGTCCGCTTGCCGCCGGGGCCAATCGCTTTCGATGAGGCCATGGACCTCACAAAGGGAAACTTCCCCTTCTGGCGGGATGCCACGGCCATTTTGGTCAAGACGCTCGTCGGCCAGGTCGTCTGGATCGAAAACCAACAGGCGTGGGTCTTCGACCATGACGACCGGGAGCTCCGGATGCGGCTGCACGGACAGCTCACGGCCGACCGCGTACAGCTTCTATTTGGCAGTTCGCCGATCCTCGACAAGCCGAAAGGCTGACAAGCAGCGAGAATTCTCGGCGCCGCCCGTCACTGCCGGATCTTGGTCCTCGCATCGCCCGGCTGTCCAGCGAGCTGGTGAAGCTCGATCGCGGCCAGGATCTCATCGAGGGGCCGGGGAACGGTGATGGCCCGGCCGGCGACCACGAGGATGGTGGTGTCACGGACCTCGTCGCAATCGGCCAGCATCTGGATGGCCCCGAGCCGAACGAGGTTGCGCCGACCGGCGTCATCGACGAGCAGCACGAACCCTCCGGCTCGGTTGACCATGTCATCTCCTCCGGCAATCAGGATGGTTTGAGGGTAGATCATCCACACGGAAAGATCGAGTACAAAGGAAGAACGATGGGCGCGGCCACGATCTTGTTCGGCGCAGCGTCGTCCCCTTTTTTGAACCCATCTTCTCCTCATTCCCGAGGTGTTCCGGAATCGTGGGCATTGACCCGCATTTCCGCCCCCTGGAATGCCGGGTGGAAGGTCGGCATTAGCGCCCTGCCTTGATCCTCCGGCGCCATCGTCCGGGGAGATCGAAGGTGCCCAGTTCCATCATGCAGCTTGAGCTGCCACTCATTGCCAATGTTGTCCTGGCATCTGCGAACCAGATCCCCCCAGCCCGGTCATCAGACATCAATCCGTGTTCAGCGGACCCTACCAATCGGCCCGAGCGCCTTGAGCTGACTGGGTCTGGGAATAGAGATCTTCCCGAGAGCGAGATTGGCGGCGGGCGCAGAACAAAGCCCTCCAACAGCAGGAGAAGAGCCGCAGCAAATGCTGGCGAAGGCTCGGCAACGCCTCCATCTCGCTCACGGCCAGATTTGCTGGCCGTTAGGTCCGGGGTCCAGCACGACGGCGCAGAGCCAAGTGCTTCCTCGCTCATTGTGGAGGATGCCGTGATGCCCAAGGACGCGTCGGTCGAATTCTGCTTCGCAGACGTCAAGCGAAACCGCGTAGAGACAAACGACGCGTCGTTCCACAACTGGTATCGCTTCGTTCTGTCCTATCCGCCGCACATCGTGAGGGACTACATCACGAAGTTCGGCCTGACGTCCGGCGCCGTTCTGCTCGACCCGTTCAGTGGGACTGGAACCACAGCCCTTGAAGCGAAGATCTGCGGGTTGTCCGGGATCGGCATCGAAGCCAACGACATGGCCCACTTCGCCTCGACGGTGAAAATCGACTGGGACATTGAGCCCGAGAAGGTGCTGTTGGCCGGCTCGAACATCTTTGACCTTGCCAAGGACGGGATCGACCGTCGGGGCGATGATTACCTCACGCTGCCGGAAGACTCCGCGGCGCTGCTCATCACCGGCTCGATATCCCCCAAACCCCTTAACGACGTTCTCATCCTGCGCAATGCCATCTCCACCTTGCCCAACGGCAAGATCAAGAACCTTCTCTTGCTTGCTTTGGCCCGCACGGCGGTGGCTGACGCCAGCAACTTGCGTTTCTCGCCTGAGGTCAGCGCCCGCGGCTCCAAGGATGAAACGCTCGTCGTCGAGAAGTGGTTTGACTACGTCTCTGCGATGGTCGGGGATCTGCGAAATGCGCCCGCAGGCGCCGGCACCGCCCGGATCATCCGCGGCGACTCCCGCCAGCCCGGCATTCTCGGCGAGGAGGGATACATCGACGCCGTTTTCACCTCGCCGCCGTATCCGAACGAGAAAGACTACACCCGGGCCACGCGGCTCGAGTCCGTCCTGCTCGGGTTCATGACCACCCGCGACGAGCTGCGGGCGATCAAGAAGACGCTTCTGCGTTCGAACAGTCGCGGGATCTACACCGGCGACACCGACGACGGGCTCATCACTGACATCCCCTCGGTGATGAAGATCGCCAAGGAAATCGAGGACAAACGGATCGCCTTGTGCAAGGACTCGGGGTTTGAGAAGCGCTACGCGCATGTCGTCCGCCACTACTTCGGCGGCATGGCTAAACATCTCATGTCGATCAAGCCGCATCTCAAGGACGGCGCCATGCTCGGCTACGTCGTAGGAGATCAGGCGTCGTTCTTCCAGGTGCTGATCCGCACCGGCGAACTGCTGGCCGACGTTGCCAAGGCTGTCGGATACGAGGTTGTTGGGATCGACCTTTTCCGACTACGCGCAGCGACGGGGACAAAACAGGCGAT
>Ga0316222_1002148_pt1 | contig 21817 bp, 21 predicted proteins | sample TBH18011metaG_FD_206008 | JGI IMG/M metagenome (GOLD analysis project Ga0316222, IMG submission 206008) | Freshwater microbial communities from Trout Bog Lake, Wisconsin, USA - TBH18011 | ecosystem: Environmental > Aquatic > Freshwater > Lake > Hypolimnion/Profundal zone | place: USA: Wisconsin... | reverse complement strand
GCAGACAGTCGGCGATCCGTTGATACTGACTTTCGGTGAGTTCCATCGGCCCATGGTCGCCAATTTATCCCAAATGTCAATTAGTGTTAACACGCCCTAGGATAATGTCCGCCGCTGCGGCCAAAAGCAGTTTGAGGTGGACGAACGGGGCAAAGGGCGCGGAGTCGAGGAGCGACGGCAGATAATAGCCCACGGCGCGAGCCATGGGTTAAACGAACAAAACAAATCAAGCCCGGCGGGGGCGAAAGAAGATTTCCGTCGGCTGGCTTTCGGTCGCCCCATCCGGGGCTTGGATGGGGTTAACTCCTGCACCGGGAAAAAACCGGTGGCGGACTAAAAAATGAGTTACAAACTTAGGGATCGGGATTAGGGATCGGGACGAACATGGTAAAAATTGCAAAACGAGTCCACGCCGGTCGTGGGCAAGCAACCAAATGGGAAATCCAGATTAAACGCTTGACAAACGGCCACGCTTCACGAGACGCTCTTCAATACACAAAGGCAACCCATGAAATTATCCATCAGAACCCTCGCTCTCATCCCCATGCTGGCCGGCTTGCAAATCGGTCTGGCCAAACCGCCGGCCAATTTAGCGCCAGTTTCGCTGGCCGGTTACGAACTCACCGCGCAGGAGACTGGCAGCAAGGTTAAAATCACGTTTACCTATGACGCGAACACCTTTGCCCAGACCGGCCCCAGCAGCGACACCAATTTGAACGACTTCACCGCCGGCGATTACACCTATCTGAATACCGGCCCGGCCACCGGCATCATCACCAACACCGATATCGGCTTCATGGAAGACCTCGGGGCCACCAATGTCGTGGCAATTTATGTGACATTCCATAACGCCACCGCCGGCAGCTACACCTGGACCAACAACGACAGTTACGGCGCGGGCATGTTCAAGCTTTCCGCCCTGAAGAAAAATGTCGTGCCCGCCTCGCTGGCCGGACAGACGTTGTCCCTCGGCAGCAAAGGCGGCCCGGTGCTCACCTTTGACCATGCGGGCAATTATTCCTCCACTCAGAATGGCCTTACCCACACCGGCACCTACAACTTTACCCAGTTCAGCCCCACCGTCGGAGTGATTGACCAGAGCTTCACCGGCGACGAAGCCGGGGCCATCGGCTTTATCCTGCTGGATTTCAAATCGGCCACGGCTGGCTATGGCGTGGGCAACTACTACAACGTGCCAGCCTTTGGCAGCAACCCGGATGATTCCGGGCACGCCAACTTCAAGCTCAAGTAAGACCGGCCAATGTCATGCCGCAATTCCCTTCCCAATTTCCCGGCCAGACTCAAGCCAGCACGTTGCCGAAGCAATCACTTGAACAAGGCGTGATTAAGTTAAATGCGTCGGGCGATGGTGTCAGCGACTTGAAAAGAGTCCTCTGGTCCCAGTCAATCCAATCATGCAACCGAGATTTTTCGTCACCGGTAAGCTCTTAAATATGGACAACTGGCTACGGGTGATAATGGGCGCATGTCCAATTAAATCCCTTCTTCCGACACTAAACCGCTTGATTAAATGCTGGGGAAATGGACGGGCGTGAAGCCCTTTTTGAGAAGCCAAGCAGAGCGCGATGCGTCTGTCCAGCGGGATGGTTTCTATCTACTGTTACCCTTCATTTCACGCCGCTGCGCTTGAGGAAGGGTTTTAGCGAGCACGGACGGCCAAGGAATTTCTCGATGGAGATGTTGATGCCGCGCGAGTCGCCCATGGCGTATATCTTATTACTTAGCCCACCGCTGCATCGAGCCGGCGCAGCTTGACCGGGATATGTTTGAAAAACCGTGGTGGGGTGATTGCCCCGCCAATGGATTTTTGACCTTGTAATTGAGCTGGATGCGGATTGAAATTTAAAAAATGAGAAAAATAACATTAGTCATATTGGCCTGCCTTGGCTTGGCGGGCGCTTGTCTGGCCGCAGGCCATGTCGAGAACCTCCGCTGCGAATCCCTGCATGAGCCTCTGGGCATAGGCGAACCCCAGCCGAGGTTGAGTTGGATTATCGAATCGGAACAGCGCGGTGAAATCCAGACGGCCTATCAGGTGCTGGTGGCCGGCACGCCGGAAGCGCTGGCGGCGGACAAGGGCGATCTCTGGGACAGCGGCAAGGTCGCCTCCGACGATACCACCGCCATTGTCTATGCCAGTCCGGCATTGACCTCGGGTCAGGCTTGTTTTTGGAAAGTGCGCGTCTGGGATCGCGCCGGGAAGGTTTCGGCCTGGAGTGCGCCCGCGCTTTGGACGATGGGACTGCTGGACCCGGCCGATTGGCACGCCAAGTGGATTGCGACGGCACCGGCCAGTCCAGCCGGCACCAAGCTGACCATTCTTCAGGCCAGCTATGAAGCGACGGATGGTCAGGGTTCCAATGACGTTACCGCGCTGTTGAGCAAGAAAGTCAGGCGTGGCAGTCTCGTCATTGTGGTGGGCAACGACCAACTTGGCGGCGATCCTGCCCATGATCATGCCAAACAACTGCGGATAAAATATACGCTCGACGGCAAGACCGATGAGAAGACCGTTCCCGAATCCGATTTGCTTGCCCTCCCCGAATCCGCCGGCGCGCTGCCGTTTCTGCGCAAGGCATTCGTGGCCGCCAAGTCGATCCGCAGTGCGACCATTTATGTCACGGCGCTGGGCCTGTATGAACTGCATCTGAACGGCCAGCGGGTGGGCGACCATGTGCTGGCTCCCGATTGGACCGACTATAACAAGCGCGTGCGCTATCAGGCCTATGATGTGACCGCGCTGCTCAAGCCCGGCGAAAATGCGCTGGGAGCCATCCTGGCCAACGGCTGGTATGCCGGGCACATTGGCAACGGCGGCTTTCAGGTGTGGGGCACCGTGCCGGCGCTGCTGGCTCAACTAGAAATCACCTACACCGACGGCACCCACGAGCGGGTCGTCTCTGATGAAACGTGGAAGCAACATGCCAGCCCGCTGCTGGCGAGTGACTTCATGCTGGGCGAGGCTTATGATGCCCGGTTGGAAGTCAGTGGCTGGGATCAGCCGGGCTTGGATGAGAGCCAATGGAATCCCGTGACCGTGCGCGAGGAAGCACGCCATCTGGACTGGCAGGTTAGCCAGCCGGTGCGGGTCACCGGCGAGATCCAACCCAAGGCCATCACCGAGCCGAAGCCCGGCCGTTGGACGTTTGACCTGGGCCAGAACATGGTCGGCGTGGTGCGGCTGAAACTCAATGCGCCGGCCGGCACGCAAATCACCGTGCGCCATGCCGAGATGCTCAATCCCGACGGCACCATTTATGTGACCAACCTGCGCGGCGCGCCATCCATTGACCATTATGTTTGCAAGGGCGGCGGCGAAACGTGGCAGCCCAAGTTCGCCTTCCACGGCTTTCGCTATGTGGAGTTGACCGGCCTGTTCGAAAAGCCCGGAACCGAGGTGGTCACCGGCATCGTGCTGGGTTCGGACACGCCGGCGGCGGGCGATTTTGCGTGCTCGGATCCGCGCGTCAATCAGTTGCAATCGAATATTCAATGGGGCCAGCGCGGCAACTATCTCAGCGTGCCGACCGACTGCCCGCAGCGCGATGAACGCCTCGGCTGGATGGGCGATGCGGAAGTCTTCGTGCGCACTGCCACGGGCAATGCCGACGTGCAGGCATTTTTCAGCAAGTGGCTGGCCGATGTGGATGATGCCCAGACGCCCGAAGGAATGTTTAAGGACGTGTCGCCCAGCAAAAGCGGCTGGGGCGGAGGCGTGCCCGCGTGGGGTGATGCCGGCGTGATCTGCCCGTGGACCATCTATCAAGCCTATGGCGACAAGCGCATCCTAGAGCGGCACCTGCCCGCGATGATCAAATGGGTGGAGTGGTGCCGCGCCCACAGCACCGGCCTGATCCGCGACAAGAGCCTCGGTGGCAACTACGGCGATTGGCTGGCCATCGGCGCCAACACCCCGAAGGATCTCATCGGCACGGCCTATCTGGCCTACTCCACGCATTTGGTGGCCAACGCGTGCAAGGTGGTTGGACACGATGCGGACGCCGCCAAATACCAGCAGTTGTTCGAAGATATCCGGGCCGCCTTCAACCAAAAATATGTTGCCGCTGACGGACGGATCCAAGGCAACACGCAATGCGGCTACGCCATGGCGTTGAAATTTGAACTGCTGCCCGACGAACTTCGTTCCAAGGCCGCACAGTATCTTGACGAGAACATCAAGGCGAAAGGAAATCATCTTTCCACCGGCTTTGTCGGTGTCAGTTATCTGCTGCCTGTGCTCTCCCGCGCCGGCAAGCTCGACACCGCCTACAACCTGCTGTTGCAAGACACGTTTCCCTCCTGGCTCTTCTCGGTAAAACACGGGGCAACCACCATCTGGGAACGCTGGGACGGCTGGACCCCGGAGAAAGGCTTTCAGAATCCCGGCATGAACTCGTTCAACCACTACTCGTTGGGATCCTGCGGCGAATGGCTCTACGACAGCATCGCCGGCATCGGCTGGGACATGGACGCGCCCGGCTACAAGCACATCATCATCCGTCCGCAGCCCGGCAATGGCCTCACCTTTGCCCGGCGCAATTACGATTCCATCCATGGCCGCATCGCTACGTCCTGGAAACGCGACGGTCACGCGTTCACCTTGGTCGTGACGGTGCCGGCCAACACGACGGCCACGGTTTATGTCCCCGCCGCCGATGCCCTGCACGTCACCGAGTCGGGCCGGCCCGCCGCGTCGGTGGAAGGGGTTAAATTTCTGCGTCAGGAAAATGGCGTGGCCAGCTATGAAGTGGGGTCGGGAACCTATCGGTTCAGCTCTATCTTAAATAATTGAACTCCAAAAAACGGGCGCGCATTTTTTCCTGTGAGAAGTTGTGTCCGAAAGTCGGCCGGGCAGAAAGGCCAGGTTTATTCGCAACACGGAGCCAGCACCGCGTCCGCCATGCCGTGCACATTTTTTGTCGGCGGGAACAATCGTCGCCAGCACACCGCCAAGTGTCGAGCAGTAGTTTTTCGCCACCCGACTCACCCCATTTAAGTTTCCGGCGGACGGCACTAAACGACCGACACAAGTCAGGACTACAGTTATCCGCGCCGCCGAGGACGGTTTCAACCGTGATTTTTTGCGCGTCGGATTTTTTAAACTGCCGCGTCCAATCGGGGCGGTCCGCCGGACTGGCGTCGTCGCCGGTGGAATTAAATTCCGCATAGCGCGCCGTGGCGTGGCTTCCGGTTTTTTCCAATCGTTCCAGCCTTCGGGACGGACGGCCCCGGACATTTCGCAGTCCAGATAAACCGTGCTGGCGTAAATCCGCCACGGGCGGCCAAGAATGGTTTTCACGCGGGCGCGCTGTCAACTTTGCAATGCGAGAACACAAAACCGAACGGCACGTCCGCCGGCGTCGAGGCGGCGGCGATAAAACCGTTGCCGGCACAGTTGATTTTGCATTTTTCAAACCACGCGGTCGCCGCGCCGAAAATGAAATCACTGCGCCGGCGATTTCACAGCCTTCAAAACACTGCCAGTCACGGTTCAATAGGATCGTATCTTGCCAACGCGTTACAGACTAAAGCGTTCTCGCTGTAGGCACGGAGTCATATATCCGACTATTGCGTGCCATATTCCACAAAAATGGCTGGGGTAATGATCATGCTGTTTCGTTTTATGGGGTATTCACCCCATTGTGCGACAAACTGTAGCCGAGCAATATGTTGTCTGTAGCCATGCCATTGAGGTTGAACATTGATAATTTAATGTGCCATTGGCCGGGGTAGATTAAATAAACGAAAGAAGTATTATGCTAAACATATAGCGCTCGACAATGCGTTTCCGAAATGGAAACCATTCGCAATCCGACCAGTTTTATGAACAATAACTTTTTCCATTTTGGCACCAACGCTTGAACAACATTGGCCATGGGTATAAGACCTAATGGCAGGTTTTTTAGCAGCGCGATACTCTCACTTCCACGAGCAACCCTATGTTATTCGTGAAGATAGTAGAATTAAACCAATAGAAACAAACAGATGTCAACCTGACATCAAACAACAGACAAAGCAAACAAACGGAAAACATTAACAATCGATTAAAACTAATATGAAACAAAAACTAGCAATTGCCGCCGTCGCTGCTGGATTGGCCGTTTCGGCCACCAACAGTCAGGCTACCTTAAACTTCGCGGGCATTAACAATGCCCAATTCAACGCCAGTGGGGACACGTTTCAGTTGAACCCCATTGCCGGATCTACCCTCACCCCGCAATTCGACTTCACCGGTGCCGATTCTAGCCTGACCGGCTGGATTACGGGCGCGCCCTGGACAGTAAACATGGCCAACCTGTCTTCCAGCACGGTGGGCAGCATCACGTATGAGCAAGCTCCGGTTGCGGGCGGCGGCCAGCTAAACATATACGATGGCGTGAATACCCTGACCGGTAATGTTTCATGGCTTCAGATTCATACCACTTCGAATGGTCAAGGCGGGGTGGCGGATTCCTTATCTGTCAATCTGACCGGCATTGCCTACACCGGTCTCAACGCTGATTTGCTGGCCCTGGCAGCAGACGGGAATGGAAATCTCAATCTGACTTTCCAGTTCTCCGGAACCTCGCCCAATTTGACCAGCATATTCGCTGGCAATACGGGCATCACCACGGCTTCTTACTCGGGATCCGTTTCCCCGGCCAACGTCTCGGCCGTTCCTGAGCCTTCGACTGTGGTGGCAGGCATCTTGCTCCTGCTTCCGCTCGGCGCCAGCACGGTGCGCGTCTTGCGTAAAAACAAGCAAAGCGCGATTTAACCCGAAAGATCAGAGTCCAAATCACAACAGGCCAGTCATACGACTGGCCTGTTTTTTTACGGGGCGTAATTCTAAGGTAGGGTAACACCCCATATAAAATGTTTGACCTTCACTTTATTATTCGAGGATGAAAAATAAAGCCAACCGTTATTTAAGCACTAACAAACAATCAACTAACATGAAAACCCGTCTAATGTTATATTATATTGGCATTCTATCCATCGCGAGCGCGGTCGCCGTTCAGGCTGCGCAAACCAATCTGGTTCAAAGCTTAACTTTCAAGATGACCGCATGGTCTCAGGGAGCCACCACGACCAATGGAAGTATTGTCACGGTCAAAGCCAACAGCCAAAGCATTGCCACCAAAGACATCATTGGCTGGCTTGGAACAACCACCACCAATAGTTTCACCAATGCGCAGCTTTTGGTCATCAACCCGTTCGGAGTTGCCGAATCCCAGTCGCGCATTATCGTCAGGACAACCACAAAAGTGTCCAAGACGCTTTCCATTACCAATGACGTGGACGTGTCCGGATTCTTTGCCAGTGTCACCTACGCGGCCACGGTGAACAATTACAGCTATAACAGTTCCAACAATGTCGTCAATTCCGGCACATATTATGGCTACTGGGGTTTCTATCTGCTGAACAACGCAAACTATCCGCCGTTGCCCGTCACCTTCCAGGTCAGCGGCTTGGGTGTTGACTCGGCAGTAAACGTCACGGGGAAAAATAAAAAGGTTGTGCTTGGACTGGCCGACCAGTTTTCCATCACCAATGCCGCCGGCTTCGGATATGTGAACACCAATGCGTTTATCATTGGTGGCAATATTGCCATCAGTGGACAAACGATTGAAGTAGACCCTTGATCGCCCGCAAACCTTTTCGGCCGGTATGGCAGCATACCGGCCTTGCATTTGATATGCGCATCCGCCAGCCATTATAACCAGAATTGTATTCCCAGTCTTGCTGTTTGCGGGAATGGTTCTATTATTGGCCGGCCGGTTTTACCGCCAGTCATCATGGCCGTTCATTGTGATGACTGACCAAACCGGCGCGGCAACTGCGAAGACAAGCCTGGCCGTTCCCATGTCGGCTTTTCAAGAGCCACCGCAACAATATGTCACGCTATCTAGGGCTGTGACCCCTGCGGAAAAAACAGGGCGGCTCAGGACGATCCGGATGGGCTAGGACGCCGGCTTGTTGCTTGTCAAATGACATTTTCCGAACCGTTGACAGGTCATTTTAACATGGCTAGCTGGAAAAGACTTTGTTCCTCGGGCAAAAGTCGCGCACTTGAGACTCGTCTTAAATAGACTCGCGCCAATTCCTTCTGACCAGTGGCTTCCAGGATGATCCCGTAGTAGCCGGCAATTGGAGGTTTCTCCAACTCGTCTGCGGAAATCAACTGCATCACCTTAAGCGCTTCAGTATAGTTCTTTTGTAAATACAACGAGAATGCATATGTCGATGCATAAGCCGGAGTTGTATGATCCTTGCTGTATACTTCAAGAGCCAGATTATCGGGATTAAGCTCATGCGCGCCCAGGAGCAAGGCGGTAATTGCCAAATTGTTTTTAAGCTCCAAGTCAGCAGGCGTTCGTTTGGAAAGGACGCTCAATAATTGCATCAATGGACGGGTGCGGCCACCGAGAATCAATGCCTGACTCAAGGGGGAAATCGCCCATTGCTCCTCAGGGTATCTATTTACTAAGGTCCAGAGAATCTGTTCGGCTTCGGTGCTCCAGTGCCATTCGGCCGCCGCGCGAAATAGCAGAATTAAGCGGCCCTTCTGTTCGTTAGCACAATTGAGCGCGACACCCCATTCAGCAGTTGAAGCGGCAATTAAATCCTGCTCGCGCAGGGCGCGGGCCAGAAACGCATGCCGGACGAAATCGATTTCGGCCCAGCGTTGGTTTTGTAGGGCGGCTTGCAAACCCTGCCAATCGCGCAATTGCAATTGGCACTGTGCCGCCAACAAGGCTGCTGGCTGGTTTGTCAGTGTTGTTATTGGCAAGCTCTGCAACCAGGCCAGGGTTTCGTTCGGTGAGGTCGCATGCATCAGCCAACCGGCCATTTCCGTAATTTTAGTCGGAATGGGAGCCGCATCGTGCTCGTATTGAGCGAGGACAGCCTTATATTCTATGTTTTTGGCCTGCCGCAGCACCTCAAGCCGCAGAAGCATGTCAGAGAATGTTGCGTTGGGTGATTCTGCCAGTTCTTTGGCAACGTCCAAAATGGTGCTGGCGTCACCAAAGCGGAGCGCATCAATAACCAATTCACGTTGCGCCTGACTGCGGATTGCAGAATTCGTTGGATTTAGACTGATTTGTTTCAAGTCCATTCGTGCCTGAGCCAGACTTGACGAATTAGTGCCATGCAATCGAATGACCGCCAGATTCATCTGCGGGATGGGATTGTCCGGTTCCAATCTGACGGCCTCGGTAAAGTGCATTTCTGCTTCACTTATCCGACCGACACCGCAAGCCAGAGCCCCGGCTGCGTTATGATAAATGGCGGTCTTTTGGCCAACGCCATCAACACCGGCCAACGCGTTGGAGGCCACAAGATAATCATGGAAGGACACGGCTGTCTGAACCAGTGCCAGACGATCTTCCAACGATTTGGGCTGTAGCTCCAAAATGCGCTGCCGCCAACCCACGGCATCCGGCGAATGTGCGGCCGCAGACATATCGGCCACTAGACGGCAGGCTTCCACATTCTGCGGGTTTAATTGCAGCGCCTGCTGCAGGCAAATTATTTCGTTGCTGCCGTCGGATTTGGCGGCGAACGCTCCGGCCATGGTAAGCCAATGACTCTGCCGCCATACCTGATAGGTTCGATAGCCAGTGTAGCCCAACAGGAACACTACGGTGCCGCAGGTGATTCCAATGATTATTTTACTCGTGTTTTTATTCATATTTATTGATCGAATATTAGCTCGTTTACAATTTTTTTGTAGTGACAAGCCAGCGGCAGAACAATCTCATGTTCCTCGGTCATTGCTTTTAATTATCGCCATACCATTAAGACAGATATCTGTTCGTCCGCCATGGGGTAAATACCCCATGTCACCAACGCCACTTGCTCCTCACTTTGATTGGCTTGCGACCACTACGACCGGTGTAAAGCTTTCGAGTTTTCTGGTAGTTGCTTTTAGGCCCGACTGATGTGTGAAGCAACGGCCTAACTTCGGCAACATCAGTTCTGCTTCCTCGAGCTGAAACCAAGGTTTTTCCCATTGGCGCATAGGAACGCCCTAGTCGCGACAGCACTTGGTGAAGACTACCCATGGTTATGCAAATAACCATCGAACAGAGTGTGAAGGGCTCAACCGGAACTTGGAACCGGCGGGCGCAAATCAGGAGACGCACCGGCGTGCTGGATGGAATCCTGCTTATCGCCTTGTTTTGCATTCCAATCCGGTCTTTCGGCACTACGCCTTTGGGCTCTTACAGCGCGCTCCTGGCGTGGGTCGGCAGCCCGAGTCCCGCCGTCGTCAGCTACCGCATTTATTATGGCACGGCCAGTGGCAATTATACGGCCAGCGTTACAGCTGGAAATGTGACGAGCAAAACCATTACCGGACTGGCGAGCGGCACCACCTATTTTTTTGCCGTCACGGCTTCCGATACGAACGGGCTGACAGGCGCTTTTTCGAATGAAATCAGTTACGCGCCGGGGACTCCCACGGTGCAAATGCACGCAACCGGCAACCAGCAGCCAATTCTAAAGGTATCTGGCTTGATCGGCGCAACCTACGACATCATGGCGACGCAGGATTTAGTCACCTGGACAGTCATCGGCACCGTGACGCTTGATGCCTCTGCTTCGACGAATTTTACCGACCTGAACGCCGCCAGTTATTCCCAGCGCTTCTATCGTATTCAGCAAGCACCATGATCACGGTGTGAGTCATTTTTGCAGCCGCAGGTGGGAAAGGAATTCTCGCCGGCGTTTTCACCACTTTCCGGGTTTCGTCGGTGATTTTTTTAATTCAGCAAACCAACTGTTTTTGTTTGCCTTCGGTGTAACGGAGGTCGATCTCCGTGAGCTTGCCCCATTTCTATTTCAGCTTGTCCTTGGGAATATTACAGTCCCCCTTGATTTCGAGTGCCGTCATCGCGAAGATAAAAACGGTAGCGGAACATGATGTAATATAAACCGGGCTGGTTGATACGGAATGGTCAGCGCAGCAGCAGAACCACAATCACGATGACGAGCAGAAGGCCTACCCCGCCGCCGCCAATGTAGAGCGCACTGCCCAGAATGGGTGAGGTTAATAATAGTAACATGGTTTTTCTTTTGTTTGGGATGACGGCTTGTCCGTCATCTGGTTTAATTTACTTGGTTCCGTTCTGAATTCCCTGACCGGCGGCGGACATATCCTTGCCAAAGCCGTTGGCCGTGTTGCAGCCCATGCCGGCGACGGTCACGAGTGCGGCAAGGAACAGCAGCGCGATGAGGCGTTTGATAAGTGGTTTCATAATTTTGTTTGGCTGGCGGTTGTTTAGCAGCGGTTCAGGGCTTAATCTTGTCGCTGACCCACTGGCGGGCATCGGCAAAGCCGGTGGCCATCGAGTCATAGGCTTTTTTGGTGTCGGTCTTGACGCTGGCCGGACACATTCATGGCCACCGCCAGACTCATGGCCGCCAGCAACAACATCGCCAGATTGGTTGTTCTCATAATTTTCAAATTGGTTTTTGGCCGGCCGCCGGCAATCTCAACCTTATTAACTGGTGGCCAACCTTGATTTAACATAATGACGGGGACGGGCATTGGCCATGGGGTGTAACCCGACCATGATTTTTTAGGGAACTTAAAGAGCTTGATTGAAGCCGCCGCCCTCCCGGGACGGTCGCAATATAAATACTTTCTGCATCCGAAAATTAAGCGTGTGACAGTGCTGCTCCAGGAATCCTGAGTTATTCAGCCGCTTGCCGGGACCGGTGTGGGGATAACACCCCATGGTATCCGCCGGCCATGTTCGGCTATTGTCCGGTCATGGAAAAACAAAGGGCAAGCACACCATGAACGGTGGAACCGAAAAATGCGCGAACGCCACCTGGCCCGCCCGGGATTTTCCGGATTAAAATTTGTTTATGAGCGCCAAATATATTTCGACATTAGAAAAACCCGCCGGTGCGCCGGCAGCAAGTCCGGCTTACCGCATTCTCGTGGTGGATGACGACCCCCTGATCTGCCAACTCAACACCGAGGTGCTGATTGCCGCCGGCTATCATGTGGACGCCGCCGGCGACGGCGACGTGGCCTGGGATGCCCTGCAATTGATCAACTACGATCTGCTGATTACCGACAACAACATGCCGAAGGTCTCGGGCATCAACCTGCTCAAAAGGATTTATGCCGCCCAAATGGAGATTCGAACCATCATGGCCACCGGCAGAATGCCGGACGCGGAATTTGCCGCCCACCCGTGGCTCCAGCCGACGGCGTTACTGCTCAAGCCTTACACCATCGCGGAGATTTTGGACACGGTGGAGAAAGTCCTGAACCTTGCGGACAGCACCACCGCCCGGCCGTTGGAAATGATGGAGCAGCAAGCCCCGCAAGCCGGAATGCCAATCATGGCTTTGGCCGCGCACGCAGCGAACTCATCCCGCCGCATTCTCGTGGTTGATGATGACGATAATACCCGTCAAATCAGCATCGCCGTGCTGGCCGGTTCCGGCTACAACGTCGTGAGCGCCCAGGACGGGGCTGCCGGCTGGGAGTCGCTTCAGACCTACGACTATGACCTCGTCATCACCGACAACAAAATGCCCAGAATGACCGGCGTTGAAATGATCGGGAAACTGCGTTCCGCAAACATGGCCGTCCCGGTCATCATGGCCACCGGATGCCTGCCCTTGGAAGAATTTGCCCGCAAGCCGTGGCTCAAGCCCGAAGCCATGCTGGAGCGGCCATTTTCCAATGAGGATTTGCTGGCGTCGGTAAAAAACCTCCTGGGCACGGATCCAGGCAATGCCGGTTTTCAAAAAAATCCGGTTCCAAAATATCTCTGAATGAAGAGCCCGCTTCCAAAAACAGTTTTGCCGGCCAAAAACCCGGCCGGCCTTCGGGTTTTGGACACGGCCCAACCCTGCGGGGACATTTTCCCATGAGCCGGGCCAATCCGCAGATACGGAATTTCGCCGAGCGCCTCTCAGTTTTTGAGACAAGGAGAAATAAGAGTGCCGGGACGAAAACCCCGGTCGTCTTCGAAAGTTTTGAAAAGATGCGCCCGCAACTGGTGCCCCTGATGGGCACCGGCGGTTTTCAGGTGCTGCTGGCGCGCGCGCTGGCGCTGGCCAGATCGGAAGTTTCCTGGCTGCGCGCCGTGCAGGTGAATGAGGATGGTTCTTTGGCCGGGCTGGAGGCCGTTCGCGCCCAAACCGACCCGGCCGAATTTCTCGAAGGCGGCGTGGTGCTGCTGTCCCGGCTGCTTGGCCTGCTGGTGGCCTTCATCGGCGAAAATCTGACCCTGCGCCTGCTGCGGGAGGCCTGGCCAAATGTTCCGCTCAACGATCTGGACTGGGATGACGGCAGCAAAAAAAAATCATAGGCACACCATGAAAAGACCAAGCAACCCGGCCAAGGCGGGACTCCCGCAAAAAATCGCGGGACAACCGGCCAAGGTCAAAATCCACAAACTGCCAACGGGCGTGCGCGGCCTCGACGAAATCCTGGGCGGCGGCATCCCGGAATTATCCTTCAACGTCATCGCGGGCACGCCCGGCTGCGGCAAAACCACGCTGGCCCATCAGATTGTTTTCGCCAATGCGACCGCAAAAAAGCCGGCGCTCTATTTTACCGTCCTCGGCGAACCCGCCCTGAAAATGCTCCGGCATCAGCAGCAATTTTCGTTCTTCGACGAATCTAAATTGGGCGGGGCGATACGCTTCATCAATCTGGCCGACGTGTTGCAGGAAAATGGCGCTGACGGCGTCCTTGCGGAAATCATCAAGCAAGTCACGGCTTCCAATCCGGGAATCGTGGTGGTGGATTCGTTCCGCACCGTGGAGCGCCAGGCGGTTGGCGGCGCGAAAAATCTGGAGATGCAATCATTCATGCAGCGGCTCGCGCAATTTCTCACCAGTTGGGAAGCGACGACGTTTCTGGTCGGCGAATATGTCGAGTCCGAGATGCGCGATAATCCGCTGTTCACCGTCGCCGACGGCCTCTTCTGGCTCTGGCAGGTGACGGAACGAAATTCCGTTCTGCGAAAATTGCAAATCATGAAGCTGCGTGGGCAGGCTACGGTGCCGGGATTGCACACCATCCGCATCAGTGCTGACGGCTTGCAGGCTTTCTCGCGCACGCTGGGATTGGTCGGCAACAAAACGAAGCCGTTGCGGATGCGGCGTCTTTCCACAGGCATTCCCGAATTAGACAAGATGCTGGGCGGTGGCATTCTCGAAGGCGACAGTCTGCTGGTGGCCGGGCCTTCGGGGACGGGAAAATCGGCGTTGGCCACGCAATTCATCGCCGAAGGACTGCGGCATGGTGAAACGGGAATCATGGCAATTTTTGAAGAGCGCCCCAAAGGCTACACGCACCGCGCCGACAATTTTGGTTTGAATCTGGAAAAGCCGCAACGCACGGGAAAACTTGAAATTCTTTACCTGCGTCCGCTGGATCTTTCGGTGGATGAAACCATGCAGGAAATTCTCGATGCCATCGAAAGAGTGGGCGCCAAACGGCTGGTGATAGATTCACTGGTCGGTTTCGAAATGGCGCTGGCTCCGGGATTTCGCGAGGACTTTCGCGAGTCGCTCTACCGGATGATCGGGGCATTAACGGGAGCGGGCATCACGATTCTCAGCACGGTTGAGGTGGAAGACACATTTGACGCGATGCCGTTCAGCCACTATGCGATTTCATTTCTCACCGACGACATCATCCGGATGCGTTATGTGGAGATTGACGGCCAGCTTCGAAAAGTGATGGTCATCATCAAAATGCGCGGCGGCAATCACAGCAAGGACATCCGCGAATATGTCATCACAGACAAGGGCGTGGTGATCATCCTCCCGCGCCAGACCGACTATGCCGCGCTGACCACCGGAATACCGCAGCGGATCGGCCAGCGGGAAGAGGCCGCGCCGGAACCGAAGGCGACAAAATAATTTTATGATGGCAAAAACCACTTCGGTCGCCGCAAAACCGCCAGCCGACTTTTTGAACGACGGCCTCAACGTCATCGCCATGAACGAGGCGCTGATTCTCGGCTCGGTGCGCCAGCACGAACTGGCCGAAGCTGCCGATTTTTTGAACAGCCGGCTGCTGCGGGAAATCAACCAGCGAAAAAACCTGGAGGATGAAGTCCTGCGTTTGAACTCGGAACTGGAACAGCAGGTCGCCAAACGCACCGGGCAGTTGGAGGCTGCGAACGTGGAACTGGAGGCGTTCAGCTATTCCGTCTCGCACGATTTGCGCGCGCCGCTGCGCCATGTCTTGGGCTTCGTGGAACTGCTGCAAAAAGAGGCCGGGGCGACGCTGTCTGAAAAAAGTCTTCGTCTCCTGCAGACCATTTCCGGGTCAGCCAAACGCATGGGAAAACTGATTGACGATCTGCTGGCCTTTTCGCGGATCGGGCGGGCGGAACTCCAAAAGACCGACGTGAATCTCGACGAGCTGCTCCGGGAAACCCTGGGCGATTTTCTGCCGGAAACCAAGGCGCGGAAGATCGAGTGGCTGATCCACCCGCTGCCGCCCGTGCGGGCTGACCGGGCCTCGTTGCGGCTGGTGCTGGTCAATTTGATTTCCAATGCGGTGAAGTTCACCGGCGGGCGCGCCGAGGCCAAAATCGAAATCGGCCGCGCTCCCGGCGGCGAGGACGAGACGGTGATTTTCATCCATGACAACGGCGCGGGCTTCGACCCGGCCTATGCCGGCAAATTGTTCGGCGTGTTCCAACGCCTGCATACGCAGGACGAGTTCGAGGGCACGGGCATCGGACTGGCGAACGTGCAGCGCATCGTTCACAAGCACGGCGGGCGGACCTGGGCGGAAGGCAAGGAGGACGGCGGCGCAACCTTTTATTTTTCAATCCCGAAACAACCGATTGAGGCCTGAATGAACACCAAAAATATCAACCTGAAAAATATTCTGCTGGTCGAGGATGATACGCGGGACGTGGAACTCACGCTGGCCGCGCTGGAGGAACACCACTTGGCCAACAAGGTTGAGGTGGTGGACAACGGCGCGGAGGCGCTGGACTATCTTTACCGCCGGGGAGAATACAAAACGCGCACGGACGGCAACCCAATTCTGGTGCTGCTGGATCTCAAGATGCCCAAGGTCAGCGGGCTGGAAGTGTTGAAGGCCCTCAAGGCCGACGCGCTGTTGAAGAGCATTCCGGTGGTGGTGCTTTCGTCCTCGCGCGAAACGTCGGACCTGGTCGAGTGCTACCAGCACGGGGTCAATGCCTATGTGGTGAAGCCCGTGGATTTCGGCGAATTCGTTGATGCCGTCAAACAGCTGGGCGTTTTTTGGGCGACCATCAACGAGCCGCCACCGGAGACCGGAAAATAAGTAGCTTCGCCTTCCGACGCGCAGCGATTGCCTCGAAAAGAAAGCGCACAAGCATGAAATCTCCGCTCCACATCCTGCACCTGGAAGATGATGCCAATGATGCGGCGCTCATTCAATCCACCTTGAAAGCCGGCGGCATCGCCGGCGCGATCACCTGCGTGCAAACCCGCGCCGAATTTATGGCAGCACTGGAACGCGGCGGCATTGACCTGATTCTTTCGGATTTCTCGCTCCCGGCGTTTGATGGGTTGTCCGCGCTGGCCATTGCCCGCGACCGCTATCCCGATATTCCGTTTATTCTGGCTTCGGGAACCTTGGGCGAGGAGCGTGCCATTGATTCGCTGAAGAGCGGCGCGACCGACTATGTGTTAAAGCAACGGCTCTCCCGGCTTGTGCCTGCCGTTCATCGCGCCATGCAGGAAGTCACGCTGCGCGTTGAGCGCCAGCTCGCCGAGCGGAAACGTGAGGAATACAGCCGCAAGCTTCAGGTGCTGTCCCGCCGGCTGGTGGAGACGCAGGAAACCGAGCGCCGTCATCTTGCCCGCGAACTCCACGACGAAATCGGTCAGGCGCTCACCGTCGCCCAGCTCAATCTACAGGCGCTGCTGAAGTCGCCCGGCACGAAGATTTTGGTGCCGCGCCTGCAAGAAAGCCTGGCCGTGATTGATCAGGTGCTGGGACAGGTGCATGACATTTCGCTGAATTTGCGGCCGTCCATCCTCGACGATTTGGGACTGGAACCGGCCTTGCGCTGGTTCACCAAACGGCAGGCGGCGCTGATCGGTCTGGCGGCGCAATTTCACGCCGACCCGTTGGCGCAACGGCTGGACCCGATGATTGAAACCGAATGCTTTCGCGTGGCGCAGGGAGCCTTGACCAACGTGGTGCGTTACGCCCAGGCGAAAACTGTGAGCGTGGAATTGCGCCAGGCATCGGGACGGCTCCATTTGCGTGTGCGCGACGACGGGATCGGATTTGACGTGGCGGCGGTTCGCGAGCAAGCCGTGCGCGGAGCCAGCCTGGGTTTGTTAAGCATGGAAGAACGGGCGGCGCTGGCAGGCGGCGGGCTGGAACTGACTTCCGGCGCCAACCGGGGCACGGAAGTCCACGCCTGGTTTCCGCTCCAATGGCAGACGCCGGTGGCGGATTCAAAAAAACATGAAACCGCCCGCTAAAATCATTCATGTCATGCTCGCGGACGACCACACGCTGGTGCGCGCCGGCATCCGCGCGCTGCTGGAAAAAATGCCGGCGGTGAAAGTGATCGGCGAGGCCGGCGACGGCCGCGAGGTCCTGAACCTGGTCAAAGCGCGGCGGCCGGATGTGGTCTTGATGGACATCGCCATGCCCGGCCTCAACGGACTGGAAGCCGCCGAGCGCATGACCCGGGATTATCCCGACGTGCGGATCATCATGCTTTCCATGCACAGCAACGAGGAATATGTCCTCCGCGCCTTGAAGGCGGGCGCCGCCGGCTACCTGCTCAAAAAGGCGGCGACGGCCGAACTGGAAACCGCCCTGCATCAGGTGTTGCGCGGGGAAACTTATCTCAGCCGGGAAATCGCCGCGCAGCTTCACAAGAAATTTCCCCTGCACGGCCTCACCGACCGGAAAAGCCCGCTCGAACAATTGACCGGCCGGCAGCGTGAAATCCTCCAGCTCATTGCCGAAGGCCAAAACACCAAGAGCATCGCCGAACTCCTGAAGGTCAGCCCCAAAACCGTTGAATACCATCGCATGAAGCTGATGTCCGTCTTGGACGTGCATGACATTCCCGGGCTGGTGCGCTTCGCCTTGCGGGTCGGGCTGATTCCGGAAGAAAAGCTGGCCGACGCCTGATGCCCCAGCCCGGAAAACACAAAATCTCTCAACGGCCTCCGCTGGTGGGATGCCAAGTCGCGCTCCTTCAGGGCGGCGGGCATGGTGGCTGGGTCGGTTTTCATGTGTGCTGTCCCTGGCTCACACCATCACATGACTCCTGTCCACCAAATCGAGGCAAGGCCACATCATGATCCAGCCATCTCCGCCATGACATTAAAATACTAAACGAACCCAACCGGGACCTGATTCCCGGCTTGCTTCCCGGCGGCAGGTGCTTAAAAGTGGTGGCCGCAGCCTCGGGCTAAAACCATGAATGTCCATCACCTCGAACTTTTTTATTACGTCGCCAAGCACGGCGGCATCATGCCGGCGGTGCGCAACATCCCCTACGGCATCCAGCAGCCGGCGGTCAGCGCGCAGGTGGCGCAGCTCGAGGAATTTTTGGGCGTGACGCTGTTTCAGCGGCGGCCGTTCGCGCTGACGCCGGCGGGCGAAAAACTTTACGCCTTCTGCGCGCCGTTTTTTTCCAACCTCGAAAAACTGGCGGAAGAATTTCAGGGCGGGCAGGCACGGCATTACCGCATCGGCGCCTCGACCATCGTGCTGCGCGACCATGTGCCGCAATTGTTGCAGGGCGTGCACAAGAAATTCCCCGGCCTGAAGGTCTCGCTGCGCGAGGGTTTTCCGGCGCAACTGGAGGAACTGCTGGAGCAGGATGAGATTGACCTGGTCATCACGATGGTGGAACGGAAGCCGCCGGCGGGATTCCATTCGCAGGTGCTGCTGGAACTGCCGCTGGTGCTGCTGGTGGAAAAGAAGTGCAGTTTAAAATCAGCCGAGGAACTGTGGGCGCGGGACAAAATAGCCGATTCGCTCATCTGCCTGCCGGTGAGCGAGGCGCTGACGAAGAATTTCCTGGCGCGGCTGGCGGAGCTGGACGTGGAATGGTTCCCGACGGTGGAGGCCAGCTCGGTGGATCTGGTCGAGACGTATGTGGCCAACGGCCTCGGCATCGGCCTGGGCGTGGCGGTGCCGAAACGGGTTTTGCCGGCGAACGTGCGGATGCTGCCGCTGCCGGATTTTCCGCCGGCGCTGATCGGCGCGCTATGGCGTGGCAAGAGCACACCGCTGCTGGCGGCGTTCCTGGAGATGGCGCGGCAGCGGGCGCAGGAATTGAAATGACCGCGCCCGGTTTCAAGGCGGAAGCGGGATTGACATTTTCGGCCATTGGCACGACAGTAGCTACGTTTTGAAAGGGTTCGGCAGGGAAATGCTGCCGGGCTCAATCAGGATTGAGGAGATATTTTTTGGAAATAATATGCTGACACGACCAGGACTTTCACCTGTCAAGCCGGCCCAAGGCTATGCCTTGGGCGAGGTGTTGCTGGCTTTTGGCGTATTGAGCCTGGTTTTTGTCGGCCTGATTTACGGGTATGTTCAGGCCAACCGCATGGCGGAGTGGAGTTCCATGTCGCTGGCGGCGCAGGCCTATGCCGCCGAAGGCGCGGAGCAGGCGCGCGCGGCGGACTATCAGCCGCGCGCCTACCCGCAAACCTTCGGCCCGGGCGGTAGCGACGAACTCACCAACGGTTTCAGCTTCACCACCAGTGACATCATGGACATTCCCATCAAGGGCAGCCCTACCAATACGGACTATTCCTTTTGGGTGACGAACGTCGTCACCGTGACCAATGTTTTTCCCAATGCCAACCCACCGCTGCGCCAAATCCGTTCGGAATGCCACTGGATTTTTCCGCTGACCGGCAAGTTGCAGACCAATACGGTGATTTTGCTGCGCGCCCCTGACCAATGAAACTTTTTGCCATAAAATCCGCCCAGGGCCGGCGGCGTCTCTGCCTTGGTTTCACCCTGGCGGAGATGCTGATTGCCTCGACTATTTTTCTGGTCATCATTGTCGCCGCCATGCTCAGCGTCCAGCTTTACGGCCTGCGGGTCTATAATCTGGCCACCATGAAGGTCAAGGCCGCCACCAGCGGACGCGAAGCCATCAACACCATTCATGACCTGGTGCGTTCGGCCCAGAACGTCTATGTCGGCTACTACACCAACAGCGCGTTTTCAACTAATGGCCCCGGAGTCAATCAGACCGGCAACGCGATCCAGATTTTTCCGACGACCAACACCGCCACGACCAGCGCGATTGTTTTTTTCCAGGATCCGGCGAACACCAATTTGAGCATGGTCAGCAACGGGGTGGTTTCGGTGGTGGTCAACCTGATCACCAACTATAGTTGTTTTCAGGCCGAGGATTATCAGGGCAACATCCTGACCAACGCCGGCCAGAACAATCCCGTCATTGACGTAACCCTGATGTTCAGCCAACTGGCGTTCCCCATCGGCTACAGCGGGGGCGTCGCCGCCAACGCCTTCGACTATTACCGCCTGCGCACCCGCATCACCATGCGCATCAAAAAATAACCCGCTGCTTATGCGAATAACCACACCCTTCTCCCGCTGCGGCCAAGCCGGCTTTGCGCTGCTCATCACGATGATTTTTCTGGCCATCATGCTGGTGGCCTATGCCAGCCTGATGAACTGGGTCAGCACCAATTCCCACATCACCACGCGCAACAACCTGTTCAACGAGAGCGAGGCGGCGGCGGAGTCGGCCACGGAATCGGTGCTGGCCGCGATGATGCGCGACTTCAACAACCAGGCGCTCAATTCGGCCGCGTCCTATGCCGCCGCGACCAATCTTCCCAGCCAGAGCGGCTGGCCCGGGACGTTCCTGTTCAGCGACACCAACGGCACGGCCAACGCCACCAGCGTCACCGCCATCGGGACCAAAGGCTGGTCGGCATTGCCGGCCCGTTACAACGGCCTGTATGGCTGGGGCCAGATCTGGGATATCGCTTCCACCGCCACCCCGCAAAACACCGCCGACAACCTCTCGGCCACGGTGGATCAGCAGGTGTGGTTCGGCACCATCCCCATCTTCCAGTATGCGATTTTTTACAACATGGACCTGGAAATCAATCCCGGTGCCGCCATGACCATCAATGGCAAGGTTCATTCCAACGACACCATCTGGGCCACCGGCAGCGGCGCCAGCACGCCGCTCACTTTTTCCAACATGGTGGACTACGTCACCGGCTACAACGACACCCGCAGCACGAATGATCCCAGCGCCGCCCGCAGCGGGAATGTGGTCAATGCCTTGAGCGGCAGTCCCTCAGTCGGGCAGGCGTTGAGCATGCCCATCGGCACGAACAACGACCCGTCCGTGGTCATCAGCGTGCTCGGCCTCCCGCCCGCCGGCATCGCCCCCGCCTCCGACGCCGGCCAGTCCTATGTTTACAATAATGCCGACCTTATCGTCTCCAACTCCGCCGCCGGGACGAACTATGTCTATTATCAGAATTTCAACACCACCCCGTCGCAATCCCTCGTGCCCCCGGATGTGACCAATGTGGTTTCCGGCACCACCAACTATGCCTACTCCTTTGTCACCAACGTCACCTTCTATGATTATCGCGAGGTCAAGACCGTGCAGGCCGTCCAGTTGAACGTGGGCAAGCTCAACACCTGGCTGACCACCTCCACGAGCGGCAAGACTTTAAATCACAGGAGTCCCACGGATTTGATGGTTGAGGGGTAAAAAAGTGTTGGCTTGCCGCGTGTGAACCTGCCACAAGGCAGGGGATGAATAAAACCACAACG
>Ga0316222_1002147_pt1 | contig 21817 bp, 20 predicted proteins | sample TBH18011metaG_FD_206008 | JGI IMG/M metagenome (GOLD analysis project Ga0316222, IMG submission 206008) | Freshwater microbial communities from Trout Bog Lake, Wisconsin, USA - TBH18011 | ecosystem: Environmental > Aquatic > Freshwater > Lake > Hypolimnion/Profundal zone | place: USA: Wisconsin... | reverse complement strand
GACCGCTGCGCCGCCGGGGGCAGGCCGACGCCCTCGGCGCTGGCGGCGACCCGCGCCGTGGCCCACATGCGCGCGATCGCGGCGCGCGTGCTCTCGCCCGGCAGGCGCTCGACGCGCACGTGCAGGCCGGCGTGCACGATCGACAGCACGTCCGCCATGCCTCGGAACCGGCCTCTCGCGCTTAATCTATTTATTATTTTTTTCACGGGAGGGGACAAGGGGATGCAACGGGAGAGCGTGTTTCGCGTCGGCGTCCAGGACGACTACATCCACGTCATCGATGACGTCATCCGTCTCGTCCTCATCCAGGTCGTCGTGCAGCTCATGTTCTACATGAACAGCCCCGCCGAGTTCCCCTTTTTCACGCCCGTCTTCTTCGCCGTGCTGCTGTACATCATCCTCGGCGTGTCGGCGTACTGGCTCGTGTTCCGGAAGCTCGTCCTGTTCGTGCCTCGTCAGAAACGGGTCCGCTTTTCTGGCGCTGGGGGGTAAATGAAACCGTTCCCGACGGCACCCCTCGGCGGCAGCTCCGGACTCAACGTGTCGCTGCACCTCATCCTGCTGTCCCTCGCCCTCATCGCCGGCTTCTTCCTCATCTTCCGCGAGCTCCGGCGCGTGGAGGTCGACCTCCACGACGCCATCGCGCGCGTGCAAGTCCCTCCGCCGCAGCCGCACCCGCAGCCGCAGCCCGCGGTGTTCCGGTTCAACCCGCCGTTCGTGCCGTTGACCGTCCCCGACGTCGTCGTGCTCCCGCCTGTGCCCGAGGAGGAGGACCCCGACCCCGAAGAGAGCACGCGGCCGGAGCTGGGGCCCGGGCCCGGGCCCGGGCCCGAGCCTACGGCAGAGGCAGAGGCAGAGGCAGAGGCAAAGGCAGAGCCCGAGCCCGGACCTGAGCCCGAGCTCGAACCCACGCCCGAGCCCGAGGACGACCTCGCGGGCCTCTCCGAGGACCAGATCATGGCCCGCCCCGCGGCGGTGCTGCGCGAGGTCCTGCGGAAGCGCGACGCGCCCGTCCAGGGAAACAAGCAGGAGCTGGTGAAGCGCATCCTCGCTCTGCGTTAAAAAAAAAGGTGAGGGTAGACCAAAGCGGATGTCCTCGTCGTGCACGTCGTGCGGCGACGCCGCCGCGGCGCGCCCTCCCGTCGGCGGCAGCGCGTCCTTCCCCGCGCTGGCGGACTGCCCCATGCGCATGAGCGACGGCCGCTCCTTCACCGACTACGCGTCCAGCAAGTGCGCCATCTTCAACACCATCCCGTACGGCACGTCGTCGTTCGCCAGCCGCCAGTACATGATCGAGCACGCCGACGACCTCATCAAGACGCAGCGGCAGGTGGCGTCGCAGGGCATTTGCCCCTGTCCGCCGAACCCCGTCCCCGTGCCGGGCGAGCAGTGGGTCGTGCGCTGCACGCCCCAGACGTGCACGCGCGCGGTCGGCGACGCGGCGGGCCTGGGCGACGGGCGCAACTTCAAGTAGTAGGCTGTTGGTCAAGTGAACCACGGGGGAGCGCCGGTCCCCGCGTCCGACACGTTCACGGACGCGTCGCACAGCGCGTCCAGCTGGGGCTTCGTGAACATGGCCTGGCCGGAATCGCGCGCGTACAGCGCGTGCTCATGACCGTCCTTCCCCAGGAAGTAGGGCAGGATGAGCGAGTCGTCCGAGATCGCGCGCGAATCCATCACCGTCATTTTGTCGCCGCTAACGTCCACCCGCACGCGGGCCACGTTGGCCGTCACCGTCGCTCGGATCTGCGGGTCCTTCGTCCACGACGGTTCCCCGTTGCGAACGAATAGCGCGAGCACCGGCGTGGCTCCCTTCTCCTGCAGCGTCGCCACGTCCAAATCGGCGACCTTTGTGTAGGTATACGTGCCGTCCTGGTCGAGATAGATCAAGCTCTTCATCTGGAACACTTTTCCGTCCACCGTCAGGTCTCCGTGGATGAAGTCGTGCATGTCCGCGGTGCCGAACGCGAGGTCGAGGCGCGGGACGGCGGGTGGATCTTCTTCCACGCCCCTGCTGGAAGACTCGGTTGATCCCGAGTCGTCCGAATCATCCGATTCAACATCCGACGAGGAATAATCGGATGGCGGAGGTGGGGGCGTAGCCGGTGGCGAAGGCGCAGCCGGTGGCGTACCTGGTGGTGCTGGCGCAAGCGGTGGCACAGCCGCTGGCATAGGCGTAACCGCTGGCGCAGCCGCTGGCGCAGGCGGTGGCGCAGCCGCTGGCGCAGGCGGTGCAGGCGGTGGCGCAGGCGCAGCCGCTGGCGCAGGCGGTGGCGCAGCCGCTGGCGCAGGCGGTGGCGCAGCCGCTGGCGCAGGCGGTGGCGCAGCCGCTGGCGCAGGCGGTGCAGGCGGTGGCGCAGGCGCAGCCGCTGGCGCAGGCGGTGGCGCAGCCGCTGGCGCAGGCGGTGGCGCATGCGGTGGCGCATGCGGTGGCGCAAGCGGTGGCGCAACCGCTGGCGCAGGCGGTGGCGCAGTTGGTGGCGCAGGCGGTGGCGCAGTTGGTGGTGCAGCCATAGCTGGCGCACCTGGTGGTGACGTAGCAGGCGCACCAGCTGGTGACGCCTCTCCTTCCCCACCCTCCAGCTCGACACTGGAGGCGTCGGTCATGTCTAAAAAGAGGCACGACCCGGCGTACTTGATGAGGGTGGTCGCCGTGGCCGCGGGCGACACGTACGTCTTGAGGTAGCGGTTTCCGTCCTGGGTGAAGTGCAGGGCGCGGTCGTACTCGGCGCGACGCAGCACGCCGCTCACGAACGCGGCCACCGTGTCCTCGGGACCGAAGCACTTCTTCCACAAGTCGGAGTCGGCCAACAGCGTGGTCAGCCGCGGGGGAAAGGGAATTTCCTTCAGCATGGTCTCCACGGACGCCCCGGCGGAGGGGTCACACCGCGACATTTATCTCCCGCTTATACTAATGGGCGATTACATTTACGCGTCATCTGGCGTGCAAGCGACGTGGAACCGGGGGGAACAGAGGGGCGAGTGGGCGCTCACGGGGCGCGTGGTGGGCCTTCCCGGCGCCCAAACGCTGACGCTTTTCGCGGCGGCCCCGGCCGACGCCATGACCACGTTTTCGGGCAGCGGGCTCCCGTTTCCGCGAGAAGATTTTGCGCCCGCGCAGGGGCCCGTCGAGGTCCCGGTGGGCGTCGACGGGTCGTTCGCCCTCGCGGTGAAGGAGCCCAACTCCTTCTACGACGCCGACGGGGCGCTCCACGGGCCCGAGGTGCGGCTCACGGTGAAGCGGTTCGGCGGCGCCACCGAGGAGCACGTGATCGCCCTTCCCCCCGCGGCGCGCATCCCCTTCCGCTCGCTGTCGTACCTCCGCGACATGAGCTCGTCCGCCTTCAACGACGACATCGTGCGCTTCGACGCGCGCAGCCAGGAGGCCATCCTGCGATCCCGCGAGTTCACGCGCAAAAGTGAAGCTAATCGCGTGCGCGTTTACGCCCCTGCAACTCCGTGTACGCACCATTCAACTCCGTGTACGCACCCACCACCACCGCGAGCTTCTTCTTGAGTTGCTCGATCTCCGTTTGCAGCCGATCTAACACGGCGGCTGGAAACTTAAGCTTCTCTTCGGTGGCCGTCATGGCGTCTTTGAATTCCGTCGATTTCAGGAAGGTGAAGAGCGCGTTGATGATCGCGAACCCAAACTTGTCCGTGTCGACGTTGTCGTTGGTTCGGAGCTCTGTGATCGTGGATAATACGTTTTTCTTCATTCCGATGAGCATCGTATGGGTGTCGTCCTCGGACACGCCCAACATCGCACATAGCTCTTTGGTGGCCTTCCACGCGGCCGACGAAATGTCCTTGGAACTCATGCTGGAGGATTGACGTTTTGTAAAAACGCAATCCTTTTTTTTTTAGCGGTCACGGTCTTACAGCGTCGAGTCTAAATCCGCCACGGCTTTCATTATATCTAGCAACTTTTTCATGTTCGCATTCGTCTCACGCATGTCGGCGAGTGCGTTGACGATGGCGCCCGTGTCCTGCGAGGACTGAAGACGATTGTTCAAGTCCGGGGTTAATTCGCTTAACAATACCAAGAACGCATTCAATATCGCGTTAACTTTACTTCTTTCATTATTCACGACGGCAGACACGGAGTCTTTCAACTCGGTGCGCAGCTTAAGTTGTCTCTCGGTGGGCACGCGAAGGGCGTCACACCAAACGGCGTAACGTTCCCACACTTTATCGCGAGACTGTTCCATTTTGTGGCCGCTTTCAATGCATTCGACTCCTTTTTTTCCCTCGCCGCAAAAAAATGGTCCGACTCGGAGCCCGGTTTCAAGTTAGAAATCGGGGCCAGTGTAGCCCTCGAAGGGGTCATTCTCCTCCTCAGTCGAGGGCATCGTCTGTTTCTTTGGCGTGCTCCGAGGCTTCTTCTCCTGCTCATCGAGCATCGCCGCTTGCTCCTGAAGTGCCCTTATCTGCTCATGAATTGTGTTGCGGTCTACACTCATTACGGATGAGGTAGATGCGCGTCCACGGCCCACGCTCACGTGAGACCTCGACATGCTCACTGTGGGAGCTATCGTGGACGTGCCGTCGGGCTTGGGGACGTTGGTCGCCCCGCCGTACTCCTCCGCTTCTTCGAGAAACCATTGCTTCGCCCGCGTGTACTCGTCGGTTTTCTTCCACTCACTCCCATCGCGGTCGAGGTACTTTTTGCTGGCCTCCTTCTGAGACATCCCGGTGGAACGCCAGTAGGCCTTCAGAAGCTGATTCACGGGAGGGATGCCCTCCTTGGTGAGCGAAAACTTGGAAGCTCCAGTCATGGCGTGAGGTGACTGGGAACGAGTTTGAAAATCGAATCCTTTTTTTCAAAAAAAGGGGCTGCACGCGCTTGGGGCCTCATCGTCCCGTTCTTCGGTATGACCCGGGCCGTGTCCACGCTGCGCGAGCAAGAGGCACGTGGTCGAGATACTTTTGAGACATCCCGGTGGAACGCCAGTAGTAGTAGGCCTGCAACAGCTGATTCACGGAGGAATGCCCTCCTTGGTGAGCGAAAACGTCGACGCCAGTGTACGAAAATCTTTTTTTTAAATTCAGTGTTCCAATAGAGGGATGCACGAGATCGTCCCGCGCCTGTTCCTGGGCAACGCCGGGGACGCGCAACGGAACCCGGGGTTCCCCGCCGTCCTCAACGCCACGACCGACGTCCCGTTCTTCGGGATGACCCGGGCCGTGTCCACGCTGCGCGTCCCCGTGATGGACAACGGGCTCGAGCAGGAGTCGCTCGCGCCCCACCTGGAAGGCGCCGTCGCGTTTGTGCGCATGCACCTCCGCCGGTCGCGGCCGGTGCTCGTGCACTGCGCCATGGGGCGCCAGCGCAGCGCGGCCGTCGTCGCGGCCTTCCTCATGCGCGAACGCGGCCTCTCCGTCGACGCGGCGGTCGCCTTCGTGCGCGCGCGCCGCCCCGAGGCGTTCCTGGGCGGCGTCAACTTTCGGCCCAGCCTCGACGCCTACGCCGGCTTCATACGCCGCGCGGCTTGAGCCAGCCCTCCACCTCGTGCAGCCACGCCTCCATGCGCTCCCAGTCGTGCCCCACCTCGTGCACCGTGCCCAACTCCAGGTTCCACAGCAGCAGCCGCGGCCGCACCGCCGGGGTGAACGTCGTGTGGGCGTACAGCAGCAGCTGCAGCACCGACTTGAATCGGAAGCGGTCCTTCGACAGCTTCAGCTCGCAGAACGTGGGCGGGTTGTCCCGGCCGAGGACGTCCACGACGCCGTGGTACACGGGGTCGTCGGACAGCGGCAGGCACCGCGTGAAGCCGACCTGAAAGCACGGGTCGGCGCCGAGGACGGTGCGAAACGCGCGCCCCTGCGCCTCCAGGAAGGGCAGCATCTTTTGGAGGCGCTTGACGTTGGCGGTCTCGCGGCCGTACTCGTCCCGGCGGCGATAGCGCGTCTCGTTCTTCAGCTGGTGCTTGTACGCGACGTGCTTCCACACCATGCGAACGGGGTCGTCCGCGAAGGGGTCCAGGTACGCCGCGTGGTCGTCGTGGACCTCGTACAGGTTGGGGTCCGCGTGGCGCGAGGGCACGTGGCGTGGGTCGCGCAGGCCCGCGAGGAAGTCGTCGGGATGCGTCGCCGCGCGCATCGTCAGCAGCTCGGCGGCGGAGCCGAGGAGCGCGTAGTCGTTGCGGTCGACGTCCCTCCACTCGGGCTTGCCCGGAAACGTGCGGACCAGCGACATCGTCAGCCCGTCCGACAGCGCGCGCAGGGCCGTGTACTCCATCGCGCCCGCGTCCCGCTTCAGCACGGCGCCGATGAACTTGAGGACGGGCAGGTCGCGCTCGAGGGGGCGTTCCGCCTCGCCCCCCTCCTTCCCGTCGGGCGCCAGCGCCGGCGCCGCGTACCCCGCCGGCCAGTACTCCGGCGGCATCCGCCGCGGCGGCTCCCACTGCGCCTGCGTCGCTTTATATTTCAGCACCCCCATGACGCCCGTGTTCATGAACACCGTCAGCGTCTCCCGGGCGCGCGTCGCGGCGACGTACAGCAGCCGGTCGGCTTCGGCCGCGCCGGCCCGGTCCGTCTTGTTGAACCCCTGCGGGTGGCGGTTGAAGTTGACCACCATGACGTGGGGCCACGCCAAGCCCTTGCTCCCGTGGATCGTCAGCAGGCTGACGCGCCCCGGGACGATGGTCGCGGCGTCGCGGTTGCTGTCGTCCTCCCCCTCCCCGACCTCGTCGAAGTGGACCGCGAACGGGACGCCCGCCTGGTCGAGCGCGTTGGCGACGAGCGTGAGGCCGGCGTTGCGAATCCCGCCCTTCTCGTTCGTGGTCTTCTTCACGGGGCCCAGCACCACGATGTCGCCGAGCGGCGTGCCCGCGTCGCGCATCTCGCAGATGCGCCGAACGAGCGCCCCCACGTTGGCGTCGGGGCCGCCGGCCGCCACCGCGAGCGGCGCGGGTCCCTCGCGCGCCTCCCGCGCCGCCACCATGGCGTCCTCGGGCGCGACGTCGCTGGGGCGCAGCGCGTTGGCGAAGGCCACGATCGCGGCCGTCGACCGGAAGTTGGACGTCAGCCGCACCGTCGTGCCGCCGCGCTCCTCGAGCAGGTAGCGGGCCGAGCTCTGCTGCATGCCCGCGTAGATGGTCTGGTCGGGGTCGCCGATCATCTCGACCCACTCGACGCCCAGCGCCTCCGCCAGCCGCACGATCGCGTCGTGCTGCGGCGCGTTGAGGTCCTGCGCCTCGTCCACGAACATCGCCCGCACATTGACGAACTCAGCGCGCGCGGCCGCGCGCCCCTCCTCGGTGGTCAGCGCGTCGTTCAGCGCGAAGACGTAGGTGGACACGTTGGTCTTGACGAACTCGCTCACCGCGTCCAGGCCCTTCACCACGCGCCGGCCCAGCGCGTGCATCGTGGACGTGTTGTCGCGGGTGAACAGCGGCTCGCCCTCCGGCGGCAGGGTGTACTTGGCGCCCGCGCGGATGAGCTCGCCGGCCGCGTCCTTGGAGAAGGTGAGCAGCAGGAAGCCGTCGGCGGGGAGCAGCCCGTCGCGCACCACGCGCGCCACGCGCCGCAGCAGCGTGGAAGTCTTGCCGCCGCCGGGGATGCCGACGAGCGCGTGGCGCCCCGGCGGGAGCGCGACGTACTCCTCCTGCGCGCGGTCGGAAGACCCGCGGTCGAAGGCCCCTCGGTCGAAGGCCTCGCGGTCCAAGGGCGCGCAGTCGGAAGACCCGCGGTCGGACAACCCGCGGTCGGACAACCCGCGGTCGGAAGACCCGCGGTCGGAAGACCCGCGGTCCAAGGGCGCGCGGTCCATGGCGGCAAAATAATGGGGAGGGGAAGGCAACATGGGTCCGCCCGACGGCTCGAAAGAAGTTGAAAAAATTCAAGGCAGCCCCTTCCTCGACGCGACCCCCCTGACCGCGTACGAGCGCGCCAAGATCGTGCTCATGGCCCCCGTCGCCCTCGTGCGCGCGCTGTGCCTGCTCGTCCTCGCGAACGTCGCCAGCGCCGTGGCGTGGGTCGCGTTTCAGTGGAACACCGACTACGACGCCTTCGACGCCGCGTTGATCCGCCTCTTTCGCGCGGCCGGCGCGGTGGCGGGCCTGTCCGTCGTCACGCGCGGCGAGGAGCACCTGCGGCGCGCGGAAGACCTGGACCGCTGCATCGCCGTGTTCAACCACGTGTCGGCTCTGGACTGGATCGTGCTGCTGCGCTACCGCGTCTTCGCCTTCGTCACGCACGTCGCGTTCACCGCGGTGCCCCTCGCGGCGCCCCTATTCGCCTACGCGCGCTTCATCCTCATCCGCCCGTGCGTCCCCACCGCGCCCATCGTCATGCGCCGCGCCGGCACCGACCCCATGGTCGCCCTCGCGCCCGAGGGCACGCTCAGCCACGGCGGCTGCCTGCTCCGGTTCCACACGGGCGCCTTCGCGGCGCTCGCGCCCGTGCTCCCCGTGCTCCTCCGCTACCCCTTCCGCCACCACAACCCCGCGTGGACGGTCGAGACCCACGTCGCCCTTCGCCTCTACCGCATCCTCACGCAGGTCGTCACGCCCGTCCACGTCGAGTTCCTGCCCGTCGTCGCGCCGCTCCCGGGAGAGACCCCGGCCGCGTTCGCGCAGCGCGTGCGGGCCATCATGGCCGACGCGATGGGCGTGCCCATGGTGGATCAGGGGAAGCGCGAGCGCGAGCGCGAGGCGCTGCTCGTAAAAAACGGCGGGTGATTTACGGCGCGCGCTTGGCCCTCTTCTTGGACGCGACTGCGTACGCGACCCCGAGCGCGAACGGCTGATCGGTGCCCTTGGTGCCCTTGCGGATGAGGATGCGAAGCGTCGCGGGCACGTCCGCGAACTTGGCCGACGCGACCCACTTGTTCTTCGTCCCTTCGCGCAGGATGACGAGGCGCTCCGGCCGGTCGCGCTCCAGCGCCTGGCGCAGGCGCGCGCAAAACGCCTCGCGGGCCGCGTCGACGTCCAGCGGCAGCGTCGCGACCAGCGGGTCGTCGCCGTTCAGAGAAAGCGCGACGCGAAAGGCGTACGGGTCCGGGCGCGGCGCGAGGCGGAAGATGGCGCGGTCGTGCTGGCGCGCGCCGGCGGTCAGCACGACCGCCCCGAGGGCGTCCAGGAACTCGGGGACTCTCGGGTCCGCGGAGCGCGCGAAGGCGGCGAGCAGGCGCGCCTGCGTCAGGCGCGCCGGATGCAGGTCCGCCGCGGGCACGTGGTGCACGAGGCGCGTGACGAAGGAGGGCGTCCGGAGGACGAGCAGCACCTTGGCCTCGCCCTCCTCCGGCGGGTCGCCCTTGAACTTGCGCCCGAAGCGCGCCGAGCTCTTCGCCTTCGCCTTCGCCGACGCGGCCCCGGCAGCAGCTCGCCGGTCCATGGCGCGCAAGGTCGCCACCGTGCCGGCGATCCCGGGCACGCGGCGCATGCACACGGCCGCGGCGCCGATCACGTTGCGCAGCAAGAGGCGCGCGTCGGCGGGCGCGCGCCAGTCCGTGCGCAGAAGCGTGTCCAGCTGCTTGACGCACGCCGCGTCGACGCCGGCCGCAGGCATCACCTGGTCCAGGACGTGGAGGTCGCGGCAAATCTCGGCGCGCTTGCCCGCGGGCATCGCGTCCGCCAGCCAGCGCAGGTACGTGTCGGCCAGGTCCTCCATGCAGCGGGCGTCGTCGAACGCGCGCGGGCGCACGGCGAGGGCGGCGGTGAAGGTGCGGGTGGCGACGTCGAGGCCGAGCACCAGCGCGTGCGTGCGGAGCAGGAACGCGTCGCGCAGGCCTTCGGCATGCCCTTCGGCATGCTCAAACAGCCGGCCGACACGGCCGTGGCGCGAGAGGACGCCGAAGTCGAGCAGCGCGGTCCGGATCTGGCGCGACGAGCCCAGCCGGCCGCCGTTGATGACCAGCAGCTCCTGGAGCTTGTCCGCCTCGTCGCGGAGGCGGTCGTCGTTCATCGCGAGGATGTCCAGCGGCCCGAGGTCGGCCTCGTCGGCCTCGTCGTCCTCATCCTCGTCGTCCTCGTCGGCCTCGTCGGCCTCGTCCTCGTCCTCGTCATCGTCGTCCTCGTCGACCTCCGAGTCGACCTCGTCCGGGCGAACGTCCTGCGAGGACGCGTCGTCCTGCGAGGACGCGTCGTCCTCCTGGGAACCGGGAGACAGGCGGTAGTTCTTCGGCGACCTCGGGCGCAGCTGCCGGGTCGCCATGGGGGGAGTGGTCAAAAAAGCGACGGCGATCTCCTTTTTTTTTTACAGGCCGACGAAGGGCGCGTCGAACACGCTGCTGCCGTGGCTGTCCCGCAGGTCGACGCACGCGGTCGCCGCCGCGCGCGCGAAGCGGCGCACCGCCGCGGCCAGCTTCGGCCGCGGGCAGCTCAGGGACACGATCAGCTTCGTGACGCGCAGCTTCGTCGGGCGGTTGAGCAACGCGACCATGCTCGCCTCCTGGTCCGACGGAAACCCGACGAGGTTGAGGCGGAGCGTCGACGTCGACCACGCTTTGTGGTTGCGCGCGAGGCACTCCAGGAAGGCCGCGTTGTGCGCCGCGCCCATGGTGTTCGCGTTCCACAGCACGGCCACCACGTTCACGCGCTCGTCGGCCAGGACCGGATCGTCCGCGGGGAAGGCGCCCCCGACGTTCAGCAGCATGAGCGACACGAACCGCGCCGACGTCGGGGGCAGCGTCGAGCGGCCCAGGTCGAAGCGGTGCAGCACGAGCGTGGCGATGTCGCGAAGCGCCGCGAGGTAATCCCACGGGATGCACTCGAGCGTGGCGGCGACCAACCGAGGCATGCCGTCCGTCGGGTCGGTGTCGACCGTCATTTTGAGGGGGAGCATGTCCGCGGAGACCGGGACCGACGCGATGGATCGCGCCGGGGCCATGGCGGAGGGGAAGTGTGGAGAGGATCGAAACCCCGTCATTTTTTTTCAGTACGCGCGCATGTTGGCGAAGTAGATGCCCATGACGGTGTTGGCGTTCACGATCGTGAACGCGAGGTCGTCGGTGGCGTAGTTGGAGCTCACGCCGCCCGTGTACGCCGTCGTGGTCGCCGGGCGCGCCAGCGGGAACTTGACGCGCGGGTCGATGATGATGGGGCGCACGCCGCAGTTGCGCTCGTTGATGACGACCTCGCAGCTGATGCCGCTGAGCGCGTCGGTGAAGGTCGCCGGCAGCAGCGTGATGACGAGGGGCGAGGCGTCCGTGGCGCTCATCTCCAACACGACGTTGGGCGTCGCCGTCACGTCGATCGCGACCGCGATGGTGCTGGTGGCGCCGCCGCTCACGATGGTGCCGGCAAGCGGCGCGTTCGAGACACCGAAGGCGCCGTAGTGGTAGTTGGTCACCAGGCCGGACGCCGCGAGCGTGCCCGCCACCGCCGCCGAGCCGCCCACGTCGAGCGCGTACGCGCCCGAGGGCGCCAGGTTGCCCGCGCCGACCACCGCCACGGCGAGCGTCGACGGCAGGCGCGCGTTGTCCAGCGTGCCCGCGGCGAGGGCGCACGCGTTCAGGGCCGTCAGGCCCGAGCCGTCGGCGACGACCGCGGCCACGGCCAGCGGCGACGGCAGGCAGGCCGCGTTGAGCACGCCCGTGGCGAGCGCCGAGGCGTTGAGGCCGGTCAGGCCCGAGCCGTCGCCGACGACCGCGCCCACCGCGAGCACGGGCGGCAGCCGCGCGGCGTCGAGCACGCCGCTCGCCAGCGCCGAGGCGTTGAGGGCGGTCAGGCCGGCGCCGCTGCCCGAGAAGGGCGGCAGGAGCGCGGCGTTGAGCACGCCCGACGCCAGCGCGGAGGCGTTGATCGGGCCGACGAAGGCCGACGCCCGCACCGTGCCGCTCACGTCCAGCGCGCACGCGGGGGCGCCCTGGCCGCCCACGCCCACCCGGCCGTCGCCGGTCACGATCAGGCCGAGGTTCGAGCCGGCGGTGAAGGTCGCCACCGGCGGGAGGAGGCCCGTCGACGGGAGCTGGGTCACCGCCAGCGCGGTGCCCGTGCCGACGTTGGTGATGACCACGTTCGACGACTGCGTGGTGTAGGCGTTGACGGTCTCGAGCGCGCCGAGCACCGCGAGGTTGGAGGTGAAGAGCGTGCCGCCGACGGACACGGAGCCCGCGAAGGCGGCGCTCGCCGGCAGGAGCGCGCTGCTGAGCGTGCCCGCGACGAGGGAGGACGCGTTCGTCGCCGAGGGCGGGAGGCGCGCGGCGTCGACGACGCCCGAGGCCAGGGCCGAGGCGTTCAGCGGCAGCGCCGCCGACAGCGCGCCGGACGTGAGGGACGACGCGTTCGTCACCGAGGGCGGGAGCAGCGCCGCGTTCACGACGCCCGACGCGAGCGCCGAGGCGTTGAGCTGCGAGAGGTTGGAGCCCACGCCGTTGAGCGCCGCCGCGATGGCCGAGCCGACCGACGGCGGCAGCAGCGCGGCCAGCAGGACGCCCGACGTCAGGTACGACGCGTTGGTCGCCGAGGGCGGCAGCAGCGCGGCGCTCAGCACGCCGGTCGCGAGGGCCGACGCGTTGGTGACCGAGGGCGGCAGCCGCGCCGCGTCCACCACGCCCGTCGCCAGCGCGCTCGCGTTGAGGCCGACGAGGCCGGCGCCCGCGCCCGCGAAGGAGCCGACGAGCGACGTCGGCAGCAGCGCCGCGTTGACGAGGCCGCTCGTCAGGCTCGACGCGTTCGTCGCCGAGGGCGGCAGCAGCGCGGCGCTCAGCACGCCGGTCGCGAGGGCCGACGCGTTGGTGACCGAGGGCGGCAGCCGCGCCGCGTCCACCACGCCGGCGGCCAGCGCGCTCGCGTTGAGGCCGACGAGGCCGGCGCCCGCGCCCGCGAAGGTCCCCGCGAAGGCGCCCGCGAGCGACGTCGGCAGCAGCGCCGCGTTGAGGACGCCGGTGGCCAGGGCGGACGCGTTGGTGACCGAGGGCGGCAGCAGCGCCGCGGCCACCACGCCCGACGCCAGCGCGCACGCGTTGAGCGCGACGAGGTTGGAGCCCGCGCCGGCGAAGGCGCCCGCGAACGACCCGGCGAGCGCCGTCGGCAGCAGCGCCGCGTTGAGGACGCCGGTCGCGAGGGCCGACGCGTTGGTGACCGAGGGCGGCAGCAGCGCCGCGGCCACCACGCCCGTCGCCAGCGCGGAGGCGTTGAGCGCGACGAGGCCGGCGCCCGCGCCCGCGAAGGTCCCCGCGAACGCCCCCGCGAGCGACGTCGGCAGCAGCGCCGCGTTCACGAGGCCGGTCACGAGGGCGGACGCGTTGGTGACCGAGGGCGGCAGCCGCGCCGCGTCCACCACGCCCGTCGCCAGCGCGGAGGCGTTGAGCGCGACGAGGTTGGAGCCCACGCCCGCGAAGGTCCCGGCCAGCGCCGTCGGCAGCAGCGCCGCGGCCACGAGGCCGCTCGCCAGCGACGACGCGTTCGTCACCGACGCGGGGAGGAGCGCCGCCGGCACGACGCCCGAAGCGAGGGCGCACGCGTTGAGCGCGACGAGGTTGGAGCCGATCCCCGCGAATGTCCCCGCGAGCGCCGTCGGCAGCAGCGCGGCCAGCAGGACGCCCGACGTCAGGGCGGACGCGTTGGTGACCGAGGGCGGCAGCAGGGCGGCGTTCACCACGCCCGTCGCCAGCGCGGAGGCGTTGAGCGCGACGAGGTTGGAGCCCACGCCGATGATGGCGCCCTGGAGCGACGGCGGAAGGAGCGCGGCGTTCAGGACGCCCGACGTCAGGGCCGACGCGTTGGTGGCCGAGGGCGGCAGCAGCGCCGCGTTCAGGACGCCCGACGTCAGAGCCGACGCGTTGGTGACCGAGGGCGGCAGCCGGGCCGCGTCCACCACGCCCGACGCCAGCGCGCACGCGTTGAGGGCGGCGAGGTTGGAGCCGACGCCCGCGAAGGTCCCCGCGAAGGCGCCCGCGAACGACCCGGCGAGCGCCGTCGGCAGCAGCGCCGCGTTGAGGACGCCGGTCGCGAGGGCCGACGCGTTGGTGACCGAGGGCGGCAGCAGCGCCGCGGCCACCACGCCCGTCGCCAGCGCGGAGGCGTTGAGCGCGACGAGGTTGGAGCCCGCGCCCGCGAAGGTCCCCGCGAAGGTCCCTGCGAGCGCCGTCGGCAGCAGCGCCGCGTTCACGAGGCCGGAGACGAGGGCGGACGCGTTGGTGACCGAGGGCGGCAGCCGCGCCGCGTCCACCACGCCCGTCGCCAGCGCGGAGGCGTTGAGCGCGACGAGGTTGGAGCCCGCGCCCGCGAAGGTCCCCGCGAAGGCGCCCGCGAAGGCGCCCGCGAAGGCGCCCGCGAGCGACGTCGGCAGCAGCGCCGCGTTCACGAGGCCGCTCGTCAGCGACGACGCGTTGGTGACCGAGGGCGGCAGCCGCGCCGCGGCCACCACGCCCGTCGCCAGCGCGGAGGCGTTGAGGGCGACGAGGCCGGCGCCCGAGCCGGCGAAGGTCCCCGCGAGCGCCGTCGGCAGCAGCGCCGCGTTCACGAGGCCGGAGACGAGGGCGGACGCGTTGGTGACCGAGGGCGGCAGCAGCGCCGCGGCCACCACGCCCGTCGCCAGCGCGCACGCGTTGAGCGCGACGAGGTTGGAGCCGATCCCGGCGAAGGCGCCCGCGAAGGAGGGCGGGAGGACGGCGGCCGGCACGACGCCCGAGGCGAGGGCCGCGGCGTTGAGGCCCACGAGGCCGGCGCCGACGCCCGAGAAGGCGCCGGCCATCGCCGCGGGCAGGCGCGCGGCGTCGAGCGTGCCCGAGGTCACGGCCGACGCGTTGAGGGCGGGCAGGCGCGCCGCGCTGAGCGTGCCCGCGGTCACGGCCGACGCGTTGAGGCCGGTGAGGGCCGCGCCGTCGCCCGCGAAGGCGGCGGCGGCGACGGTCGCGGGCAGGCGCGCGAGGTTGAGCGTGCCGGTGGCGAGCGCCGACGCGTTCAGGCCCGCGAGGCCGGCGCCGCCGCCCACGAGCGCGCCGGCGCGCACCTCGCCGACCACGTCCAGCGAGTAGGGCGGCAGGTCGCCGCCCGGGGCGCGCCCGACGCCCACCGCGGCGGCGCCGGCCTGCAGCACGGCGCTCGACGCGGGCGCGACGACGGGGAAGGTGGTGACGGGGTAGGCGAGCGAGAGGGAGAGGGAGGCGTTGGAGGCGGCGGGCGCCGTCCAGTCGAAGGGCGCGGACGCGCCGACGAGCGCGCCCGACGGGGTGCGCGCGCGGATGGCGCCGCCGGCGTCGACGAAGGCGACCGCGGGGACCACCGCCCCCGCGGGGTCGACGATCCACGACGACACGTCGACGCCGAAGGGCGAGGCCGCGTTGGACGCGGGGAAGGGTGGCGCGAACGCCCACGCGCCGCCGCCGCCGAGCGACGCGCCGGCGCCCGGCGCGAGCACGATCTGCACGTCCACGGCGCGCCCCACCTGGCGGAACTGGCCCGCCAGCGCGCCCCCGACGCCGACGCCGAGCGCCCCGGACCCGTCCGCCGTCCACGCCGGGCTGAACGGCGACCACGCGAGCGTCGCCGCGGCCAGGAACTGGAGGCGGCCGTTGAAGTAGACGCTGCCGCCGGCGTCGGTCGAGTAGGCGGGGTAGGCCGGCGGCGGCAGGTCCTGCGTGGCCGTCGCGTAGCTGAGCTGCAGCCGCACGCTGTCGCCGGCGCCCCACGCGTAGGGGTCGCAGCCGTCGATGCCGTACGCCGCCATGTCGAGGAACACCGACACCGTGGCGCCCACCACGCCGTTCGCCACCGCCGGGTTCACCACCGCGACGCCCGTCACGTTGGCCGAGTTGGGGCTCGACAGGAACGCGGTGCCCGCGGCCTGCCCCATCGCGGCGGGCGCCGGCGCGACCGGGAGCGACCAGCACCACGCGCCCCCGCCCGGGGCGCCCAGGTCGGCGCCCGCCCCCAGCGTCATGGCGACGACCGCGTTCACGACGAAGCCGCCCTGCATCGCCTGGTACGTGCAGCTCAGCGCCCCGCCGTCGCCCACCGACAGCACGGTGCCGTCGGCGGACGAGAAGAGCGTCGGCCCGTCCTGCCACGCCTGCGTGGCGTAGCGCACGAAGGAGGAGCCGTCGGCGAGCGCGAAGTTGCTGGCGTAGGCCGTGCCGCCGACGGTCAGGGCGTCGCCGACGACCACGTTGCAGGCGACGACGAGCGCCAGGCCCCCGATCCCCCCGCCGCCGGCGCCCCACCCCCCTCCGGTTCCCCCGATGAGCGCGCCGCCGACGGTGAGCGAGCCGAGCACGATCACGTCGTTGCTGCCGACCAGGGGGCCCGTCACCGTGAGCGGGCCGCTCAGGACGCCGCCGTCGACCGACAGCAGGTTCGAGGCCGCGACGATGGGGCTCTCGCCGCGCGCCTGGCGGCGCAGGCAGTCGAGGTACGCGGCCTTGGGCGTGGCGAAGGCGGCCGGGGCGGGGTACAGCAGGTCGTACAGCGCGGCGTTGAACGTGGGCGGCACCGCGTAGGCCGCCGCCGGCACGTTCGAGGACGCGAGGTAGGCCAGCACCGCGGTGCGGCGGTCGACCACCACCGGCGCGTTGGACGCCCCGCCGACGCGGGACCACGCCGCGAAGATGTCGACGTCGAAGGCGGGCGGCAGCGCGGCGCGGTACGACGTCGGCACGCCGAGGTTGGAGCCGGAGCCGAGGTAAAAGGCGACGGCGCCCTCGACCGTGGTCACGTTGCACGCGGGGTCGAGCAAGAAGAGGTATTCCGCGGCGTTGAAGTCGGCGGGCACCGACATCCAAACGCCTTCCGTGCGTCGCACTACTCCCCCGCTGGCTAAAAAATACAGGAGTGTGGGGTCAACCCTTTCTCTATCGCCGGATCCATTGGAACTTGGGCCGCTCCAAGCTCACGCGCCGCGGCATGGGCGGCCGCTCCACGCTCGTGCTCCGGGCCAAGTACACCGTCGTGCTGGGGGACGCCGTGGGCCGCGCAAACATCTCCAGCCACGCGGCCCAACACATACCCCCGCGCGTAAAAAAAATATCATCGGAACACGACCTGGGACCGGCGGTTCCGGTGCCGGTTTCGCTCGTACTCGTTGCGAAAGACGACCTCCGAGCCCGGCGCGGCGGCGGCGGCGGCGGTCCCTTGGCCGAACACCCCGCAAAAGAGCGAGACGGGCAAGACCGACAGGCAGTGCGCCGCGCAGTGCGAGTGGCTGCACCTATAGGGGTAATGCACGTGCGCGTGCGCGTGCGCACGAGGCATGCATAAAAAGCGCGCATCTTATTTTTTTTACAGGTACATGTGCGCGCACGGCCCGCCGTCGCCCTCCTCGACGCGCCGCTTCACGTTGTCGAGCGCGCAGAAGGAGGCGAAGCCGGCGTCGAAGTCCTCTTGGCTCAGGCACCGCTTCTCGCGCCGCGGCAGCGAGAACACGCGCACCGCGTGCGCCATCTTCACGCGCGCGAACAGCGTCTCCACGTCGCCGCCGTTGAAGGCGAAGTAGCGCTTGTGCTCGCGGAAGAAGGCCTCGTCGCCCACGCCGTCGCCCGCGAGCGTCCACGTCGCCTCGCGCACCTTGGCGCGAAAGATGCGCGCGAGGGCGGGCGCGTCGCAGTCGGGCAGCGTGAAGCGCTGCGTGAAGCGGCGCTCCAGCCCCGGGTTGAGGCGGAAGAAGTGGCGGTCGATGGCGTCCTTGTAGCCGGCGATGATGCAGATGAAGTCGGCGCGCTGCTCGCTGAGCGCCTGGTTGAGCGTGTTGACGCACTCGGTGGCGTAGATGTCGCGCCCGCCCTCCTCCTGGCCCAGGCTGTACGCCTCGTCGATGACGAGCACGCCGCCCGCGGCCGACGCGATGACATCGCGCGTCTTGATCGCCGTCTGGCCCAGGAACTGGCCGATGAGGTCGGCGCGGCGCGCGAACACGACGTTGCCGTTGCGCAGCACGCCGATCGCGGCGTACACCTCGGCGAGCACGCCGATGAGGCGCGTCTTGCCCACGCCCGGGCTGCCGTACACCACCGTGTGCAGCATGTCGCCCTCGGCGCCGTGCAGGCGCTGCAGGTGGTAGACGACGAGCTCGAACACCGCGCGCTGCACCTCGGCCAGGGCCCCCGTATGCCCCATGTCCAGCAGGCGCTGCAGCGGCGCGCGCAGCCGCATGAGCGCGGTCGCGTTCAGGTTGCACGGGGCCCCGAGGCGCTCCTCCGCCGCCACGAAGTCGCCGAGCGACACCAGGTCGCGGCAGTCGCGCGCGCGCACCAGGTAGTGCGTGTAGCCGTCGTCGTCGTCGCTGTGGATCAGGCAGCGCCGCACGACGAGGCCGTGCGGCAGCTCCCACGGACCGGGGTCCGCGGGTCGCGGCGGCGGAGGAGGAGGCGGGGGAGGCGGCACTGGCAAGGGCAAAGGCGCGGGGGAGAAGGTCAAGCGCCGCACCGGGGGAGGAGACGACCCGCCGCCGCCGTCGTGGCCGCGCTTGCGTGGCGGCATGGGGGACCACCCCCTTCCTTCCCCACGCGGTACCTTTTTCGTTGCGCCTCCTCCCTCCGCCACGCTTTATGCCGGTGGTTGTTCGTCACACCGCGCAGCGTTGGGCGTCGCGATAGAGATCCGCGTCGAGCGTGCCCATGGCGTCGTTGCACTGCTTGCATACGACGCGCAGATTGCACGGGTCGTTGGACCCGCCGTGCTTGCGCGCGACGATGTAGCCGCGCTCGTAGGACTCGCGGTCCACGACAGCGCCGCAGCCCGCCTCGCAGGGCGCGGTGGGGACGAGGCCAACGCGGTCCACCCAAAACTCGGTGCGGTTGGGCATGCTTTTGGGCTTGGCGTTCGCTCGCACGCGCTCGACGGCGTCCGCCTGCTCGCGGCCGTAGCGCTGCACCGCCTTGGGCACGTGGGAGAAGAATGCCTTCACGAAGTCCAGCTGCTCCTGCATGAAGTCGACGCTGGCGACAACGCGGTCGCCGGCAAGTCGGCGCGCGTCTTCGGACATGGCGCCCACCACCGCCAGCAGCCCGTCCACCGCATGGCGGGCGCGCTCCGCCTGCTCGAACGTGGGCACGAGTCGCGTGCCCGGCCCCTCGAGGTCTGTCTTGTCATCGTCGTCTTCGTCGTTCTCCAAGGCCTCGGCCTCGGACAGCAGGGACCGTCCGATCGTGGTGAAGTTGGATCGCAGCGAGGAGATCGGGATGAAGGTGTCGGTGATGGGCTTGCCGCCGTCGGAGGTGTCGATCACGTGGTCCTGGCGCAGGGCCAGCTCGTCGGCCACGCGCGCGAGGCCGTGGGCGAAGTCGGGCGCGCTTTCGATGGTGAGCTTGGTGGCGATGTGGGACTTGACGTCCCGCGCGCGGTACCAGGGTTGCGCCGGCGTGCCCCACATGGGCAGCTCGTCGGAGGCGAGGCAGAAGCTCATCGTCGTGAGGAGGCGCGGCGTGTTGTTGATCATGCGGCTCCTCCGCGTTTCCTCCTCCACGTGCTTGACGTAGGCGTCGCCGGTCTTCTCGATGCGCTCGATGCGTTTGAACGTGATCGCGCGCCGGGACTCGATCTCGACCGCGGCCACGTTCTCCTTGATTTTGACATCCGTGTCCGTGATGCGCACCTTGCACGCGATGTCGTTTTTGGCGCGATCGATATTGACCTGGAGGAGCTCCGCCTCGAGCGCGCGAAGGTCGGGCGTCGCCGCCGCAGCGATGGGCTCTGTCGGCGTCGGCGCCTCGGGCGTGCCGTCGGCCCACGCCTGCGTGACGAGGAGGATGGCCGTCGACGATTTGGCGTCGAGGCGCTTCCACGTGTGGGTCTTGGGCGCGTACGTGGCGAAGCGCACGTGGTTCGCGGGCACGGCCGCCAGCGCGGCCTTGAGGTTCTTGGTGCGCGCGGGGAAGCGCGCGGGCTGGGACGCCAGGACGGCGGCCAGGGTCGTCACTGGCTCGCGGTCCAAAACAAAGCGCGGCGTCGGAACGCACATGCGCGCGTGCGCCGAAAGGCTGCGGACGGACGCGAACTCGCGCGCGCAGTGGGCGCAGTGGGCAGTGGTCATTTTAAAATTTGTTGAAGTAGATTGGCTGAGACGTCTTGTTTCTACACGCGCGCCAGGCCTTAAGTGGGTGTCCACCCTATATCGCATACAGGTGGACCACGCGCTCGCACGCGTCCGCGACCATGAACATGCGCTGCGCGAGGTTCAGGCGGACCGAATAGCGCGGGTCCATCCTCCGCCGTTTGGTTTTCGACGTCGCGAGGTCGAGCAGGTGGAAGAACTCGTCCTGCTCACACGCGACCGTGTTGTCGACGAGGCTGTGAAACGCGCCTGGTAGAAGCACTACCGCGGGCGCCGAAACCGTGCGGTCGGGCCCGATCGTCCACGACACGACCCGTCCAATCTCGAAAGAAGGCGCCGCCACCAAGTGGACCGTCACGTTGCCTCCAGGGGCGTCACACGCATACACGCTCGCGTAACTCGAGCCCATGTTCCAGTCGTCCAGCGTGAACGTCCACTGGACCGTGGCCGCCTCAAAGCCAACGTCCCACAGAGCAAGGGCAAACGTGTTGTTGGCGGGCATCTTGAACGTCACGACGGCCCGCCCATCGCGAAACGTGCGGGCGCCGTTGCAATCCGCGTCATTCAACGGAATCGTCGCCGAGGAATCGCGGTCGCGGTCGCGGACGCGAACGATGCGTTGACGGACGGCGCAAAAAACGCCGTCCGTCGACGTCGTTAACTTTAAGCGAAGTCCCAGCCGTACCAACAACGAGTTGTCAAACGACTGGAGAATGCGTCCCGCGCGCGTGCAAAAAAAACGCACGTTCTCGTTCTCGTCCACGACACTCAACACGCGACCGCAGTCGAGCACCTCAAAATCGGAGGCTTCCAACCCGTCGCGGAAATCGATGACCGTGGTTTTGCGCGAGCCGTCGAGCTCCCGCCGCAACCACACCCTGATCTCAAAGTTGCTGGTGCGCGCGGCGAACACGTCGGCCGCCGGGTCGTAGTCCCACCACAGCATGTTGTTCTCGTCCTCGCCGATCATGGACATGGGGTACCCGCCCAACATGGCGCCCGCGGGGAAGGGCACGCGGTCGGGGCGCGTGGGCGACGTGACCGCGAAGTGGTTGCATCGCTTGCTCACGCACGCGAACGCATTATGCGTCGGCACGTCGAAGTGGCGCAAGACGCGCTCCCGGACCAAGCCGACCTCGAGCAGCGCCATGAGGGACTCCATGAGGTGGAGGAGAATGAGGGACGGAACAAAAAAAAACACATTTCAACACGGCTCCAACTCGACTCCCGTGAGGTCGATCCGCCCCAGCGCCCACGACGACGCGAACTCGCTTTGGAAGAACTTGACGATGGCGTCCGTGCCGTACACCGCGTGCGGCGCCACGTCGCCCTCCTGGATGCCGTGGCCGAGCGTGACGGCGGCGACGGGACATGCCTCCAGGAAGACCGCGCCGCGGTTCGAGAGGACGAGGTCGATCACGACGGACGCGGACGACCGGGACAGGGCGGGCGTCGCGCACGGGCGCACCCACGTGCCGGAGTTGGGCGTCTTGTAGGGGTGCGTCGGGGTGAGGCCGCCGCTCCAGCCGATGCGCACGATGGGAAAGTCGCCGGTGCGAAACACCACGCACTCCACCGTCGCGTCGCCGCTCGCCGTCGCCACGCGGTCGTTGCGCTCAAGCGCGTCCACGCGCTTGAAGGCGCGCGTCACCGTCGACACGCACACGCGGGTGTCCAGGGCGAAGCCCATGGGGGGGGGGTGCCCGGGATGGCCGGAAGGGCTCCTTTTTTTCTTCTCTTCACGATGATTCCTAAGTTACACTGGTTCCTAAATAAAATGGGACAGTAAATATAACATTTTATGTGGTTTTATTTTATTACACATATATAAGAGCGCATACTTAAAATGTATGGAATTGACGTTAAATACAAGGCAATTGTG
>Ga0316222_1002143_pt1 | contig 21841 bp, 14 predicted proteins | sample TBH18011metaG_FD_206008 | JGI IMG/M metagenome (GOLD analysis project Ga0316222, IMG submission 206008) | Freshwater microbial communities from Trout Bog Lake, Wisconsin, USA - TBH18011 | ecosystem: Environmental > Aquatic > Freshwater > Lake > Hypolimnion/Profundal zone | place: USA: Wisconsin... | reverse complement strand
AGAGAAAAAGCGTCTTGCTCATGAGTTAGGGGTGACTCCGCGCGACTTGCCCAGCGGCGCGGTTGCCGCAGGCGCGTTATCGTCGCAACCGCCAACGGCGGCAGGTTGATGACCGTTGTTCTTGAAGGCCGACTTGGCTCCGCCGAGGCCGGTTTTGATGGCGGCCTTGGCCTCGGCGAGATGGCCCTTGCCGATGGAAACGCCGGTGTAGGCGTTGACCTTGCGGCCGACCACACTGGGTGCCGGACGCGGGCCAAAATTGTATTTGATCATGCGCCAGGTATCGCCGGGCTTGGAATCGACGCCCAACGCGCCGCTCGGGTCGTAGCCGCAATGAACCATGCAATTCTCACAACGTGGGTCGCGGGCCACACCGTCCACCACGCCGTATTTGGTCCAATCCACCTTGTCCAGCATTTCCTGGTAGCGAGGGTAATGGCCATCGGTCATCAGGTAGCAGGGCGCCTTCCAACCGCGCACGTTGCGAGTCGGGATAGCCCAGGCGGTGCAGGTCAGTTCCCGTTTGCCGGCGAGGAATTCCTGGTAGACCGTAGTCCCGAAAATGGTGAACCGCTTGGCCCACTCCTCGATGCGCGCGAACTTCTGGCGGGTCATGGCGCGCGTCAGGAAAAAGTCTTCAGGGTCCTTGCCCAACCGCTTGGCCATGTCTTTCTTGGCGGCGTCATAATCGTAGCCCGGGGAAATCGTGTGGCCATCCACCTCCAGCGCTGAGAAGAACTCGAACATCTCCTCGATCTCCTTGACGTCGGTCTCGCGATAGACGGTGGTGTTGGTTGCGACCTGGTAGCCCAGCAATTTGGCCATTTTGATCGCCTCGACACACTCCTTGAATACCCCCTCACGCTCGACAATCAGGTCGTGCGTGTATTCCAGGCCGTCCACATGCACGTTCCAGTAGAGCCAGGGGGTGGGGGCGATCACTGGCCGCCCGTCGGTCTTCCCTTTCCGAATGGCGTCGGCGTCCTTGTCCGAGATCAGTTTCTCGGTGAGCAGTCGGGCCAAGGTCGGTTCCAGGGAAGCGGCATAAATGCTAGCCAGGTAGTCCCTGATCTTCTTGCGCATCCCCAGGGCGTTGGTGCAGATATAGACAATGCGTCCCTGGCCTAGCAACCCGGCCACCAACTCCTCGACCTGAGGGTAGATCAGCGGCTCGCCGCCACAGATCGAGACCATGGGCGCGTCGCACTCCACCGCAGACGCCAGGCAATCCTCCAGCGGCATCATGTCCTTGAGACTGGTGGAGTATTCCCGAATGCGCCCGCAACCGGTGCAGGTCAGGTTGCAGGTGTGAAGGGGTTCGAGTTGCAGTACCAACGCAAAACGCGGGGTACGCAAAAACTTATGCTTAATGATGTGACGGGCAATCTTGACCGTCAACGCGAGTGGAAACCGCATAGGAGGAACTTCAGTACCGAGCCAACTCAGTAGGAGTTTGGTCGGGAGGGGAGATTTCAATGGGAGGGGCTGGCGGATCCGCTTTCATTAGGCCCGGAAGGAAGAAGCTCGCGGGTGAGACGCTTCGCGAAGCGGAGAATCCCCCGCAACCGACCGCCAGCCACGCCACCACCGGGATGACAAACAGCCGCCAATATTTCCAATGTAATCTCACTAAAGAACCATTATACTATGGGTCATGAGATTGGCAAGAACCAAATTGGGCTTTTTTCGTCTACCGCTTCGTCCGGGTGGACCTCCCGGCTTGGTCCATGCCCTGGCACCGGCCTTGAGGCGCTGGGGTTCGCCTCCCGGCGTCCTGTGGTTGGTCTTGATGGCACTGGCGGCGGGCTTGGCCACCCTTTCCGCGGCCTCGCCGGAGGGATTTGTCACCTACGCGCAGAACGTTTTCGATAAAGCGCTGGTTCGCTGGCAAAAGGAGGCGGGCGATCCGACGGCGGCCTGGGAACTCGGGCGTGCGTGCTTCGATCTCGCAGAGTTCTCAACCAATCGGACGCAGAAGGCGGAAATCGCCGAGCAGGGGCTCACGGCCTGCCGCCGGGGATTGTTGCGTGCCTCCAACTCACCCGCACTGCACTACTATCTGGCCATGAACCTGGCGCAGATGGCTCGCACCAAGAGCCTGGGCGCCCTTAAGTTGGTGGGGCAGATGGAAAAGGAATATCAGGCGGCGAGCAAACTCGACGAGCTGATCGATTTTGCCGGGCCGCACCGTTACCTCGGCATGCTCTATCGTGACGCGCCCGCGCTGGTGAGCATCGGCGACCGTGCGCAAGCAAGGAAGCACCTGGAGCGTGCGGTAGCGCTGGCTCCGAATTATCCCGATAACCACTTGGCCCTGGTGGAGTCTTACTTGAAATGGGGGGAGCGCGGTAACGCCCGGCGCCAACTGGACGCCCTGGCGGCGAGCTTGCCGGCCGTTCGCGCTGCCCTGGCTGGTCCCGCCTGGGCTTCCCATTGGGCTGAGTGGGATTCGGATTTTGCCCGGTTTGAACGACAGGCAGCGGAACCCGCCAAAGGGGGCCGGCCGGTCAAGGACCAGCCTTGAGGCGGATCAGGTCCCGGCCGGGAAGCCCTCGAGGACTTGAGCCTCAGTGGTGCAAAGGCATTCCCGCATGGCGGGCGCGTCAGGGGCTTCGCGCAGCCTGGCCAGCAGTTCGGTCTGGTGTGCCATCATGCACAATCTCGCCAGCGCGTGCAGGTGCAGCCGATCGTCCGGGCAGCACAGCAGGAAGAATAAGTCCGTGGCGGCGCCATCCGGGGCGCCAAACGGGATCTGCTGGATGGTCCGGCCCACCACGATGAAGGGCGACTCGAACATATAGGCATCCGGGAAACGGGCATGCAGCAAGGCCAACCCACCCGGCACCCCGGTCGAGCAGAGTTCTTCACGCGCATTAAGACCTTCCCGCAATCCGGCCGGGTCGCACACCCGCCCGGTTTTCTCGGCCAACGCCGCCATCTCGCGCAAGACCGAGGCCTTGGTCTTGGCCGGCAAGGCGGGATCGATGAACCCGGGCTCGATCATCTCCGGCATGAGGGCGCCGCCGGGAACCACCTGGCGCATGTCGCGCGAGGTTTTGCGATGAAATTCGGTGAGGCCGCGATCTTCCAGACCGAGGATGCGCTTGGAAGCCCAGGCATCCACCTCGACCTTTCGAAAGACCACGCGATCGCCATGGTGCTCGCACGGGATCTCATGGTTCTTGACGAGCTTCTCCACATCGGCGCCGCTGAGGTGCAGGTGGCGGGCGACTTCTTCAACGTTATAGGTGCGATGGGGCATAGGTCTTGGTGGTCCCGCCAGATAAGTCGCTCACATCTCGCGGCGACCTTCGAGGGCTCGGCTCAGTGTGAGTTCATCGGCAAAATCGAGTCCGGTGCCGGCGGGGAGCCCGTGGGCAATGCGGGTGATCTTCAATCCGGGGCGGGTGAGACGTTTGGCCAGGTAATAGCCGGTGGCGTCGCCTTCCACATCGGTTCCGAGCGCGATAACGAGTTCGTGGACTGGTTCAGAGCCGAGCCGGGTTTCGAGTTCGACGATGCGCAAGTCTTCAGGTTGGACGCCGTTCAGTGGCGATATTTTGCCACCCAAGACGTGGTATTTGCCCCGGAAGGTGGCTGATTTTTCCAGGCTGAGGATGTCCACCGCCCGTTCGATGACGCAGAGGATCGAGGCGTCACGTCGCGGGTCGGTGCAGGTGGCGCAGGGGGAGTGTTCGGTGAGGGCGCCGCAGAGCTCGCAGAAACGAATCCGTTCGCGCGCACTCAGGATGGCCTCGGCGAGCTCCTTTACCGCCCCGGTGTCGGCCTGGACCAGGTGCAAGGCGATCCGCTCCGCTGAACGAGGGCCAATGCCCGGCAGTCGGTGCAGGGCGCCGATCAGCGCATGGATGGGAGCCGGGAGTGAGGCCATAAGGGGCAAGGACGAAGGATAAAGGTCGAAATGGGAAAAGGACTGAGCGCGAGACCGGGGGGATGCGGGGTACGAACCACGCCGCCCCCACACGGTATCGCGAGACGCCGTGGTGGCAGCGGTGGCCGGGTCAAGTCAGACCGGGGATGCTGAAGCCGGCGGTCACCTTGTTCATTTCGGTAGTCGAGATCTCCCGCGCCTGTGCCAGGGCCTGGTTGGCGGCGGTCAGCACGAGGTCTTCGAGCAGTTGGGCGTCGGCGGGGTTGATCGCCTGGGGGTCGATCTTGATGGAGGCGAGGCTCCCGTCGCATTTGGCGATGATTTTGACCGCGCCACCGCCACTGGTGGCCTCGACCGTCCGAGCGGCGAGGGCGTTTTGGACGGATTCCACCTGTTGCTGCATTCGCGCAGCCTGTTTCACGAGTTTTCCGATGCTGGACATGGGCTTAAGGAGTTGATGGTTGACGGTTAAGTGCCTGAGGGCCCGGCTTCAGGCCCGGACCTCGACGATTTGCGCCTTGAAGATCTCGAGCGCCTTTTGGATGAGTGGGTCGTTCTTGAAATCCTCGGGATTGAAGGGGACCGAGGCTAGTTTTTCCTTCTCCTTGGCCGGGGCGGGTTCCGGCGAAGGGGCCGGCGCTGGCGTTGCGGAAGCCACCGGCGCTGGGATCTGCGGTCTGGTGGCTGCGGGCCTCGGAGCCGGGACGGGCGTGGGGGTGACGATTCCCCGCTCAGCCTTGACGAATTTGAACTGAACGTTGGGGTGTCCCAACTCGGCCATTTTGGTCTGGAGCAACGTGCGGTTTCGCGTGTTGTCGACCATCCCAATATGATCCTCAAATTCAGGGTCAAAGCCGATGGTCAAAAGGCCCTTGGCGAAGGCGGTGGCTTGAGCGTCCTTGAGATAGCTGCGGGTAAAGGGACTGGCGCGTCCCACAGCTTCGAGCAGGTCGGCCCAGAGTTGGCCGAGGTCCCCGAGAGCGGCGGGCGACGCGACTGCGGGGGGCGGTTGGATTGGGGCGGTTTCTGCCCGGGCGCCGGCGGCTGCCGCCGGCGCAGTTCGCGGGATGACCGACTCGATGGGGGCGGATTGGGGAATAACCGTGGCGTTTTGCCGCGGCGTCGGCGAGGCGGCTTCCGCGCGGAGCGGCTTTGGCTCCGGTACCGGGGACGTGGAAGCCGGGCGGACGGCGGCGCCGACCACGTCGCTGGAGGACCGGCCCTCGCGGAGGGCTTGGAGTTGTTTCAACACGGCGTCCAGGCTCAATGCATTCCGGGCTTCGATCGCTTTGAGGAGGGTGACTTCGACCAGGATTTTCTTGGAGGAAGCATCCCGCAGGCGCATCTCAGCACTGCCGAAAACGTCCAGGATGCGGGTCAGTCCCTCGGCGCTGGTGAGCTTGGATTGCTCGGCCAGGGCCGAGGCTTCCGCCTCGGACACCTCCAACATGCGCAGGTCGCCGCGCGAGACCTGAAAGATCAGCAGGTTGCGGAAATGGTTGAGGAGGTCGGACAGGAGCCGGGCCAGGTCCTTGCCGTTGCTGGCCAGATCGTTGAGCTGACGCAGCGCGCTCTCGACCTGGCCATCGAGCACGGCTTGCGCCAGGCCCAGGAGCTGCCGTTGGGCGGTCAGGCCAAACATCGAGAGCACGTCGGCCTCCTCGATTCGGTTGCCGCAAAAACTGATGAGCTGGTCAAGGGTGGATTCGGCATCCCGCATGCCGCCCTCGGCGCCGCGGGCGATGGCGTAGAGCGCCGCAGGGTCGACCTGGACCTGCTCCAGGCCACTGATTTGGGTGAGATGCTTGACAATCAAGGCGGCGGGAATGCGCCGGAGGTCAAACCGCTGGCAACGGGAGAGAATGGTGGCCAGCACCTTTTCCGGCTCGGTCGTGGCGAAGAGGAATTTGGCGTGATCCGGCGGCTCTTCCAGGGTCTTGAGCAGGGCGTTGAAGGCGTCCTTGCTCAGCATGTGGACTTCATCGATGATATAGACCTTGAACTTCCCGGTCGCGGGGGCGTAGCGGACGGTCTCACGGAGGCCCCGGATGTCCTCAATGCCACGGTTGGAAGCGGCGTCGATCTCGATGACATCGAGCGAGCGGCCTTCGGTGATCTCCTGGACGCGCGGATCCAGGTCGTCGAAATCGGCGGTGGGGCCGTTGGTGGCATTGAGGCACTTGGCGAAAATGCGGGCGATGGTGGTCTTGCCGGTGCCGCGCGGCCCGCAAAACAGATAGGCATGGGCTATGCGGTTCTGCTCGATGGCGTGGGACAGCGTCTGGGTGACGTGTTCCTGGCCCACGACATCGCTGAACCGTTGCGGGCGGTATTTCCGGGCTATGACTTGATACGACATCGCTTCAGTTTTCGCCGGGCGGCCCGCCGGGCGGGCCGCCCGCAGTAAAATTCAGTACCAGGGTTACCACGGCAGATGCGGAGCAAATTACCGTTGCTGCCTTCCGGCCCTGGCGGGGTTCGTAAGTCCGCATTCCATGGGCCCTGGCAACTCAACTCTGCCGGACACCGGACAGCGCGGCAAGCAGAATCAGATAAGGGAAGCCCGAATGCTCAGCGGCCCACGCCGTCCGCCCCAAGCTGGCAAGCCGGGTTGTGCTTCCGTGGGCGAGTTGCTTGGGTTGTACGCAGAAGTGCAAAGACGCCAGGGCGATGGGCTCACCGCTTCTTGAAATAGAGCATCATGAGCAGGAACAGTATGACCTGCAGAAGGACGACGGCGAGGATGACGGGGACGGAACGGAAGCGGGACTTCCAGATCTGTGGGGCCTGGAGACGGGTGTAACGGTTGGTCATCTCGACGATTTCGTAATCATCCAACTCGGCCTTCATGGCGGCGGCGGACTGGAAGCGCCGTTTGGGGTCGCGTTCCATGGCGTGCAGAATAATTTCTTCCAATACCGGGGTGAGCTTGGGATTGGGTTTGCGTGGGGCGATGGGGTCGCCGGTGACGCGGGCGTTCATGATCACGTAGGCGCTGTCCCCGCCAAAGGGGGTTTCGCCGGTGCTCATTTCGTAAAGGATGGCCCCCATGCTGTAGATGTCGGTCCGGAGATCGCCCCGGCTGCCGCGCACCTGCTCGGGCGCCATGTAGTCGGGGGTGCCCATGGCCGGGGTAAAGCCGACAAAAGTGAGCCGGCGCGAACCCTGAGAGCGGGCGATTCCGAAATCCATGATGCGAATGGAACCGTCGTTGCAGATCATGATGTTCTGCGGCTTGAGATCCCGGTGGATCACGCCCTTGCCATGCATGTACTCGAGGGCTTCGCACACCCGGCTGGCGATCCTGACTGCGTCGGGTTCGGGCAAGGGGTGGACATTTTTGAGCAACTCGCTCAAGGTCTGGCCTTCCAGATACTCCATGGCGATATAGGGCCGACTCTTATTCTCGACGGGAATAATCTTGAGAATATTGGGGTGATCGAGTTGGAGACCGATCTCTTCCTCGCGCTTGAAGCGATCGAAGCCGGCCGGGTCGCTTTCGATTTGAAGGTAGGGCACCTTCAACGCGATGGCGGCTCCAGTCTTGCGGTCCGTCGCCTTAAACAAAGAGGCCATGCCGCTCTTGGCGATGACGTCGGTGATCTCAAATCTCGCGTCGAGCACATTGCCGACGCTGAGATCGGTGCCGAGCGGCCGGCTGCCGGCGGAGGGGACGCTGGCCTCCAGGGCCTGATCGACCTCCCATACCTGGACGATCTGGACGGAGACATTATCGCTGGCCTGCCGTTTCTCGGCCAACGCAATGAGGCGTTTGCAGGCCTCGCCGGGGTGATACTTGATGACCGCTTCGAGGATCTCATCATCGAGCAGTGATCCATAGAGGCCGTCCGAGCATTGGAGAATCACGTCGCCCTTGGAGAGTGGTTCGGTCGAAATGTCATAATGACACATCGGTTCATACCCGATGCTTCGGGTCAGCGTCGAGCGATGTGGACTGGTCATGGCGTTCCGCTCGAGCAGCAAGCCGAGTTTGACCTGCAAGGAGGTGTAGGAGTGATCGGTGGTGAGCCGCTTGATTTTCCCCGCCCGGATCAGGTACGCGCGCGAGTCGCCCACATGCGCGATGGTTACTTTGTCGTGCCGGAAGATCGAAACCAACAACGTCGTCGCCATCCGTCCCTTCTCCTGCGCACTCTGAAAGACCTTGGCCGCCGCGGTGTCGAACATCCCGCGGACGACATCCCGCAGGGGCAACTCGGGTTTGGCTTCACGGAAGATCGACAAGGCGGTTTCCGCCGCGAGCCGACTGGCCACCTCCCCGTTGGTTTCCCCACCCACTCCGTCGGCCAGCAGGGCGACGCTGCCCAGGTCTTGACGCTGGGAGAAATCGTCCGGTTCCCAAAAGGTCAGGAAATCTTCATTGTGGTCGCGAACCGGCCCGGCGCTGGAAACCTGGTGGCATTTAACTTTCATGGATAGCTAGTATCTACTAATGGAGGAAATTGAAAAGTGGCTAAGTTGGGCCGTCGCCGAGGCTTCCTCGCAAGCAGGGAGTTCGGCTCGCCCGCCGCTCTGGGAAATCGGCGAGGCAGAGAGCAAACCGTCGACCAAGGAGGCGACAAAGGTCGGCACAAAGGTTTTGAAAGGGGCGTTGGGGAACGGTTCCAGATAAGCAAGAGACCCGGTCATCCCGAGGACGACCGGGTCTCATGGTTGCGGTTTGAGTTGGCGGTTAAGCTGGTTTTTCCGAGAGGAACATCGGACGAGCCAGGGTGGCGCTGCGTTTACGGAAGTATAGCAATCCGTAGATGCCCCAGACGGCGGCGACCCCGAGGGCGATATAAGGTTCTTTCCAGCTCATGCCGCTGACCATGAACGGACCGATGAGGTAGAACAACATGCAGGCCAGGTTGGCCACCAGGCCGAACATGGGGATGAACACATGTTTGAAGCCGTGGAAGCTGTCGTGCTCTTTGAAGGCCACCATGGCGATGAGACAGGTGGTCATGTAGAGCAGGAAGGTGCCGAAGTTGCTGATGAGCGTGATGATGAGCAGCGTATTGGGCAACTTGGTGTAGGCTTCGGGCGAGAAGATGCCGAAGCTGTACCAGAAATTGTGCTTGTCGAGGGCCGCCGGAGCGGTGGATTGCTCGCCCATGTAGAGCACGACCGAGGCGATGCCGACCACAATCGAAATGAACACCAGCGTCCAGATGGCGCGGTGCGGGGAGAGCGTGCGGCCATGCACCAATCCGAAGTGCGAGGGAACCTCCTCGTCGCGGCCCATGGCGTAGGTGACGCGCGCGCCGGTGTTGATGCACGAGAGCGTGGTGCCGATGAGGGCCAGGAAGACCGTCGAGGCCTGCACAATCATGAAGGCCCAGCCGGCCTTGTAGCTCCCGAAGAGCCAAGTGCCCGTGAGCACCATCATGTCGCCAAGCGGTGCGCCCGAGGCGCCCGCATTAGGGAGCGTGTAGCCGTTGTGCAGGAGGTAATTCGCGGCGAAGTACTCGAACAGGTAACACACCCCGCCCTGAATGGCCAGCGAGAGCAATACCGCGCGCGGAATGTCGCGCTTGGCGTTCTTGGCTTCCTCGCCCATGGCGGTGACCGACTCGAAGCCCACCAGGATGAGAATGGCGATACAGGCTTGGATGAACATGTAGCTGAATTTGTGCGGGGCGACCACGGAACCGGCGGTGGCATGGAAGTTGACCGTCAACGGGTCCTTGGCATCCCCGTCTTTGCCCGTCATCGCGTCTTCGGGTTTGTAGCTGACCAGGAAGGGGTCGGCGATGGCGTGGGCGTCTTTATCCAGCACCAGTTTGCCATCTTTGTCCTTTTGGAAGGCCGGGTAAGGATCCCCTTCCGCCAGGCCCATGGCAGTCAAGGCTCCGAGCACTGCAGCGTCCTTGTTCTTTTCCTTGTCCAGGTCGTCTTTCACGACGTTGCGGTCCTGCATCTTGGGAACGGCTTGGCCTTTGTCGTCCAGTTTCGGCGAATTGTCCGCCCAGGTATCGCCAACGGGCTTGCCCTTCTCGTCCGTCACCGGGACCTGATCCACGTTATAGGCCACCGGGGTTTGACCGGAGAGGTGTAACCCGACCGAGCCTTGCGGGTGCTGAACACGATAGGCAATCGCGATGATCGAAAAGACCACCAGGGCGGAGATTTGAATGACGTTGATGGCCACGTTGACGCCCGTGGAACCATTGACTCCGCGGAAGGCGATGTAACCGACACCCAAGGCGAACACGATACAGAAGAGGATCATGAACAGCGGACTGTTATACGTGCTACTGAACGTGTTCGGCCAGAACTGACTGGCGAGGTAACCCGCCAAGATGGCGGTAACGCCCACCATACACCCCGGATAAACCCAGTAATAAAGATGGCTGGCCCAGCCGGTGAAGAACTTGGCCGCACGCGCGAACTTAAACCACTTGGTCTTGGAGAGGAACGCCTGTTCCGCGTAGAGATACGAAGAGCCGGCTCCGGGGAAGATCTTCGACAACTCGGCGTAACTGTACGCGGTCGCGAAGCAGAGCAACAAGGCCGCCAGGATGCCAAACCACATGGCGCTTCCCGCCAGTGGGGCGCCATAGAGCGATTGCATTTGGAAGGTGAGCCAGAGAAAGGCGCCCGGCGCTATCAGCGCCATCGCGTTTGAGGTAAGCCCGGTTAAGCCCAGGGTTGCTTTAGTGGTGGGCGATTTTCCGCCGCCACCGGTGGTATTGTTCATTTCTGCGTTTGCCATATTTGTTTTGCTAACTGTTTTGCGTTTCTTTGCCCGCGAACGCCACCGCTATCCCCGCCTATCGTGCTTTGCCCGGCGGGGCGGTTTGTTTCTGCCCACCCATATAGCAAGCCTTATGCCATCAATTGGACGTAAATACACAACCCATATTAGGTCAATGGATTAGATATGAAAAAAACCTTTTGATGAGGCCTGTTCCAGGGGTTGATTGTCGCGTTTTATACACCTTGCTGGTTTCGATTCATGGAAGGCGGCCACCGCCACAGGCGCTACCCGCTTGGGTTTACCGGAGGCGGATCACACTGGCGGTATCGTGACCCTGCGCCGGCGCGGATGAGCCGCGGTTTGAGCCAGACTCGACAAATCGGGGAGGCTGCGGCTACATTGGGCGGGATGTTGTTGCAAAACCAACCATTGATCATCGCCGGGCGGAGTTTCCGTTCCCGCCTCATTCTGGGGACGGGCAAGTTTTCCGCTCCCGAGGCGATGCGGGACGCCTTGGCGGCCAGCGGGACCGAGTTGGTGACCGTGGCGTTGCGCCGGGCCGACCTGAGCGGCCAGCGGGATCCCTTTGCCAATATCCTGGAGTTTATCGATCCAAATCGCTACCTGCTGCTCCCCAACACCAGCGGGGCCATGAACGCGGGCGAGGCCGTGCGGTTGGCTCGGTTGGCGGTGGCGGCCGGGCTGCCGAAATGGGTAAAGCTGGAGATTCATCCGGACCCCCGCTACCTGCTGCCCGACCCCATCGAGACACTCAAGGCCGCCGAAATCCTGGTGCAAGAAGGATTTGTCGTGCTGCCTTATATTAATGCTGACCCCGTGCTGGCCAAGCGCCTGCAGGAGGTGGGGGTGGCGACCGTCATGCCGCTGGGGTCGCCGATCGGCTCGAACCGCGGTTTGCAAACGCGGGACCAGGTCCGCATCATCATCGAGCAGGCCACAGTGCCGGTCATCGTGGACGCCGGCCTCGGTTCGCCGAGCCACGCCGCCGAGGCGATGGAGTTGGGGGCCGATGCGGTGCTGATCAATACGGCGATCGCGGTGGCGGGCGACCCGAACCGGATGGCCCTGGCCTTCAAACTGGCGGTCGAGGCTGGCCGGATGGCCTTTGAGTCCGGCCCCGCCGCCCCGCAAGCCAGCGCCAGCGCCACCAGTCCGCTCACGGCCTTCCTCGATTGATCCCCTATGACCTTACCCCCTTTGTCTGGCGACCGGGCGCGCGAAATACTGGCCGAAGCGGCGCGAACTCGCGTCGCTGTGGTGGGCGATGTGATGCTGGACCAATTCGTTTGGGGCAGCGTGTCGCGTATCTCGCCGGAGGCCCCCGTACCGGTGCTGGATTTCCAGCGGGAGAGTTTTATGCCCGGAGGCGCCGCGAATGTGGCTCGTAACCTGACTTCGCTCGGGGTTCCAACGGAACTGTTCGGAGTGGTGGGCGAGGACGTGGCGGGAGAGCAGCTTGCGGGGCTCTTGCGCGAGCACCGGATCGGGTGTCGGGGGATGCTCGCCGACCCCCGGAGAATGACGAGCGTCAAGACCCGCATCGTGGCTCACAAACAGCAGGTGGTTCGGATCGATCGCGAGACCCGCGAGAGCATGAATGGCCAACTCGCTCGCCGACTCCTGGCGGCGCTCAAGGGGCGAATTGCCCGGACGGCGGCGGTGATCGTCGGGGACTACGGCAAAGGGGTGGTGACCCAGGACCTGCTCGACGAGATCAAGCAGTTGTGCCGCCGGCGTGGCGTTTGGCTCAGCCTCGATCCCAAACCGGTTCACTGTCTCGACTTGACTGGCATCTCCCTCATCACTCCGAACCGCAAGGAGGCCTTCGAATTGGCCCGTCTGCCCGACGACACCCGTCACGCCGAGCCCCTGGCGGACACCAACTTAATGAAGGTCGCGGAACGGTTGCTCTCCGAGCTGAAACCGGCGGTGCTCCTCATCACCTTGGGTGAGTTGGGCATGCTGATGTGCGCGCGGGGCCAGGCGCCCTTCCACATCCCGACGGTGGCCCAGGAAGTATTCGACGTTTCCGGCGCGGGCGATACGGTCATCGCCTCTTTCACCCTGGCCATCGCGGCCGGGGCCTCTCCGCTGGAAGCGGCGCTCCTGTCCAATTACGCCGCCGGCATCGTGGTGGGCAAGCTCGGAACCGCGACGGTGACGCCGCCGGAGTTGCTGGCGATCACGCGAGCTGCTCGCGGCTGACCGGTGACCCGTCTGGCGGGCGGCGGCGCCACCCAGCCTCAGGGGCTGGAGCGCGTTCGCGGCCCCTGCTGCACCGAGCCATCCGCCAGCAGCACATGATGATGAATGGGGCAGATCGCCAGTACTTGCTGAGGGTTGGTGCTATTCACGCTGGGGAGGGTGCGCAACTGATACGTCACATTCGCCGCCGAGAGGTTCCGGAAATCGAGCGCCGCGATCTTGGACGCATCCCCGGGGCAGACCAGTATCTTGGGCGTGCTCAGTTCATTGGACAGAATTTGGAAATGCAGGGCCGGGTTGCGGTCGGTCCCGTCCGTGCTGGGGCGGACCCATTCCCGCGTGCCCCCGGCATTCGTGCTCACGGTGAAGGGATACTGGTCATTATTGTCGAGCGCCCAGATCTTGTAGGCCAGGCCGATTTGTTTCAGGTTGTTCACGCAGTTGATCGACTGCGCGCGGTGCTTCGCGCTGGATAAGGCGGGCAGCAACAACGCGGGCAGAATGCAGAGCGTGATGAAGAAGGTGTTCACGTAGCCCAGGATGAACCCGGCGATGGCAAAGCCCGCCCCGCCGTACTGCTGCGGGGAGCGGCGTGCCCGCGCGTGCGCGATATGGCCACAGATAATCGCCGGCAGGCCGGTAAACGGCCCTAGGCAGAGCACCAGGCCAAAGACGAAGCTGGTGATCGCCAGACCGCTCCGTACCTCGCCCGGCGGAACGGGGGAGGGGAGCGGGGGTGCGGCCGCCGGGGCCGCGGCAGGCCCGGCGAGGAGCGCGCGGATCTCGGGAAAACTCGAGGCGGGCTGCCAGTCGGCTACGCCCTCAGGCCGCACCCGAGACTGGCCGTTTACCCGACCCTGGGCGATCCATTGCCGGAGCTCCTCCAGGCTCACCGGCCCGTATTCTTTGCCGTCGTCACCGATAATCTTATACATGGCTGCCCCTTCCGCAGTTTGAACAATGGCGCATGGTGGCGCTGTCGGGGAGGCCTTGTCAAGGCCCAAACCTCATGGTTTAGGGGTTCATCCCCGGCGGTGGACAAAGTCGGGGCGCAGACAGTTCTCGGGACTCAAACCGCACCCACACCGCCGCCAACCCTAGCGCGATGGGCAAGGATCGCGTGTCCCGGGGACGTGATCGTCAGTTAATTGCACTTTTGTTTAAAATAACGGTTGCACATCTTCGGATTTGAAGCGAAAGGTCTCCAGTCATAAGCCAATGTGCAGTGTCGGCTTAGGCAAACTATTTTAAAAATAGAACTTGCGCGTTCTCGGGTTCGAGGCGACAGGTTTCACATCATAAGATACGATTTAGTGTCGGCTTAGGTCTGCTTACCATGTGGCCGCGTGGCTGCGCCGCGAAGTCGGTTGCCTCCTGTTACTCGGCGCCGAGGAATAGGAATAGCGGGTTAAGCGAACGCCCGGCAGGCGGGGATCCGAGCGCCGGCTCACGACTGAGTTTAAGGCTAGTGAACTATGAAGAATAAGTTGTTTTCGGCAATGGTGTCATGGTCATGCCTGGTGGCAGGGGCCTGGACGGCGTCGGCCCAGTGGCAGACCCAGTCGGTGCAGATCAAGCCGGGATGGACGGCGATCTACCTTTACGTGGATGCTTCCTACGCGACCCTGGACAACCTGGTGGGCAGCGACCCGCACAACCCGATCGCGGAGGTATGGCTCTGGCAGCCGACGGTCAGCTCCGTGCAGTTCGTGAACAACCCGCTGGCCCCGATTACGGGCAGCAGCCAGTGGGCCAACTGGGAGCGGCTGAATACGGGTTTGCCAAGCACCCTGGCCACCCTGGCACCCAATGCCGCTTACCTGGTGCATTCCGTGGCGGCCACCAATTACACCTGGAAGATCAAAGGCCAGCCGACCGCCCCCAGCTATGCCTGGAGCGCCACGGCCATCAACCTCATCGGCTTCCCTACCGTCACCAACAGTCCGCCGACGCTGGATAACTTCCTGGGCGCGGCGCCCGCCTTCGCCGGGGTGGCCACGGTCTACCAATATGTTGGGGGTGACCTTTCGACCTACAACCCGACGCTGGTTTATGCCCCGCATACGGTGCCGGTGGCCCGGGGTCAGGCGTTCTGGATTAACGAGACCAATTTTGTGAACAGTTATTTCGGCCCGTTCCAGGTAGTGGTGAACGGTTCCGCGACGGCCTTTGGGACCTCGGCCAACAGCACCAGCATTCGCCTGGTCAACACCACCCCGTCACCGGTCACGGTTAACCTCACCCTCCAACCGTCGGAAGCGCCGCCGGCGGGGCAGACCGCCATCGCCGGGGTGCCGCCGATGATTGTCCGCGGGGCGCTGAACGCCGCCGCCCTCACTTACACGGCGTCCAGCCTCAGTCCCACGACTCCGATGAGCTGGACGCTGGCGCCGCAAGGGCAGGCGGGGTCGGATATTCCGGTAATCCTGGGGGTCAACCGGGCGGCGCTGACCAGCAACGCCGGCGGCCTCTATGCCGGCATCCTGCGGTTCACCGATTCCAAAGGTTACACGGAGGTGGACGTTCCGGCCTCGGCCAAGGCCGGCTCGTACACCGGATTGTGGGTGGGCAGCGCCGTGCTTTCCCAAGTGTCCAATTACCTCAAGAATTATCAGCGGGATACCAATGGCAACCCGGTGCTCGGCACCAACGGGGCTTACGTCGTCACCGGCGTCAACACCAACCTGGGCGCGGTCGCTTCATCCGCGGTGTTTCCGATGCGGCTGATCCTGCATAACGACGGCACCACCGCCAACCTCCTGCAACGCGTGTTTTATGGCTCGGATGTGAATTCCAACACCATCGTGGCGACCGGCGAAACCGCGCTGGATCCGGCGCAACTCTCCACCGCGCGCCGCATCAGCAGCGTGGAGTTTCCGTGGACACCGACCAACCAGACGTGGGCGTTGTCTGGAGCGTTCGTGCCCGGAGCCACGCTGACCGGTACCGTTACGGTGCAATACGACGATCAAGCCTCCAACCCGTTTCTCCACACCTATCACCCGGATCATGATAACCTCGACCCAACCTTCCAGTTTCAAGTCGGCATCGGTCAGGAATCCTATCAGATTGATCGGTTGATCAGCCTGCAACTCACCCCACCCGGCAACGATTTCAACAGCTTGATCCAATACGGGCAATCGTTCTCGGGCGCCTACGCCGAAACCATCACCCTGACCGGGATTTATCCCGCTACCCGCACGTTCAATATTGGCGGGGCCTTTACCCTGAACCGCCTCTGTCCCATCGCCGTGTTAACCCGGGCGCAATGAACGCGTCCCACTCCAGACTCTGACTTAAAACCATCTCGAAAAACCGCAAAACCATTATGAATATGAATCGGCACCTACTCCGCCTGGCCCTGCTGGCCATCACCTTGGCGTTCGCCCCGCAAGTCTTGAACGCCCAGACCAACACCGCAGCTCCGCCCGGACTGATCAGCTACCAGGGGTTTTTGACGGACGGCAACGGCATCCCGCTGGCCACCAACACGCCGCAGAATTTCAATGTGCTGTTCAACATCTATCCGTCCAGCAGCGCTACCACGGCCTTGTGGGGCGAATCGCAGGTGGTGACGGTCGATCGCGGTTTCTTTACCGTCCTGTTGGGGGTCGGGAGCGCGATCAATGGCGTCTTCCATACGAACGATCTCACCTACCTGTTTAGCACCAACAATGCGCAGTCCCGATTCGTGGGCGTCACGGTGCAGGGAGTGAGCACGGCGGAAATCTCGCCGCGCTTGCAGTTGCTCTCCGCCCCCTATTCGTTGCTGGCGGCCAACGCCATCAGTGTGGTCGGTTCCGGGATCATTTCGGCGACGAACCTGGCGTCCAACATCGGGGTGTGGAGTGCGGCCAACGGGAACGTGTTTCGCACCAACGGCAATGTCGGCATTGGCACCAGCACGCCGGCTCTACCCCTCACCGTGGTGGGCAGCGTTGGCGCCTATTCGCCAGGGGTGGCTGGTAATCCCAGTTTGAACCTCTTTGACAACGCCGGTACGGAGCGAGCTGCTTTGGGAATCGCCGGCGGCGCCGGCAATTGGAGCACGGACGCTGCGGCCGGTGATACCATTCTCCGCGCGGACACCGGAAAGCTCCTGCTGCAAAGCGGTAGCGGGGGCTCCGACATCGCCATCAACGGCAATAAGGTCGGCATCAACACGGCCGCCCCGACGCAAACGCTGGATGTCAACGGCTACGTCTCCCTGGGCGGCCCCGCGGGCGGGAATCACCTTCAGTTGTTCGTGAACCAGATTCAACAATACAACGGTGGCTCGGTGGGCGATCTGTATCTCAATTATAGCGGTGGCAACGTACACGTCGGCGGCGCGGCCGGCAGCTACTTGAACGTGACCGGGGGTTCCCAAATGACTGGCACCCTTCGGCTGGGCTCCGAGACGGGCACTGCGGAAGGCCCGAATATGCCGGGCTTGGTGGTTCGGCGGCTATATTCCAGCGTTTCGACCGCTGGCTCCATCGTGGCCCGCAATGAGGAGTTCGCCCTGGAAAGGGATGGTACCCCCGGGGGCTTAAAGCTGGTCTACGTGGGCCCGCAAGGGGTAGGTGGCGCGAACGTTGATGCAAAAGGGGTCAACAATGCGGCTGCAGGGTTAAACTACTTCTACTACTTTTACGGCGGTTATTCCGGCAGTCAGCAACTCTTCACCGCCGGACAGCACATTAACTACTGCCGGATTAGCTGGAGTGACCCCTGGTGGGGTCTAGGCATGACGACGGTGGAGATGATGAGGTTTGACGATGGAGGTAGTAACATTAGTTCGACTTGGGTGGGAACTATTACCTCCACCTACAACCAGTAAGGGAAGTTACCGTCTTGGAGGAAACGTATGATACCATCCCCAACCCCGGCGCGAGCCGTCGCCCGCCTTTCGCCTGGATGCGCGAGGGTGATCGGCATCGCCCTTGCTCTCTGCGTCCAATGGACCGCGCAGGTGGCCTCCGCGCAGGTTCCGGTTACGCCCCTATTCGCCAGCCAAAAGGCCTTTCTCTACAACACCAATTCGAGCGTGGCGCCACTTTACGGGCCGGGCATCAACTGGCTCTCGGTGGGTGGGTTGCCTATCGGCAGCACCACCAATCCGGCGGTGGGCTCTAACGGGCGGGCCCCGACGGTCGCCGCTCAGTTGGCCTTTGGTGGGAGCACGAATCTACTCCTTTATCCGACCAATCCGGCGACTCCCCGGCAATTCACCGGCTTTGTGCCGGTGGGTGGAGTGGCGGTGCAAAACAACAGCAGCAACCTCACACCGGGTTTGAGTTTTGCTCAAAACGCCCGGAACCTGGGTTGGCCGCTCGCTAACGGCGGCAACGGCAGTCCGGCGGTCATTCTGCGGGCCGCCCAGGTGGGAGCCCCGTATGTCAACAATCAGATCACGTATCTTTTCGGCCAAGTCATCGCTCCGCCTCTGGCGAGCGAAACCGGCGCGGCGCTGACCAACGGTCTGAATTTGTCTTACTGGCAATCCGCGCCCGTGAACTGGCAGAGCTACTCCAATTACTACTACAGCACGAACGCCAACGCGGTGTTTGCGGTTCAGCCGGGACAGGTGACGATCGTCTGGCAAAAGGCGGCGCCGAGCAACCTCGTGCCCACGAACCTGCCGGCGACCTTTGGGTACCTGAGCAATTCGTACAGCTATTACGTGCTCTCCACCAACACTTACCTGGTGTCGAGCGCGCCGGTGAAGACACCGCAGATCATGTACTGGACCGAAGGGGCTTACGCGGGCACCGGTTTTCCGGTGCCGGTGCCGCAGTCGGAAGTCAGCGCGGTCAATATCATCTACGGGAACGTGACCAACGGCGGCTTCCCGCAGTTCGTACCCATACCCGATACCATTCCGGTGACAAACTACCAAACCCTCTGGTATGATGCCTCGCTGCACGAACTGAGGGCGGACAACGCGGTCGGCCAGGTCTTTGTCGAGTTGCTGGGCGAGTTGTTGCCGGGCGGTGGCCGGGCCTTCCAGGGATTCGAGATTGTCGACGTCAACGTGGCGCCGTCGCCGATTGATATCCAGGTGGAGCTCGGCACGCGCATCGGCGCTTACGGCGACGGCAGCGATGATTCACAGTTGGCCGTGTCGCCGCTGGCGGGCACGAGCAAGTTCTATTATCAGCAATTACTGCCCAACAACATCAAGAACCTATGGGCGACCCACTTGACCGTCAATAAGAACGATTTCCCATGCTACTGGCTTATTACGGGTGTGGCCGGCTTGCAGTGGCCGTACTTGTTCAACCGTTACCATGAGTATTGGTCCAGTGACCCGTCGCATTACGTCAACTATGCCCGGCCGAGCGTCACCAACGCCGCGCAGGCTGCCCTGACCTCCGTGCAATTGCCCGCCTCCGAGGCCCCCTCGATTGCGTTTCAGGACACGGATACCGCGTATCCCGCGCGGGCTAATCTGAATTCCACCGGGCAGTTCTACACGTTTCTGGATTTGGCGCACCCCTCCCACCGTGCCTTGATTCAGTTCCTGTCGGGGAACAACGTCGCTTATGAGCGGGTATTCTCCTGGCTGGATCTGGCCTTGGACAACACGGCGCTGCTCGCCAACAGCGTCGCTACGAATCTGACCACTTGGAATGCCACCAATCAGTTCATGCTGTTTACCAACCTGGCGATTGCGCCTTATGTCATCACCAACACGGTGAACGTGGGGGATCGCATTATGGCCCCCGGGGGTGAACTCGGCTCGACCAATGGGTCGCCGTACTTGGCAGGCTCGATTGTGCAGTCCATCGGCAACTGTTTTAATCCGCTCGCTTACGTGGATCCTTTCAGTGCGGGGTTCACGACGGCCAATCAGGGCGCCATTATTCCGGTCAATGCGATTCCGGGGAGCAACACGCTGGAGGTCATGTGGTTTCGGGCGGACAACGTGAATACCGCTCAGGGCTTTCAAATCTCCTATTGGCCGGCGGTCATCGGGTATTACCAGGTGCAGTGGCCCGCGGTTCCGGCGAACGAAATTATCTTGGCCAGCAACGCCGGGTCCGGTCCTCTGAAGGCGCTTGGAGGCGCGAATATTTACGCGCAAAATAACCCCGCGATGCCTGGTTACAATCCGAATGAGGAGCATGCCATCATGCTGGGCGGCGCCGCCTACGCCTTGCGAGATGACCTGAACAACACCAACGCCGGGCACTACACCTCCGCGCCGTATGTCTTGATCAGCTACACCGCCCAGGATCTGCGGCCGGCGATGGTAGCCTTCCACGTCCGGCGCGAAGCCCCGGAGCAGGGGATACTCTTTGACTATCCGGTCAACGCCGGCACCATCTTGCAGGCACCCATGCCGCTGCCACTGCTGGCCCCGCCCGTCGTGGGTTCCGGCATGTTTGCCACCAATTACAATACTGCTCCGCCGGCCCTTTCCGGGGATCTCCCGGCCGGTTGGAACAATCTGCCGACCAACTCGCCACTTGCCTATTACGGCGGCTTTACCTACCAGGACCGGAAAAATAATTTCTGGGTGTACCGCGGCCTTAACGCCGGCCTGCCCGCCATGCAATTGGGCGCTTACAACACGAACACTCAAGCCTTCGGACCGTTGCCGGCGGCCACCGCCTCGGTAGGGACAAACTTCACCTATTACCTCCATGTTTCGCGTCCGGTGAATGGACTCACCATCACCAGCATACCGACCCTCCCGACTTGGCTGGCCGTCACCGCTAGCACCACCAACGGCTTGTACCTGACCGGCACCCCGACGCTCGTGAGTTCCAATGTCTATACCCTCACGGTATCCGATTCCGACATGAGCAGTGCCACCGCTACCTTCTCACTCAACATCGTGAGTAACGGGGCGCCCGTCGGTCTGGGCCCCATGGCGATCACCAGCACCAACCAGTACTCGGGAGCCCTGGTGACCTATTCCAACCGCCCGCCTTTCCTGGCGGCGGCGCCGACCCCCGCCAACAGTTTCACGATGAATTTCTATTACGTGAATCTGGCGGCCTTCGATTGGCCCGGCATTGCCAATCCGCCGACCAATGGAGCGATTGTGCCTTATTTATTGCCCTACAATGGTGCCGGCGGTTTGGTGGGCGTCCCCACGGCTGCCTCCACCCCGAGTCTGCCCATCGTATATCGCCCGATCTGGCCTTCTATCGTCAACAACCTGGCGGTGCCGACCTTGTATTCGGGTCAGACCCTGACAACCCCCATCAACAATCTCCCGGCCATTCGAGGTCAAAGCAGCGCCCAGGTGCTCTATCAGCAGTCGATCGCGACCAACGATATCACCAAGCCCAGCCTGTATGAGAGTGTGGCGCTGTTCGACCCCACGGTGCAAAAGAAGTCCTACTTGGGTAATTTCGGCCTTGGGGCGCTGCCGGCCAGTGTGGTTTCCTCTTCGTACGAAGGGCTGTCCTATTTCCCCAACCTGCCTCCGAACCTGGGGACTCGGTTCTGGTTTGACCCCAATACCACCAACCTGGTATTCGCGGGCCAGTTTGAAAAGCAAACGGTCGGGGACAACTACCTGTTCCTGAACGTGCTCAACGGCGCCGATCTGGCTGCCGTGGAGGCGCTGTGTAGTGCGGGGGACCCCAATTATTCCAATTGGACCAACGCCGTGGCCAACCTGTCGGTTTCCTTGTACACCTTTGGTCAGGCCTTCGATGCCAAGACCAACTCGATTCCAGGGACTTACGTGATGCAACCCAACGCTACCCAGGTGTTCTTGTCGGGGCAAGTCGTGGCGGTGACCAACACCGAACAGTTGGTGGATTCTTACGCGATGGGGGCTACCGGTCCGGGGTTGGGTTACATCAGTTGGATTGTCGCAAACTCCATCAATCCCCAGTTCAGCGGCAACCCCGTCACGGTGTACATCGCCCGGGTGGCCGAGTACCCCAGCCTCGCGAACCCGCCCGGGCTCTATCCGGGAAGCCTGGTGACGGTTTACGACCAGAATCCACTCAGCGAGAACATCTCCTTCCAACATACCCTGGATCTGGGCGGCAACACCGCCAACTTTCAATACG
>Ga0316222_1002137_pt1 | contig 21870 bp, 14 predicted proteins | sample TBH18011metaG_FD_206008 | JGI IMG/M metagenome (GOLD analysis project Ga0316222, IMG submission 206008) | Freshwater microbial communities from Trout Bog Lake, Wisconsin, USA - TBH18011 | ecosystem: Environmental > Aquatic > Freshwater > Lake > Hypolimnion/Profundal zone | place: USA: Wisconsin... | reverse complement strand
ATTACCCACTTTGGGCAGAAGGCACCTTTATTTTCCGTACCGCCAAAGCAAGCGACAAACAATGGGCCAACAAAGTCAATCTGTTCACAGCCTTGGCTAATGCATTGGGAAGCCCTACAGTTGCCAACGAAGTCAATACCAACCAAGCTTGGGGTGCAACAGGTATTTTTGCCACTACTGCTGACCCACGTGGCTTTACTGCCAGCATCCCATTCAACAGTGCTAGCCCTGTAGTGCCGTTGACCCACAAAAATGGCAGTTCAACCCATACTGATATTGTCCCTGTTGCCAACCCTAATTCAAGCGGCGGGCTGGCTTTGCAATTGAAATAAGCTGAATTTTACGCTATCCTACCCAGTGCTGGACAACTAGCAAGTCTTTAGTCCAGCATTTTTTTCTGCATTACGCTGCAATGGCGAAAACCTTTGAGAGGGCTAAGGATTACATTCGGAAAAGGATTTCCTCCCCAACCTCCCTTGCCACTTTGTTCCAATAGTGGCTAATACGTCGCCAATAGCCTACAATGCTCGGTTTACTCTGCCAGGCTATATGCCCCTCCATCATTGAACGCCTGTTTGCATATCCTGCCATGCTTGATGATTTTTATGGCGATATAACTCCAATAAACAGCTACAATCTTCAAAAATCACTTGGTGTTGTCAGTACAGCAGGCCGATAATAAGAGCCAAAAAGGAATAGCGCATGAACAAACAAATTATTGAAGAATATCTCGCCGAATCGCTCAGCCACCTTGAAATGGCACGTGATCATGCCGCCTATTGCGATTCTGTACACACCCAGTCCCGATTGCATAGTTTATGCCAAAACGTTTCCGATTTGCTGGACCAGCTTGAAGACGATTCCCTGCTGATTAGCTTCAAACCCCGCTATACCAGTGCACAGGCGCAATTGTTGTATCAGGTTTTGCAGCATCAGGATGCCGCCAGTTTGCAACCCAACTTGGACAGCGAAAGCTGCATCACCTTAAATGAGGCGCTGGCCAATCTGCGGATGGAATTATTGGCTTATGCCGCTCAAGGCGACGCCGTTGATCCTAACGCATCACACACGGACTGCTATAGCTTTGACGATCCTGTCGATGGCCAATAATGCCCCCAACCCTTACAGCCAGTAAATAATGCGGCAGGGCAGCGGCTTATGTCATTTATGCGCGTCATCGAACGGGAATGCCGTGCTTTACCCGACCCTTTAGGCAGCAACACAGAAGATGCATTGCGCTGTTGGTGCGGGCAAAACCCCGGTTTTGCTGCTACGGCAGAATTTGCCGCCGCCATGGTCAAAGTCTGGGCATGTAGCCCATTTGTTGCCGATCACTGCCAACGCAACCCCGCTTTATTATCCGCTTTGCATAGCTCCGGCGATCTCACAAGCAGTTACACCCCATTGACCTATATCCAGCAACTGGCCTTATTGCAGATCAATAGCGAAACGCAGCTAATGGCTGGGCTTCGGCGCTTCAGGCAAAGGGAAATGGTCAGGATTGCTTGGCGTGATTTGGCCGGCTGGGCCTCATTGGCTGAAACATTGCTCGATTTGTCTATGCTTGCCGAGGCTTGCATCCAATATGCGTTGGCTTTTTTGTATCAGCAAGCTTGTGCCAAGAAAGGCACGCCTTTATTGTCCGACGGTAACCCACAACAAATGGTGGTGTTGGCTATGGGCAAGCTAGGGGCCTATGAACTCAATTTCTCATCGGATATTGACCTGATATTTGCCTACCCCGAGAATGGCGTGTTGCCAGACCGCAAGGCAACCAGCTACGGTGAGTTTTTCACCCGATTATGCCAAAGCCTGATTAAGGCGCTTGATGAAATCACTGTAGATGGCTTTGTGTTCCGCATTGATATTCGCCTGCGGCCTTATGGGGACAGTGGCGCGGTGATCATGAGCTTTGAAGGCATGGAAACCTATTACCAAACCCAAGCACGCGAGTGGGAAAGGTATGCCATGATCAAGGCCCGCCAAGTGGCTGGTGATTTTAACGCTGGTGGGCAGTTGATGGCGATGCTGCACGCCTTCGTTTATCGGCGTTATGTGGATTATGGTGCGGTGGAAGAATTACGCAACCTAAAAGCGCAAATAAACCAAGAGCTGCGCCGTAAAGATAGGCTCGATAATATTAAGCTGGGGCAGGGCGGTATCCGCGAAGTTGAATTTATCGGCCAAGTATTTCAATTAATCCGTGGCGGACGCGAAAAATCGCTGCAAATACGCGGTATCTTGGCTGTGTTGGCACGTCTGCCCGCACTAGGGCTAATGAGTGTACACGATGCCGAAACCCTCCAGCAGGCTTACGGCTTTTTACGCCACGTCGAAAACCATATCCAGCAACACCAAGACCAACAAAGCCATGATTTGCCCATTGACCCGTTGGTGCGGCAGCGTTTGGCGTGGTCAATGGGTTATCAAAGCTGGCCCGCGTTTAAGGCAAAGCTCGATGCAATCAGGGTACAGGTACATGACTTGTTCGGGCACGTTTTTTCGGTGTCTGGTCCGGCACAACAAGACCCCGCTTGCCAGCATTTGTGGATGGGGGTGGGCGAAGGGCAAGAACTGCTGCACACTTTGCAACAGCTTGGCTTCAACCACCCTGCTGCCAGCCTGAATGCCATCCGCCAATATAAGCGTTCGCCCGCTATCAGGCGCTTGACCGCGAAAGGTGCGGCGCTGATGGACCGGCTGATGCCGCAGTTGTTTGCCGCTTTGCAACACGTTGGTAATCCCGACGAGACATTACAACGTATCCTTGCTTTGTTTGAAGCCGTTGCGGGCCGTAATGTCTATTTGGCCTTGTTGTCGGAAAATGCCGGGGCGCTGGCACAGCTGATACGCTTATGTGCTGCCAGCCCTTGGCTGAGCGGGTATCTGGCGTTATATCCGGTGTTGTTTGACGAACTGCTGGATCCCCAAGCACTTTACCAACCGCTGCACAGCGACGATTTGGACAGGCAACTTAGCGTTTTGCTGGCCTCTTACACCAGCCAGGACACCGAGGCCATGCTCTTTGCGTTAAGGCAGTTCAAACATAGCCATGTGCTAAAAGTGGCGGCGGCGGACATTATGGGGCTTATCCCCGTCAAGGTGGTCAGTGATTACCTGACTTGTATCGCCGAAAGTATCATCAAACACGTTTTGCAATGTGCGTGGCGCATGGTCACTGAAAAACACGGTAGCCCGCCAGGCATGTCCGCGCAAGCAATGGGCTTTGCCGTATTGGGTTTTGGCAAACTGGGTGGTTATGAACTGGGGTATGGCTCCGACCTTGATTTGGTGTTTATAGCGGATTACGCTTCCATCAACGGTGACACCCTGACCGATGGCGAAAAGCCGCTGGGCTGCGCCCAATTTTACGGGCGTTTGGGCTTAAAAGTCCGCCATATTCTAGACACCCAATTGCTGTCCGGCAAATTGTACGATGTTGACATGCGCTTACGCCCTCGTGGCGATTCCGGATTGCTGGTACCTACTTTCAATAGCTATCAAGACTATCTGCAAAACCAGGCTTGGACATGGGAACACCAAGCCCTGGTCAGGGGGCGGTTTATTGCCGGTGATGCCCATTTGCAGCAAGCGTTCCATAATATCCGCCAGCAAGTGTTGGCACAGCCCAGAGACCTGCCAACTTTGCAGGCGGAAGTCCTTACTATGCGTGCCAAAATGCATGATGCAAAGGGGGCGGGCGGTCAGGCCAACCAATTCGACCTAAAACATAGTCAAGGCGGCATAACCGATATAGAGTTCTTGGTGCAATTCATGGTGCTGGCCCATGCCGCCCATTTTCCGGCACTGACTGCCTACACCGATAATATCCGCATTTTGACAAGTTTGGCGGACTATGGATTGTTACCCGAAGCCGATGCCGAAGCACTGTCCAATGCTTATTGCAGTTATCGTGATCTAGGCCATAAACGGGTTTTGCAAGGTAGCCAAGCAGTGCTGGATGAGGCAGAAGTGGCACACCATAAGTGTGCCGTGATGCGGCTATGGGGGCAGTTGCTAGGGCATTGACCGGCTCAGAAAATGGTGCTGGCTTGTCGCCGGTAAGCGCGGGACATGCCCGCGATTGGCAACTTGCCGCCTTTGGCTGGCGGCTACAGCACAGCTAACGTTACACGCTGCTGGACAAAGCCATTTTCACATTGGTATGCATACTGGAGTTATATTGCAAAGCGGCAGTCAACGCGGCAGGGGTAAGCAGTTGGCTTTCTATCATGCGGTCTGTCCAATTGGAATATTCCATCATTGAATAACTGCTGAACAAAATCTCAACCACTATTTTCAAATACTCAAAGCGTAATTGGTTCTCACATTCTTTTTTAATAAAATCAAATGGGTAGTTGGTGTGCGCCGCCCTCGTTTCGGCTATTAAGGTAGCCAATGTTTTTTGGTATTGGGGCCAAGCCAAATTAAATTTGATCACATAACCTTTGTTGTCCCACTCAGCGGCAAACAGCTGGGTTTCTGGGTCAAATTCCCGCCAGATACTGCCCGGTATCAATACTTCAACAGTATCGCCGGTTACCGTTTGGGGTGCCGATACCACTTTGGTTTTGCCCCTATTGATAAGTGCTGTGGCATATTGGCGCATTTTCGCGCCTTTATGTACGCCCAGAATAGCCAGATTGTTTTTTATGCCTTCAATTTTGTCGCTGCTGGTGTCATTGATAAAAAATCTTTTTTGGAAAATATCCAATTCTTTTGGCATGTTATGGGAGAATTGTTCGCCAAAGTCGGTGGCGTTCAAATCCCGCATCTTGTGCATCAAGCGGGTGCGCGAGGGGTGCGAATCAACCAGTTCCGGGTTGCAAGGCTCAATATAAATGACCACCCGCTCTTCGCCAAAATGGATGCCGAAGCTGTTCAGTTGCAAGCGTTGCAAGCGTTGCGATTCATTCGGGTTGTAATAAAGCTCATTTTTCCAAAGCAGGCCAACATGCCCCAAGCCATTGAACGCTTCACTATCTTCCAATGCCGTTTCTGACAGTATCCACCAATGGGCCCATACTTCCAGCCCCACGGCTTTAATAGGCAACACGCCGCTTTGCAAGGCATGGCAGTTAAGATAAGCTTTTTGCCCAATAATGGTTTGCCAACATAAGGTCTGGTCTTCATTGCGCTGGGCAACTTGCACATCCAAGCCGCTGGCCGGTAAGGTGAAATAGCGGCTGTTAAGGAAATAGGCAATACCTTTACGGTCTTGTTCGGCGCCCACCTGACGGGTCAGTAGATTTTCTGCCTTGGCAAAGGTGTCTTCGTCCAAGCTGTTGCCTAGCAGGGTGGCGCAAGCGCCACTGCCACGTTTTTGGATTAATTCGGCAAAATCTTTCGTTGCCAGTTTCCGGTAATGCTCAATCTTGTCGCCATTGCGCCAAGCTTTAATTTCGTAAAGGAAGGTGTTGGGGTTTTTCCATAATGAAAACTCAATGCCTTCGGACTCGCCAAACGGTAAGGTGCGGTACACCATCCCTTGCGTGTTTTCAGGCAAGGCCGATGTTTTGGCGCCAATACCAAAATTGCTGGGCGAAACCGGCTCGCCCAAATTCTTGGCAACATGTGCCGCATTGCCGGAATTGACCAGTTTTGCCAAGTGTTCGGTCACTTGGTTAAAGGTCATGCCGATGCCGTCACCCCAAAAACACAGCTTTTTCGGGTCGTTGGCATCCGGTTCGATACGGATGATGCCGGTAAAATCAGATTCGCCGGTGATTTCCAACTCCTTGTCCCAACGCCGGTAAATGGCATCCAGTTCATTTTGGAACAGTTCCCGTACATACATATATGCCGGGGTGCTGCGGTAGAGCATGTCGACAATCAGCGTGAGTGCTGTGTCACCTGAGGTGGACAGGGAAATGCCATTGGGTATAGTTTGTATATCTGCATTCACAGGCTGCTGTTTTTCAAGCAATTGTGCCAAACGCATTTTAAATCTGGTATTGGTGGGCATCAATTCAAGCGCTTTACGGTAAGCGCCAATGGCCGGTGCCAAGCTATTTTCGTATGCTAGGGTATCACCTAATATTGCGTAAACGGCGGGAGGCGTGTTGTTTTTACAGACTGTGATAAGCAAGGCGCACAGTTGGGCAAGCTGCCGTGCCTCCCTTTTTCTGGGTAAGCATTTTTGTAAAAAATCAATTTGGTGAGCCAGTTTCAATTCAGTGGCAGCTATTTCGGACACCCTTCTTTTTAGCAAATGCATAGTTGCAAAATGCACGGAGGCGCTTTCTGTTTCAATAAATAATTCAAAATGATGGTGGGGCTGCTTGGCATCCAACGGCACCGAAAATTTAAAATTACTGAAATTGGCGTGGCTAACGCCCGGAAATTTTGCCACCAGTTCTGGGCTGCTTTGTGGGGCGCAAACCAATTCCAGCGTACCTGGTTGGTTTTTTAAAACGACGGCTATGGCAGGTGCATCGGTCCCCACCGCCCAGAGTGCAATAATCATTTCCGAACCGCAAAAAATGATCCGTTCTTGACAGCTGGTCAGCTGCGAATCTAAAAAAAGCTCTGATTGTCCTTGAGGAAAACAGCTTATTTCAGAAATATACCAAACATCGTTGGTTGCGGCTTGTGTAATTTCAGTCCAGTTCATGTAAGTTACTTAGGTTAAGGTAATTTAGGGGAAAGCGGGTAAATTAAGGAGGCACGGGGCATTGCAAGCGAGCAATTTATGGCAATAAAATCCTCGACGGCCCGTCATTCATCGGCATTGGGCAAGTAGCCGGTAGGAAGCCACCTTACCGCTATAATATTTCTAAGTGTAAATGGCACGATCCTGCCTGATGACATATTTCTGTCATATTTTATAGTGTTATCTAGTAATTATAATCTGAAGCGAGGCAAATAGTAAGCGGGGTAAGATACTGGTGTGTTAACCAAAAAGCCATTAGAGCGGCAGCTTGTCTGGTGGCGTGTCCGCTGTAGCTACCGAATAGCCTGTGCCATTGTGTCATCTTTAGGGCAAGGGACTGGCTGAGCCACCGATGTTATAAGGCAACACTTTATTATTTCAATGATTTTTCCCATCGGCTTATCAATGCCGAAGCAATGCTGTTGCCAAATACATTAGTGGCACTGCGTCCCATATCCAATAATTGGTCGATGCCTAACAATAGCAATAAACCGGCTTCAGGAATTTTAAACATCGACAAGGTGGCGGCAATCACCACCAAAGATGCCCTAGGCACGCCCGCCACGCCTTTGCTGGTGAACAGCAATACCAATAACATCAGCAATTGGTCGGTAAGCGGCATGTCAATGCCGTAAGCTTGGGCAATAAACAGCACGGCAAAGGTCATGTACATCATGCTGCCGTCCAAATTGAAAGAATACCCTAAAGGCAATACTAAGCTGCACACTTTTTCATCGCAGCCAAACCGCTCCAATTGTTGTAATAGTTTGGGGTAAGCGCTTTCACTGCTTGCCGTGCCAAACGCCAATAACAGCGGTTCACGGATATAGCGTAGCAAAGACAGCAGCCGCCGCCCTATAAACAGATAAGCAAAGCCTCCCAGCAAACAGCAAAGCAACAGCAAACCCAGATAAAATTCCCCGATGAATTTGCCATAGGTCAGCAACACACCCATACCGTGTTTGGCAATCACAGAGGCCATAGCAGAAAATACGGCAATGGGCGCAAAATGCATCACATAGCGTGTCACCTTTAGCATAATATGCGCCAAAGAATCCAATAATTTCACAGTGGGGTGCGCCAATTCTCCCAATGAGGCACAGGCCATGCCAAAAAACATTGAGAATATGACAATTTGTAAAATCTCATTGTTAGCCATGGCCTCAACAATGCTTTTCGGAAAAATATGCGCGACAAACCCGCCCAAACTGGGTGGGGTGCTGGCCAAATTAACAGCCGCATCAGCGGCGGGCAGGGACAGTTGCAGGGCAAGGCCGGGCTGGAACAGGTTGACCAGCAACATGCCCAACAGCAGGCTAAGCAGGGAAGCCGAGAAGAACCACAACAAGGCTTTCATGCCAATACGCCCGACGCTATTGATGTCACCAATTTTGGCTATTCCCGCCACCAAGGTGGCAAACACCAGTGGCGCGATGATCATTTTGACCAAACGCAAAAATACATCGGTCAGCACATTAAGCACGGTAATGATTTGCAGCAATAGCGGGGGAGCTTGTACTGCCCCCCCAAAAACCAAATTGAGCGCTTCACCTAGCGCAATACCCAAGATTAAAGCTATACCCACCAAAAGGGTTTGCCGGTTAGGTGTTTCCACAGGATGCTGGGCGGGGCTGTTCATTATGATTAATTGGATTAATGGGCAGGAAAAAGTATCACCAACAGGCCAGCAATCGCGTTAGGCAGCCCATCGAGCCGGTCATAAAAAGTGTGCATGAGGCCGCCAAGCGGCGCAGCCAAATAAGCGTCGATCGGGTTGTAGCCGAGCTTGATGGCCATGATAAACAACAACAATGAAAAGTAGCGTTTTAATTGTTTGGCGGGTAGTCGGTTAGCCAGCCATGCCCCTATCGGGGCGGTCAACACACTCGCCAGCCCCACACCTAAAAAAGCGGGCAAATAAATATAGCCGATGCTTGCTTCAGGCAGCTGTGCCGCCGTGCGGCCTAGCCAGGCATAGCTCAAAGTACCCATCAGGGCAATTGGCAAACCACAGGCACTGGAAACCGCCACGGCATTACGCATCGGCATTTGCCCTTTTACCAAATAGGGTACGGTCAGTGTGCCGCCGCCAATGCCCACAATGGCGGAGAACAGTCCGATCAGCCAGGCCATAGCAAAATCCATAAGGCCGCTGAAGGGTTTTAAACCGGTTTTAGGTTTGGTTTGTAAGGCCATTTGTAGACCAACGTAGCATAAAAAAACGGCGAGTATTATCTTTAAATGGTCAGCAGGTATTTGTTTGGCAAGCACCGCGCCTAAAACAGCGCCCAACATAATGCCAGGGGTCAGCCGGAACACTTGTGTCCAAACCACCGCCCCTAAGCGATGGTGCGCCCAGACCGAAGCTGTTGAGGTCAAAATAATAGTGGCCAAAGAGGTGGCCACCGCCATTATTAGGGTCAGCCCGCTGGGAAAATTATGTGCACTGAACAGCATGGCCAAAACCGGCACAATCACCAGGCCACCACCAATACCAAACAAGCCCGCTAACAGTCCGGCCAGCAAACCTAACAATAAGCTAGCCACAAAAATTTCATGCATTGAAACACATCCTTTATACCTTGCGCTGATGCCAGTACCCGAAATCCCCCGCTGTTATGCTATCCTAAATTGATAAAAATAGTTTGGATAAGCAATGGAAATTTATCTGGTTGGTGGTGCGGTGCGCGACACTTTGCTGGGCTACCCAGTCAAGGAAAAGGATTGGGTGGTGCTGGGCGAAACGCCCGAAGCTATGCAAGCCCATGGTTTTCGTGCGGTAGGCAAGAATTTTCCGGTGTTTTTGCATCCTGATAGTGGTGAAGAATACGCGCTGGCTCGTACCGAAAGGAAAACCGCACCCGGCTATAAGGGGTTTGTTGTCCATGCAGCAAGCGATGTCACCTTAGAACAGGATTTAATCCGTCGTGACCTAACCATCAATGCCATAGCCATGTCCCCCGACGGGCAAATCTTCGACCCTTACGGTGGTCAACAAGACTTGCAAAAGCGTGTGTTCCGGCATATTTCCCCGGCCTTTGCAGAAGATCCTGTGCGTATCCTGCGGGTGGCCCGGTTTGCCGCCCGTTACGCCCACTTGGGTTTTGTGTTGGCAGAACAGACCGGCGCCCTGATGCAACAGATGGTGGCGGCGGGCGAAGTGGATTTTCTGGTGCCTGAACGGGTTTGGGCGGAACTCTACAAAGCCCTGAATGAAGCCACCCCCACGGCATTTTTTGAAATCCTAAACGCCTGTGGTGCGCTGGCAAGGATATTTCCGGAGTTGCACGCGCTGTTTGGCGTGCCACAACCGCCACAATACCATCCTGAAATTGACACCGGTATCCATAGCCTGTTGTGTCTGGAGCAAGCCGCACGGCTCTCGGACAAGCCAGAAGTCAGGTTTGCCGCCCTTGTCCATGACTTAGGCAAGGCCTTGTCGCCTAAAGATAATTTGCCCCACCATTATGGCCATGAAACAGCAGGGTTGCCGATATTGGAAGCGTTTTGTAAACGCCTTCGGATACCCAATACTTTTCGGGTACTGGCCTTGCAAGTCATGCAATACCATACCCATTGCCATAAGGCATTGGAACTGCGTGCCGCCACACTCACGGATATGCTCGCCAGCCTGAATGTGTTTAAACCACAGCACCACTTCCCTGAGTTTTTATTGGCCTGTGAGGCGGATGCTAAAGGCCGTCCGGGCTATCAGGACTTGCCTTATCCACAGGCTGTTTTCCTAAGCCAAATTGCCGCCGCCCTACAAGGGCTGGATACCTCTGCCGTGACCCATAGCACCTTGCAGGGGGCGCAAATTGGCGAAGCCATCCGCCGCTTACGCATCCAGGCAGTGGCATCAGCCATCCAAAACTACCAGACAAAACAGTTGGCGGCAAATTTGTAATGACCTAATGGGTATAATTTCGTAAAATTAGCGTAATGAAATTTTACAACGGGGTGAATCCTTGCAGGAGCCATCCCGTTTTGCATATTTGAGGTAATGTGTTTGGCTAAATCAGCGCTATTAATGTTAGAAGACGGCACCGTTTTTAACGGCGTATCCATCGGGTCGGATGGCTGTGCAGTAGGTGAGGTGGTGTTTAACACGGCCATGACCGGCTATCAAGAAATACTCAGTGACCCTTCCTACGCCCAACAAATTGTCACACTGACGTATCCGCATATCGGTAACGTAGGCACTAATAGCGAAGACGATGAATCCAATCTTGTCTATGCCAGCGGCTTGGTGATCCGTGATTTGCCTTTATTGGCCAGCAACTGGCGCAGCCAACAGACTTTGCAGCAATACCTAGAACAAAACCAAGTGGTTGCCATTGCTGATATAGACACCCGTAAGCTGACCCGATTATTGCGGGAAAAGGGGGCGCAACGTGGCGCGATAGTGGCGGGCGAATCGATCAGTGAGGCCACCGCCCTTGCTGCCATTTCTGGATTTGCCGGTTTAAAAGGCCTCGATTTGGCAAAAGCTGTCACCACCCCCACCAGCTATGCTTGGACAGAAAGCACTTGGACATTGAAGGGTGGCTATCAAACCGGTAGCGACCTTAACAAGCATGTGGTGGCCTACGATTTTGGCATCAAACGCAATATCCTGCGCTTATTGGTCAGCCGGGGTTGCCGTGTCACGGTCGTGCCTGCCAGAACCCCGGCCACCGAGGTATTGGCCATGAACCCCGATGGGGTGTTTTTGTCCAACGGCCCGGGCGACCCTGAACCCTGCACTTATGCCATAGAAGCCATACGCGCCATTTTGGCACAAAAAATACCTGTTTTTGGCATTTGCCTAGGCCATCAGTTGTTGGCGCTTGCCAGCGGGGCAAAAACCGAGAAAATGAAATTTGGCCATCACGGCGCCAACCATCCGGTACAAGACATTGCCACAAGCCGCGTCATGATCAGCAGTCAGAACCACGGTTTTGCCGTCACCGAAGCCAGCCTGCCAGACAATGTACTGGCTACCCATCGCTCCTTGTTCGACGGCAGTTTGCAAGGCATCCGCCGCACCGACGTGCCGGCGTTCAGCTTCCAAGGCCACCCAGAGGCCAGCCCCGGGCCACATGATGTGGAAAGTTTGTTTGATGATTTTATCGTACTGATGGAAAACGCCAGATAACCCAATGGCAGGGTAAAAATTATACGGGAAATGGATGTGACGTGGACACGCTGTTATAGCCCCACACAGACATCTGCTACCAAATCCTCTTTGCATCCTTTGGGTCTCATTGCGCCACATGAATGATAGCCTGATGAAAACCCCAAAAAATATAAAAATTTAAGAGAATATGCCTAAAAGAACCGACATAAAAACCATCCTGTTAATCGGTGCCGGCCCCATCGTGATTGGTCAGGCCTGTGAATTTGATTACTCCGGCACGCAAGCTTGTAAGGCGTTGCGCGAAGAAGGTTATCGGGTGGTCTTGGTCAATTCCAATCCCGCGACGATCATGACCGACCCCGATATGGCCGATGCCATCTATATCGAACCAATCGACTGGCAAACGGTGGAGAAAATCATCGAAAAAGAACGCCCCGATGCCATTTTGCCGACTATGGGCGGGCAAACCGCATTGAATTGTGCATTGGCATTAGATGCTAATGGCGTGTTGGCCAAATACAACGTGGAAATGATCGGTGCCACCAAAGAAGCGATCCACAAAGCCGAGGACCGGCAATTGTTCAACGATGCCATGAAGCGCATCGGCTTTGAAGTCGCCAAATCTAAAACCGCGCACACCTTGGAAGAAGCCTTGGCGGCACAGCAAGAAGTTGGCTATCCTACCGTTATCCGGCCGTCCTTCACGATGGGCGGCAGCGGCGGCGGCATTGCTTACAACAAGCAAGAATTCATCGAAATTTGCGAACGCGGACTGGATTTGTCGCCCACCAACGAATTGTTGATTGAAGAATCCGTATTGGGTTGGAAAGAGTACGAAATGGAAGTGGTGCGCGACCGCAATGACAACTGCATTATCGTATGTGCCATAGAAAACTTTGACCCGATGGGGGTACACACCGGCGATTCCATCACCGTCGCCCCGGCACAAACCTTGACCGATAAGGAATACCAAATTTTACGCAATGTATCGGTGGCGGTGTTGCGCGAAATTGGCGTGGACACTGGCGGCTCCAACGTGCAAGTGGCTATCAATCCGGTGGACGGGCGCTTGATTGTCATCGAAATGAACCCGCGTGTGTCACGCTCCTCGGCACTGGCCTCCAAGGCGACCGGTTTCCCTATCGCTAAAGTGGCTGCAAAATTGGCGGTTGGTTACACTCTCGACGAACTGCAAAACGAAATCACCGGCGGGCGGACACCGGCATCATTCGAACCCAGCATCGATTATGTGGTCACCAAAGTGCCTCGGTTCACCTTTGAAAAATTCCCACAAGCCGATGACCGTTTGACCACGCAAATGAAATCTGTCGGCGAAGTCATGGCGATAGGCCGCACCTTCCAAGAATCTTTGCAAAAAGCCCTGCGCGGTTTGGAAATTGGCATCAATGGCCTCAATGAAATCATCGACTTTAATGCCGAAGGGGCGGGTGAAAAAATCCGTCGGGAATTGCGCCACCCTGGGCCAGACCGCTTGCTCTATGTTGCCGACGCTTTCCGTAGCGGCATGAGCTTTGCTGACGTGCATGAAACCTGCAAAATAGACCCTTGGTTTTTGGCGCAAGTTCAAGACTTGGTGTTGACTGAACAATCCTTGGCCAGCAAAACCTTGTCCACCTTGCACAACGGTGAACTTTACCAACTCAAACGCAAAGGTTTTTCTGATAGCCGCATTGCCCAGTTATTGGGCGCATCAGAAATTGAAGTGCGTAATACCCGCCATAAACAAGGCATCCGTCCGGTTTATAAGCGCATAGATTCTTGCGCGGCGGAATTTGCCTCCGACACCGCTTATTTGTATTCCACCTATGAGGAAGAATGTGAAGCACGGGTCAGTGACAAAGAAAAGATCATTATTTTGGGGGGTGGCCCTAACCGTATCGGACAAGGCATAGAATTTGACTACTGTTGTGTCCATGCCGCTTTGGCTCTGCGTGAAGACGGTTATGAAACCATCATGATCAATTGCAATCCAGAAACCGTGTCCACGGATTTTGATACCTCCGACCGCCTGTACTTCGAGCCGCTCACCTTGGAAGACGTGCTGGAAATCGTCCAGCTGGAAAAGCCCAAAGGCGTGATTGTGCAATACGGTGGACAAACCCCCCTTAAGCTGGCCCGCGCCTTGGAAGCTGCCGGTGTGCCTATTATCGGCACCTCGCCCGATTCCATCGACTTGGCAGAAGACCGCGAACGTTTCCAAAAGCTGCTCGAACGCCTCAACCTGAAGCAACCCCCCAATGCCACCGCCCGCTCGGTTGAGCAGGCCATCAATGCCGCCAAAGACTTAGGTTATCCGCTAGTGGTCAGGCCGTCTTATGTTTTGGGTGGGCGTGCCATGGAAATTGTTTTTAACGAAGAGGGTCTGCAACGTTATATGAAAGATGCCGTGACGGTATCCAACGATTCGCCGGTGTTGCTGGACAGGTTTCTCGACGATGCCGTGGAAATGGATGTTGATGCCATTTATGATGGCGAACGGGTGTTGATCGGCGGATTGATGGAACATATTGAACAGGCAGGTGTACACTCCGGTGATTCGGCTTGTTCTTTGCCACCTTATGGCTTGGCGGCTGACATTCAGGACAGGTTGCGCGAACAAGTCGCCAAAATGGCGGAAGCGTTGGGTGTCAGAGGGCTTATGAACACTCAATTTGCCATTCAGGGCGAAGACATCTATGTATTGGAAGTCAACCCTAGAGCATCACGCACTGCGCCTTTTGTGTCCAAGGCCACCGGTTATGCCTTGGCAAAAATCGGGGCTCGGGTCATGGTCGGGCAAACCTTGGCGCAACAGGGTATCACTCAAGAGCGCATCCCGCCTTATTACTCGGTCAAAGAAGCAGTGTTCCCGTTTGTCAAATTCCCGGGTGTTGATTCATTGTTGGGCCCGGAAATGAAATCCACTGGCGAAGTGATGGGGGTCGGCAAAACATTCGGCGAAGCCTTTGCCAAATCACAACGCGCCGCCGGTATCAAACTGAATGCATCCGGCATGGTATTGATTAGCATCCGTGATGCTGACAAAGCCAAAGTGCCGGAAATAGCCCGCATGTTGGTGGAAAAAAATTACCAGATTGTCGCCACCGGGGGCACGGCGGAATACCTAAAGGCGCAAGGCATCCCTTGCGAAGTGGTACTTAAAGTTAACGAAGGCCGCCCCAATACCGTTGATATGATAAAAAATGGCCAGATACAATTGGTCATTAACACCACCGAAGGCAAACAGGCGATATCCGATTCATTTACCCTGCGCCGCCAAGCATTGCAACATCGGGTGACCTATTACACCACTATGGCTGGGGCCAAGGCCGCTTGTTATGCATTGGGTGAACTGGATGCCGGTGACGTGGTGTCCCTGCAAGATTTACATAAAAGCCTGACTTGATAGTCGGTTATGGAAGCCAAACCACAGGAGCAATAAGTTATGAGCAAAGTACCTTTAACCGTCGCGGGGGCAAACAAGCTGCGCGAAGAATTGGAAGAACTGAAAACTGTCGTCCGTCCTCGGATCATCAATGCGATTTCCGAAGCCCGTGCGCATGGTGACTTAAAAGAAAACGCCGAATACCATGCGGCCCGCGAGCAACAAAGTTTTGCCGAAGGCCGCATCGCCGAGATTGAAGGCAAGCTGTCCAATGCCCAGATTATTGATGTCACCAAACTGGATGCCAACGGCAAAGTGGTGTTTGGTGCCACCGTTGAGATTGAAGACATTGAAAGCGAAAAAAGGGTGACTTATCAAATCGTCGGCGAAGACGAAGCCAATATTAAGGAATTCCGCATTTCCATTGGCTCACCCATTGCCAGGGCCTTGATAGGCAAAGAAGTTGAAGATGTGGTGACGGTCAAGGCACCTGCGGGCAATGTTGAATACGAGATCATCGCTATCCAATACATCTGAGCCGCTGCACCACAGCCCGACATCATCATTATGCGGCCTCCGAAATGAACGCTGGTTTCAGCACATTGCCCGCAATGGCGGCGGTGTGCTGAATGGTGTTGCTTCGGCGACTTATTTTTTAGGGTTTTTCCTGTAAACAACGGCGATTTGACCAATTGATTGGATCATATCGGCGTTAGTTGCCATGCATATTGCCGCCACAATTTCCTTGCGTGCATCCCGTTCCGCACGCACTTTAATTTTTATCAGTTCATGGACATCCAGCGCGATTTCAATTTCTGCCAATACCGCCGGTGTTAACCCCGCTTGGCCAATCATGACAACAGGTTTTAAGGTGTGTGCATCGGCACGTAATTGTTTCTTGTCTAAGGCTATCACGTATTTTCCTAAAAAATCGTCCATTTTACACCAAAATCAAAACAACTATGGCGCGTAGTAAAAGCAGCAACCGTTGGATGCAGGAACATTTCGACGATGAATATGTCAAACTGGCTCAAGCGCAAGGCTATCGCTCACGTGCAGTTTTTAAATTGAAGGAAATTCAGGAGAAAGACCAGCTCATCAAGCCAGGCATGAACATCGTCGATTTGGGTGCTGCGCCGGGTGGCTGGTGCCAATATGCACGGCAACTGATAGGCAAACACAACAAATTGGTGGCGTTAGACATCTTGCCTATGGAGGCGTTGGACAATGTGCAATTTATTCAGGGTGATTTCCGCGAACAAACCATACTTGATCAGCTCTATGAGGTGCTGGCTGGTGAACCCATCCATTTGGTCATGTCCGACATGGCCCCAAACCTGAGCGGCAATAAATCCATAGACCACCCTTCCGCAATCTATCTATGTGAATTGGCACTGGATGCCGCCAAGGCTGTTTTGGCAAAAGACGGCTGTTTTTTGGTCAAGGTGTTTCAAGGCGATGGCTTTGAAAAGTTCCACCGTGATGTGCAGCAACAATTCAGCAAAGTGGTCATCAGAAAACCCAAAGCTTCACGGCCCAGAAGCAATGAGGTTTATATTTTGGCCAAAGGGTTTAAATCGCCTTAGTTCGCCTTTAGTTAATTGATAATCAACGTTAGTGGCTAATGTTATTCCGCTACAGATAGGCTTACTATTAAGTATGTGATTGCTTTGGCTCACTATACGGATTGCAAATTACGTTATCAGAAGAGAATTGAATCTAATGTTAAATATCGTTCACGCGCAGTTTTTAAATTGAAGGAAATTCAGGAGAAAGACCAGCTCATCAAGCCGGGCATGAATGTTGTCGATTTAGGTTCGGCACCGGGGGGCTGGAGCCAATATGCCCGTCAGGTTATGGGCGAAAACAACAAATTGGTGGCGTTGGACATTATGCCGATGGAAGCACAGGACAATGTGCATTTTATCCAAGGCGACTTCCGTGATGATGCCGTACTTGCCCGGCTCCGTGAAGCGTTGGCTGGTGACCCTGTCCATCTTGTCATGTCCGATTTGGTGCCTACTATGTTCGGAAGCAAACATTTGGACTATTACGCAGCGCATGATTTATGTGAATTGGCACTGGATGCCGCCAAAACCTTATTGGTGCCAGGCGGCAGTTTTTTGGTCAAGACCTTTCAGGGTGAAGAATTCGACAGCTTCCACAAGGATATGGGACAGCATTTTGAAAAAGTGCTGATCCGAAAACCCAAAGCCTCAAAACTAAGGGCCTATGAAGCTTATATTTTGGCCAAAGGCTTTAAATCACCGCGACCCGCCCCCATATAGCCAACAGCCAAAAAGATGATATACCGTAAGTGGCAAATATAAATTAGCTGTCAAGTAGTCCTGATATAATGGGACAGTTTTTAAACCAAGCACTGTGAATAGCTGGGGCGTGTGAGTTGAATGAAATGTTAAAAAATGTGGTTTTGTGGGTGGTTATCGCTGTTGTGCTGATGTCTTTGTTCAACAATTTTGCCCCACAAGCTGAGCGTGCGGATTCTTCGCTTTCTTACTCGCAATTTATTGAGTCCGTGAAGGCAGGCCAAGTCCAGCAAGTAATGATTGATGACCATGTCATCAAAGGGAAAATGCAAGGCGGACAGGTGTTCAAAACCTACGCACCCACCGATTTGCATCTGGTCGATGATTTGCTGGCCAACGGTGTGGATATCAAAGCCATGCCGCCGGAACAGCCTTCGTTGCTGATGCAGCTGTTGGTGTCGTTTGGCCCGATGTTGTTGCTGATTGCCGTATGGGTGTTTTTCATGCGCCAAATGCAAGGCGGCGGGGCGGGTGGTCGCGGTGCCATGAGCTTTGGCAAAAGCAAAGCACGGATGCTGGAAGAAAACCAAATCAAAGTCACCTTTGCCGACGTGGCGGGATGTGACGAGGCCAAAGAAGAAGTCTCCGAAATGGTTGACTTTCTTAAAGACCCTGCCAAATACCAGCGGCTGGGTGGCAAAATTCCACGTGGTGCCTTAATGATTGGCCCGCCGGGCACCGGTAAAACCTTGCTGGCAAGGGCGATAGCTGGTGAAGCAAAAGTGCCGTTTTTCACCATTTCGGGTTCTGATTTCGTGGAAATGTTTGTTGGTGTCGGTGCTTCCCGTGTCCGTGATATGTTTGAACAAGCCAAAAAACACGCTCCCTGCATCATCTTCATTGATGAAATTGATGCCGTAGGCCGCCAGCGTGGTGCCGGGCTAGGCGGCGGCAATGACGAACGCGAACAAACCCTTAACCAATTGTTGGTGGAAATGGATGGTTTTGAAGGCAACGAAGGCATTATTGTCATCGCCGCAACCAACCGCCCCGACGTGCTTGACAAGGCATTATTGCGGCCAGGCCGGTTTGACCGCCAAGTGACGGTGGGCTTGCCCGATATTCGGGGGCGCGAACAAATCCTTGCCGTGCATCTTAAAAAAGTGCCTGCTGATGACGATGTAGAAGCCAAATACATTGCCCAAGGCACTTCCGGATTTTCTGGCGCTGACCTTGCCAATTTGGTCAATGAAGCGGCTTTGTTTGCTGCCCGCATGAACAAACGTGTAGTCAGCATGGCTGATCTGGAAAAAGCCAAAGACAAACTGATCATGGGTGCCGAGCGCTACACCATGGTCATGGGCGACAAAGAAAAACGCATGACTGCCTACCATGAAGCGGGCCATGCCATTGTCGGCAAACTTGTGCCGGAACATGACCCCGTTTATAAAGTCAGCATCATGCCTAGGGGACGCGCCTTAGGTGTCACCATGTTCTTGCCGGAAAAAGACCAATACAGTGCCAGCAAGCAAAAATTGGACAGCATGATTTCCAGTTTGTATGGTGGTCGGATTGCCGAAGAAGTTATTTTCGGATGGGAACAAGTCAGTACCGGTGCCTCCAATGACATTGAGCGTGCCACTGAACTGGCCAGGAATATGGTCACCAAATGGGGCTTGTCGCAACGCCTGGGGCCTTTATCGTACAGCGAAGAGGAAGGCGAAGTGTTCTTGGGGCGTTCCGTCACACAGCACAAATCCGTTGCAGAGGAAACCTCGCACACTATTGATGAAGAAATCCGCTGCATCATTGACCGTAACTATAAGCGTTCTGAACAGCTTATCAGGGACAATATTGACATACTTCATGCCATGTCCGATGCACTGATGAAATACGAGACTATCGACAAATACCAGATTGATGACCTGATGGCGCGTAAGCCTGTCCGCGCCCCGCAAGGCTGGGATGACCTGCCGCCGCGTGGTGGAGTCAATGTCGAGGGTTATACTCCGCCCAAAGGCGATGTTAAAGCGGACAATTCAATAGGGGCAACCGCCCAACAAGGTTGACACATAGCATTAACCAGTCAGAAAAAGGGGACGTTAAGTCCCTTTTTTTATGAAGGCCTCCGCACATACCCTAGGCATAGCCACACCTTTCATGACCATGGTTACACGTTCCCTAAGCGAAGCCGAAGGGAAGGCCAACCAGGCAAAATGTCTGGTCATTAACATCAGTTATAAAATATGCAACCTTCCCAGGCTTCAGCGGTTAGTTCAACCACCCAACCACAATAAACAAACAACAAATAGAACCCATCAATGGCAAGAAAATATTTTGGCACCGACGGTATTCGGGGCAAGGTCAGCGAACAGCCGATCACTCCTGATTTTTTTCTAAAATTAGGCTGGGCAGCCGGGCGCGTGTTCGCAGAAGCGGGCAACGATTTTGTGCTAGTGGGAAAAGACACCCGCATATCAGGCTATATGTTTGAATCTGCACTAGAAGCTGGTTTGACTGCCGCAGGCGTGGACACCCGTCTGCTTGGCCCCATGCCCACCCCAAGCATCGCCTATCTTACCCGCACCTTACGCGCCCAAGCAGGCATTGTCATCAGTGCCTCGCACAATCCCTATTATGATAACGGTGTTAAGTTCTTCTCTGTGTTGGGCACCAAACTACCTGATGAAATAGAAGAAAAAATTGAGGCTTATCTCGATGCCCCCATGATAACCGTCGCATCGGCAAAACTGGGCAAGGCCAAGCGCGTCACTGATGCGGCCGGCAGGTATATTGAATTTTGTAAAGCCAGCATCCCGACCCGCTTTGATTTTGCCGGCCTAAAAATCGTCGTCGATTGTGCCAACGGCGCAACCTACCATATTGCCCCACCCGTTTTTAGCGAAGTGGGGGCGGATGTGACTGCCATCGGCGTACAACCCAATGGCCTGAATATCAATGATAATTGCGGCGCAACCAAACCTCAACTGCTGGTGGAAACCGTATTGGCACAGCAAGCTGATTTGGGTATTGCCCTCGATGGTGATGGTGACCGCCTGATTATGGTTGACCATAAAGGCGAAATTGTAGACGGCGACGAACTGATTTACATCATAGCCAAATCAAGGCTTAATGAAGGTGCTATGCAAGGCCCTGTGGTCGGCACGCTGATGACCAATCTGGGCATGGAAAAGGCACTGGAAAAATTGGGCATTGCCTTGCTCAGAGCCAAAGTGGGCGACCGCTACGTATTAAAAATGCTGGCTGAACACAACGGCATCATCGGTGGTGAAAACTCAGGGCATATCATTTGTCTGGATAAAACCACCACGGGCGACGGCATTATTTCAGCCCTACAAATTATGGCAGAAATGCAGCGCACCGGAAAATCCTTGCACGAACTTAAAAGTGACATGCAAAAATATCCGCAGATATTGCTTAATGTAAAGCTTGCTGCAAAAGTCAATATTGCCGATTATCCTAATATTTCCGCCGGGGTAAAAGCAGTGGAAGCAAAACTGGCGGGGCAGGGCAGGGTATTGCTCCGCGTTTCAGGCACAGAACCCTTGATACGCGTCATGGTGGAGGGCGAAGATGAAGCGACCGTAAAAGCATTGGCGCAACATTTGGCGGACATCGTCAAAAATGAAATAGGCACTTGAACTAAAAGCCATTAACCTATATCATTGGCGGTTTTATTCTATACGAGGATTAACCATGCGTCAGTCACTGGTCATTGGAAATTGGAAAATGAATGGCACCCGCGCAAGTGCCCAAGCACTTGCCCAAGGCATCATTGCAGGATTAGGAACAAGCAATGCAGCATTGGCGATTTGTGTACCCTATCTCCACATTCCCGACATCAGCCAAGTCGTCAGTGGCACCCAACTGGCATTGGGTTCACAAAATATTGCCGATAAAGCGGCTGGCGCATTCACCGGCGAAATTTCAGCATCCATGCTGGCTGAGTTTGGTTGCCAATACGCGCTGGTTGGTCACTCTGAAAGACGCAGCTACTATGGTGACACCGATGCCACCGTAGCGGCCCGATTTGCCCAAGCACAAGAACAAAACATTATTCCTGTGCTGTGTGTTGGTGAAACCCTCGAAGAACGCGAACAAGACCAAACCTTCCAAGTCATCAACAAACAACTGGATGCCGTTATTGATGTTGCTGGTGTGGCTGCATTTAGCCGTGCCGTAGTGGCCTACGAGCCCGTTTGGGCCATTGGCACAGGCAAAACAGCCAGTGACGAACAAGCACAAGAAGTGCATAGCCATATCCGCAAATACTTTGCCGACAAAGACCAAGCCATAGCCGACAAACTGCAAATACTTTATGGCGGTAGTGCCAAACCGGACAACGCTAAGGGTCTGTTTGCCATGCCGGACATTGATGGTGGCTTAATCGGTGGGGCTTCCTTAGATGCGGAATCCTATTTAAAGA
>Ga0316222_1002130_pt1 | contig 21948 bp, 19 predicted proteins | sample TBH18011metaG_FD_206008 | JGI IMG/M metagenome (GOLD analysis project Ga0316222, IMG submission 206008) | Freshwater microbial communities from Trout Bog Lake, Wisconsin, USA - TBH18011 | ecosystem: Environmental > Aquatic > Freshwater > Lake > Hypolimnion/Profundal zone | place: USA: Wisconsin... | reverse complement strand
CAACCACGTGCGGAAGATCTACGAGCCCTTCACGCCCGAGCAGATTTCACGGAAGATCGTGGAGCGCGTGCGGCCGAAGGGCATTGAGTGGCAGGGCGAGATCGAGATCATTTTCCAAACCATCGAGCACTTGCATGCGGCGGTGCCGGGGCACACGGGCGACTGGTATTTCACCGGCAAGTATCCCACGCCCGGCGGTTACCGCGTGGTGAACCAGGCCTACGTGAATTACTACGAGAAGAGCGAAGGCCGGAGCTACTGAGGAAAGTAAGATGGCAGAAGGAAGAATGGAGAAGTCAGGCCCTTCATCATTCTTCCTTCTGCCTTCTCACTTCTGTAATCGATCCCCTGGCCAGCAGGACGGTGAGGACGAAGAATAATCCCCAGCTGGACGCTTCCTTCACGAGGAGGAGGGGTTTCCAGAACAGGCCGTTGGGCCACATCAGGCCGAAAATGAGCACGAGCGCGCCGATGCCCCAGTTGCGCCCGGGGGCGCGCGACGAGGCCAGTGAACAGAGAAACGGCACGCACAGCAGCAGGAAGAGCAGGCGGTAGTCGAAGCTCACGCTGAACAGGAAGGTCGTCACGTAGACCGCCGCGCCAGCGCGGAATCCGTCGAGTTCGGCCGGGTCGAATGACGCGGCCAGCGGACGCCGCCAGCTGCAACGCAGCGCGAGCGCGCCGACCGCGACGGCCAGCAGCGTGCAGCAGCGACCGAGCACGTTGAGGTTCACCGCCCAGCCCTGGCCCGCCAGGAAAAACTCCGCCCAGAACGCCGCCACCCGCGCGCCATAGGAATGAAGTCCGCCCGTCGGGGTGTTGGCAAAGATCCGGCCGAGATAACCGGCGTAGGCCGCAAAACAGAGCAGACCCGCGAGCACCACGAGCGCGCCGAGCCGGCGCAGGCGCTCACGCGGTTCCCGCCAGAGCACGACGAGCGTGAACAGCGGATAGAGTTTCAACCATGTCGCCGCCACCAGGCTCGCGTAACCTGCCACCGCCTGCCCGCGCCGCAGGAGCACGAGGCCGAGCGCCACCAAGCCGAGCATCAGGACGTCCGCGTTGGCGCGCTGTGCGGCGAGCAGGATCGGGGGTGAGCAGGTCAGCAGGCCCAGCAGCAGCCCGCGTCCCGGGGAGATCCGTCCGAGAAAGCATAGAAACGCCCCGAGCCCGAATGCGCCCATCGCGACGGCCAGCCACCGGATTACGGTGGGCGACACCGAGGTGTGCCAGGTGAGATGCAGCCAGAGCGGCGGATAGTTGTAGGGCCGCTTCATCGGATCGAACGCGTTCAGCTGGTAGGGATCCCCGCCGGCGCGCAGCGTGGCCCCGGCGGCCGCGATGAAATACAGGTCCGAGAAGTTCGGCGGAATCGCCAGCACGCCCCAGCGGCGCGCGACCTGCAGGTAGTCATAGCGCGGGCTGAATTGGAAGAACCCCGCCAGCTGCACCAGCAACAACCCGACGAGAATCCAGCGGCCGTCGCGCCAGCCGCCAGCGCTGGGACGTGAGTCGGGGGACGTTTCGGCCGGCATCGCGGCCCATAGAATCTGGCGTTGGCGGGCTGGCAATGCCGCAGTGGTGGTCGCAGTGGCGGGCCGCGCGTGGTTGGTCGTCGATTTCCACATCGACGACGTGCCCCAGCGTCGGTGTGGAAACCGACGCCCACCTCGAGCCGCTCATGAATCGTTGGCGATACCCCCGTGAACACGCTTGCGCATGCGCCGGTCGTCGCTCGTAAATCGTCATCCCTCCATGGCGCTTTCGTACGAATCCTCCGGCGTGAACTATGACCAGCTCGACGCGTTCAAGCGCGCGTGCCAGGCGGCGGCGAAGGGCACGGCGGGGTTGTTGCGGGAGCATGGCTATTCCGAGCCGGCGACCACGCGCGGCGAGAGCGCCTACCTGATGGAGGCCGCGGACCATTACCTGGCGCACGTCGAGGAAGGGCTGGGGACGAAGAACCTCGTGGCCGATGCGGTCTATGCCGCCGGCGGGAAGAATTTTTACCGCGAAATCGCCATCGATACCGTCGCGACGATCGTCAACGACCTCGCCACCTGCGGCGCGCTGCCGATTTCCGTGGCGATGCACGCGGCCGTGGGCGAGTCGGCGTGGTTTGCCGACACGGCCCGCATGCAATCACTCGTGGACGGCTGGGCTGAAGGCTGCCGGCAAGCGGGAGCGGTGTGGGGCGGAGGCGAAACGCCGACGCTCAAGGGCATCGTGAACGCCGAGTCCATCGTGCTGGCCGGCTCGGCCATCGGCAAAATTTCGCCGAAGAACCTGCGGATCACCGGCGAAGTGCGCGACGGCGACAGCATCATCTTCCTGGCTAGCTCGGGCGTGCAGACGAATGGACTCAGCCTGTGCCGGTTGATTGCGGACAAGTTGCCGCAGAGTTACGCGACGCCGCTGGGCTTCGGGGACCGCCGCACGTATGGCGAGGCGCTGCTCGCGCCCTCGGTGATCTACGTGGCGTTTGTGCGCGAGTGCCAGCGGCGCAACCTGAAGCTGAACTATGTTTCCCACGTGACGGGCCACGGCTGGCGCAAGCTCATGCGCCTGGAGGAGCCGTTCGTTTACGAGATCACCGCGCCGCGACCGGCACCCGCGCTGTTTCAGTTCCTGGAGAAGTCCGGCCCGATCGACCGGCGTGAAATGTATGCCACCTTCAACATGGGCATCGGTTTTGCGGCCTACGTGGATCCGGCCACCGCCGACGCCGTCCTCGCCGCCGCCAAGGCCACGGGCTACGATGCCTGGCTCGCGGGCCGCGTAAAAAAGGAAGGCGCGCGCAAAGCCGTGACCGTGCCGTCGCTCGGGATCAGCTTTGAGGGCGACACCCTGCGGGTGCGCTGAGTGGTGGGCCGTGCGCTCCGCGCGCGGTATGCCGTTAAAGCTTTTTTGAAGCCGGAAGCCAGGAAACCAGGAAACAATCCGGGCTGATTCCGGGTTTCCCGGTTTCCGGCCTAAACACGTATTGCCGTGCGCGGAGCGCGCGGCCCACCTCAAGTGCACGAGCCAAGGGATGGGTTGAAGCCCCAGTCGGGATTAGCCCTTCGGCGTCAGGTATTTCTGCAACCACCCTTCGGCTTCGGCCAGTTCGGTGAAGACCTCGACATTCGCGCCGCGGTTCTGGGCGACGACTTTGCCAATCCGGTCGGGATCGAGTTGGGACTCCAATGCCAACACCGCCACGGGCACCCGGGAAAGGTACCGACCGGCGAGTTCACCGAGCCCGACATAATCCATAAAAGTAAAGGGACCAGGGACTTCACGAATGTCCACCAGCAGACTCCGCGCGGAGTTGTCCTCGATGGCGGCAGCCATGTTCCGGAAGGCGTCCTCCTTTTGCTCGACGAGGTGCCGGCCAAAGGCGCGGATCTTCAGGCAATGGGACACGAGTTCGAATTGGAATTCAGCGGTGGAAGAAGTCATGGAAGGACGACCTTAGCATGCACAGGCCCCTCCGGAATCCAGCCTGATTCGCTCTGAGACCAACGCGGGCAGGGGTTAGTCGGAAGAACCTCTAGGGTTATTCATCGCATTAATGGGGAGTTTTTTTGGCACACTGTCTTAACTGCAAAGTATGAAAATCCTTTGTGCCATGCGTTTACTGAACACCGGCTTTCTGGTCCTGGCGGGAACCATTGCCTGCGCTGCGGCCCTGACCCCGGCGGAGGGTGAGACTTTTGTGCGGGACTTTTATGCGTCATATAACGCCAAGGGCGCGCCGCAGATGGTGGAGTTCTACACGGCGGATGCGACGCTGACGGATCCCACCTTCGGCCTCGACCTGAAGGGACGGGAACAGATCGGCAAGCTGCTCGTGGCCGTGCTGGCGAAATACGAGTCACTCGAACACGAGGTGACGCACACGATCCTCGCAGGGGACGACCTGGTCGTTGAAGGCACGATGGTCGGCCGGATGGCCGGCAAGACCGTGCGGGTGCGCTTCGCGTCGATCTTCCATTTCACCGGCGGGAAAATCTCCGCCCAGCGCGACATGTTCGACGTGCTGCATTTCTACACTCAGCTCGGGATCGTCCCGCCGCAGTTCCGGCCGAAGCCGGCGGAGCCCAAGGCGCAGTCGTAGCGCGGGCCCGACGAGATCATAACCTAGCAATCTACCCGCCGAAACACTCCAAATATTTCAGCCCGGACCCGGTGTTGAAGAGGACGATGGACTCGTCGGGGCGGACAATGCCGCCGTTGAGCAGTTTCTTGAGTGCGGCGTAGCAGGCGGCGCCTTCGGGGGCGGGGAAGACGCCCTCGGCGGACCCGATTTCGCGGGTGCAGCTGATCATGTCGTCGTCGCTGACGGCGATGGCGCCGCCGGCTGATTTGCGCAGCAGGTCGAGCATGATGAAGTCGCCGATGGCTTTCGGCACGCGGAGCCCGGAAGCGCGAGTGTGCGCGCCGGTGTGTTCGGCGGCGAATTTTTCCCCGGCGGCGAAGGCGCGGACGATCGGCTGGCAGCCGTCGGCCTGCACGGTGAACATGCGCGGGCGCTTTTGACCGATCCACCCGAGCTGTTCCATCTCGTCGAAGGCCTTCCACATGCCGATCAGGCCGGTGCCGCCGCCGGTGGGATAGAGGATGACGTCGGGCAGTGACCAGTTGAGCTGCTCCGCGAGCTCGTAGCCGAGGGTCTTTTTGCCCTCGACGCGGTAGGGCTCCTTCAGCGTCGAGACGTCGAACCAGTCCGCGGCGGCCTTGCGCTTCGCGACTTCGGCGCCGCAGTCGGTGATGAGCCCGTCGATCAGTGTCACGAACGCGCCCATCTCGCGGCACTCGATGACGTTCGCCCGAGGCGTGTCGCGGGGCATGAACAGATGCGCCTCCATGCCGGCGCGGGCGGCGTAGGCGGCGAGCGCGCCCGCGGCGTTGCCGGCGGATGGCGCGGCGAGTTTCGTCAGGCCCAGCTGCTTCGCCATCGACACGGCGGCGCTCATGCCGCGGGCCTTGAAGCTGCCGGTGGGATTCTGCGCCTCGTCCTTGATGAACAATTGGTTCAACCCGTGTTTCGCAGCGAGCCGCGGTGCGGGGAGAAGCGGCGTGAAACCTTCGCCGAGGGACACGATGTCGGCGTCCTTTTTCACGGGCAGCACTTCGCGGTAACGCCAGAGCGACTTCACCCGGGTGCGCAGCGCGTCCTTCGTCAACGTGCGTCCTGCGGCGGCGAGATCGTAGTGCGCAAAGAGCGGCTTGCCGCAGGCGGTGCAGACATTCTGCGGGACTCCCGCATCGTGGCGCTGGCCGCACGCGGTACAGGCAAGGTGGGTGAGATGCATGCTCAGTCGCTCGCCACGAAGCGGTAACCGATGCCGGACTCGGTCTTGAGGAAGGCCGGTTGGTCGGGGGTGGCCTCCAGCTTCTTGCGCAGATTAGCCATGTGGACGCGCAGGTAATGCGTGTCCTCCTCGTGGCCCGGCCCCCAGAGGTCGCGCAGGAGCTGGCGATGCGTGACGACTTTGCCGCGGTGTTGGAGGAGCAGGCGCAGCAGCGCGTATTCCTTGGCCGTGAGGTGCAGGTCAGCGTTATCCTTGGTGACAGTGCGCTTGGTGAAATCCACCTCGACGTCGGCGAAGCGCACCACGCTCAGTTCGGAGACGGGCTGGACGCGCCGGAGCAGGACGCGCATGCGGGCGAGGAGTTCGCCGCCGCCGAACGGCTTGGTCAGGTAGTCATCGGCACCGGCGTCAAGCGCGGCGATCTTGTCGGCCTCGCCACCCCGCACGGACAGGATGAGCACGGGCAGCTGGCTCCATTCACGCAGGCGGCGGAGCACGTCGAGTCCGGACAGGTCCGGCAGGCTGAGGTCAAGGATGACGGCGTCGGGCCGCGCGACGGCGGCCTCGTTGAGGCCGAGCGCGCCGTTTTCCGCTTCGCGGACCCGGTAGCCGGCGGCCTCGAGCGTGAGGCGCAGCAGGCGGCGGATTTGCACCTCGTCGTCGATGAGGAGGATTTCGGGGTTGGCGGGCAAAGTCACAGGAGGATGGAGCAGGAGAACGGACCTCCCGGTCCGTTGGGTTGGGAAATCGCGGCGTTGAAAACGGACCGGGAGGTCCGTTTTCCGCGATCAATACGTGGTTTCAGAGATATGGAGGCGAAAGGCGGATGGTGCGAGGTTCGCTTTGACCGGATTGCGTCGGATGTATTCACGGCAGCGGAAAAGATAGGAGGCGTCGCGGACCAAACGGTCCCAATATCCTTCCTGCCAAAGTGATCCGGCGTTGTGCTGCTGCCGGTTGATCAGATGGGCCGAGAAATTCTTCCAGGATTTCACGATGTCGGAGAGGTCGTGCCCTTCAATTAGCCGCACCAACAAGTGCACGTGGTTGGGCATGATGGCGAAACTGTCGAGGGTGTAGTGCTGGCCATCGAAATGGCGCAGAGTTGCCTCGACGAGGGTGCTGCAATCGGGATTCCGGAGAAGACAACTGCCGTGACCGGCGTCCAGCCAGTGTTCGAGACGCGCGGGAAAGCGGCGTCGGTAAGCGAGTTCGGAGGCGGCGTCCCACGGCACGGGGTGTTGAGCGATCCATGCTATACGCTCGATCTGCCAGGATTTCAGCAGGGCGGGTGGCAGGGAGTCTGCGAGCCGCCAGGTGAGAAACACGAGCGCCCCGGGCTGTTCCCAGTGAGGGAGATTGCGGGTGTGGATGGTGATCGGCGCATACGGATTGAAGTAGGGGACGGACATGACGGAGAACGGACCTCCGGTCCGTTGATGGGAAACGGACCGGGAGGTCCGTTCTCCGTTGATCACTCGGTTGGAACATTTCCGTGAGCGGTGTATGGCAGGTAAACCGTAAAAACCGCCCCGCCGCCGGGATTCTCGCCCGCCACGACTTCGCCGCCCTGCGCGGCCACGAACCCGCGGATGATCGACAGGCCGAGCCCCAGGCCGCCGGCGCGGGCGGCGTCGCCCCGCTGGAATTTCTGGAACAGCCGCTCGCGCATCGCTGCGGGCAGGCCCGGCCCGCGGTCCGCGACGGTGAAAAAGATCCGGGACCGCGCCAGATCCACGCCGGCGGCGAGGAAGATGGGCGTGCCGGCAGGGGTGTGGAGCGCGGCGTTGAGCAGGAGGTTGGCGATGACCTGCTCCGTCAGCGCGGCGTCAGCGCGAAACAGCGGCAGGTCGGCCGGCAGCGCCGACTCGAACGGGTGGTCCGCGAGGGACTCGCGCACGCCGTCGAGCGCGGCGTTGAGGAGATCGTGGGCGTCGCACCAATCGAGCCGGGGCCGCAGGGCGCCGGATTCGAGGCGCGTCTGGTCGAGGAGATTGTTGACGAGGCGGTTGAGTCGGCGGGTGGCGGTGCGGATTTCCCCGGCGAGGACGGCGCGCGTGGGTTCGTCGGCAGTAGCCAGATTCTCCACGGCGGCGTCGAGGACAGCAAGTGGCGTCTTCAGCTCATGCGACACGCCGTCGAGCAGCGCCCGGTGCAGCTTCTCCGACTCATCGAGCAATTTTTCGCGTTCACCCGCGGCGCGGAGCTGCTCGCGCTCGACGACGAGGGCCAGTTGCGTGGCGAAACTCTCCGCCAGGTCGCGCTGAGCGAGCGAAAGCACGGAGTCGGGTGCGACCCGCACGACGAGCACGCCCACGGCGGCGTCCTCGCGCACGAGCGGCAGGTAAAGTCCCTCGGCGGAAGGGAGCGTGTCGGTGAAACGACCGGCTTTCTTGCGGTTGCGCCAGGCCCAGTCCGCGACCCCGCGCTCCTTTTCCGTCAGCGTGAACGAGCCCGCAAAATGCGGCGTCAGGCCCGTGCCGCCGTCGCCGAGCAGCAGGGCAGACTGCGCCGCGAACAGCGCGTCGGACTGGCGCAGCGCGGCGAAGACGGCGTCATCGAGCGTCCGCGCGGCGCTGAGCGCCTGGGTGAGGCGGAAGAGCGCGGTGGCCCGGTCCTCCCGGCGGCGCTCGTGGCGCTCCTGCGCGCGGATGCGGGCGGTGAGCTGGCCGGCGATCAGCGCCACGATGAAGTAGGTGCCGAACATCACGCCGTCCTCGAACTTGCCGATGACGAACGTGAAGATCGGGGGAATGAAGAGGAAATTCCACGTGAGCGCGCTCACCACGCCGGCGGCGAGGACGGGCCCGCGGCCAACGCGAAGGCTCAGAGCCACGACCGCGAGCAGATAGAGCAGCCCGACGGAGAGGTAGCCGGCCACCGGCACGATGAACCAGCTGGCGAAGGTCAGCCCGGCGAGCACCGCCAGCACTTCGCCGTATTCCCGGCCCGGGGAAGCCTCCGCGGGCCGCCAGTCGAGCCAGGCGACGGGCTTTTCCGCGGCGCGCTCCGCCGGCACCACGTAAATGTCGATGGGCCCGCTGTGGCGCAGCAACTGGTCCACGAGATTGCCGCCGCGGAGCGCATCGCGCCAGCGGGGCGAGCGGGACTTGCCGACCACGATCTGCGTGGCGTTTTGCTGCAAGGCCACGCGGACCAGCGCGCCAGCAACATCGTCATCGTGCGTGACGACGACCTCGGCGCCGAGTTCACGCGCGAGGGCGAGATTCTTCTCCAACCGGCGCTGGTCCTCGCCCTCGAGCGGCCGGGAGGATTCGACGCTCACGGCGATCCACGCCGCGCCCTGGGCGGCAGCCATCCGGCGGGTCCAGCGCACCAGTTGCGTGGACGACGGGCTCGGACCCACGGCGACGAGCAGGCGCTCGCCTGATCGCCAGATCGTCTTGATCGGATTGGCACCGCGCAGTTCGCGCAGTCGTTTGTCCACGCGCTCGGCGACGAAGCGCAGGGCCAATTCCCGCAAGGCCGTGAGGTTGGTGTCCTTGAAGAACGCGTCGGCGGCGGCGGCCGCGCGGTCGGCGAGGTAGACTTTGCCCTCAGCCAGGCGCTCGCGGAGTGCTTCGGGCGTGAGGTCCACCAGCTCGATCTGGTCGGCGAGTTCGAAGACGGAGTCGGGCACGGTTTCGTGCACGGTCACGCCGGTGATCTGGCGGACGGCGTCGGCCCGGCTTTCCAGGTGCTGGACGTTGAGGGTCGTGAACACGTCAATGCCGGCATCGAGCAGTTCAACCACGTCCTGGTAGCGCTTGGGGTGGCGGGAGCCGGGGGCGTTGGTGTGGGCGAACTCGTCGACGAGCACGAGGCGCGGCCGGCGGGCGAGGATGGCCTCGAGGTCCATCTCGGTGAGCTTGATGTCGCGATGGGCGATTTCCTTGCGCGGGATGACGGGCAGGCCGGCGAGCAGGGCTTCGGTCTCCGCGCGACCGTGGGTCTCGACGATCCCGACGACCAGATCCACGCCTTCGCGCAACTCCTGCTGGGCGGCGCGCAGCATGGCGTAGGTTTTGCCCACGCCCGGGCTCATGCCGAAGAACACCTTGAGCTGGCCGCGACTGGCCCGCCGCTCCTCGCGTTTCAGCGAGGCCAGCAGGGCATCGGGGTCGGGGCGGAGGTCGGGCATGGCCGGGTTCAGGGTGGCAACGCCGCCGATTTAGGCAAGCTACCGGACCGCCTGGAGAAACATGAGAGCCAGGAGCGACAGCCAGAGTGCAAAAGCCGAGGTGAGAAGGCGCAGCATGAACCGGCCGGTCTTGGCGCGATGCGCCTGGTCGGGCATGAATCGGTCCGGCTCCACAATCCAGCGGACCGCCGCCCAATCGGAGGCCCACTCCTCGGCAATGAAGCCCTCGGCAGCGAGTCCGCGCAGGAAGCACGCTTTGCGATCGCGACTAAACGTGTCGCGCGAGGCATGAACGACCAGGCGGTCCGCGACGGACTCCACCTCAATGACCGTGTCGAGCCGGGGAAAGGCAAACGAGTAGCTGCGCGGTGGCTGGCAGGAAAGGGACATGCGATGAACACCGGGCGGACCTCAGGGTTTGGCGGGAGCGGAAGTGGACCACTCGACGCGGGACCGCAGGGGCTGCTGCCGCGAGCACTGCCAGGCGAGCAGGACGAGCGCGGTGCCGGCGAGGAGGAGGAACGCGATGCGGAACGCCAGGTAAGGTGGAAAACCTTTGATCATCGCGAGGAAGGGAGATCGCCATGAGGCGAGTTGGGCCGCGCTTCACTTTCCGGTGCTGGCCTGGTCAAGGGCGCGGTTCAGCCGGAGGACGTTTACGCCCGCCTCGCCGAGGATGGCGAGGCTGCGGCCGTCGGTGTGCAAGGCGATCAGGCGCTGAACATTGGCGAGCGGGAGGCTGCGCGCGCGGGCGACGCGGGCGGCCTGCAGCTGGGCGTTGGTCACGCTGATGTGCGGATCGAGTCCGCTGCCGGAGGACGTGACGGCGTCGGCCGGCACGGCGGCATCGGAGGCCAACCCATTCGTGGTCCGGTAGGCGGCGACGGCGGCCTTGATGCTGTCGGCAAGCTTCTGGCTGGTGGGCCCGAAGTTGGTGCCGCTGGAGCTGGTGGCGTCGTAGCCGGTGCCGGCGGCCGAGGGGCGGGGCTGGAAGTATTTGTCGCTGGAAAAGTTCTGCGCGAGCAGCGCGGAGCCGCGGACGGTGCCGGCGGAGTCGGTGACGAGGCTGCCGTTGGCCTGGGACGGGAACAGCAACTGCCCGCCGGCCCAGACGGCGAGCGGGTAGGCGCCACAGAGCAGCAGAGCGAACACGACGGTCACGAGGACGGAGGTTTTGAGATCGAGGAGAAGGGTTTTCATGGGAGAAATCACACGAGGTGCAGGGCGTTGATGAGGACGTCGATGAGCTTGATCCCGACGAACGGGATCACGATGCCGCCGAAGCCATAGAGGAAGAGGTTGCGGCGGAGCATCGCGGCGGCGCCGATCGGGCGGTAGGCGACGCCGCGCAGCGCGAGCGGAATGAGCGCGATGATGATGAGCGCGTTGAAGATGACCGCGCTGAGGATGGCGCTCAACGGCGAGGCCAGGTGCATGACATTGAGCGGGGCGATCGCGGGGAAGACGCCGACGAGCATCGCGGGAATGATCGCGAAATACTTGGCCACGTCGTTGGCGATGCTGAACGTCGTGAGGGCGCCGCGGGTGATGAGCAGCTGCTTCCCGATCTCCACGATTTCGAGCAACTTGGTCGGGTTGGAGTCGAGATCCACCATGTTGCCGGCTTCCTTAGCGGCCTGTGTGCCAGTGTTCATGGCGACGCCGACATCGGCTTGGGCGAGGGCGGGTGCGTCGTTGGTGCCGTCACCGGTCATGGCGACGAGATGGCCGGCGGCCTGCTCCTGGCGGATGCGGGCGAGCTTCATTTCCGGCGTGGCTTGCGCAAGGAAGTCGTCCACGCCGGCTTCGGCCGCGATGGCGGCGGCAGTGAGCGGGTTGTCACCGGTGATCATGACGGTGCGGATGCCCATGGTGCGGAGCTGGGCGAAGCGTTCCTTGATGCCGCCCTTGACGACGTCTTTCAGGAAAATCACGCCGAGCGTGTCGCGCCCCTCGGCCACGACGAGCGGAGTGCCGCCCTGGCGGGAAATGTTTTCCACCGCGGCCGCGACCTCGGGCGGAAACACGCCGCCCTGCGACTCGACCCAGGCCCGGACGTTGGCGGCGGCACCCTTGCGGATTGAGCGGGCGGGTTGGTCGCTGGCGGCGGCAAAGTCGATGCCGCTCATCCGGGTCTGGGCCGTGAAGGGCACGAACGTGTGCGGTGGGGGGGTGGAGACGTCGCGGCCGCGCAGGTTGAATTTTTCCTTGGCGAGCACCACGATGCTGCGGCCCTCGGGCGTCTCGTCGGCGAGGGAGGCGAGCTGGGCGGCGTCGGCCAGGCGCGAGGGGGCGATGCCCGGCGCGGGCACGAACTCGCTGGCCTGGCGGTTGCCGAGCGTGATGGTGCCGGTCTTGTCGAGCAGCAGCACGTCAATGTCGCCCGCCGCCTCGACCGCGCGGCCGGACGTGGCGAGGACGTTGCGCTGGAGCAGCCGGTCCATGCCGGCGATGCCGATGGCGCTGAGCAGGCCGCCGATGGTCGTGGGGATGAGGCACACGAGCAGCGCAATCAGCGTCGTGATCGAGAAGGCCACGCCCGAGTAGGTGCCGAATGGCTTCAGCGCGATGATGACGAGCACGAAGATGAACGTCAGCGCCGAGAGCAGGATGGTGAGCGCGATCTCGTTGGGGGTCTTCTGCCGGGTGGCACCCTCGACGAGGCTGATCATGTGATCGAGGAAGCCCTCGCCGGGATTCGCCATGATGCGAATGACGAGCGTGTCGGAGAGCACGGCGGTGCCGCCGGTCACGGCGCTGCGGTCGCCGCCCGCCTCGCGGATGACGGGCGCGGACTCACCGGTGATCGCGGACTCGTCCACGGACGCCGCGCCCTCGATGACCTCGCCGTCCCCGGGAATGAGGTCGCCCGCCTTGACGAAGACGACGTCGCCTTTGGCCAATTGCGTGGCGTCGATCGCCTCGAGTGAACCGTCCCGGCGCCGGCGCTGGGCGACGAGCTGCTTGCGGGACGCACGCAGCGCGCGGGCCTGGGCCTTGCCGCGGCCCTCGGCGACGGCCTCGGCGAAGTTGGCGAAGATGACGGTGAAGAGCAGCCACAGCGCGACCTGCAGGACGTAGCCGAACGGTTCCTTTGCGGTGAACAGTTGCTGGAAGGTGAGGATCGCGCCGACGAGCGTGACGAGCATCACCGGGTTCTTGAGCTGTAGGCGCGGGTTGAGCTTTTTGAAGGCGTCCGCGGTCGCGGTCAGCATGATCTCGCGGTCGAAGAGTGAGATGGATTTGGCGCTCATGGCGGGAGTGAGAGTGAAGGTGAAGGGGGAAGGTGGCGGAGGATCAGAACAGGGAGCCGGCGTGCATCAGGTAGTGCTCAACCACGGGGCCGACGGCCAAGGCAGGGAGGAAGGTGAGGGCGCCGACGAGCACGACGGTGCCGACCAGCAGCACGACGAAGGTGAGCCCCTCGGTTTGGAACGTGCCGGCGCTCGCGGGCACGAGTTTCTTGCCCGCGAGATTGCCGGCCAGCGCGAGGATCGGGACGATCATGAGGAAGCGGCCGATCAGCATCGCGACGGCGAGGGTGGTGTCCCAGTGCGGATTGCCATCGGCCGGGTTCGCCGTGAGGCCGGCGAACGCGCTGCCGTTGTTGCCGACGGCGGAGCTGAACGCGTAGAGAATTTCGCTGAAGCCGTGCGGCCCGGCGTTGTTGAGCCCGGCCACGCCCCAGTCGCTGATGCTGGCCCAGGCGGTGAAGCCGAGGATCGTCAGCGACAGCACCATGAGCACGAGCATCACGAGCTTCACGTCGTAGGCCTCGATCTTCTTGCCGAGGTATTCGGGGGTGCGCCCGACCATCAGGCCGGCGATGAACACCGCGAGCACGACAAAGATCAGCATGCCGTAGAGGCCGGCGCCGACGCCGCCGAAGATGACCTCGCCTGTCTCGATGTTGAAGAGCGGCACAAGACCGCCGAGCGGCGTGAACGAGTCATGCATCGCATTGACCGCCCCGCACGAGGCATCGGTCGTGATCGTGGCAAAGAGCGCGGAGTTGAAGATGCCAAAGCGCACTTCCTTGCCTTCCATGTTGCCGTCGGCCGCCGCCAGGCCGAGGTGCTGGTGGATCGGGTTGCCGGAGGCCTCGGCCTTCCAGCAGACCAGCACGCCGACGACAAACATCGCGGCCATCGCGCCCCACACCGCCCAGCCATGACGCTGGTTCTTGACGGTGCGGCCCAGATACCAGGTGAGGGCGCTCGGGATCGCGAAGATCGAGAGCATCTGGAGGAAATTGGAAAGCGGCGTGGGATTCTCGAACGGATGGGCCGCGTTGGCGTTGAAGTAACCGCCACCATTGGTACCCAGCATCTTGATGGCAATTTGGGAGGCGACGGGACCCTGCGGGATGGTCTGGGTGTCGACGGACTGGTCCACCATCACGGGCGTCTTGCCGTCGGCGGCGAATACCGGCTGGCCCTTGTCATCGGTTTTCGCGACCTGGATCGTGTAAGCCTCGTAGGTCTTCGCGACCGTGGCGGGCTTGAGATTCTGGATGACGCCCTGCGAGACGAGGAACAGCGCGAACACCACGCAGATGGGCGCGAGCAGGTAGTAAGTGATGCGCACCAGATCGACCCAGAAATTCCCAATGGTCTGCGCGGTCTGGCGGGCAATGCCGCGCACGAGGGCCGCGGCGATGGCCATGCCGGTGGCCGCCGACATGAAATTGTGGATCGTCAGCGCGACCATCTGGGAGAAATACGACATGGTCGATTCCCCGCTGTAGCTCTGCCAATTGGTGTTGGTCGTGAAGCTGACGGCCGTGTTGAACGCCAGGTGCGGCGTGAGGCCGGCGAGATGCTGCGGATTGAGCGGCAGATGGTCCTGGAAACGCAGGATGAAGTACGTGAACAGCAGGCTCACGAGGCTGAAGACCAGCAGGGCGACGGTGTAGCCGATCCAGCCCTGCTCGCTGGTGGAATCGACGCCGCAGAGACGATAGGTCAGCCGCTCGAACGGCCGCACCAGCGGGTCGAGCCACGTCTTGCCGCGCGCGTCGAGCACCTGCACGAGATAGAGCCCGAGCGGCTTCGTGATGAGCAGGAGCGCGCCGAGAAAAAGCGCGAATTGGAACCAGGCGTTGGGATTGTTCATGGCTGGGGGCCGTCAGAATTTCTCCGGGCGGAGCACGGCGACGACGAGGTAGACGAGGGCGGCGAGGGCGATCAGGCCGATGAGGAGATTTTCCATGGAGGGGAGATTCAGCGGATTTTCCGGCAGAAATAAGCGTAGGCGATGGCGAGGGCGAAGAACGCCACGCCCAGCGCGATGCAGGCGAAGTCAGTGTTCATGTTCACGGGGGAGAGTCTCCCACGGCGCCCGCTCCGCGCCTAGTCAAGCGGGGGCGGGCGAGCGTTAAGAAAACATCAAGCCCGGCGGAAAGGCGTCAGCTTGACCCTGCGGCGATCGGCGCCCAACAGTGGCGCTCCCATGCGCCCCGTTGTGCAGATCTCGCTCGACCTGACGGACATCCAGGAGGCGCTGGCGACGGCGACAATGGCGCGTCGGGCGGGCGTGGACTGGCTGGAGGCCGGCACGCCGTTCATCCTCGCGGAGGGCCTGCATGGCGTGCGGGCGCTGCGCGAGCGGTTTCCCGGCGTCCCGATCGTCGCGGACCTGAAGACGATGGACGGCGGCTACCTCGAGGCGGAAATGATGGCGAAGGCGGGCGCGACCCACGTGGTCGTGATGGCCCGCGCGCACGAGGAAACGCTCAAGTGCGTCGTGAAGGCCGGCCGCGACTACGGCGTCAAGGTCATGGGCGACAACCTCGGCTGCCCCGACATGGTGGCAGGCGCAAAATTCATCGAGGACCTGGGCTGCGATTTTGTGGTGCATCACATCGGCTACGACGAGCGTCGTGGCATCGCGGCAAGCGGCCGGCGGATGCCGAGCCCGCTGGACCAATTGCGCGAAGTCGTGCGCGCGGTGCGCGTGCCCGTGCAGGCCGTGGGCGGCCTCACGCTGGAGCAGGCGGTGCGCACGCCCGAATACGGGGCGCCGCTGGTCGTCATCGGCGCGCCGCTCGCGGTGGACGCCGACGCGTTCCGCACCGCCGACGGGAATCTCGAGGGCACGCTCCGGCTGATTTGCGAAAAGGTGCATGGCTACGGCGACGTGCCCGTCGGGAAAAAACAGCCATGAAAAGCCCCGCCGTTGTCAATTTTGCCCCCGAGCCGCACAGCGTGGAACTGCGGGAGTTTGCGCGGCCCGAGCCCGGCCCGGAGGATGTGATCCTCGCCGTCGAGGCGGTGGGCGTGTGTGGGAGCGACCTGCACCAGTGGACAAGTTCGCACAGCTGGAAAGTGAATTATCCCGTGGTGCTCGGTCACGAGTTCGGCGGGCGGATCGCGGCGGTCGGCGGCGCGGTGAAGTACTGGAAGGAGGGCGACCGCGTGGTGAGCGAAACGGCGGCGGTGATCGACCCGGACAGCCCGCTCAGTCGGGAAGGACTCTACAATCTCGACCCGACGCGACGGGGCTTCGGGTACGGCGTCGATGGTGCCATGACGAAATTTGTGCGGGTGCCGGCGCGGTGTCTCCATCGCGTGCCGGACGGCCTGGCGATGGAACAGGCCGCGCTGACGGAGCCCTGTTGCGTGGCATTCAATGCCGTGGTGAACAACGCGAAAGTGCGGCCGGGTGACCGCGTGGTGGTGCTCGGGCCGGGTCCGATCGGGATTTTGTGTGCGGCGATGGCACGGTTGGCGGGCGCGCAGGTGGCGCTGGTCGGTCTGGAGCGCGACCGCGCGCGGCTCCAGGTGGCGAAGGCTTACGGTTGCGAGGTGATCGTGGGCGACGCGACCGCGTGGGCGAAGGCGCGCGACGGGCTGGGCGTGGACGGCGTGATCGACGCCGCGGGGGCGTCGGCGGCGCTGAAAATCGCGATGGAACTGGTCCGACCAAACGGCTGGATCAGCAAAGTGGGCTGGGGCCCGCAGCCGCTGGGATTCTCGCTCGATCCGCTGGTGCAGAAGAACATCACGCTGCAGGGCAGCTTCAGCCACAACTGGCCGGTGTGGGAGCGCGTGCTCGCGTTGCTCGCGTCCGGGCAGCTCGACGTGAGACCGATCATGGGCGGCATCTGGGCGCTCGAAGCGTGGCACGAGGCGTTTGAGAAAATGCACTCCGGCCAGATCGTGAAAGCCGTGTTGCGACCGGCCTGACGATTCAACGGAGGGTTGGCCACAAAAAGGCACAAAGGCTCCCCAGCTCCGGCTCGAATTCCCCGCGCGCCTATAGGCGCGATGGAGTGGCATTCGCAGCCCCGGCCCCTTTGTGCCTCTTCGTGGCCAATCTTTCGACGGCTTGCAGGCAGACGTTGGACAGTGTCACAGTCAGAGACACTCGAGCCGCGCTTTCCCCATGTCCGAACACAAAGCCACGATTGATTGGAAGCTTAGCAGCCCGGATTTCCTGAAGGGGCGCTACTCGCGGGAGCACACGTGGACGTTTGACGGCGGACTGAGCGTGCCGGCATCGCCGTCGCCGTCAGTCGTGCCGGTGCCGTGGGCCAACCCGGCGAATGTGGACCCCGAGGAGGCGTTCGTCGCCTCGATCGCCAGCTGCCACATGCTGACGTGGCTCTTCCTCGCGGCCCGCGCGGGCTTCGAGGTGCGGAGCTACCGCGACGAGGCCGTGGGCGTCATGACGAAGAACGAAAGAGGCGTGCCGTGGGTGAGCGCGGTGACGCTAAACCCCGTCATCGTCTACGCCGGCCGGCAGCCCGACGCGGCGGAAAACGCCCGGCTGCATCATCTCGCGCACGAGCAGTGCTTCATCGCCAACTCGGTCAAGACGGTAGTGACCGTCGCCGGGGTGGCCACCGCGGGGGATTTCACTCATTAGGTGAAGAAGCCACTGGGGCGCAACTGCTGGGAGCAAACTAACCAAAGACCATGCGACTGAAGGACAAAGTCATTATCGTGACGGGAGCGACGACGGGCATCGGCCGCGCGATTGCGGAGCGCTGCGTGGCGGAGGGCGCGAAGGTTTTGGTGCATGGGATAGTGCGCGCGGATGGCGAGGACGTGGTGCGGAAACTGGGCAAGGCCGCCGCGCTGCACCTCGACGACCTTGTGGATCCGGCGACGCCGGCACGGATTGCGGCGGCGGCGATGGCGGCATTCGGGCGGATTGACGCGGTGGTGAACAACGCCGCGATTGTGCCGCGCACGACGATCTCGACGACGACGGTGGAGATGTTTGAGCGGACGATGGCAACCAACGTGCGCGCGCCGATTTTCCTGATCCAGGCAGCGTTCGCGCAGCTCAAGGCGAACCTAGGCTGCGTGCTGAACATCGGCTCGGTGAATGCGCTGAGCGGCGAGGCGACTTTTTTGGATTACAGCACGTCGAAGGGCGCGTTGCAGACGATGTCCCGCAATCTGGCCAATGCGCTCGGCCCGGACCGCGTGCGCGTCAACCTGCTCAACGTCGGCTGGGTGCTGACGCCGCGGGAGAAGGAGACGCAGCGCGCGCAGGGCCAGCCCGACGACTGGTTCACGAAGGTGCCGGCGGTGTATGCGCCGTCGGGGCGGCTGATCCAGCCCGAGGAAATCGCGTCGGCCGCGGTGTATTGGCTGGGCGACGAGTCGCGGCCAATCACGGGGTCCGTGGTCGAGCTGGAGCAGTTCTCGATCTACGGGCGAAACCCGGTCAAGGCCTGAGACGGAATTTCGAAGAGGGAAGGCAGGAAAGCAGGAACAGAAATCCAAATCTACTGCTTCCGTTCCTGTCTTCCTGCCTTCCCCCTTCAAATATCCTCCCGCCCATGCCCAAACTTGCCGCCTTTCCGAAGGCTTTTATCAGGCCGCTCTGCAAGGAGGGGACGATGACACTGCGGGAGTGGGTGGACTTGGCGGCGCCGCTGGGGTTGGACGGGCTCGAGTATTACAGCGGCTTCCTCGAACTGGCCGACGCGACGCGCTGGGCCGAGGCGCGGCGGACGGCGGAGAGCCGCGGGCTGGTCATTCCGATGCTGTGTTGCTCGCCGGATTTCTCGCATCCTGACGCGGACTTCCGCCGGCAGGAAATTGAGAAGGAGAAGAACTGGATCCGGATGGCGGCGACGCTGGGCGCGGGCTACTGCCGGGTGCTCTCCGGGCAGCGGCGGCCGGAGTTGTCGCGGTCCCAGGGAATCGCGCTGGTGATCGAGTGCATCGAAGCGTGCCTCCCCGAGGCGGAGACGTGCGGCGTGACGCTGGTAATCGAGAATCATTACAAGGACGACTTTTGGAGTTATCCCGAGTTTGCGCAGAAGATGGACGTATTTTGCGAGCTGGTGGAGCTGATCTCGCATCCGCGCTTCGGCGTGAACTACGACCCGAGCAACGCTTTCCTCGCCGGGGATGACCCGCTGGAGCTGTTGCGGCGCGTGAAGGATCGCGTCGTGACGATGCACGCGAGCGACCGGAGCCTGGTCAGCGGGACGCTGGAGGACCTGCGGCGCGAGGAGAATGGCGCCGAGGGTTACGTCAAGCGGTTGCGCCACGGTGAGATCGGCAAGGGCCTGAACGATTACGATGCGATCTTTTCCACGCTGCGCGGCGCGGGCTTCGACGGCTGGGTGAGCATCGAGGACGGCGTCGAAGGCATGGACCAGTTGGCTGCGAGCGTAAAGTTCGTGCGGGCGAAGCTGCAGCAACACTGGGGAGAGGTTTAATCACGAAAAACACGAAACACACGAAAGCCGCATGCGCCGCCCCGGCTTTCGTGTGTTTCGTGTTTTTCGTGGTGAACTAGTTTAGGCTCTGCTTTCGGCTGATTGGCGCACATCCTCTGGTATGGAAAAGCGTCTGTTTACCGAACTCGGCCTCTCGGCCGATATTTTGAAGGCCGTGGACAAAATGGGCTTCGAGGAGGCCTCGCCCATCCAGACGGCGGTGATTCCGACGATTCTGGCGGGACGCGACGTCGTGGGCCAGTCGTCCACCGGCTCGGGCAAGACCGTGGCGTTCGCCATCCCGGCCATCGAAAAGACCGACCCGAAGATCCGTGCGGTGCAGGTGCTGATCCTGTGCCCGACGCGTGAGCTGGCGGTGCAGGTCGCGGAGGAGACGGGCAAGATCGCCTTCTTCAAGCGCGGCGTGATGGGCGTGCCGATCTACGGCGGGCAGAGTTATGAACGGCAGTTTCGCGCGTTGGCGGCGGGCGCGCAGGTCGTCATCGGGACACCGGGCCGCGTGATGGACCACATGGAGCGGGGGACGCTGAAGCTGGACAAGCTCAAGCTCGTCATCCTCGACGAGACCGACCGCATGCTCGACATGGGCTTTCGCGACGACATCGAGAAAATCCTCAAATCTGTCCCGGCCACGCGGCAGCTGCTGTTCTTCTCGGCCACGATCCCGCGGGCGATCCAGGACCTGATCAGCCGGTATTCCAAGGACCCGGCGTGGATCAAGATCGACTCGGTGGCGCAGAACGCGCCGCAGGTGGAGCAGGTTTATTTCGAGGTGGACCGGCGCTCGAAAATCGAGGCGCTGACGCGGCTGATCGACGTGAACGATTTCCGCTATGGCATCATTTTCTGCAGCACGAAGATCATGGTGGACGACCTCGACGAGTACCTGCATTCGCGCGGCTACATGACGGACCGGTTGCACGGCGACATCACGCAGGCCCAGCGCGACCGCGTGATGGACAAGTTTCGCCGGCGCGGTTTCGAGTTTCTCGTGGCGACGGACGTCGCGGCGCGCGGACTCGACGTCGATGACCTTGAGGTCGTGATCAACTTCGACCTGCCGAACGACGCCGAAGATTACACCCACCGCATCGGCCGCACGGGCCGCGCCGGGCGCAAGGGACAGGCGTTCACCTTCGTTTCGGGTCAGGAAATCTACAAGCTGCAGAGCATGGTGCGCTGGGCGAAGCTCAACATCCGCCGCGGCACCATCCCGTCCCTCGACGAAGTGGAGGAGGCGCGGTCCAACGTATTTGTCGAAAAGATCCGCGCCACGCTCGAGGCGAAGCAGTTCAAGCCGCATGATCGCATGATTGACCGGCTGCTCGACGAGGGTTTTGCGAGCACGGACATCTGTTCGGTGTTGATCCACATGCTCCAGGCGGGTTCGTCCGCCGCTCCCGCCAAGGCCAAGCCCGCCGGCGTGCCGGTGAAGCCGGCCTTCGGCAGCACCGTCGCAGGCCCGGCCATCAAGCCGGCCAAGCCCGCGCCGGCCTGGGCAAAGACTGCGGCCTCTGCGCCCAAGCCCGGTCCCGCCCCGGCGGCGGAAGGCCCGGACGACGACGTCGCGCCGCAAGTGTCCGATGAGGACGCCGGCGACGATTCGCATCCGTCCAAGTCCAAATACGAGCGTCCCGCCCGCACCGGCCGCGAGCCGGGCATGGCGACGATTTTCCTCAACGTCGGCCGCAAGCAGTTGGTCACGCCGGGCGACATCGTTGGCAAGATTGCCGGTGTCACGCGGCTGCCCGCGACGGTGGTCGGTGCGATCGACATTCACCAGCGCCACACCCTGGCCGACGTGGCCGAGAAGGAAGCCGAGTTCATCGTGAAGAAGCTCGCCGGCATCAAACTCAAGGGCATCGCCCTCGAGCCCACGCTGGCGGCGCCGGAGACGACCTAACCGGAGAGGGACCACGAAATGCGCGAAGCCGGTCCGTTTTTGACCACGGATAACACCGAGCCACACCGATCTATCCGACCAAACCACGAGTCTCGGGATTGATCGGTGTGGCTTGGTGTTATCCGTGGTCAAAAAGGATCGGAGCCTGCTTTCGGGCGTCTCGGGTTTTTCGTGGTGAGCACTTTTCCGGCCGCTTGACAGGCCGGCGGCGGCGCGGCTATCCCGTTGGCTCCGTATGGAGGCCGCGCTCGATCAACCGGTGCTGGTTTTGAACCGCCTGTGGCAGGCGGTGAACGTCATCGGCGCGCGCCGCGCCTTCGGGCTGCTGGCGCGGGGCCACGCGCATGTGGTTCATCATCACGACGAGGACTTTCGGACGTTCACGATGCTCGACTGGATCGACTTCTCGACCAGCAATCCACCCATCGCCGAACTGGAGACGGTCCACACGCCGAGCCGCACGATCCGGCTGCCGCGCGTGATCCTGCTGTCCTTTTTTGACAAGCTGCCGTGCAAGGAGCTGAAGCTCACGCGCAACAACGTCTTCGAGCGCGACAAGAACTCCTGCCAATACTGCGCGAAGGTCCTGCCGCGCGAGGAGCTCAACCTCGACCACGTCATCCCGCGCGATTACGGCGGGAAGACCACGTGGGAGAACATCGTCTGCTCGTGCATCAGGTGCAACACCCGCAAGTCGAACCGCCTCCCGCACGAGGCCGGCATGCGCCTCATCCGCAAGCCCTCGAGGCCGAAGTGGCGCCCGGTGATCTCCATGGTCCTCGGCACCCAGCACCGCGAGATCTGGAAGGACTTCCTCGACATCGCCTACTGGAACGTCGAGCTCGAGGAGTAAGGCGGGGCGGCCTAGCCGCGCGCCAGGGGCATGGTGATCCGGAACGTG
>Ga0316222_1002129_pt1 | contig 21965 bp, 10 predicted proteins | sample TBH18011metaG_FD_206008 | JGI IMG/M metagenome (GOLD analysis project Ga0316222, IMG submission 206008) | Freshwater microbial communities from Trout Bog Lake, Wisconsin, USA - TBH18011 | ecosystem: Environmental > Aquatic > Freshwater > Lake > Hypolimnion/Profundal zone | place: USA: Wisconsin... | reverse complement strand
TCTCGTACACCTCGCCCATGGCCTCCAGTTCGCGGCCGCCGGTGCCGTCGGCCCACAGATTATGGCTGCCGTTGGTGGCGTTAAATGTGCCCCACGGCGTGGTGGGCGGGGCTTGCGCCGCCATGAAGGAGATGAACGAGTTGAGCTCGTTGGTCGTCACGGGGCCGCTGAGCGAATTGATGACCATGTTGCCGCCGTTCGCGGCGGCGGCAACCAGCAGGGCCAGTGGCAAAGCGATGTGCTTTTTCATCCCGTCTCAAGAATATATCATTTGATTGGCGCCCCGGACAGAAAACGGCCGCCGGACTTGAAATTCAGCCCGGCGGCCGGTTGTCAGGAACCTTTTGGCCTTCCCCATTGAATCTGCCTGCCTTACGGATAAACCATCTGGTAGAACACGGTTCCCTGGCTCGGATCAATGGTGATGTTCAACAGGTTGGTGGTGGTGGAGCCGGCCACTGTGAACCAATCGGCGGGATTGGCCACCAGGCCGGTGCTGATTGAATTGGTCTGGGCCACCAGGCGCCAGCCGATATGGTCGGCCGGCCAGCTCAACGTGAGCACATTGCCGGCAACGACGGAGACCAGGTTGGTCGGCGTGGTGTTGACCGTGGCGATGACGGACAGGGTGCCGACGGCCGGGTTCCAGTTCCAGCCCAGCCCGGAGCCGAGCGGGGGCAGGTTGGTGGCCGCAAAGGTGCCGCCATAGCTGCCGGCATTGAAGAGATGGAAGCTGTTGCCGGCCACCGGCGTGCCGGCCAGGTTGGTCACGGTGAGCGTGCCGCCATAGGTGACGGTGCCGGCTTGCAGGACGTCGTTGGTGGCGGTGGACTGATTGAGGTATAAGGTGGCGGTGCCGTTCAGGGTCAGGTTGCTGGTCACGGTGAAGGTGCCCAGGTTGCCCGCCGTGGCGGGGATGATGTTGCCATTGATGGTGGCATTGCCGCCGACGCTGCCGGTGCCCTGCAGGGAGCCGCTCAGGACGGTGACGGCACCGGTGCCGATCGAGCCATTGACGACGAGGTTGCCGTTGCTGACCACGGTAAGGCCGGTGTAGGTGTTCGCATTGGTCAGGATGAGGGTGCCGGTGCCCAGCTTGACCAGGCCGCCGTCCGCCGCGGCCCCGAGGGTGGAGTCATGCTGCAGCGGCACATCGATGGTGACGTTGTGATTGGAACTGCTGATGAAGGCGCCGCCCGCCTTCACGATGGCGTTGAGCGGGATGACCGGGGCGACCTGGCTGCCCTGCATGAAGGTGGCGGTGCTGCCGCCGGCGGTAAGGGTGCCGCCGTTGAAATTGAACGTGGCGGAACTGCCGTTGGCCGTGTTGGTCTGGGCCGCGTTGCTGGCGGTGGCGACGGCACTGGCGGTCAGGGTGCCGCCGTTCAGGTTGACGATCCCGACGCTGCCCACGGTGTTGCCAGCCGCATTGCGCGAAACGTCCAGCGTGCTGCAGTTCAATGCGCCCCCGGTGAGGTTGAGCGTGCCGTTGCCGCGGCTGGCCACATAGAAGGCGCCGGTGCCGGCGTTGATGTTCATGGTGCCGCCGCTGACGTTGACAACAGAGACTTCGTTGGTGCCGCTGCCATTGGCCCCCTGGAACTGGTAACCGATGTTCAATGTGCCGCCGACCTGGTTGACGACACCGGTGGAATTGGCGGAGAGGGCGGTGTCCAGCCGGCCGACGGTGGTGAAGGTGCCGTTCGTGAAATTAAGCGTGCCGGTGGCGCCGGCCCCGTTGCCGACGTAATTATCCTGCGGGACGTCAAAGGTGGTGATGGTCAGATTCGGCGCGCTGGCGCCGGAGCCGTAGTTGAGCGTGCCGTTGGCGATGTTCAAGGCCCACGGCGCGGTCGTGGCGAGGGCGGAGGCGTTGTCCACGATGGTCCAATTGGCGGTGCTGCTATTCATGGTGAGGACATTGGTGCCGCCGGGGCTGTTCGTGCTGGCGAGCAGGTCGGCCAGGGTGCCGGTGCCGGCCAGGGTGACGGCGGTGTTATAGGTGCCGGCCAATGTGTTGGTGAGCCCGCCGTTGATGGCGATGCCGGCGGTGCCGCCGTTGATGGTGAAGTTGGTGCCGAAATCCAGCCCCAGGTTGATCGTTTGCAGGGCGGCGGAATTGTTGGCGATGCCGCCGGTGAGAATCGTCACCGGATTGCCGTTCAGCGTGAAGGCCCCGGCCGACGATCCGAAGGTGATGGTGGAAGCGGTTTCGGGGCTGGTGGTGTCGTTCGTGTTATTGAGCCGGGCGGTCACATTGAAGTACAGGGTATCATTGCCGGTGAGACCGGTGCCGCCCCAGTTGGCGGAATCACTCCAGTCGCTGTCCGAGGTGCTGCCACCCGTCCAACTGCCGGCCGGCATGCCGGTGAGGAGGAGGTCGATGGAGTTGTTGCCGGTGTTGTTGACCAGGCTGCCGGAATAGCCCGCCGGCAGCGTGCCCAGATAGACGCTGTAGTTGCCGGTCACGCTCGCGTATTTGATGAGCGGAAACTGGGCGGGGATGCCCAGCGGCAAAGCCGTGACATTGATGGTGGTGGAATCGACGTCACCCAGGTTCAGATTGGTGACCGTGATGTTGGGGGTCGCGGGATTGGCCACGGCGAGGCTCACCACGGCGTTGCTCAGGCTGAGGTAATTGAGGCCGGTGACCAGGGTGGTGCCGAGGTTGAGCGTGCCGGCCCCGAGGGAGTCATCGCCCACGATCAGGGAATTGGGGCTGGCAAAGGGGATGGCCGAGCCGGAGAGGTCAAATTTACCGTTGCCATTGACGGCGATCACCTGGCTGGCGTTGATCGAGCCGGTATTGGTCAGTCCCAGCGTGACGCCGGTGACCAGCGTGACGCCGGTGTAAGTGTTGGTGGCGGTCAGATAATTGGTACCCGAGCCGTTGTTCGTAAGGCAGGAGTTGGCCCCGCTGTCGGCGATGATGCCATTCATGATGAGGGTGCCGCCGGAATTCTGCACGGCGGAGTTGGCCGTCAGGAGAACCGGGGCATCGAGATAGGCCAGGGTGCTGGCGCTTTCATTGAGCACTTCGCCACCGTTCAACACAATGGATCGGGTGAAGCTGCCCAAGGTGTCTTTATATTCGCCGATGACCCCGCCGGAGTTGGCCGTGATCGTATTGGTGCTGGCGGTGAAGACAGGGGTGGTCTGGACGCTGAGGTCACCCTGGCTGACGATGATATTGCCGGCGGTGATATGTGTGGCGACCAAGGCGATGACCCCGGAATTGGTTTTGGTCAGGGTGAAGCCGTTCAGGGTCAGGGTCGGCGTGCCGCCGCGCATGTCCCAGCGGCTGATGCCGCCGATGGTGGTGTTGGCCGTGAGGGTGATGGTTTCAATCCCGCCGTCCTGGATCAGGGATCCGTTGTTCACGATGGCACCATTGCCGCCGACGCCCGGGCCGGCGAGGTAAAACTGTTTGGGGCCGAAGAGGGCGGTCGTATTGGCTACGCCGAGGCCGGCGAGATCAAGGGTGCCGCCGTTGGTGATGGTGACAGCGCCGGCGTTCCAGGAGCCGAGGGCATTGGTGTTGTTCACCACCACGGTGCCGCCGCTGATGAGGACGGAACCGGTAAAACCCGAATTGGTGGCGGCCAGTGTGACGGTGTTGGTGTCCAGTTGGGACAGCGCGCCGGAGCCGGTAAGAACATTCGCGACGGTGAGATTTGAACTGTTGGTGAGGATGAGGGAGCCGTTGACGGTGACGGCACCGGAGGGGAGGATGCCGCCGTTATCGTTGTTGCCGACCTGGACGGTGCCGCCGCTGGCGATGGTGGTGCTGCCGCCGAAGGTGCCCTGCTGGTCCAGCACGGCGGTGCCGCCGTTGACCGTCAGGCCGCCGGCGAGGGTCGGGTAGGAATCGGCCAACGTGAGCGTGCCGCCATTCACCACGATGCCGCCGATGAAATTATCGCCGCCGGATTCACCGAGGGTAAGCGAACCGGAACCGGACTTGGTCACGGTGGCGTTGCCGCTGATCGAGCCGTAACTGCTGAACACATAATTGCCGGTATTGGTGACGAGGACGGAGCCGGGGGAGAGCGTGCTGACGAGCTGCACCGGGTTGGCGGGGTTTTCCGAGCCGTTATCGTTGAACGTCACAAGGTCGCCGTTGTAGAAGTAATCCCGCGCCATGGTGGTGAGGTTGGTCCAGTTCTGGGTAGTGTTCGCATCCCAGTTGTTCGCGGAGCCGTCACCGGCCCAGGCGAGATTGCCGGCCACGCCGGTGACGAGCAGGTCGATCTCGCCGGGGATGGAGTCATCCAGCGCGCCGGTCTGCCGGCCGCTGTTGATGAAGCCGCTCAGGGTGAGATTGGCGGCGGCACTGCCGGTTTCGGTGCCGGTGTAGGTGATGAGCTTGTACCGGCCGGTCTGCAAGGAGGTGTAAGTGATCTGGATGGTGGTGTTATTGCTCAGGATGAGGCCGCCGCTGGCGATGAGGACGCCGTTGTTGCCGTTGGTGGTGGTGCTCAGCGTGTTGGAGACGGTGCCGCCGGCCAATGTCAGCGGGCCGGTGACGGTCAGGGCATTGATGCCGAGGCCGATGGCGCCGGTGGTGGGAGTGACCGGTCCGACCACGGTGGCGGAGGCGGTCAAAGCCAGGGTCTGGCCGGAGGCCGGGCTGAACGGAGCGGCCAGGCCCGACACATTCAGCGTGCTGCCGCCGAGGCTGATGACCGGGCTGGCAAGGGTGGCGGCATTGGCGAGGGCGAGGGTGGCGCCGGGGTTCACGACCGTGTTGCCGGAGTAGTAGCTGATATTCGTCAGGGCCAGCGTGCCGGTGCCGGCCACGGTGATGCCGCTGCCGCCGCTGATGCCGCCGCCGATGGTGAGCGTGTTGGTGTTGACGGTGATGACCGCATTGGCGTTCAACGTGACCGGGGCGGAACCGAGGCTCAGGTTGGTGGTGCCGACAAAGGTGAAGTTGCCGCCGATGGCGATGCCACCGCTGTTCGTCATGGCCGCCAGGGTGAGCGAGCCGCCGGAGGTGTTGTCAATTTTGCCGCCATTGATGGTAAAATTCTTGCCGCTGGCAAAATCCTGAAAGGCAAAGGTGGACTGGGCGGAGGCGAAATTCAACAGGCCGTTCAGCAGCGTGAAGCCGCCGCTGTAGGTGGAAACATAGCCGCTGGCGGAGAGGTTGGTGCAGAAAAGATTGACCGTGCCGGGGCCGGACATGTTCTCGATGATGACGGCGGAATCATTGCAACCGATGCCGGTGCCCCAGTTGATGGTGCCGCCGCCGCCGTTGGTGAGAACTTCGCCGCTGCAATTGAACCCGCCCGGAGCCTGCCGGGTGCTGGCCATGGTCAGCACGGAATTGGTGATGACCTGCCAGAAGACCGGGGTCGAGTTGGGATGCGTGTTGGCGATGCCGTTCAGGGTGATGTTGACATTGGTGCTATAGATGACAATGCCGTTCAAATCGTTGGCATTGTCGGTGTTGATGGAGCAGGAGCCTTTCAACGAGGCGTCACCGGCCGCGTTGGTGCCGAATGTCATCTGGCCGTTGTTGGGCCAGGCGGTGGTGGCGGCGGTGCCCGCGATGGAAGAGGACCAGGGGAACCCATTGGGGCTGAAACTGTAATTGCCGCTGCTGGAGGCGGTGGGGGTGAAGCTGGTGACCGTAATGTTGGTCGGGCCGGTGACGGCGGTCACGGTCACGCCGGCCGGGATGCCGGTGCCGATCACTGTCTCGCCCACAGTCACCCCGGTGGCGCCCGCGATGAACGAAGACACGGCTCCGGTGCTGCTGGTGAAGCCATAATAAAGCGACATGTATTGCCCCATGTCATACGACAGCGTATTGGTGGCCGTGCCGAAGGCGCCGGTGGTGCCGTTCAAATCAAAATATTCGGGGGTGGAATTGGCCGCGCGGGCGGAAGGGGTGAGGGCGGCGAAAGCCAGACAGCCGGCGGCCAGACCGGGCAGCCAGGCGTCAATCCGGCGGGCGGCGGCGGGGATGAAGGAACGGGAACGGGTGGGGTTCATAAATAATACCTGTCGAGAGTTCAACATTGGTTGGGTCGGGGTTACGTTGACAAATGTCTCATGTAATCCGGGGTGACACCATAGAACGTTTGTTCTAGGACCGGTAACGGAAGGGTGCGGAATCCGGTTTTTGCCGTCATTTCCGCCGGCCGGCGGGCTGGAAATCAGGCCGGTGCCCGGTTAAAAGAACATGCGCCGGGGCGCGAAACCGCCCGGGAAGAATTCCCGGGTTTTATAAAACCGACGGATGGGGGCGGCCGTCAGGAGCGTTCGAGAAATTTCACCACGGCCTCGGTGCGGGACTGGACATGCAGCTTTTCGTAAACGGTGTGGAGGTGGGCGCGGACGGTGCTGAGGGTGATGCCAAGCTGGTCGGCGATCTCCTTGTACAGATAGCCCTTGGCCAGGAGGGCGAGGATTTCCTGTTCGCGCTTGGTGAGCTTCTCCATCTCGGACTGCGGTTTCTTGATCTGCTGGAAGTGGCTGACCACCTTGCGGGCGATCTGCATGGACATGGGGGCGCCGCCGGCATGGACCTGTTCGATGGCCTGGATGAGTTCGGCGGGGGTCATGTTCTTCAGCAGATAGCCGCTGGCGCCCTGGCGGAGGGAATCGAAAATCAGGTCGCCCTCTTCGTAGGTGGTGAGCATCAGGACCTGGAGCTTGGGCAGGTTCTCCTTGAGGCGGGCCACGCACTCGATCCCATTCATCCGGGGGAGGTTGATGTCCATGAGGACGACGTCCGGCGCCTCGGCGGGAATGTCCCGGACGGCGGCCTCGCCATCGGGATGGGCGCCCACAAAGCACAGGGCCGGGGCGCGGTTGAGCAATTCGGTGAGGCTTTCCCGGGTGCCGCGGTTGTCTTCCACGATGGAAACGCGGATGCGCATATCGGGTGATGGCTTTGACTTTGCCTCAGGTTTCTTATTCATGCAATTGAACGAACGTTCGAGTCAGTCCGGGTCGCGCCAGGGGAGCCGGGCGGTGATCCGGGTGCCCTGGCCGGGCTGGCTGGCCACGTCGAAAGTGCCGCCGATCTCGGTCATGCGCTGTTTCATGTTGCGCAGGCCGTCGGCGAGGGCGTCATCGGGCGCGGCGGTGAAGCCGCGGCCATTGTCCTCGATGACGATCTCCAAGGCGAGCTCATTGAGCTGCACCCGCATCCGGACCTCCGTGGCGCCGGCGTGCTTGAAGATATTGTGCAATGCTTCCTTGATGACCAGAAACAGATTGTGGCGCAGGTCGGTGGAAAGTTCGCGGACCGGGATCTGCTCCGGAAAGTCGAGGCGGCAGCGGATGCCGCCCAGCCGCAGGTAATCGACCGCATATTGGCCGGCGTAGTCCAGCAGATGCGCGAGCGTGTCATTGCGCGGATTCACGGCCCAGACGATCTCATCGAGGGCTTTCACGGCCTGCCGGGCGGTCAGGGAGATTTTGCCGAGCCGGTCGCCGACCAGCTGGGGTTCGCCACGGTCCTGGTTGGCGAGTTCGCCCAGGAAGGCGATCTGGGTGAGGCTGGCGCCGAGGTCATCGTGGATATCCTTGGCGATGCGCGTGCGTTCGCGTTGCAGGGCGGCCTGCTGTTCGAGTTGATGGAGGGTGATGCGCAGCCGGCGGAACGAGACATAGCGGACGATCATGGTAAGCCCGGCCGTGAACGCCGCCAACACCGCGAGGCGAAACCACCAGCGCTGCCAGAAGAACGGCGCGATCGCAAAGGCAAGGCGGGTGGGGGTTTTGTTCCACTCACCGTCGCTATTGCAGGCCATGAGTTCGAAGACATAACGGCCGGATTGCAACCGCTGGTAGGTGGCTTTGCGGACGGTGCCGGCTTCGATCCAGTCGTCGCCCAGGCCGACCAGACGGTAGCGGAACTGGATGTTCTCCGAGGCGGCGAAGCCGAGGGCGCTGAATTCAAACTCCACCACGCGCGGGCCCGGGCCCAGCTGCAACCCCGTCCGGGTTGTCGCGAGGTCGAATTCCGGCACCTCCCCGTTTTCCGCCGGCAGCATGCCGTTATAATCGGCGGCGGTATGGTCATCCGCCGTCACACGGGTGATGAGCGTGGGCGGGGTGGGGGAGTTCTCATGCTGTTTGGCGGGGTCCATCACCACGAGCGCGGTCCGGGTGGGAAGCCAGATCCGGCCGTCGTGGCTCCGCAAGGTGTTGGGCGAATCGCCGAACGTCCCCTGGGCGCTGGCCAGTCCTTCGCTCCGGCCGTAATGGATGGACCGCACCCGCACCAGCCGGCTCGCGCCGAAATCCTCGAGATCCTGCTCGCGCACCTTGAAGATGCCCCGGTTCCCGCCGAACCACAGCCAGCCCTGGTCATCCGCCAGGATGTGCGAAATATAATCATCCGCCAGCCCCTGTTCCGTGTTGAGCTCGAAGTATTGTCCGTCCGCCCGGAGGCAGCCGATGCCCGCGCCCGCGTAGCCGATCCAGACCGCGCCGTTCGTGGTGGCATACAGGCAGCGGATCGAGGTCGGATCGCGGTTGGCACGCAGGTTCACTTCCGTGAGCCGGTTGGTGCTCACCCGCACGAGCACCCCCTTGGAGGTGCCCGCCCAGATGTTTCCCGCCGCATCCTCCGCCATCGCGCGGATCACCCGGCTGTCCGGCAAGATCGGGAACGTGCTCAGCCGGCCTTGATGCAATACGAGGATGGCGTTCGGCGATTCCTGGCCGATCCACAGGTCGCCCGTCCGGCTCACGAGCAGCGCATGCACCGTTTTTCCCCGCAACGGCCGCGCGTCCCCCCAATCGACAAAACCGCCGTTCGCCCGGCAATACAGCCCGCGCCGGGTGCCCACCCACACGCGGCCGGCGGCATCGGCGGTCACACAGGTCGCATCGCCCGGCCATTGTTTGCCGGGTGGAATGACGTTCCACCGGCCGTCGGTCTGGTTGGCGAGCGCGCCGTTCTGCGTGGCCACCCAGATGGAATGCTGTGCATCCTCGCAGACCGATTGGACCGCATTGAATGGCAGACCGGTGCCGGTATCCTCCAGCGTGACCACGCGCTGGCGGATCTGGTTCAAGCCGCCGCCGTATGTCCCCGCCCAAATATTACCCTCGCGATCCTCGATCAGGCTGAGCAGGGAATTATGGCTGGTCGGAATCAACTGGTAGCCCGCCGCATCATGCCGGTAAAGCCCGTTGAACGAAGTCCCGATCCACACGCCGCCCTGCCGGTCCTCGAGCAGACAACCGATGCCGGCGCCCAGGTTGCGGGGATGAAACTCGCCCAGGTCCTGGCATTCGCCGCCCGCCCGGCATTGGTAGAGATGAAACCCGCAGCACACCCACATGCCGCCGTCCCGGGCCGGCGCCAGTTGCATGGGCTGGGCTTCGAAATGGCGCACCGGAACAAACCGGCCATCCTGAAAGATGGAAACCGTCCCGGCTTTCGCCAGCCAGATATGCCGGGCGTTGTCCGCCGCCAGCGAGCAAATATAGGGATCACTGTTCGCCGGCACCCCTTGCCGGGCTGTCACCGGCGTGATCCGGTCATCCTCGATGTGGAAAACCGATCCGTCGCGATACGCCACCCACACGCCGCCCCCGTCATCCTCTGCCAGTGCGCACGGCGTCAGGTCCGGCAATCCCGTCACATACGCCCGTGACGCCTTGCCTGCCAGTCGCACCACCGCGCCGCGGTCCAATGCCAGCCACAGCCCCCCGTTCCCGCGCCGGATCATCGCCACGATCCCGTGGTTCGGCAGCGCGATCACGTTGGTCAGGGAAAAATTTTCAAAGCGCAAGCCGTCAAACCGCGCGAGCCCCGTGGGCGTGCCCACCCAAAGATAACCGTCCGAAGTCTGCGCCACGCCCGCCACGCTGTTGTCCAGCAACCCCTCCTCCGTCTGCCAGGAACGGTCCAGCCATTCGCCTTCCGCGCCCGTGGCGCGCCAGGCGGTCAGCAACAAGCAGCAGACAGCCACCCTGACGAACAGGGGGCAGGCAAACCGGGTGGACACGTTCATTATCATAGTCCCCCGAAGCGTTTTATCAAGCGGACCGTTCAAAATCGATCTCCGGTGAACCTCTCCCGCAGGGACCCGGTATGTCCCGCCCGGTTCAACCTCCGGCCGATAACGGCCGATCCGGAGCGCCAGATTTTGCTTTCATTCAATTTGATCGGCCGGCGGGAGAGTGACTTCAAGTCATTCATAATTATTCTTCCGTTGTTTTGTCACCCCCATCTTTAGTTTGCCGTGAGGCGCGGTATTCGGGACAGGAGTTACTTGCCGTTGCTCAGGATAAACATGGTCGTGGCATCCAGCAGCCCGTGGGCGATGACGGCGGGCCAAATTGAGCGGTGGAAAACCATGATCAAACCAAAGCCAAACCCCATGATGAAGCCTTGCAAAATTCCGAGGGGTCCTTGATAGCTGTGGGCGAAGCCAAACAATACGGCGGCCAGGGCGACCGCTCCTACCTGGCCGATCCGTGAACTGAAGTATTGCGGCCAGAGCGCCTTCAGCGCCGCCAGCATGCCGGAACGCCACAGTTCCTCGCAAAAACCGGCCTGAAAGAAACAAGTCACCGTCAGGGACAGCCAGAAATAGGCCGGGCTGAACTGCATGGCCGGAGCACTGACCGCCTGGCTGACGCCGGCATGATGGGCCGCCCCGAGGCCCAGCATTTGGAAGGAGTCCATCATGCCCGTCATGATGAACAGGATGAGCACCAACTCCACCAGCATGGCCGAACCCAGCCGCAGGGCCACCGAGTAGCAAATCCCCTGCCAGAGCGGTTTCACCCGGCCATGCCACCGCAACAGCAATTCACCCCGCGTGGCCCGGGAGGCCGCCAGCGCCAATCCAAAAACCACCCCGGCTGTCATCAGTAACCAGACCACGTCAAACAGCAATCCGCCGACCGGATGTGCCGGAGCCGCCGCTGGCAACCGCTCGTGCCCCCGCAATCCGATGAACCCAAGATAGAGGTCGTAGGCGCTTAACAAAAAAAGATGGATCCACCACCCGCGGCGGCGGGCGGGCGTCAGCGGCGGTGGTGGCGGATCAAAATTCATGGAGCAATCCTGGATGGGGCAACCCGCTGGCCGGCCGGTACGTTTTCACCTTGGCAACAAGAGCAGATTGGCGGTCGGTCCGGTTTCACGAGGCGTTTATTTCTCCGGTTCCCCCAGGTTCTCATAATTCTTCCCCGCCGGCTTGGCCTCCGGGGTCGCGGCCTTCCCCGCATACGCGGCGGCCAGCAGCGGCCGATACTTCGCCAGCAGCCGGACGGACGTGGCCACGGAATCACCGGAAGCCGCCTCCGGCAGATGATGCGGTGAATTCACCCACCGGATTTCCCAGTCCGCCAGCTGCGAATAAAAAGCATTCGCCCGGAAGGATTCCCGCCCGTACGTCTGCGGCAGCCCCTGCTCGGAATACCCCTCGCCCCGGGCCAGGCAACCGGCCAGATGGTCAAAGAACATCCGCCAGCGTTCCCGGTAATAGCCATCGATCAGCCCGCCCCACTCGCGCCAGGAGTAATCAAAGATCTGCGGCTTCTCCGCCGGCCCCCACAACGTCACCAGCATCGAGGCATCCCGCTCATACAGATTCCGCTCCGCCTCGGTCGTGCCATGCCGCCGCGCATCCCCGACCCATTTGCCAAAGGAATATTCCGGCCGCGTCGAACACAGGTCATCCACATCGCCGAGGAGGTCGAGGAAGTTTTGTGATTCGGCGGCGAACGCCTTCGCATCCTTCGCCGCGAACGCCGCCGCCACCCGCTTTTGCACCACCTGGCCGTAATTCGAAAGCACCTGCCGGCCCACGTCCACCGTGTCGAAGCGGTAGCCGTCCGAAGCCTTCAATTTGTCCGCATCTTGGAGCAACAGCGCCCAGGCATCCACGAGCAGGCGCGGATCGTAGGGGATGCGGAGGCCGGCGTTCGGGCCTGATTTTTTCGCGTCCAAGGCCGGGCGCGCCGCAATGATCGAACTGCTCTCCACGCCGCTCGTGCCCTTGCGGTATGGCCCCGCGAGCAGCTTCAGCCACGCCGCATGGGCGGACGCGGAATCGGCACCATAACGGCGGCGGGCGTAGGCGGCGAGCCAGTCTTTCACCTCCACCCCGGAGTCGCGCCAGATCATGTCGAAGTACAAATTGTAGAAGACCGGGTTCTGCGTGGTCGCCTCCATGAAGAGGCCGGTGCCGGCGGCGAGGGGACTGCGGCGGGTCGCCGTGGCGAAGGGATTCGACGCGATGTGGGCCAGGTCGCCGTGGAGATTGATGCGGCCGCCGAAATTATGGAGCTGGCCGACGATGTACGGATACCCCCAGAAATTCGTCCGCGTGCCCGAGAGGTCCAGCACCAGCAACCGGTCCTTCGGCACCGCCGTGGCGATGTCCTCACGGATGGACCACGCCTGCATCGCCCACGTCGCCTGCGGATCGGCCTCGAGCATCGAGGCGATGATGCGTTGGCCCACCTGGTTCAGGTACGGCTTGTCCTGGTGCGGCGGGCTGCTTTCGTGAAAGGGATCGGCGGCGTAATAATGGCTGGTGCCAAAGAGTTTGATTTCCGTTTCCAGAAAAGTGCGGGCGAGCTTGGGGAAGAGCGGGTCGAGGGGATCAAGTTGGTGGGAGCCGGGGAAGCCGCACCACGAGGGCTGCTGCGCGATGGCCGCCTGCGGGAACTTTTCCTTCAGGAGGGCGGGGACATAGCCGCTAAAACCCTGCTGGATGGGGGTCATGCCGAGGTCGCGCTCGCGCTGGAGGATGCGGCGGCCGAGTTCGAGGCGCTCATCGATCCAGGCCTTGGGCAGCGGGCCCCCGTGGCCTTCGATGTTCGTCATCCATTGCCAGGCCTGGAAGCAGGGGCCGGCGAGAAAGGCGCGGGCTTCCTCATCGGTGAAGCCGTATTGGAGCAGGGTCTGGTACCAGACGGCTTCGAGGCCGACGGGGGCGAGCGGCATATTGATCCCGTTGAGGGCCATGAAATCGATCTCGCGTTCCCACCGCGTCCAGTCCCACCAGGCCGCCGTGTAGCTGAGCGTGCAATAATTGAAATAGACGCGGTGCGGGTGGAGGCAGGTGAGGCGGACCTTCGCCGGCACCGCCGGCAAGACCGCCGGCAACGCGAGCTGATCGCCGCACCACGAGATGTCGCACAGGGCGACGTTCTTGAGATACCAATTGAGGGCGGAGGCGGCGGAGCCGGGGGTGTTGCCGCGCAGGACGATCTTGCCGCCCACGCTTTCGACCTCGAAGACGTCACGGCCGTTGTCGGCGGCGATTTCCTCAACGGTGAAATCGGCGGCGTGGCCGGGCACGATGCGCTGAAGGAGGGCGGTGGCCGGGGTCATGTCTGCAGCGCGGCACCAGCCGGCCAAGGCGAAGAACAGCCCGGCTGACAACAATTTTAAAACCTGCTTCATGGTCATAGAATAATCAAGCCCACCCGCAATGGGGATGGCAAAAAACGCCGTCTCAGCCAACCCTTGCACCGGTCCGAGGCAACGGATCGTTTCCCGGCAGCGCGGTGCCGGTGACATCCGCCGTTTCCGGAAGTTCACTCATGTTCGAGCCCCTCGCCGTCATGGCCCGGGTATTTGATCTTGTTCGGCATCCGGTCGATCCACGCCTCCAGCGCCTGGTTCATTTCGGCGGCGGATTTCGCATTCATGGGGGCCAGATTGGTCGCTTCCCCCGGGTCGGCGGAAAGGTTGAAAAGTTGATCGGGCTGTTTGCCGTCCCGCACGATCTTCAGGTCATCCACCCGTGCGGCGGCCTGTCTTCGTTCATTCAAACGCCAGAACAGCCGGTCGTGCGGCTCCCCGGTCTTTTCACCATTCAGGTAAGGAATCAGATTGACCCCGTCATGTTCGCGGTCCGCCGGCAGCGGGACGCCGGCACTCGCGAGGGCGGTCGGAAACACATCCAGTGAACTGACTGGCAGCGGGAATTCTTTGCCGGCCGGGAGCCGGCCCGGCCAGCTCACCAAGAACGGCACGCGAACACCGCCTTCATAGACGCTGTGCTTGCCGTCGCGCAACGGGGTGTTCAGCCCGCCGCAGGGCAGGCTGCCGCCGTTGCCGCTGCCAAAGGGCGAGCCGTTGTCGCTGAAGAAAAAGACCAGGGTCCGCCGTTCCTGCCCGGTTTCACGCACCGCCGCCAGGGTTTCGCCGATGGCATCGTCCAGCAGGCTCACTTGGGCGGCATAGGCGCGCCGCATGGGGTCGGGAATATCTTTGAATCGCGCCAGCCTTTCCGGCGTCGGCTGGTTCGGTGAATGGGGCGCGTTGAAAGCCAGATAGAGAAACCAGGGTTCGCCGTGGTGGCGGCGGATGAAGCCGGCGGCCTGGTGTCCGAACGCCAGGGTCAGGTGTTCTTTCACCGTCACGGGCTGGCCCTGCTGCAGGATGGGAAGCGAATCGCCGGCCTTGGCGGTGGGCGTCCAGTTGAGATAATTATGCTCCCCGCTGAGGAAGCCGAACGTTTCCTGAAACCCCCGGTTCTCCGGCCGGAATTCCGGCGCCGCGCCGAGATGCCATTTTCCGATCCAACCGGTGGCATAACCGGCCGGCCGCAAAATGGCCGGCAGAAACGTTTCCGTCAACGCCACCCCCTCATGAGGGTCTTCCGGCCGGTAGGGGGGATTATGTTCCCACCCGAACCGTGCCTGATACCGGCCGGTCAGCAGCCCGGCGCGGCTTGGGCTGCAATAAGGGTGGGACACATAGCCGGCGGTGCAGTGCACGCCCTCCCGCGCCAGCCGGTCGAGATTCGGCGTCGGAATATCCGTGCAACCTTGGAAGCCGGCATCGGCATAGCCTTGGTCGTCGGACAGGATGAGGAGGATGTTGGGCTTCGGCTCCGGCGGGGTTGCGGGCGGCGCGCCTTTCGCCGGAGTGACGACGGCCAGTGAAGCCATGGCCAGCAGCATGGCGATCAGCGGCCGGCCGGCGGGTTGAGGTAACGGATTCATGGCCATTTCAAAGTCGGTTTGCGGCCACGCCAAAAACACGGATCCAAAACACGGATTTCCCAAGGTGGCCCAATGGGGAGACGCTGTGAGGCGGCTCCCAATAACAGGTTTTTTTGAAAATCCGCGTCCGGGGCGGGTTATTGTAAAGCCCCCGCCGGCACTTTGACCTTGAGCGCTTGAACGAGAAACGCCCATTTGTCCGCCGCCTCGGCGATGATCTTGGAGGTGGGCTTGCCGGCGCCGTGGCCGGCGTTGGTCTCGATGCGGATGAGGATGGGCGCGGAGCCGGCGGTGGCGGCCTGCAGGGTGGCGGCGAATTTGAAGCTGTGCGCCGGCACGACGCGGTCATCGTGATCCCCGGTGAAGATCAGGGTGGCCGGATACTTGACGCCCGGCCGGATGTTGTGCAGCGGGGAATAGGCGCGGAGGGCTTTGAATTCCCCGGGGTTCTCGGGCGAACCGTAGTCGCTCATCCAGCCCCAGCCGACGGTGAACTTGTTGAAGCGGAGCATGTCCATGACGCCGACGGCGGGCAGGCAGGCGCCGAAGAGGTCGGGCCGCTGGACTTCGCAGGCACCCACGAGGAGGCCGCCGTTGCTGCCGCCGGAAATGGCGAGTTTTTTGGCCGAGGTGTATTTGTTCGCGATGAGCCATTCGCCGGCGGCGATGAAGTCATCGAACACATTCTGCTTCTTCAGCTTGGTGCCGGCCTCGTGCCATTCCTCGCCGTATTCGCCGCCGCCGCGCAGATTGGCCACGGAATAGACGCCGCCCATTTCCAGCCAGACCAGCGTGGCGACGCTGAAGCTGGGCGTGATGCTGATGTCAAAGCCGCCGTAGCCGTAGAGCACCGTGGGGTTCCTGCCGTTGAGGTTCAGCCCTTTCTTATGGACGATGAACATCGGCACGCGGGTGCCGTCTTTGCTGGTGTAGAAAATCTGGTGGGTCTCGTAATCGGCGGGGTTGAAATCCACCTTCGGCGCGCGGAACACGCTGCTCGTGCCGGCCGTCAGGTCGTAGCGGTAAATGGTCCCCGGCGCGGTGAAGCTGGTGAACGAATAAAACGTCTCCGTGTCGCTCCGCTTGCCGCCAAAGCCGCCGGCCGAACCGATGCCGGGCAACTCCACCGAATGTTGAAACGTTCCGTCGAGCGCATACACCTTCACCTGGCTGTAGGCATCCTTCAGGTAAGAGCACACGAAGGAATCGTTCACCACGCCGGTGCCGGTGAGGGTGTCCGGCGCCTCGGGCACGAGTTCGCGCCAGTTGGCGCGCGCGGGGTTGGTGAGATCGATGGCGATGATGCGGCCGCGCGGGGATTTGAGATTGGTGCGGAACCAGAAGACGTGGCCGTCGTTGCCGATGAAATCATACGCCGCGTCAAAGTCGTTCAGCAGTTCCACCACCGGCGCGCCGGGGGTGGTGAGGTCCTGATAATAGACCCGCCGGTTCGGGGAGGTGCCTTGCGTGACATCGATGACGAGGTAATGGCCGTCTTCGGTGACCGTGCCGCCGAAGCCCCAGTCCTTGTGATCGTCCCGCTGGTAAACCACCTGGTCCTCGGCTTGCGGCGTGCCGAGGCGGTGGTAGCAGAGCTTCTCGTAATAGTTCGCCGAGGTCATCTTCGCCTTCTCATCCGGCGCGTCGAAGCGGCTGTAGTAAAAGCCCTGGCCATCCTTCGTCCACGCGGCCCCCGAGGATTTGATCCATTTCAGGTCATCGGCCAGGTCCTGGCCGGTGCGGACGTCGCGGACCTTCCATTCCTCCCAGTCGGACCCGGCGACCGCCAGGGCGTACGCCATGTAGTTGCCGTCTTCGCTGATATCGATATGGGCGAGGGCGACGGTGCCGCCCTTGGAGAGCTGGTTCGGATCGAGCAACACCACGGGCGCCGCATCCAGCGAGGGCAACGTATAGAGCACCGCCTGGTTCTGCAAACCGTCGTTCTTGCTGTAGAAATAGCGGCTGCCTTTGTGGAAGGGAACCGAGTAGCGCTCGAAATTCCAGAGCTTCGTGAGCCGCTCCTTGATGGCATCGCGGGCGGGAATCTTGGCGAGTTCGCCGAAGGTCAGTTTGTTTTGCGCGGTGACCCAGGCTTTGGTCTCGGCGGCGTTGTCGTCCTCGAGCCAGCGATAGGGATCGGCCACCGCGACGCCGTGGTAGTCATCGACCTGGTTGGTGGTGCGGGTGACGGGATAATCCAGTTTGGCCATGGCGGAAAGGGTGGCGGTCAGCATCCCGGCCAGCACGGCGCGGGAAAGCAAATGGTGAAACGTTCGCATTTTAAAAATTAAAGGGTGTCGCCTTGTTGTGTTTTGTCGGCGGGAAGTTAGCGGGTGCGGGTCGGGGTTGGTATCACACATTCGGGGGATTGGAACGGCCGCTGCGGCCCGGTTCCTCGGGCAAAGGCTCTTCGGGGCGGGACCCATTGTCGAGCGGAATTTTCCCCGCGCCGTCCCATTTTTTCGCAACACGCTTGCAGGCTGGCCGGGAAACGGTATTTTGAGAGAACCGCCCGGGGCGGCATTTGGCATGGAAACCAGTCCGTTGAAAATTTTGCTCATCAGTGCCGACGAACCGCTTGTTCGCCGGGTCGCCGAGTTGCTGCCCGCCGCCTGGGAGCTCATGGTGGAACCCAGCATCGATGCCGGCATGGCGATGGTCGCCACCGTCCGCTTCCACGCCATTCTCTTCCAGATCGTTCAGGCGAACACCGCCTCGCTGTTCCACATCACCTCGCTCACCACGCGCGCGCCCAAGCTGCCCGCCATCGTCATCGGTCCCACCGGCGATGAGAATTACCTCGCCGAGGTGGTCTTCAACGGCGCGCAGGAATACCTCGGCTGCGACGAGCTCACGGCCCAGACCCTCCGCCACGCCGTCCACTGCTCGATCGCCCGCCAGACGGAGAAGCTCGCCCTCGTCGAGGAAAAGGAGAATTACTACGGCCTGTTCGATCACCTGGTGGAAGGCATCTTCCGCACCACGCCGGACGGCCATTACCTGCTCGCGAACATCGCGCTCGCCAAAATCTACGGCTACGAGACGCCCCGGCAATTGATGGCCGGCATCCAGGACATCGCCGGCCGCCTCTACGTGGAGCATTCCCGGCGCGAAGAATTCGTGCGCTTCATGCAGGAGAGCGATGTGCTGAGCGGCTTCGAGTCCAAGATCTATCGCAAGGACGGCACCATCATCTGGATCGCCGAGAACTGCCGCGCGGTGCGCGATGCCCAGGGCCGGCTGATGTATTACGAAGGCACCGTGGAAGACATCACCGAGCGCAAACGTTCCGAGGAACAGATCCGCCACGCCACGGCCGAACTCTCGCGCAGCCGCGAAGCGCTCCGGGCGAAAAGCGCGCTCATGGAGGAAAACCTCCGCACCGCGCGCGAGATCCAGGGCGCGATGCTGCCGCAGCAATACCCCGTCTTTCCCCCGAACGCCTCGCCCGAGCAGAGCGCCTTCCAGTTCGTGCACCGCTACGAACCCGCCGAGACCGTCAGCGGCGATTTCTTCAGCGTCTCCGCCATCTCGCCCACGGAGGTCGGCGTTTTCATCTGCGATGTCACCGGCCACGGCGTTCGCGCCGCCCTGGTGACGGCCATGATCTGCGCGCTGGCCGAGGAGCTGAAGCCGCTCGCGCGCGAGCCGGGCAACTTCCTGAAGAAGCTGAATTTCGACCTCTGCTGCATCCTGAAGAGCACCGGTTCGCCGATGCTCACGACCGCTTTCTATTGCGTGGCCGACTGCCGCACCGGGCGGCTGCGCTTCGCGAATGCCGGCCATCCCAAGCCGCTGCTCATCCGCCGCCAGACCGGGACCGTGGAACCGCTCGCGAATGCCTCCGGCCGCAGCCAGCCCGCCCTCGGCCTTTTCGAGGATCCGCCGTACCAGACCTCCGAGGTGGCCATCCAGCCCGGGGATTTCCTCATGCTCTTCACGGACGGCCTCTACGAAGTGCAGGGGCAGAACGAGGAACTGTACTCGCAGCAACGCCTCATGATGGACACGCAGAACCTGCTCGCCATGCCCGCCAGCGCGATGTTTGATGAGTTGCTCGCCCTCGTCCGCAACTTCGCCGTGACCGGCCAGTTCGATGATGACGTCTGCCTCGTGGGGATGGATTTCATCGGCCTGCCGCCGGTGAAATCGTGAGGGTCCCGGGGGTGAATCCCGGAAGAGCAGAGTTGGTGTGATTGCTCGCCCTCACCCCGCCAAAAACCTGTTTCGCCCACGATTGAGTTTGAAAACAATTTTGGCCGGTTCATGGCGTCATGGACTGCGCCGGCAGAGCGGAGCGGCGACGGCGCTTTTCCACGCGCGAATCCAGCGGTGTCGCTTTCCAAAGCGGGGTCGCGCTGCGCTTGCCCCCGCAGTCCAAAAGCTGGCGCCAGCAGGCTCACCCCAGAATACAATCGGAGTGGTATTGTTAAAACACTCCCCCGGTGGCCGTCACGCAGTGACCTCTGCGTCTCTCTGCGGTCCTCAGCGTCTCTGCGGTTAACCCCTGCTCACTCCGCCGTCAGACGGATGATCTCCTGCAAGGTCGTGCCCGGTTTGTAGTGCACGAAGCGTTCCAGCTTTTCCACCAGCGGTTTGCGGCGGCGCATGTCATCGAACCCCGGCGCATAGGCCTGTTCATACGGGATGAGTTCCACCGGGGACGCCGAGCCGAGGGTGGTCACCACCAGCCGGGCCAGTTCCAGGATGGAAACTTCCTCGGTGCTGCCGATATTAAAGATCTCTCCGCGCGCGGCCGGACAGGCTTGCAGCCGCAGGAAGGCCTCGACGACGTCGTGCACCAGGCAGAAGCAGCGGGACTGCGCGCCATCGCCATATACCCGCAACGGCGCGCCCGCCTTGGCGGCGGCGATGAAACGCGGCAGCACCATGCCGTAGCGCCCCGTCTGGCGCGGGCCGACGGTGTTGAACAGCCGCGCGATGATCACGGGCAGGCCGCGTTCCCGGGCGTAGGCGAGGGCGAGGAACTCGTCCGTCAGCTTCGCGCTCGCGTAGCTCCAGCGCGATTGGCCGGGCGGGCCGATCAGCAGGTCGTCATTCTCGCCAAACGCGGCCTTCGCGCTCTTGCCATAGACTTCCGAGGAGGAGGTGAACAGCACCGGCGTGCCGTGTTCCGCCGCCGCGCGCAGCAGACATTGCGTCTCGTGAAAACTCGCTTCGAGCACGTGGAGCGCGGATTTCACCACCAGCTCCACGCCCACCGTGGCGGCCAGGTGAAAGATGAACTCCGCCTGCGCGGCCAGCGCCGGCAGTTCGGCGCAATCCGAGATCCGGCCCGCGATCACGCGCAGCCCCGGATGGTTCGCGTAGGGCTGGAGATTCTCGCGGCTGCCCGTGGAAAAATCATCGATCACCACCACGCCCTTGCCCGCCGCCAAAAGCCGGCCCACCAGATGCGACCCGATGAAGCCCGCGCCGCCCGTCACGAGGACGAACGAGGAGGGCACGGGGAGCGGCGAGGTTGGAGGATGGAGGATGGAGGATGGCATGTCGGGGCTGCGAGGATGGAGGATGGAGGATGGAGGATGGTATGTACGCGTGGTCAATGTTCTGACGTTGGACAGAAATCGTCCGCCCGGGCCATCATTTTATTGAGCATGGCGCCGATGCTTTGCCAGGCGGCGTTCATTTCTTTGAACTCAGTAAGCGAAATATATCCGCAATCAAGGCAATCATCCAGCCAGGACTGAGTTTCAGTGGCCTCGCCCAAGGCCTCGTCAATTTTGTTGATGAAGACGGCGCGATACCGGCGGCGGGCCCAAGCTTCCGCCACCATCGCCTTGACTGCCCGCGAAGAACGCCGGATTTGGTCGGTCAGAGAATATTTCTCCTCGACCGGAAAGCTCCGGCTGCGCTCGTAGATTTTTTGTGTTTCGAGCCTTGCAGCCCGATAGACATTCAAATCACGGAAACTGTTGATCAGAGCCATAGCGTCTTGCCATCCTCAATCTTCCATCCTCCATCCTCGTCCTTAACGGAGCGCTTCGGCGATGGCTTCCGCGAATTTCTGCCGGAAAGCGGCGGTCTCGATGCGCTGGGCCTCGCGGGGATTCGAGAGGAAACCGCCCTCGATCAGCACCGCCGGCCGGTGCTGGCCGTGGAGCACGCCCATGAACCGCGCGCGGCGCACGCCCCGGTCTTCCTCGCCGCTCGCCCGCACCACGGCGGTGTGCAACCGCAACGCCAGCTGGATGTTCCCCGCGTCCGAGTCGTTGTTCGGATACGCCTGCGAGAGGATGTCCGGATTCCCGCGCGTGAGCGTGGAGGGCAGGCCGACCGGCGTGAGGCAATATGTCTCCAACCCGTTCTGCCGGTGGTCCGGCGCGGAGGAATTGAAATGCAGGCTCACGAAAATATCCGCGTGATGTTGCTCCGCGAAGAGCACGCGATTCGAGAGCGACAGGTCGATGTCATTCGTGCGCGTGAGAAACACCCGCCAGCCTTCCGCCTCCAGCAACGGCTTCAGCCGCAGGGCGCAGTCGAGCGTGAACTTCTTTTCCGGCTGCTGGTCCAGCACGCAGACCGTCCCGCCGTTGATGCCCCCGTGCCCGGGGTCGATGACGATGACCCGGTTCGTGCCGAATGTCAGCGGCGCCTCCGTCAGCAACGGTTCCAGGTTCTTCCGCAGATCCAGCCCGTGCACGAACACCTGGCCGTCCACGATCTCCGGCGGATAGCCCAGGTGAAACGCCGCGCCGTTCCACGTCGCCTCATGGCTGCCGATGACCAGCAACAGTTTGCCATGGGCCGAAAGCACCGCATACGTCGTCACCGGCGAACTCGCCACCTTGCGCGGCGGCGGCAACTTCTGTTCCACCGTCCAGCGGTCCAGCGAAGTCCAGGTCAGGATCGGCGGCGGCCGGACCGCGCGGACCGGTGCCGGCGGATTCGTGCGGACCGTCACCGGCGGGGCGTTGGTGAGGTGCGGCGGCCCCGGCGGTTTGGCCACCGAGTTGGTGCCCGTCCAAATGGCCGGCGTCTCCTCCCCGTCT
>Ga0316222_1002128_pt1 | contig 21972 bp, 17 predicted proteins | sample TBH18011metaG_FD_206008 | JGI IMG/M metagenome (GOLD analysis project Ga0316222, IMG submission 206008) | Freshwater microbial communities from Trout Bog Lake, Wisconsin, USA - TBH18011 | ecosystem: Environmental > Aquatic > Freshwater > Lake > Hypolimnion/Profundal zone | place: USA: Wisconsin... | reverse complement strand
CACAGCCGCCAGTGACCAATATCCGCATCAAAGCCTCACATCATCGCGCACATCGCACCGCAACATGCCAGCCAGCCAACAGGGCGGCAAGCGAGGGGGCGGGGAATTGTCACACAACAGCTGAGTTCACGATTCGATAGCGCGATCTTGGCGATGCATTGCGCGCGATGTCACAGCGAATTTTTCGCGCGGGCTCACTCTGCCTCTCGGACCTTCTCAAGGTGAGGCACGATGAGCGAGATCAGTCTTCCCCATGCGGCCCTGCTGTTCCAATCGCTGCGGATTTCGCGGGATCGATTGGGCGTGCGCTCGAAAGTGGCCATCGGCACCGGCTTGTTGCGGGTGTTGCTGGCCGAGGCGATCCGCAACCAGCCTTTCGATGAGGCGTTTTATCGTGAGGCCAATCCCGATCTGGATGCGGCTTTCCAGCGCGGTGAGATTGCCGATCTGCACGAACATTTTATTGAGGAAGGCTATCTGGAAGGTCGGGTTGCCGCACCGCCACAGGTGGATGAGGCTTTCTATCTCGCCACTTACAAAGACGTACGCGATGCCATGCGGCGCGGCGATATTACCTCGGCGCGCGAGCATTATCTGCGTGCCGGGGCGGCGGAGGGCCGGTTGGCGAACCCGGCGCAACGGCCGGTGGCGGATCGTTGGGCGGCGATTCTGGCGGAATGACGCATCTCGGCTTACGCTCTGTTCTGACCGCGCCGGATTGGCGCATGTCCTCGACAGACAGGGAGCGTACCCGCGTGATGGAGGCGTTGTTTCGGGCGCATCGCCTGCTGTGCTCGCGCTTTGTCTCTGAGGAGCGGTTCCGCGCAGCCTTTGGGGCCCCGCGCGCGGATATGAACGCCACCGCGCAATATCTCTCTCTGCCGCCCGCGCAACGCCCGGTGCTGTCGCTGTTTTTCGACGCCGCCTATTACCGCGCGCAATTGGGTGACGGGCTGGCAGAGAGCGACGATCCGCTGCTGCATTTTCTTGAACACGGTTTGGTGGCGCTGCGCTCGCCGCATCCGCTGATCGATCTGCGCTACATCGTCTCCGGCAATCCGCTGCTGTTGGGGGAGGTGCCGTCAGTGGATGGGCTGATGGATCTGCTCGACCATGATCTGGCTGACCCTAGCCCGTATTTCGAACTTGATGTCTACGCATCGCAGCGCGGTGAGGCGCGTGGGGCGTCGTTACAGGATTTCCTCAGCCGGGGGGCGCAAGCCGGGCTGCTGCCCACGCCGTTTCTTGATCCGGCATGGTATCAGGCGCAGCACGATGATGTGCCCGCCGATCTGTGGCTGGCGACACGGCATTTCATCATCCTGGGCGACCGCGAGGGTAGGGCACCGTCGGCAGAGTTCGACCCTGCCTATTACCGCAAGCGCTACCCGGATGTGGCGGTCTCCGGTCTGCCGCCGCTGATGCATTACCTCGTGCGTGGGCGCTCCGAACGGCGCGAGGTGGCGGCGGATGCGGCGGTGTTGGCGGCGGTGAAAGTGCTGCCGACTGGCCACCCTTTGCCAAGTGATGCGGCGACGATCCGAGAGGCGGATGCCGATATTCGCAGCCGCATCGCGCTCACCCGGCAAGCCTGGAAGGATTTGGTGCGGGTCTCGCCGCCTGATTTGCTGCAGGTGAGCGATGTGGCCAAGGCATTGGCAAAACTCAAATTCCCCATCGTCGCTACACCGCGCATTTCCGTGCTGGTGCCCGCGTTCAATCAGGCCGTCATCACCGCCGAATGCCTGCTCGCGCTGTCGCGCAGCACAATGGCGGGGCAGACGCAGATTGTGCTGGCCGATGATGCCTCGACCGACAAAGCGATGGCCAAATTGGCGAAATTGCCGGGGCTGAGTCTGGTGCGCCATGCCGATAATCTCGGCTTCCTCGCCTCCTGCAACGCCGCCTTCGCTGCCTGCATCGGCGACTATGTGTTGCTGCTCAACAACGACACTCAGATCACCCCCGACGCCATCGCCCACCTCGCCGCAGCGCTCGACGCCGATCCGGGATTGGGCGCGGTCGGGGCGAAGTTGATTTATCCGAATGGGCGGCTGCAAGAGGCGGGCTGCTACATCAAGCCCTCGGGTGAGACCGGGATGACCGGGCTGTTTGCTGATCCGAATGAGGCCGGGTTCTGCCGGGATCGCGATGTGGCCTATTGCTCGGGGGCGGCACTGATGCTGCGGCGCTCAGCGATTACCGGCGATCTATTCGACCCGTCTTACGCACCCGCCTATTGCGAGGATGTCGATCTCTGCCTGCGTCTGCGCGCGTCCGGCTGGCGGATTGGCTATGTGCATCGCGCGGTGGTGGTGCATCACCTCAGTGTCTCCACGGCGTTGGAGAGCGAGACGAAGCGGCTGCGTCTGGCTGTGCGCAATCAGCAGAAACTGGCCGAGCGTTGGGGCGAGACGCTGCGTCAGTTGGACCGGGTGCGCGTGCTGGCATTCTTCCTGCCGCAATTTCACCCGACGCCGGAGAATGATCTCTGGTGGGGGCAAGGCTTTACCGAGTGGACCAACGTCGCTCGCGCGATGCCGAGCTATGAGGGGCATTATCAGCCGCATTTGCCGACTGATCTCGGCTTCTACGACCTCCGCTTGTCCGAGACGCTGGCCGCGCAAGCTCGCTTGGCGGCGCGCTATGGCGTGGATGGGTTGGTGATCTATCACTACAATTTTGGCACGCGCCGGATGCTGGACCGTCCGTTGCAGGTGCTGTTGGCGCATCCAGAGATCGACATTCAATTCTGCCTCTGCTGGGCGAATGAGAACTGGACGCGGCATTGGGATGGCGGGGCGCGCGAGTTGCTGCTGGAGCAGCTTTATGACGACGCCACGCTGTCCTCCGTCATCGCTGATGCGGTGGAAGCGGCGCGCGATCCACGGGCGATCACGGTGAATGGCAAGCCGCTGTTTCTGGTCTATCGCCCGCTGAAACTGCCCGATCCGCAAGCCTTCGCCACCGCATGCCGGGCAGCCTTCGCGCAGGCCGGGTTTGCGGGCGTGCATCTGGCTTATGTCGAGAGCATGGAGATTGTCACGGCGGGGCTGACGCCTGCCGAACTTGGGTTCGACGCCAGCGTGGAATTCCCCCCACACGGCCATGCCGCCGAGGCGCAGCCTTCCGGCGATGTGATCAAACAAGGCTGGCAGGGCTATCGCTACGACTATCCCGAGACAGTCTGCGAGTTCGTCACCCGGCCCTCCGCTGGCTATAAGCGCTATCCCACCGTGTTCCCCAGCTGGGACAACACCCCGCGCCAGCCGCGACGCGGCACCTGTTTCGACCGTGCTACACCGGAGGCGTTCGGGGCGTATGTGGAGGCGAAGCTTGCGGAAATCCGGGATTTCCATATGGGCGATGAGCGGCTGTTGTTCGTCAATGCGTGGAATGAATGGGCCGAGGGCGCGCATCTGGAGCCGGATTCCGGCTTCGGTCATCGCTGGCTGGAAGCGTTGCGCCACGCGCTGGACGGGATGGCAATCCGATGAACATCACCCTGATCGGCCACCCCTATGCCCCCATCGGCATGGGCGAACAACTGCGCAGCCACATTGCCGCTTTGGCCTCGGTGCACGCCGAATTCGGCGTCTACGACATCTTCCGCTTCGCCACGCGGGCAGACCCGGCGCATGCGGCGCTGGTGGGCGAGCGTGAGGTGGAGGATGTGCCGGGTGGTGTGCGGATTTTCCATCTCAATGGCGACGAGATCGCCAATGCCCGCGCGGCGCTTGCGGCGCGTGGGTTTGCATGGGAGGGCGGGCGCAACATCATCGTCCCGGCGTGGGAGTTGCCGGTCTATCCCGCCGAATGGGCGGAAGCGTTGCGCGGCTTTGATGAAATCTGGGCATTGTCCGGCTTCATTCAGCAGGCCTTGAAGGCGGCGGGGTTGGAGAGCCATCTCGTTGGTCAATCCGTGCAACCTGCTCTCGGCCCGATGCTGCCGCGCAGGCATTTCGGCATCCGCGAAAGCGCGTTCGTGCTGCTGCATTTCTTCGATCTGTCTTCCTGGGCAAGCCGGAAGAATCCCGGCGCGGTGCTGGAGTTGTTCGGCCGCTTGCGTGAGGCCGCGCCGTTTGCCGATCTTCAGTTGGTGTTGAAGGTCAAACAAGGTGAATTCGGCGCCGAGGATTGGGCGCGCAATTTCCTGGCCGAACATGGTGTCTCCGGCCAAATCCTGCTGATCGACCGCCCGCTCGACAGTGAGGCGGTGCGGGGGGTGATCTCGGCCTGCGATTGCTTCGTCTCGCTGCACCGTGCCGAGGGCTTCGGGCGCGGCTTGGGTGAGGCGATGGCGCTGGGGCGGTTGGCGATGGGCACCAATTGGTCCGGCAACACCGATTTCCTCACCGAGGGGACCGGGCTGCCGGTGGATTATCGCCTCGTCCCGGTGGGTGAGGGCGCGTATCCGCATGGCGAGGGGCAGGTCTGGGCGGAGGCGGATGTGGACGACGCGGTGGCGCAATTGCTGCCGGTGATCGCTGATCCGGCACGCGGGCGCACGCTGGCGTTGCAAGGGCAGGCCAGCGTGTTGCGGTCGCATGGCAACAGAGCCGTTGGGCTCAGAATGCTTGATAGATTGCCGTCACCAACAAGGGCCGATCCGCGCATGAGTGAACTCGCACAGCAATGACGCAATAAAACTACCCCACCATCTCGCACTTAAACCCATCGCCCCAGCGCTTGACCCGCGTTGCGGACGGTGACGGGAAATGTGCGGTGCAGCACAGCGTCTCAGTGTCGCAATACCGCTCCAGAAACGCCCGCCGCGTGATGGCCGCCTGTGCCGGGTTGACGTCGAATTTTGGCGACAATTCCGGATAGCGCGCCTGCAAGGGGGAGTGCAGCAGGTCGCCGGTGAACACCGCTTCCTCACCAGTGCGGCCCAAACGAACCGCCACATGGCCCTCGGTGTGGCCCGGTGTGGGCATCAGACGCACATGGTCGCCAAGCTGATGCGTGTCGCTGACGATATCTGCCCGACCGGCATCGATCACCGGCAGAATGCTGTCCGCGAAGGGTTGAATGGCGGCTTGGGCGTGTTTGGCGGTCCAGGCATCAAGCTCGGTCTGGCTGAACACGTAGCGCGCATTGGGGAAGGTGGGCACGTAGACGCCGTTTTCCAGCTTGGTGTTCCATCCGACATGATCGGCGTGGAAATGCGAGCACATCACGAAATCGATGTCCTCCAGCCGCAACCCATGGGCGGCGAGTTGGCTGGCGTAAACATTGTCTTTCTTGAAATCCCACGCCGGACGCGGGCGCGGCTTGTCGTTGCCGATGCAGGTGTCGAGCAGAATGGTGTGGTGCGGCGTGCGGACGACGTAGCTCTGGAAGCAGAGAATGAACTCGTCTGCGGCGGTGAGCGCGTTGGGTTGCAACCAGGAGCGATTCTCGGCCAGCAATTCGGGCGTGAGGCCGGGCAGCATGTCGAGCGCTGGCAGCAGCGGCATTTCCATCTCGACGATGCGATGGATGGTCATGTCGCCGATCTGGAAGGTGGTGGTCATGGTCGAGTGCCTCCGCGTTTTCCGTAGGGTGCCAATTCCGCAGGAATTGCACCAGCCCACATGCTGCCAATAGGCCGGAACTCGTCATCGCGAGGAACCACACCAAATCGGTGCGATTCCTTCGGGTTCGCACCCTACGGCTTGCTCAACTGGCCTGATCTTGGATGCCGTGATGGCTTGGATTGGCCAAACATCGTCGTCATTGCGAGCGGCGCGAAGCAAACCATCGAGCCATTGGCTGCATTTCGATGGGTTGCTTCGTCGCTGCGCTTCTCGCAATGACGAGAGAGCAATCACCGCGCGTTTTGTGCCACGCGCCCCACCTTGTTCACCCCCGCAACAACTGCGCCGCCTTGACCGCAAAATACGTCAAGATCCCCGAACACCCGGCCCGCTTGAACCCCATCAGGCTCTCAATCATCGCGCGGTCATGGTCGATCCAGCCGCGTTCGACGCTGGCCATGATCATCGAATATTCGCCCGACACCTGATAGGCGAAGGTCGGCACGTGGAATGTCTCATGCACACGACGGCAAATGTCCAAATAGGGCATGCCGGGCTTGACCATCACCGAATCAGCACCCTCCGCCAGATCATGCGCAACCTCACGCAGCGCTTCATCGGTGTTGGCCGGGTCCATCTGATAGGTCTTTTTGTCGCCACCCCGCAGCGCGCCGGAGCTGCCCACCGCGTCGCGGAACGGGCCGTAAAACGCCGAGGCGTATTTGGCGGCGTAGCTCATCAGGCCGACATTGATGAAGCCTTCCGCATCCAGCGCCTGCCGGAGGGCGGCGATTCGGCCATCCATCATGTCTGAGGGCGAGATAATGTCGATGCCCGCGCGCGCTTGGTTCAGCGCCTGGGCCACCAGCTTATCCAGCGTCTCATCATTGGCGACATAACCATCGCGGATCACGCCGTCATGGCCGTGATCGGTGTAGGGGTCCAGCGCCACATCCCCCAGCAGGCCCATATCGGGGAATTCCTGCTTGAGCAGGCGCGAGGCGCGGCAAATGAGATTGTCCGGGTTGGCCGATTCCGTGCCCTCAGCGTCTTTCAGATCAGGCGGTGTGGCGGGAAACAAGGCGAGGGCCGGAATGCCGAGCTTGGCGGCCTGCTCCACATGGGCAGCCAGACGGTCCACCGAGACGCGCTTGACGCCGGGCATGGCGGCAATGTCGCTCTCCTGGCCTTCGCCCTCCATGATGAAAATCGGCCAGATCAGATCGTCCACCGACAGCGAATTCTCCGCCATCAAACGCCGTGTCCACGGGTTGAGGCGGTTGCGACGCAGGCGGGTGTTGGGGAAGGCGCCGAGGCCGAGGCTGGCAGTCATAGTGGCCGAAACTCCCTGAAACTTGCCCGGCATCGGGCGCTACGTCATCGTTGCACCAAGTCGGGCGTGCACGAAAGATACGTCGCGTCCTAGCTGCCCTGGCATTGCTGGCAGTTCTCGCCGCGTCCCTTACGGGAACAACCCGCGCAATTGCTTGCCCGCCCGCACGCGCTCCACCCCAATCGCCAGGGCTGCCATCCGCATCGAAATCCGATCCTTCGCCGACCGCGCGCTCACCTGCGCGAAGGTGCCGTCGAGCAGCGAGCGCAGCTTGGTGTTCACCTCGGTCTCGCTCCAGAACAGCCGTTGCAGATCCTGCACCCACTCAAAATACGACACCACCACGCCACCGGCGTTGCACAGAATATCGGGAATGACGAACACATCGCCGCGCAGATCCAGAATGGCATCGGCCTCGGGTGTCGTCGGCCCGTTCGCCCCCTCAGCCAGAATGCGGCATTGCAGACGGCCTGCATTGGAGGCGTTGATCACCCGCTCCACCGCGCAGGGGGCGAGGATATCGGCCTTTTGCAGCAGCAACTCGCCCGGATCGATGCGCGGCGCTTCGGTGTAGCCGGACAGCACGCGATAGGTGGCGGCATGGGCTGCGAGCTTGGCCACGTCCAGCCCGTTCGGATCGTAGAACGCCGCCGTGTGGTCAGACGCTCCCACCACCTTCACGCCGTGTTCGGCCTCCAGGCACAGAGCCGTCACGCTGCCGACATTGCCGAAGCCTTGCACGATGGCGGTGCTGTTGGATGCCGACATGCCCAGCCGTTCGCAGGCCCGCCCGATCAGATGCGCCACGCCACGCCCGGTCGCTTCGCGTCGCCCCTCGGTGCCGCCAAGGGCCACCGGTTTGCCGGTGACAATCTCGTTGACCGAGTGGCCATGATGCATCGAATAGGTGTCCATGAACCACGCCATCACCTGTTCGTTGGTGCCCATATCGGGCGCCATCACGTCGGTGTGCGGAGAGACGAACGGGATCATCTCCTGCATGTAACGCCTGCTGATCGCTTCCAATTCGCGACGCGAGAGAATGCCGGGATCGCAGGCCACACCGCCCTTCGCGCCGCCATAGGGCAGATTGGCGAGGGCGCATTTCCAACTCATCCAAATCGCCAACGCTGCCGTCTCACCGACATCGAGCGAGGGGGCGAAGCGTGTGCCGCCTTTGGTGGGGCCGAGGGTGAGGTGGTGCTGCACCCGATAGCCCTGAAACACCTCGGTGCGGCCATCATCCATATGGACGGGCACCGAGACGGCAATGGTGCGCTTGGGATAAAGCAGCCGCGCCCGTTCGTCCTGGGCGATGCCGATATGGTCGGCGATGGCGGCAAATTGGGTGGCGGCCATTTCGAAGACTGGCCCGGTGTAAATCGACATGCTGCACTCCCCCTGAGGGCGAATTGTCATTTCGTCACAGCACAGGGGTAGCACGCCGAGGGAGAGCGGCCAAAGCACGCTTTGTTTCTTGCCGTCGCAGTCCGGGATCAGGAGAGCAGCGTCTCGCCCACCAGCGACACATCGACGGTATCGCCGGTGAGTTCGATATACAGATGCACCGCCTCCACCTCTCCCTCGCCGTCGCGCAGCGCCAGATCGGCCACTGGGAAATCCGACATCCGAATTGCTTCACCCTCAACCAGCATGGCGGCACTGGTTTCGATGGTTTCCACCATCCGGCTTGCCTCGCCGAAATCAATCTCGATCCAAGGCCGCAGCGGCGGCAGCAATGCGGGTTGCGGGCCGGGCTCTTGGGCGACTTGCAGGAACAGCAGATCCTTCGATTGCAGCACCGCCGGGTCGAGCTTGTAGCGCAGCATGAACCGCTCGCCGCCGCGACGGCGATAGAGCCCACCGCTGGCATCCACCACCCGCAACCGCCGCAGCGCCGGCAGGATCGAGCCCGGACGGCCCAATTCCTGCGGACGCGGCGGCATGTCGGCCGTCATTTCCAGGCGTAGGCCGGATTGAGGAATATAGGCGAACAGCGCATCGGCATTCGGCAAGGCACGCGCCTGCACATCGAATCCCTCCGGGCAGGCGGCGATATCGATCTTGTGCAGCATCACATCCGCACCCAACGGCAGACCGACGATGATGCCCGATAATTGCCGCAGCAACGGCACCGCGCCGCAGGATTGGCCCATGATCTGATGCCAGAGAAACAATGTGCGCCCGACAAAGGTGCGGTTGCGCGTGCGGGCGAGTTGCTCGAAGACCGGGTTCATCCGAGCTCTCCCCTGCGCATGCCGTCTGCCATGGCTTCCATCCGGTCCATCATCGCTGCCAGACGGTCAGTGGCGACAACCGAGCCTGCGGCGGGATCGTCACCGACGCCGGAGCTGAACATCAGCATCACATTATGCCGTCGCGCGCCTGCGGCATGCAGAGCGGGCAGCGGCAGGTCTGGATCGGTGTCCGCATGCAGCAGACCCAGCACACACCGCCGCGCCAGCGCCGACCAAACGCCGAGCCGTGACGGTGCGATCACCACACTGGCATCGCGCAGCAAAGCCGCAATGTCATGCGGCTTCGCGCGGTCGGGATCGACAACCGCATAGCGCCGCTCTCGCGCCAATTGCGCCAATTCGCTCTGATTGAGGATCAAACTGCCCGGTCCGATCAGCATCACCTTGCCGGTGGGACGCGGGGCGGTGAGCGACCAATTGGCGTCTTCCAGCGGCATCGTGGACACGCGGCGCCAGAAACGGTCGAACATCGCCGAGCGGCTGACCTCCGACAGGCTGGCAGCGGGCGAGGCCAGGATGAGGCGACTGAACAGCACGTGCGAGACATCGATGCGCAGAAAAGCCGCGCCAAAACCACACAGCGCGAGCATCTCACGCATCCAGCCATCCGCGCCATCGGGGCAGACCAGTTCTACCCCGTCCGCACCAAGCTTTTCCTGTTCGATCAACTCACTGAGCAGATCCAGCCGAGGCAGCAAAGTGGTCAATGCCTCGGTGCGACTCGCCACCCGGCCCAGCAGCAGCGCCGGACGCGCCACCACCTCATCCACCGGGCTGAGGTCCGGCAATTCCGGATTGCCCCACTCATGCGGGCCAAGGAACGGATCAAACGTCGCCATGCCTGAAACCGTGCGGGCAACCAAGGCATCACCCGCGCGTTGCAGCCGGGCCGCCGTGAGATCGAGGCGGAGGAAACCGCCCGGTTCCGCCCGCAGCGCATTGCGTTGCAGGCCGTGCAATGCCGCACCCGCATTGGTCGGCGGCGCATCGCCGAACACTTCAATCAGCAGACCACCCGCCGTCGGGCTATCCTCCAGCGCTGTCGCCAGCAAGCCGCCAGAGACAGCCGGGCGAGGGGAGAGATCATGCCAGAAAGTGACCCCCTCGCCGACCGACGCCGCAACGGCCACATCCTGCGGCGCGCGCCGTGAGAGAGCTTCAAGGCAGAGCAGCAAATCCATTCGCGGCTCGGCTTCCTCCCCAGTGGGATCGCCCTCGCAAGGCAGCAGCGCCACCGGCTTGACCGGCCAATTCGGCAACACCGCCACCAGAGCGCCCAACGCCTCGCCGGGCAGGCGGATCACCGCACGGGTGTCGCGGGTGAGGAACGGCCCAAGGCTCTGCAACCATTGTCCCAATGCCTGCATGTCGGGCACCGAGGCGGAAATTGTCGCCAGATCACGCAGCCCCAGATGCGCGCCGCACAGGCTGCGCAAATCCACCCCCTGCAACTCCACCGCCGCCCGCCCCGGCATCTGCAATTCGGCGCGGGCGGAGGGCTCGTGCCAGGAGAGAATCGTATGTTCGCTGGAAGCCCCGAACAGCAGACGGGCAGGGGTGCCGAGCAACCGCAGGTCAAGATGCCAACGGCCAATAGCGGGCACGGAACTGCGGGCGAGCAGATGGCTTGCGATGTCGTAGCCGTTGGGCACCACATCCACGCCGGAATTGGCTGCCAGATCGCGGAAATACGAGGCCAGATGCGCGTCCGTCAGCCGCAAATGGGCGCCCGGAAGCCCCCATCCTTGCAACGCCTCGGTGTCCGGGCGCAGGCGCATACGGTCGAACAGCCTGAACCAGCCCAACGAGTCATCCCTCTCTTGGCGTGCCGCTGCGATTCACCCTGTCAATCGCGCAATAGTTATGAAATCCCCACGCCGTGTTGACCAGACCCAACACGGGCAAAGCGGCGACTGAATTTTAGGAGAAATTGGAGGTCCGGGCCGGAATCGAACCGGCATACACGGATTTGCAATCCGCTGCATCACCACTCTGCCACCGGACCAAGGTGGGCCGCTCTTATCACGCCTGACCATAGGTGCGGTCAAGTCCGGTCTGAGTCGCATGATTATGTTGCGTTGCGGGTTGGCTGTTGGGTGCAACAATCTTATAACCAAGCATATGGTTGTCGGTCGGTCCGACCTGGAGTGCGCATCATGGTTGCTCTGTCCCCGGAAGTCTTTGCCCAAGCCCGCACAATGATGGTGGACAGCCAATTGCGTCCCAATCGGGTGAACGACGTGAAGCTGCTCGGTGTGCTCGGCAGCCTGCCCCGTGAAATTTTTCTGCCCGCCGACATGGCTGCCCGCGCCTACACGGATGAGAATATCCGCATGCCAAATGGCCGCGCCATGCTGGCACCGATGGCCACCGCGCGCCTGATCCAGGATGCAGGCGTGCAGCCGGGTCAGAAAGTGCTCGTCATCGGCTCCGGCACTGGCTACGCCGCAGCCGCCATCGCCCAACTCGGCGCGACGGTCACGGCGTTAGAAACCGACACTGGCCTCCTCCAGATCGCCCGCCTGGCTCTGGCGCAATTGGCCAGCACGGTCACGCAAGTCACTGGCCCGCTTGCCGCCGGCTGGGCCGCCAAGGCTCCATACGACGTGATTCTGATTGAAGGTGCCGTCGATCTGGTGCCCGAAGCGATCGCAAGCCAGCTTGCCGCCAATGGTCGCATCGTGCTGATCCGTCATGATAATGACCGGGTGGGCTCTGCTGCCGTCGGCACGCGCAGCGCGGGTGGCATCTCATTTGTGCCGAAATTCGACTGCTCCGCGCCGGTGCTGCCGGGCTTGGCACGCGAAGCTGCGTTCGTTTTCTGACAGAACTGACCTGACCGCGTTGAAATTTTGCGCCCGCATGTCGATTTGCGGGCAATACCGGCGTGTGTCCGACTTGGCGAAATGCCGCCTGATGTGGCACACCTGACGCAATCGCCGCTGCGGTCGCATTTGGATGCGATGCTGTGGTGGCCATACATGGATGGAGAGACGGGCAATGTCGGTGCATGTTCAGTCGAATGAGCGCCTCGTGCGGAGCAAGGCAGCCCCGACCAAGCTGCTGATGTCGTTCGGTGTTGCGGTGTCGGCCTTGCTGGCTGCCTCTGGCGCGCAGGCGCAGACCAAGACCCTGCAAGACGCGATGATCACGGCCTACGCGAACAACCCAGCCCTGCAGGCGGCCCGCGCCCAGTTGCGCGCGACGGACGAAAACGTCCCCGCCGCCCTGGCTGGCTGGCACCCGACGGTTTCGCTCTCGGGCACATCCGGCCCCAGCTGGGGCACGCAGACCAACCCGGTCGGCGGCGTGCTGACGACGAGCAATGAAAAGCGTTACGTCACCACTGGCACCGCCACCGTCACCCAGCCGATTTATCGCGGCGGGCGCACGGTAGCCGCCACCAACAAGGCCGAAAGCCTGGTCATGGCGCAGCGCGCCAGCCTGCTCGCACAGGAAGAGCAGACCTTCAGCGACACCGTGACCGCCTATGTCAACGTGATCGCCGCTCAGCAGACGCTCGATCTGGACCGCAACAACGAAGAAGTTCTCACTCGCCAGCTGCAGGCGACGAATGACCGCTTCCGCGTTGGTGAAATCACCCGCACGGACGTCGCGCAGGCCGAAGCCGCCCTGGCCGGCGCCGTTGCCACCCGCGAGACGGCGGAAGGTGCGCTGCAAAGTGCACGCGCCAGCTTCCAGAAAACCGTCGGCGAACTGCCGGGTAAGCTGACCCCGCCTCAGCCGCTCGCATTGCCGAGCAAGACGCTGGAAGAAGCCAAGGCGCAGGCGCGAGGCAATAACCCCAACGTTGTCGCCGCCGTGTTCAAGAATGCGTCCGACAAGGACAATTTCGACCTGCAATACGCAGCCCTGATGCCGCAGGTCGCTTTGCAGGCCACCGGCTCAACGGCGAAGAATGCCTCGCTGCGTGACTATTACAGCCAGGGCAGCCAGGTTGGCATAACTGTGACGGTGCCACTCTATCAGGGTGGTTCGGAATACGCCGCCATCCGGCAGGCTCGTCAGACCGAGCAGCAGAGCCATCAGCTGATCGACGATGCGCGCGCCACCGCCGTGCAGCAGGCAACGTCGGCTTGGGAGACCTATCAGGCCACCAAATCCTCCATCGCCAGCAACCGCCAGCAGATCAAGGCCAACGAAGTCGCGCTGGAAGGCGTGCAGCGTGAAGCCATCGTCGGCAGCCGCACCACGCTGGACGTGTTGAACGCCGAGCAGGCATTGCTGACCAGCCGCACCCAATTGGTGCAGAATCTGGCGACATTGGTGGCAAATTCTTATGCCGTTGCCGCTGCTGTCGGGCGTTTGACTGCACGAGATCTTAACCTTCCCGTGCCTTACTACAACGAGAAAGCCTATTACGAGGCGGTGCACAGTCTCTGGATCGGCACCGGCGATTACGCACCCAGCCAGCCGGGAAAATGATCTCCGGGGGCTGGGGAGAGGAGTTGAACGTTGAGCAACACCCCCCACTCCGGCCCCGATTTCCCGGAGAGTGCCGTTTCTGATCCGTCGATGGACGATATTCTCGCCTCCATCAGGCGTATCTTAAGCGAAGAAGATGAGCAGCATCCATCGACGGGTGCGGATGCTGGTGATGGTGATGTGCTCAACCTCGACTCGTCGATGTTGCTGTTGCCGGACGATCCGCTGCCGCCAGATGATCCGCTGCCTGCGGATCTGCCCCCGCCGCCACCGGAGCTGCCTGCCCCCGTTGTTGTCGCGCCGAGCCCGCCGCCGCTCCCGCTGCCTCTCCCGCCGGTGGAAGCGCCGATCATGACCCAGCCCAATTCCTTGCTCTCCAGCGCCGTTGCCGCACAGACCACCCAGGCGATGAGCCAGCTTGTCAGTTCGCTGCACACCGAGCGTCAGACCGCCATATATCGTGGCGGGCCGACGCTGGAGGATTTGGTGCGGGACGAGATGCGTCCGTTATTGGCTGCATGGCTCGATGCGCATTTGCCCGAGATGGTCGAGCGTGTGGTGCGCAGCGAGATTGAGCGGTTGGCTGGGCGGGCGTTGGCCTAACCGTTCACCCGCGCCAACGCCGCCACCACGCTTGCCCGTGCCTCGGCCCCAAGTGGCGCTTGCGGGGGCAGCGGGTTGCCGACGTCGAACCCTTGCGATTCCAGCCCGGCCTTGATGCAGGCGGCCAGATTGTGGCGGGCGAAGATTTCGTTGATCGACCACAGATTGCGCTGCACCGCCATCGCCTCGTCCCACTTACCGGCGCGGCACAGATCATACAGCCGGATCGAGGGCGGTGCCGCGACACAGGCGGGACCCGCCATCCAGCCAGCTCCCCCCAACATCATCACGCAGGCCGGAATATGGGCGGAGGCAGAGAAGATCTTCATCCGGTCTCCCACCGCATTCATGATCGATAGCAGTCGTCCGGTGTTGGACGAGGCGTCTTTCAGATAGCGGATCGTCTCGATGTGGGAGAGCTTTTCGATGGAGGCGATGGAGAGATCGGCGCGCTGGAAATTCGGGTTGGTGTAGAGTGTGACCGGCAAATCGGTGGCTGCTGCGATGGCCGCGAAATAGCTCTCAATCTGCGCCTCATTGAGCGGGAAATACGCCTCCAGCACCGCCAAAATGCCATCCGCCCCAGCGCGCGCCGCCGATTTCGCTTGTGCGACCGCATCGGCAATCGTGGTGGCGGCCACGCCCGCAATCACCGGCACGCGCTTGCCAGCCGCTTCGATGGTGGTGGCAATCACTCGCTCTTTTTGCTGCGTGTTGAGGTAAGCGAACTCACCCGTGCTGCCCAGCGGCACCAACCCGTGCACGCCTTGGCCGATCAAATGATCGCATAACCGCGCCAGCACGGCTTCTTTCACCCGGCCCTCGTCATCGACCGGAGAGACCAGATAGGGCATCACCCCGTGAAAATCTTGCGGCATAGAGCCTCCTTTTTCTCAATCTTATCCCAATTTCTCGTCATTGCGAGGCGCACAGCGACGAAGCAATCCATCGAAATGCCGCCGCGGGTCTCGATGGATTGCTTCGTCGCTGTGCGCCGCGCAATGACGGTATAGGATAGGGCCAGGAGACCTGCATTGAACCACATGCCCATGCTGTTCACGCCCATCAAGCAACCCGCGAAGCCCGCCACCATCCCGTTGCACGTGGTATCGGAATATGAACCGGCAGGTGATCAGCCGACGGCAATTAAAACCTTGGTCGCAGGCCTCGTATCTGGTGATCAGGATCAGGTGCTGCTTGGCGTGACCGGCTCGGGCAAGACGTTCTCGATTGCCAAATGCATCGAGGCCGTCCAGCGCCCCACCCTTGTCCTCGCCCCGAACAAGACGCTCGCCGCCCAGCTTTATGCCGAGATGAAATCCTTCTTCCCGGACAATGCGGTGGAATATTTCGTCTCGTATTACGACTATTACCAGCCCGAAGCCTATGTGCCGCGCACCGACACCTACATCGAAAAAGACAGCCAAATCAACGAGCAGATCGACCGCATGCGCCATTCCGCCACCCAGGCGATGTTGGAACGCAATGACGTGATCGTGGTCGCCTCCGTCTCGTGCATCTACGGTATCGGCTCGGTTGAGACCTATGGCCGGATGGTGGTGAAGCTGGAAGTCGGTGGGCGGATTGACCGCGACAAGCTGGCGCGTGGCCTTGCCGAACTGCAATATCGCCGCAACGACGCCGCCTTCCAGCGCGGCACCTTCCGCCTGCGTGGCGAGGTGGTGGACATCTTCCCCGCCCATTACGAAGACCGCGCGTGGCGCATCTCGCTATTTGGCGATGAAATTGAAACCATTCACGAATTCGACCCGCTCACCGGCGAAAAAACCGCCGAGTTGGAGCTGGTGACAATCTACCCCAACAGCCACTACGTCACCCCGCGCCCGACGCTGACGCAGGCGATTGCCGACATCAAAATCGAGTTGCGCGGCCAACTGGCCAAATTCGTCGAAGAGGGCAAGCTGCTCGAAGCCGAACGGCTGCAACAGCGCACCACCTTTGACATCGAGATGATCGAGACCACCGGTTCGTGCAAATCGATCGAAAACTATTCGCGCTACCTCTCAGGCCGCAACCCCGGCGAGCCGCCGCCGACTTTGTTCGAATATCTGCCGGAAAACGCGCTGCTGGTGGTCGATGAAAGCCATGTGACGGTGCCGCAGATTGGCGGCATGGAGCGCGGGGATCATGCGCGCAAATCCATCCTGGCCGAATTTGGCTTCCGCCTGCCGTCTTGCATCGATAATCGGCCGCTGAAATTCGAGGAATGGGAGCGTTTCCGCCCTCAAACCATCTTCGTCTCCGCCACCCCCGGCCCGTGGGAAATGGAACGCACCGGCGGCACCTTTGCCGAACAGGTCATCCGCCCCACCGGCCTGATTGATCCGATCACCGAAATCCGCCCGGTTGAGCATCAAGTGGATGATCTGTTGGGCGAGGTGAAGAAAGTCGCCGCTGTTGGTGGGCGTGTGTTGGTCACGGTGCTCACCAAGCGGATGGCCGAGGATCTGACCGAGTATCTTACCGAACAAAGCGTGCGGGTGCGCTATCTGCATTCGGATGTGGATACACTAGAACGCATTGAAATCATTCGTGATCTTCGCCTTGGTGCCTTCGATGTGCTGATCGGCATCAATTTGCTACGTGAAGGGTTGGACATTCCCGAATGCCAACTCGTCGCCATTCTGGATGCCGATAAAGAGGGCTTCCTGCGCTCGCAGACCTCACTGATCCAAACGATTGGCCGTGCGGCGCGCAACGTGGACGGCAGGGTGATCCTCTATGCGGACACCATGACGCGCAGCCTGCGCTTCGCCATTGAGGAGACTGACCGCCGCCGCAACAAGCAGCGCGCCTGGAACGAGGCGCATGGCATCACGCCGCAATCGGTGAAAAAGCACATCGGTCAGGCGCTGCAATCGGTGTTCGAACAGGATTACGTCACCGTCGAGGCGGTGCCGGAGGCTGGGATGACCGATTTCGTCGGCAAGGATCTGAAAAGCACCATCGCCGAGTTGGAAAAGCGCATGCGCAAAGCGGCGGCGGATCTGGAATTCGAGGAAGCCGCCCGGATGCGCGACGAGATCAAGCGGCTGGAGGCGTTGGATCTGGGACTTCCAGCCCCGCCGCCTGCTGCCAATTCGGGCGGGGGGCGCGCCAAGAAAGATTGGATGCCCAAGCCGGGCGGGCCGGGGGGCGGTGGGTATGAGAAGAAGCCGAAAGGGCGTGGACGGCGTTAACCACGTCATTGCTGTGACGAGGGGAAGGGCTGGTTAGCCTTCAACCAATTGGCAGCCCGCCATGCCTGTCCTACCCTCCGTTAAAAGTGGGGGAATTCATCCAATGGCACAGACACTGACGATGATGTGCGCACTCGCCGTGCGGGGCGCGTTTGAGGCGCAGATTCTGCCGACATTCGAGGCGCAGAGCGGCATCAAGGTGCAGACTTTCTGGGCGCCCACCACCGTCATCATGGACAGGCTCGCCGCCGGTGAGCGGGCGGATGTGGTGCTGGTGATGGTTGATGCGATGGATCGGCTCGCCGAACAGGGGGCGATCAATCCCGCCAGTCGGGCAGAGGTCGCGCATTCCAGGCTTGGCGTGGCGGTGGTGGCCGGGGCAGTGCAGCCCGAGATTGGCACCGAGGCGGCGTTCATCGCCTCTCTGTTGGCGGCGCGGTCGGTTGCGTATTCCAGAAGCGGGGCGTCGGGCATTTATTTCCAGAAGATGATCGACAAGCTCGGCATCGCCGACGCCATCAATGCGCGCGCGACCATCATCCCGCAGGGCTTCACGGCCGAATGTCTGGTCTCGGGTAAGGCCGATCTGGCGGTGCAGCAGATCAGTGAGTTGATGGTGGTGCCGGGGGTGGAGATCATCGGCCCGTTCCCCGATGCGCTGCAGAATATCTCGTCGTTCTCCGCTGCCGTCACCCGTGGTGCCGAGGACCCTGCAGCGGCTGCTGCCCTGATTGCCAGCTTCATCACCCCCCAAGCGGCCTCCGTCTATCGCGCGCATGGCGTGGACCCGGCCTTCGATTGACGTGGCGCTAAGCTGGGGATGGTAGCGTGTAAAATATCACCATCCCCGAACGCTGCATCGCACAACATTTTCTACAATGCCAAGCCCGTCTATGAGCCAAGCAGCCAATGCAACGCCTGACAGACTAGTCATGTTAGCGTTAACGTGTCATCGTGCTGCAACGGATTTGAGAGATCCGATCGAGATCGAGGAAACACGATTCATGACCAGCCAGACCTCCCGTCGCTCGCCTCAGGATTTGCGCTCGGCGCGGTGGTTCGGCCCCGCGGATCTGCGCAGCTTTGGCCACCGCTCGCGCGCCATGCAGATGGGTTATTCGCCTGAGGAATGGACCGGCAAGCCGGTGATCGCGATCATCAACACGTGGTCGGATCTGCAGCCCTGCCACATGCACTTCAAGCAGCGGGTGGAGGACGTCAAACGCGGCATTCTGATGGCCGGTGGTTTCCCGGTGGAACTGCCCGCGCTGTCGCTGTCTGAGAGCTACCTCAAGCCCACCTCCATGCTCTATCGCAACATGCTGGCGATGGAGACTGAAGAGCTGCTGCGGGCGCATCCGGTGGATGGCGCGGTGCTGATGGGCGGCTGCGACAAGACCACGCCGGGTCTGCTGTTGGGCGCGACCTCGATGGACATTCCGTCGATCTTCCTGCCGGCCGGCCCGATGCTGCGCGGCAATTGGGGCGGCAAGACGCTGGGCTCCGGCTCGGATAGCTGGAAATATTGGGATGAGCTGCGCGCGGGCACCATCACCGAGAAGGATTGGCTGGGCGTGGAAGCTGGCATTGCCCGCTCCTATGGCACCTGCATGACGATGGGCACCGCCTCCACCATGACGGCGATTGCCGAAGCGGTTGGCATGGTGCTGCCGGGCGGTTCTTCGATGCCCGCCGCTGATTCCGGCCATATCCGCCTCGCCTCTGAGAGTGGGCGCCGGATTGTGGAGATGGTGTGGGAAGACCTCAAGCCGTCCAAAATCCAGACGCATCAAGCGTTTGAGAACGCGATTGCCGTCGCGATGGCGATGGGCTGTTCGACGAACGCCATCATCCATCTGATCGCCATGGCGCGTCGTGCTGGTCAGGAGATCGGGCTGGCCGATTTCGAGCGGTATTCTCGCCGCGTTCCGGTGATCGGCAATGTCCGCCCGACCGGCAAGACTTATCTGATGGAAGATTTCTATTACGCCGGCGGCATTCTTGGCCTGATGAACAAGATGCGCGAACATTTGCACCTCGATTGCCTCACCATCTCCGGCAAGACGGTGGGTGAGAACATCGAAGGGGCCAAGGTCTACAACGACGATGTGATCCGCTCGCTGTCTGAGCCGATCTATGCCGAGGGCTCGCTTGCCGTGCTGACGGGCAATATTTCGCCCAGCGGCTGCGTGATCAAACCGGCGGCGATGGATCAGAAATTCCTCAAACATTCCGGCCCGGCTGTGGTGTTTGACGATTATCCGAGCATGAAAAAGGCCGTCGAGGACGAGAATTGGGACATCACCGCCGATCACGTGCTGGTGCTGCGCAATGCGGGTCCGCAGGGCGGTCCGGGCATGCCGGAATGGGGCATGCTGCCGATGCCGAAGAAGCTGCTCAAGGAAGGCCATCGCGACATGTTGCGGATGTCCGACGCGCGGATGTCTGGCACGTCTTATGGTGCGTGCGTGCTGCATGTGGCGCCAGAAAGCTATGTCGGTGGTCCGCTGGCGCTGCTGCGCAATGGCGACATCATCACGCTGGATGTGGAAGCCCGCACGATCCGCATGGAAGTCTCCGACGAGGAACTCGCCGCCCGTCAGGCCGCCTGGGTGCCGCCCGCTCCGCGTTACGAGCGCGGCTATGGCCAGATGTTCAGCAAACACATCCAGCAAGCCGATCAAGGCTGTGACTTCGACTTCCTGCGCACTGATTTCGGCGCGCCCGTGGGTGAACCCGCGATCTACTGAGGGGACGGATAATGACTGCGATGAACGAAACCACTCGCGCCAAATTGCACGGTGTGAGCACGGCGACGATTGCCTCGGCCCTCTATAAGCGCGGCCTGCGCAATCAGATGGTGCAGGGCGTGGTGCCGTTGGCGCTGCCGAAAGACGGCAAATCCATGGTCGGCCCGGCCTATACGCTGCGCTACATCCCGGCGCGCGAAGATCGCAATCCGATGACGGTGTTTCGCAACCATTCGCATCCGCAGCGCAAGGGCGTGGAAGAAGCGCCGGCGGGCTGCGTGATGGTCATCGACAGCCGCAAAGACGCCCGTGCGGCCTCAGCCGGTGGCATTCTCGTCACCCGTCTGATGGTGCGCGGCGTGGTGGGTGTGGTGACGGATGGCGGCTTCCGCGATAGCGCCGATATCGCGGGCATGAATATCGCCAGCTATCATCAACGCCCGTCGGCGCCGACCAATCTGACACTGCACGAAGCCATTGACATCAACGTGCCGATCGGTTGCGGCGATGCGCCGGTGTTCCCCGGTGACATCGTGGTGGGCGATGGTGACGGCGTGATCATCATCCCCGCCGATATCGCCGAGGAGATCGCCGATGAGGCAGTGGAGATGACGGTGTTCGAGGATTACGTGCAAGAGCGCGTGCGCAATGGGGCGATCACGCTGGGGCTGTATCCGCCGACCGATGAGAGCAATCTGGTGGCCTTCGCCGAGTGGCGCAAGCAGAACGGTCGCTGACCGGCTCCTAGCCTGTCAGTCCGGCAGCGGGACTGGCAGGCGTCCTTCGTGATAGCCGTGCAGATTGAAATGCTCGGCGGCTGACGCGATTTCTCCGCCATCCACGAGATCGGCGACGTCCGGGTAGGCGCGCAAATACCAATTCTCATCAACGTCCATCCAGCCCGGTTGCCGACCTTCGAAATAGCCATGATCGACGAAATGCCGGGTGGCCGAGGTAAATACCCCGTTTGTGATCGCTTGAGCGACATCCGGGTATTTGCCGCAATACCAAGTTTCATCCACCCGCACCGGTGCCAGCATCAGACGAATCAGCTTTTTCATCTGATCATGCAGGCCATAGGCCAGACCTGCCCCACTGACCAGGTCCGGGAAGCGCTCTGATAACGTTTTGAAAGGGATAACAATTGTCATGCAAAGTGATCTCGTCATGTAATATGATTACAAAATAATAATGTAAAGTTTAACCCGAGCCAACCGTTTTGATCGGTGATCTGTCTGTATTTGCCAAGGCGAGCATACGCAGGCAGGCGCGATACACGTCAGCCGGGAGCAGTCCGGTCATGCACGCCAAGCCGCGTGCGCATTGCGACGCATAGGCCAGATAGCACGGGCCGCAGAACACATTGCGCCGGATGGCGGCGGCGTTCGGTCCCAGCGGTCCCCATTCCCGTGTATCCACCACCGCTGAGTGAACACCCAAAGTGGGCACGCCAAGGGCGGCTGCGATGTGTTTCGGGCCGCTGTTATTGCCGACATAGGCGTCGCAGGCGCGCAGGATGTAAGGCAGATCCCGCAGACCGGTCTTGCCGACCAGCGACAGCACACCGTCTGGCCGGGAGATGCGTTCCAGCACGTCCAGCGCAATCGCCGCTTCTTCACCCGCACCGATCAGGATGACTTTCGCGCCTGCCTCGCTGACCAACAAATCTATCAGCCCGGCGAAATGCGCGGTTGGCCATTGGCGGGTGTCTGACCCTACGCCGGGATGGACGCAGATGACGGTGCCATTGAAGAAATCGTCCGCTATGTCCGCCAGTGCAGGCAGCGCTCGCATATGCGCCATCGCCATGTGTCGGCTGATGGAATCAAGCGTCACACGCTCACTTTCGCATGCCACCGACAG
>Ga0316222_1002117_pt1 | contig 22039 bp, 17 predicted proteins | sample TBH18011metaG_FD_206008 | JGI IMG/M metagenome (GOLD analysis project Ga0316222, IMG submission 206008) | Freshwater microbial communities from Trout Bog Lake, Wisconsin, USA - TBH18011 | ecosystem: Environmental > Aquatic > Freshwater > Lake > Hypolimnion/Profundal zone | place: USA: Wisconsin... | reverse complement strand
TAATACTAAACAGATAAGTTTTTTCATAATTATTTGAGGTTTCCTGTGGTCACGAATTGGTTAAAGAGCAGATAAGTGAACGTATATGCCATTTGATGAAAATCAGAATGATACCAGTTATCGTTGTATTCTCCGCTGTTTAACCGGCCTTGCGCCCAGCCGTTTTCAAAAGTCATCATATCGGAGTTGTGACCAGTGGGATTGAATTTTGGCACTGGATTTGCCCCTGCTGGCAATGAAACGGCTGGAATGGTATCGGACAAAATGCGGTTACGGTTGGCCCGTGCATACGCGCTAGGGTGCGGTGACTCGCTCAAAGGATTGCAAGCCGCCGAGCAGATTTTGCTTGGGGTCAAACTCAATGTTCCGGTCGTTGGGCGTGGGATTGTAGTAATAGGTGAATTGAGCCAAGTCGCCGTAAATTTTCCCGTAACGCGCACTTACGACGTTGCCATTCTCGTCCACCTTGGTGCGAACACGGAAATAGAAATTCCGGTTTGGATTCGTCATTTCTGTTTGCGATACTTCAGGCTGATAGCCATCAGCCGGCGCTTCATGCGAAGAACGCAAGCCACTGCCTTTCTCGGCATCTGGCACGGTAAATTCTTGAATCCCGTCGCCGGGCTTTGGGAAGCTCACGGACAAAATGTAACCAGATTTGGGGTCGGCATGTTTCTCCGTAAAGAACAGGTCGGCATTGATTCCCTTTCCATAAGAACCAACCCAATCACCCATCATTAAGTCATAGCCAATGGTTTTATTGAGTTCTGGCAATCGCAAGCTAGTGATGCTCTTGGCATACATCGCAATGGGTTTGCCAATCTTTTTCAAAAGCACGTTTACAGTGGGTTTCCACTTAAATTCATCATAAGGTATCCCCAGATCGCAGCCTGACCTAGAACTATAGTAGCCATCTTTTCCAACGGCAAACGCCAGCTTATACTCAATGTAGTTATGCGTTGGAGTTGTATGTGTTACAACCAGCACGCCATTTTCATCGGTTCGACCGACTAACTCGGCTGTCTCATTTTTTGTAAAATAGCCTATGCTGACATTGGCATGAGCAACAGGAGACATGGTTTCATCAGCAACCTTAACAGTTGCCTTCCATTCGTGTTCGTCGAGATTTGTTTGCGCAAAAACACTGCTTGCCAGAACGAGTGTAAGTAAAAAAAGTGTATGTTTCATAATTATTTTAGATTGCCAGTGGTTACAAATTGGTTGAATAGCTTGTATGTGAATGGATAGGCCATTTGAACAAAATCAGAATGATGCCACTTGCCAGCCTCGCCGCCGGTTCGCCCCAATGCCCAACCATTTTGAAACTGCACAGTATTCATATCCAAGTTATTTTCCGTTAGGTTTCTTGGTGGCGATAATCTTGGGATAGGATTCGCTCCCGCGACCAAAGACATTGCTGGGATGGCATCGGATAGGATGCGGTTGCGGTTGGCGGCGGCGTAGCTGCTGCCAGTTGCAGCATTGGTCAATGCCCAATCTGGAAACGGGCCGCTGATAGAGTCAAAATAAGAGCCAAAGGTGAACACCGGAGACACTTGTAATACTGAATTGGAAAGCACGTTGGCCGTGGCCGGCGGCAAAGGCTGGGGATCATTGTATGAATTCAACGGGAAGAGCCAACCGCCATGCGAACTACCTAGAAACCAATCTTGAGTGCAAGTGCCTTTGCCCTTCTCCTGCCAATACCATGTGTAAGTGCCAAATGGAATTCCGAACGGCCAGAAATCCGTCAATTGCGTAAAAACCTTGCCCAATACACTCGGCGGCGGATCATCAGCGGATGTCCGCAGCACTTCCTCACCGCTGGAATAAAAGTTATAGACATCAACATTCCGCAAATTGCCAAGCCGGTTGTTCCAAAACAGCGTGCTGCGGTAGTCGTTGGTGGGGAACAACTGATACCAGTCACTCGCATAAAGCCGGTTACTGTAAGCGGTCCACGTGGAATAAATCATCATGTTGGTGCTGCTGCTTGAATCGATGGCCTCTATCGGCACAGCAGCATCCATCATGAAGTATTGGCTGATGGGCGCATTCCAATCGCTGATAGCGCTTAACGTTACCATGTTGCCTAGGCTGTGAGCGGCGACAACATTTGTGCCGCTCAAGGTTGCCAAGAAACAAGCAAGATTGGATGCGGTCAAAAACGCATTATAGACATTGGTGTGATAGTTCGGCGTTAATTGATTGTAGAAAGGAGGGGTTCCTTTGGTGTCCGCCCCTTCCCAAGTCACCGCATAAAACTTCGCGTGTGAACCCGACCAATACAGTCTCTTGAACATATCCGCCGCCACGCCACGCGCTTCATCGGGCAGCACATTGTAACCGTGCAGGAACACAAAGTTTTTATCGATCGTGTCCGGCTCGTTGGGAACGTCCCAATCATTCAGCCGATCGGCCACTGTTCCCGGTGTGGAATTTAGCATCATGGTCTTGCTCCGAAACATCTGCTCTACGCCGCTGATACTCAAGTAAAGTTGCGTCTGCGCAATTTGGTTTGTGCCGTGGTAAATCGTCAGCACCAGCGGCTGCGTCGTATTCGTCCATGCCTGCACCAAAATGATGTTCAGATTGGCCGCGGCAAGGCCGTTCAAGAATCCTGCTGACAAAGGAACACCAGATGCCGGGATGGTAATCAACTGGACATTGGCCAGTTCACCAGACTCGTTGGTGTCCTGCAAGAAATTCATATAATTGGTCTGCGTCAAGTCCGTATAGGCAAATCGTAGTGCACCGTCGGCCTGACTCAAAACAAATTGGTAATTCGTGTCTGTGGCGCTGATGCCTGCACTCAACGCATTGCTCTGAAACAAGCTGCCGATGTTTAGGCAAACCGGGAACAGGTTCACCAAATCACGCCGCCCGTGGACTTCCCATTGATGGTTGATTTGCAACCTACCGTTGCCTTGCGCTCCTTGTCCCGGAATGCCTGTGCCGACAAAGTCACCGGTGTCATGGCTGTCATCCACCCAAAAATGCAGAGGCCGTGAGGCTGAATTTTGATCCGGGCCGGCATAGGAGAAGTCCATCACGCCGTCATGGTTGGCATCCACATTGAGCGAGACGACATCCACCACACCGGTTCCTTGCACCCCGGTGTCAATGTCCGGCATGGTGACCACCTGCGCCTGTCCCGCCTGCAACGGGAAAAATTCCCCGTAAGGCGAGAGAATGCCCGCGCTGTTGGTGGTGGCATTGCCGCTGCCATCCAGCACAAATGCGTTGGTCATAAAATACTGGCCGAGATAGGCGAATTTCTCCGGGCTGCTGCTGGCAATGGCATACTTTGCCCAGCCGCCCAGAATCATCGGCTGGCCGATGGAACCGACAATAACCGGCGGCGTCTGGTTGGTGACTGCGAAATCATCGAAAATGGGCAAAGGAAAAGGTTGAACCGTGTTCATCCCGTAATAGGGCGAGGCATCCGGATCAGTCTCGCCGGGGAGATCCATGGTGTCCCCATAAGTATTGATGAGCGGCGCAAAGTAATAATTGATAAGATTCAGGGTTGGAGCCGGGCACCAACTGGCATAAGAGCCAATTCTATACCCCTCATTCGGATATTCTACGGTCACACTGCCTCCGACAGCCAGCGGCTGATAAATCGACATGATAGATGGAAGGCCATAACGCGGATCAATGTTGGGCAACAAGTCGGCTTCACAGCCAGTTTGATACGTCAGGCCAAAAAGGTTGTGGGTGCCGCTTTGCAAACTTGCCACCGTGTTCGTAACGGTGACGGTCACGCCCCAATTGGTGCCGGACAAATAATCAGAAGCAATTCCGCCGTTGAATCCGGGCTGCAATATCCAATAAGGGTCAGCGTGCGTTAAAATTGGCGAGGCGGGAATAGCGGTCGAGAAATCAGGCAGGAAATTAAAGTTGGTGGTGCCAATGGGAGACTGTTCCGCATTCGTGCGGCTGGTATCAACCAGATAATTTTCCAAGGCATAATTGGCCTTGAACGGCCACAAATTATCCAAAACCATCATAGGGCCGACAGTAAAACCGGCAAAATAATCGGCCGCGAAAGCGTGATGGAGAAAACTGAATTCTTCTAGACTGGTGGATTGTTCATACGGGCCGCTATCCCATTGATAGAATGTGCCATTGATGGATGCGCCAAAAGGCTGGTAAATTGAAGCCGCCCGGATCAAAAAATTGAGGTTCTGTTTCAGGTGCTGGCGTCCGTCCACAAAATAAGGGGCATCGTTTGGCAAAACCCCGGCTATGGCAACCTGCCCCGGATTTCCGTTCGTATCCAATAATTGTGCCGACAGCGAATCACCCAACAAGTTTACGACATCCGCATCGGGAATCTGGTAAATACCGTTCGTTAAATTGGCGGTTGATATGTCTGTTTCTGTAACGAAATCACTAAAACTCTCTGAATAATTATCAAGGGCATACCAAGAGAGCGCAATGGTTTGTGCGCTGTTGGTGGGCAAGCCGGAGAACATCACCTGCCAGCGTCCGGTCGCGTTCCGCACCAGACAGGCCGTCAGGTAGATGTTGTAATTAAAGGTTGCCGGAGACTGTGGGCTGAAATTGAGATAGGCGTCGTCGCTTATGAGCGAGTTTCCGCCGGGAAATTGAGCCTGAACGTCAAAAACATCATAATAATCACTGTCGCTCTGAATAGCTCCAACCGCATCGAAAACATTGGTGCCGACCACTTGGCCGATTTGTGAATAGCTATAGCTGTAGGTCGTAGGGTTAAAGAAACCCTGATAAATGACGTAATTCGTCACCGGCCCTGGCGACGGATTCCAAGAAAGCAGGACGTTGGTGCCGGTGGCATCCACATACGCATATAATCCAGTGGGCGCGGGTGGCGTGTCAAAGTTGGTTGGATTCAAACCATTCTGGAACTTGTAAAGATTGTTCAGCCCGTCTCCGGCCGGGTTGGCAAAGGCATCAACATTGGTCGTTTGTCCGAAATATTGCAGCCACCACCAGTCAGGTATCCCGGTGCCGGTGGTGTCCTGCCAACTTCTAATCCGCAAAAAAAGATTCCCGGTCTTTCCCGCCAACAGGCTCGCCGCCGTCAAGTTCGTCAGTTCCGAGCCATCCACGAAATCCTCGGAAACCCAATTGGGATGCGCTAGATTCGTCGTGCCTTGGATTTCATATAGGATGTCCGCCGCGCTGTTCACCACAAACATACTGGCAAGGTTGCTCGACAGGCTGGGGGGCGTGAGCGCTAGATTGTTGCCGTAAAGACTGGTGGCTGCGGGGGAAGTCGCAGCAAACATCGTGGTGTTATAGGGGCTGATTACATAATACGGGTAATACCAGTCGTAGAGCTGCTGGACATCATTGGAATTCAGCGGATGGCCGTAGGTTTGCACCGTGTTGAACAGGCCATGCGCCTGATAGACACCGCTGCTGTCGCTGCCGATGCCAAAGCCATTCGTCAAGGCGTCTGCGCCCGGATAAACCGTCACGCCGGGGCCGTTGGTCGCCAGCACGCCGTCCAGATACAAGGCCGTGTTGGTGGGTGAATACGTCAGTGCCACAAAGTGGAAATAATTGGTTGTCCAAGAAATCGGACAGGAAATGTAGGTGGTGATATTGCTCGACAGGTCGTTGGTTTGGGCTGCGAAATAGAGATTGGCTCCGGCCGGGTCAACGAAAATGCTCCACCAGCCCAAACTGGAATTGGTGGTGTAGGCTCCCGCTTCAAATAATCGTCCGTATTCGCCCGGCCCGGTGCCACCGGCATTGGTGCTGGCCCAGGAACCGGGGGCGAACCAGAAGGCGACACTGCCGACATTTACCGTCAGGTTGGTCAAATTGGTTTCCGTGACATTAAATCGCAGCCATGCGGGCAGGTTGGTGTCCACCACGAACGAGTCAGCGTCCACGTCGCCAAGATGGGAAAAATTGATGTTCGTGAAGGAAAGAGGCGCATCGCCCAAGTCGCTTGTCCAGTTGGTGTGGTCATAAAACGACCAGGAATCCAACGGCGTATTGGTAGGGGCACCGCCGCCGCTCGGAAGGGATTGGGCTTGAATACCGCCACACGAAGACCAGAGCGCCAGCAGAATGACACCCGCCAATTTAACCGATTTTATCCCACGCATATATTTATCCTTTCGCTGCGAACCCCGGATTGGAACTAAAGAGCGCGGACTTGACACGCCCTTCCTCGAGGCACCACGAAGCGCCTTCACAGATGACGCGCCAAGCCGCGCCATCTGGCGCGTGCTTGTGCAATCTGTGAGGGCTGGAAAATTCGTGGTTTTCGAGGAAGCCCCGTAGCCAAAGCTACGCAAAGTTGTTTTGATTTAGTGTTACATTTTTTAGGAACGTCTGACGCTAAAGATACTTTGGCTGCCCGGACTTTTTTGCAAGAATTATTTCAGCGTTTTTTGACAACTTATTTTGTCATCCTGCCAGCAAAATAGTGTCACCCGGATGACGAGCTAAATCCATGTTCCCATGAAGGGTTCAGCAAAGTTGGCACCGCCCGGCCATTTTTCGGTTTTGTAGTCAAAAACAGGCTTTTCTGTCCACTTTGTTGGCAGAAGTGTCCTGCCATCTGTCTTGAATAAGGACTGGGTCAAGGCGGCAGTGCGGTTTGAAAACTTTCCCAGCCGCCGGCAAGGCATGACGGGGGCAATTTCCAAGGTCGTGGAAGGGTTTCCCAGATTTGGGAAGTGATTTTTTGAAATTATGAAGGGTTTATCCAAGTCTGGAAAATGCCGGTGCCAGGTTCCGGCAAGGTGCCAAGGCAGTTTCCGTCCCGGCTCAACCTTGGGAAAAGTTTTCCCAAGGTTGGGAACCGTCTGCTCAAGCCTGGGAAATATTTTCCAAACTTTTGGCAACCCATCCCAAGGTTGGGAAAATCCAGTTCAACCTTGAACAATCATTTTTCAGCCTTTGGAAAAACCTTTCCAGCCCGGTTTCATGCCCGGCAAATTGCGGTTTCGCGGCCAAAATTGGCTGGCACGACCCGTGCTATACGATTAATTGTCCAATAACACATAGAACACTTAGACTAATACATAACAACAGCAAAAAATATGATCGTCAAGCCCTCCACCTCCTTCCTCAATCAGGACCGTGATTCCGATCTGGTGATAGACATCAAGAAAATCCTCGCCGGCATGACCGGCAACACTTCCTATCCCAAGGCGGCGGCCCTGCTGCTGCTAGTGCAGGCGGCGCTGGATGAATTTACCACCGCGCTGGCGAATGCCGGCGACGGCGGGAAGAAGTTGACCGCCTTGAAGGATCAAAAGCGCGCGGCGCTTTGCGCGCTCGTCCGTTCCCTCGCCCTTGATGTGACGGATGAATGTCACGGTGACCTCACGGTGTTGCTCACCAGCGGTTTTCCCATCCAGAAACCGGAGCGCTATCCCATCGGCGACCTGCCCGCGCCGGCCGCGCCCGCGCTCTCGCTGGGCACCCACAGCGGCGAACTGGATGCCAGTGTGCCGCCCATCTATGGCGCGCTCACCTATAACTGGCTAGTGATGCTCGCCGCCGCCCCGACGGTGGTCGTGCAGGAAATCGAAACCTCGACGTCCTATGTGACGTTTCCCGGCCTGCCGCCCGGTCAGGTCTGCATTGTCCAGGCCAACGTGGTGGGCACCGCCGGCACCAGCGACTTGAGCCCGGCCACCAGCCTGATGGTCGTCTAAACCTGCGAAAACCTGAATCTGTCAAATGAGGACGCGCCGGAAAAATCCGGAGCGTTCTTTTTTGTCTTTGCCCACGACCACCCTGCGAGTCAAAGGGTCAGGCCTGTTGGTTTACAGAATCAGCCCCTGCCCAGCGCAAAGCCGGCTTGACGGTCAACCGGCAAAACTGCAAAGTCAGGCGCGTTCAAGATGCCGGTTTGAATTTGGTTTCTGCCACCGGCACCGGCAACAACGCGCTGAAAAACCGCATGGCCTTCACAAAATTTTCCGGACAATCGCAGGGCGTCCAGCTTTTGCAGCGCTCGCTCGCGCGGGGACGGCTCGGCCACGCCTACCTCTTCACCGGCCATCAGCTTGAAGAATTGGAAACGCTCGCCCGCACCCTGGCGAAAACGCTGAACTGCCAGAATCCGATCAAGACCAACGGCGTGGCCACCGACTGCTGCGATGAATGTTTGAGCTGCAAAAAAATCGAGAACGACAACCACGCCGACCTCCACTGGGCGCGGGCGGAATCCAAGTCGCGCATCATCTCCGTTGACCAGACGCGCGAACTGACGCGCGAAATCCAGCTCAAACCCACCGAGGCCGGCTACAAAATTGCCATCATCGCCGGCGCCGACCGGCTCAACGCGCAGGCCGCGAACGCCTTTCTGAAAACGCTGGAAGAACCGCCGCCGAAATCCGTTTTGATCCTGCTCACCACCGAGCCTTCGCGGATTCTGGAAACGATTTTGTCCCGCTGTCTGCGCCTGGATTTCTCCGCCGAGACCGCGCGCCAGCTTTCTGCCGAGCAGTCCATCTGGCTCCAGCAATTCAGTTCCGCTGCCGCCGGCGAGCAAAAAAGTTTGTTCGGCCGCTACCGCCTGCTCGATGCATTGTTGCAGCATCTCAATGTTCTTCGCGCCCGCGTGGATGAAACTTTGTCCGCCCGCTCGCCGCTGGAGAAATACACCGACGCGGAAAAAGATTTGCGCGAAAAATGGGAGGAGGAATTGAAGGCCGGCATCGAGGCCGAATACCGCCGCCAGCGCGCGGAAGTGCTGCTGCTCCTGCAATGGTGGCTGCGCGATGTCTGGTTTTGGACGCTCACCGCCGGCGAGGAACTGCTGCACCTGCCGCAGATCGCCGGCGCGGACGAGGTCGCCAAGCGTATCAGCCCGCGCCAGGCGCAGGAAAATTTGTCGGTGCTGGAACAAACCCAGCGGCTGCTCCACACCAACGTGCAGGAGGCGCTCGCACTCGAAGTCGGCCTGCTGAAACTGCAGCTCTGACGCGATGAAAAATCTCACCGCGACGAAACTTTACGCGCTCGCGTTCGGACTGTTTCTCGGCCTCTGCATCTGGAAATTCGGCAACCCCGTCATCCTCGACCACAAAATTTCCGCGCCCGCCACGCCGTCGGAATTTCTCAATGCGCCGTGGCCGCTGCATTGGGCAAATTGGATTTTGCTGCCGCTCGCCGGGCTTGGCACAATGCTGGTTTTTCAAGAAAAGATTTCTTGGACGCAGACCAAATGGCTCTGGTTGCTGCCGCTGACGTGGCTCGGCTGGCAGTTTGTTTCCGCCACACAGACCGTGGACGCGGATTTGACCCGCGCCACGCTCTGGCAATTTTTCGGCTGCGTGGCCTGCTATTTGTTGGGCGCGCTGATTTTTTCGCGCGATCATTTGTGGCGCTGGCTGCTGCCCGGCCTGCTGGCGGCATTTGCGTTTTGCCTCGTGCGCGGCATTGACCAGCGCGTTTTTGAGTTTCCGCAAAACTACCAGATGCTCGTCGAAGGCGAGCGCGGCGGCTGGACAAATTTCCCGCACGAGGCCGTGGCGCAGATGAAATCGGATAACATAATCATCCTCACGAATGGCGCGGAAATGGCGAATCCGGCCATGCTCGACAAGTTCGAGAAAGGCCGTGTGGCCGGCACGCTCGTCTATCCGAACGCGCTGGCCGGAATCATCCTGCTGCTCTGGCCGCTGTCGCTCGCGCTGGCCTTTGGCGCGACCAAAAACCTGAAACCGCCCATCCGTCTGGCCGCCATTGGGCTGACCATTTTTCTCGGCGGCGCGGCCTTTTTCTGGAGCGGCTCAAAGCTGGGCTGGCTCATCGGCATCGCCATCGCCGGATTTTATTTGCTGCGGCTGAATTGGCCGAAGCAAATCAAGCTGGCCACCATCGCATTGGTGCTGGTCGTCGGACTGGGAATTTTCGCCGTCCGCTTTCATAATTATTTTTCCGCCGGTGCCACCAGCGTCGGCGCGCGGTTTGATTACTGGCGGGCCGCCGTCCAAACCACCGCCGCCAAGCCGGTTTTCGGCTCCGGGCCGGGAACTTTTCAGCGGCCTTACGCCCAGCTCAAATCGCCGGAGGCCGAAATGGCGCGGCTCACGCACAATGATTATCTCGAACAATTTTCCGATTCCGGCGTGATCGGCGGTCTGGCTTACGCGGCATGGATTTTTCTGGCACTGACGGCAACGGTTAAAAAAACCTGGCGCGGCGGCGATGCAATTTCCTTCGCCATTCTGGCCGGACTGCTCGCCTGGTTTGTCCAAGGTTTTGGTGAATTTGGACTTTTTATTCCGGCCTTGGCGTGGACGGCTTTTACGTTATTGGGTTGCACGATTGGGCAAAAGATAATTGAATTCGACAAGGAAAAGTCTGGTTGTTAAGTTTGTCGCCATGAAAGTTCTATTTCTCAACGGCCCGAATTTGAACCTGCTCGGCACGCGCGAGCCGGAGGTTTATGGCCGGCTGACTTTGCCAGACATCGAGGCGCAAGTCCGCGCCCGGGCGGCGGAGTTAAAATTGGAAGTTGATTTTCGGCAGTCAAATATCGAAGGGGAACTGGTGAACTGGATACAGGACGCCAAGGGCAAATTTCAGGTAATCGTGGTCAATGCGGCGGCTTACACGCACACCAGTGTCGCCTTGCGCGATGCCATCTCGGCGGTGGGTGTGCCGACGATTGAGATCCATCTTTCGAACGTCCATGCACGGGAAGACTTCCGGCACAAATCCATGATTGCTCCGGTTTGCAAGGGACAAATCTGCGGATTTGGTTTTAAATCTTATATTTTAGGATTGGAAGCAGCCATTTACGTTAACGAATCAAGCAAATAAGATTTTAGTGGCATTAAACGGTGCATAACTTTTTTATAATAGGGCTTGACCTTCGGGCTTCATAAAAATAGACTTCGCGAAGTAAATTGTCGTGCCTGCGGCAGAGATTGTAAATCAACCTCTGTTTTTAATAAAAAAGTCGGTTTTATTGTATTTCTAAAACTCTTTAACGAAAACGCATTGTGGAACTCAAAGATATCAAAGCCATCATTGATTTGATGAAGAAAAACTCCATCACGGAGTTTGAACTGGAAGAAAAGGACTCGAAACTCCGCCTGAAGCGTGGCCTGAATGGAACTTCACCAGCGGCTCAAAGTGATGATACGGTTCAGATGATTCCCATGCCTATGCCGATGGCGGCTCCGGTTTTGCCTGCAACAGTGATTACGGCGGCTCCAGCGGTGAATTCTGGTGAAAACGACATTAAATCGCCTATGATTGGAACTTTTTATCGTTCACCTTCGCCAGAATCGGTCTCTTACGTTGAAGTCGGCACGGAGGTTAATCCTGATTCCGTTGTTTGCATCATCGAGGCCATGAAGGTGATGAACGAGATCAAGGCCGAAGTTAAAGGTGTTATCACCCAGATTCTAGTCGAAAACGGCAAACCGGTTGAATTCGGCCAGCCGATGTTCAAAGTTCGGCCGGCTTAAACGGTTTTCTAAACCGCACTCACCATGTTCGAAAAAGTATTGGTCGCCAATCGCGGGGAAATCGCCGTCCGCATCATACGCGCGTGTAAGGAAATGAACATTTCCACGGTCGCGGTCTATTCCGAGGTGGATGCGAACTCGATGCACGTCCAAATGGCTGACGAGGCTATTTGCATCGGCAAGGCGGCTTCATCCGAAAGTTATCTGCGCATTGACCGAATCATCAGCGCGGCGGAAATCGCGGACGTGGATGCGATTCATCCGGGCTATGGTTTTTTGTCGGAGAACGCGCACTTCGCGGAGGTCTGTGAGAGCTGCAACATCCGCTTCATCGGCCCCAGCCCGCGCGCGATGAGCGCTCTGGAAGACAAGGCGGTCAGCCGCGCCCTCGCCAAGAAGGCTGGCGTGGAAGTTCCGCCCGGCTCCGAAGGCACGGTGGACAATGAGAAGGACGCGCTGCTCATCGCCAAAAAAATCGGCTATCCGGTCATGATCAAGGCGGTGGCAGGCGGTGGCGGGCGCGGGATGCGCATCGCGCACAACGATATTTCGTTGGTCAAGGGTTATCACACCGCGCGTTCGGAGGCGGAAAAATGTTTCGGCAATTCGGGCGTCTACATCGAAAAATTCATCGAGAACCCGCACCACATTGAGATTCAAATCCTTGGCGACACGAAGGGGAAAATCATCCATCTCGGTGAGCGCGACTGTTCAGTGCAGCGGCGCAACCAGAAACTGATCGAGGAGTCGCCGTCGCCGCTGCTGGAATATAAATTTAAGAAGTTGCGGGAGAAAATCGGCAAGGCGGCCATCCGCATTGCCGAGGCGGCGCGTTACACCAACGCCGGCACGGTGGAGTTCATCGTGGATGACCACGGCAACTTTTATTTCCTCGAAGTCAACAAGCGCATCCAGGTGGAACATCCGGTCACGGAAGAGGTCACCGGCATTGACCTCGTGCGCGCGCAGATTGAAATCGCGATGGGCGAGCCGTTGAAGTATTCCCAAAGCGACATCGTGATGAAAGGTCACGCCATTGAGTGCCGCATCAACGCCGAAGATCCCTTCAATGATTTCCGTCCCAGCCCCGGTCGGATCGAGATGTATTATCAGCCGGGTGGCCGCGAAGTGCGCGTGGACACGCACGCTTATGCTGGCTACACGATTCCGCCGACCTACGATTCGATGATCGGCAAGCTCATCGTCCGGGGCAAAGACCGTCGCGACGCGATTGATCGCATGAACCGTGCGCTGAACGAATTCATGATCACCGGCGTCAAAACCACCATGTCCTTCCAACAGGCCATCATGCAAGATCCGAATTTCCGGCGCGGCGTGTATTCGACCAATTTTGTCGAGCAGCTTCTCGGCGGCGCGCGGCGCGAATTAATCGAGGAAAAAACCTGACGCAGTTGCCCGGCCCGGCGGGTATTGCCGTAGAATTAAATTTGACAGCACCCCTGCCCCGCTTATCTTGAGCCGCAAACATTATGGCTGACATTCCTCCGATCAATCCCGTCCCGACATCCGGACCGGCCGGTGCCGTGCCGCCCGTGAAAAAAGACACTGGTGCAGTGCTGCCACCGAAAAAAGAGACCGGCAAGGTGCAGCCGAAAAAGGAAACCGTCCGCATCAATCTGCCGCCCAAGCCGACCGCCGCGCCAACCATCAAGCTGCCGACACTGCCGCCCGGCGGACCGACGGGTGCGCCAAGTCCGGTGACAGCGGCTTCCGCGTCGTCCGCCCCGGCTCCGGCTTTGAGAACTGCGGCTGCGCCCGCCGCCCACGCTGCCGCGCCGGCCAAGGGTGCCGCGCCCGCCGCCACGACCAAGCCCGCGCCGGTCGCCCAGCGCGCCGCCGCGCCCATCGTGCCGACCATCAAAACGCTCGACAAAGTTTTGATTTACGTTGCCACCGTCACCAGCCTCGCCGCCGTGGGCGGCGTGGTCTGGGTGTTTCTAACCTTGAAAAACGTCCTTGAAAATTTCTCCAGTTAAATTATGGCCTCACCGTTGATTGTCACCCTCACGCAGGATAATTTTGAAGCCGAAGCGCTGAAATCCACCACGCCTGTGCTCGTGGATTTCTGGGCCGAATGGTGCGGCCCGTGTAAAATGATCGCCCCCGTGCTCGACGAACTCGCCACCGAATTTCAGGGCAAGGTCAAGATCGGCAAGGTCAACATTGACGAACATCAGGGCCTCGCCGCGCAGTTTGGCGTCCGCGCGATTCCGACGCTGCTCGTCATCAAGAACGGTCAGGTCGCCGAGCAGATGGTCGGCGCCAAGAGCAAACGCGATTTGAAGGCCAGCCTCGACAAAGCCATCGCCTAATTTATTTCCGAGCCAAACGGCAAGGCGGATTTTTCCCGCTTTGCCGTTTTTTATTTTCCGCTAATTTAGCTTTATGACTTTGTCCGAAATTCTTTCCAACGAGGAACTCCGCCAGCACGAGTTTCCCGTCGCAAAAAATAAAATCTTCCTCGGCCACGCCGGTGTGTGTCCGCTGCCGCGCCGCGTCGCGCAGGCGATGATTGATTGCGCCACCGGCGGCACGCTCGGCGATCAGGAAACCTACGTCATGCATAAGATTGCTGACGCGCGCAACGCCGGCGCGCAACTGCTAGGCTGCGAGCCGGACGAAGTATCGCTCGTCGGCCCGACTTCGCTCGCGTTGAGCCTCATCGCCGCCGGATTGAAGTTTCGCAAGGGTGACAACCTCCTGATTTACCACGACGATTATCCGTCCAATGTTTATCCGTGGATGGCGCTCGCCGATCAGGGCGTGAAAGTCCGCCTCCTCAACACGCGCGGTCTCGGCATCATCCGCGCGATTGACGTGATGGGCCAGGTGGATGAAAACACGCGCCTCGTCGCGCTCGCGTCCAACCATTTCATCAGCGGCTACCGGCTCGACCACAACGCCGTCGGAAAATTTCTGCGCGAACGCGGCATTTTATTCTGCCTCGACGCGATTCAGACGCTTGGCGCATTTCCGACGACGATGGAGAACGTGGATTTTCTCGCTGCCGATTCGCACAAATGGCTGCTCGGCCCGTGCGGTGCGGGACTACTCTACGTCAAAAAAGATTTGCAGGAAAAATTAAATCCCCCTGTTTACGGCTGGCACAACGTGCGCAATCCAAATTTTGTCGCGCAGGAAAAAATCGAGTTCCGCAGCGGCGCAGCGAAATTTGAAGCCGGCACGCACAATCTCGTCGGCCTCGCCGGCCTGCTCGCCGCGATGGAACTGGCGCTGGAAATCGGCGTGGACAACATCGCCGCCGAACTGCTGCGCAAACGCGCGTGGCTCGTGCCCGCGTTGCAGGCAAGGGGCTTTGTGGTGTTGAACGCAGAACCGAAAATAGAGAACGCCAGCGGCATTACCACCTTTTTTACTCCCGGCAAAGATCTCACGCCGCTGCATCAAAAACTGGCGGATGCCGGCGTCATCGCCTCGCTGCGCACCGACCGCAAAGGGCAAAATTACCTCCGCCTCTCGCCGCACTTTTACAACACCGATGCCGAACTCCAGCGCGTGGTGAAGCTGCTTTAATTTTCCCGGTGGCTGAACTCGCGGATCATCGCGCGCCACCACGGCGCAAGTTTTTCCTCCGGCCGCAGCCATGCTTGCTGATGCAGCCACACCATGACGCGCTGGTCGGCCATCACGGTCACGCGCTCGGACGGACTTAATTTTTCCGGACCGCCGGCCAGAAGTTTTTCACCCAAATCACGCACTGCGTCCGTGCCCGCGCCGATCCGGGCGAGATGCTCGGCATAGACCGGGTTCAACTGTTTCTCGCGCAGCAGCGTGACGTGAATGGCGTTTACATACGGATCCAGCACGGCGGCGGCGAGACCGGCGTGGACGCGACAGCGCGGCGTTTCATCCTCCGTCAGCTCGTGGATTTTCATCCGCGAACGCAGCGAGACGAGTTCCATCGGCGGCTTGGTTTCTTCCGGCGTCAGAAAAAGCCCGGCGCTCTTGGCGCGTGCGCCGAGACTGCGGCGGCTGGTCAGCACGCTTAACGGCACGGAAAAAACCATGCCGGCCAGCACCGGTGTAAACCACCAAAAAAGCCCGGGGTCGAGCTTCCAGGTGAACCAGCCCCACGCGAGGCCGATGAGCGTGTGGCCCCAGTGGCGTTGCACGGCGTAAAGCCAGTCCGTGCCGTCGGCGGAACGTTTTTGCGTCGTCCAACTGACGCTGATGCCGGCGATGTTTGTCACCACGAACCGCGTGTGCCAGAGCATGAGCAGCGGCGCGTGCAGCGTGGAAAAAATGGTTTCGCAAATCACGCCGCCGGTGGCGTTGAGCAGGCCGCCGAACTGCTTGCGGCGCGGCCAGTCGTTGGCGAGGTCAATGAGCGAGAGAAATTTCGGCAGCATGATGACCGCCATGCAGATGATGAACACCAGCGACGCGTGCGCCGTGCCGCTCCAGTCCTTGAGATACGGATTGAACGACTGCACGGTGATATCCGAAAGGCCGGTGAGTTTTTGGACACAATAAATCCATTCAAACGTGATGAGGAATGCGAGCCAGAGCGGGCTGGCGACGTAGCCGAAGATTCCGAGAATCAGGTGCATCCGGCTCACGCCGCGCAGACCTTTGGCAAAAAGCACGAGGCCGTGCTGCAAATTTCCCTGGCACCAGCGACGCTCGCGCTGCGCGTTTTCAATCAATGCCTGCGGGGCTTCCTCGTAGCTGCCTTCCAAATCGTAGGCGAGCCAAACCGTCCAGTTTTCGCGCAGCATCAACGCGGCCTCGACAAAATCGTGAGACAGGATTTGTCCGCCGAACGGCTTGCGTCCGGGCAGCGATGGCAGGTCGCAAAACTGCATGAACGGCTCGGTGCGAATGATGGCGTTGTGCCCCCAGTAATTTCCAAAATCCAGCGCCCAGTAATTCAGCCCCGCGATGAACACCGGCGCGTAGAGGCGGTTCGCAAATTGCTGGATGCGGCCGAATAAACTTTCCGCATTGACCAGCGCCGGCACGGTTTGAATCAGGCCGACGGTCGGATGCGCTTCCATCAGTTTCACCAAGTCCACCAGCGTCTCGCCGCGCATGACACTGTCGGCGTCGCAGCAGACGAAGTAGCGGTAGCGCATGCCCCAGGTGTTGAGGAAGTCGCGGACGTTGCCGCTCTTGCGCGCCTCGTTGAACAGCCGGCGGCGGTAATATATTTTTCCCAGCGCGTCTAAATCGCGCACAAGCTCGGACCAGCGCGCTTCCTCCTCGACCCAGCAGTCGGGATTCGTCGAGTCGCTCAAAATGAAAAAATCGAAGCGGTCAAGCTGGCCGGTGCGTTCGAGCGATTCGTAGGTCGCGCGCAAACCTTCGAGCACGCGCACGGAATCCTCGTTGTAAATCGGGAAGATGATGGCGGTGCTGACGCCGGCGATGTTCTGCTCCTTGAACGGTTTCAGCGCGGTGATGCGGCGGTTCGTGCCAAAAGTGCGGATAAAAAAACCATAGACGCCATGCATACAGCCGATGGACGTGAGCAGAAACAAAATGATGAACAGCACCAGCAGCACCGTGCGCGATGCGCTCCAGCCGGTGCGCCAGAGCAAATCGGCGAAGAGCATCGAAACCGCGCCGGTAAGCAGCACCGCCGATGAAAAAAACAAAAACAGCCGCCAGCCGCGCCGCAGGCGGGGCGCGGAAACAACGGTGATGTTGGGCGCGTCAGCCATTTATTCGAACCATGATTTCACCTGCTCGAAGCCGCCGTGCGTGAGCCAGAATACCGCGATGAGCAGCAGCGCGAAAAATCCCCACGCCAGCGCCATGCGGACGTAGGGCAGCTTGCTGAAATTGGTCAGCGTCGTGAACGGGCCGAGATCCAGCGGGCGCGGCGTCATCTTGGCCAGCTGGAAATCCGGGCCGGCGCGGAAGAAGCTTTCGCGCATGGCGTCCACAAATTCCTGCGGCCACGGGCCGGGGCGCAGAAACTGATCCTGCCATCTGCCGGGCATGTCGGCGAGCAGCAGCGCGAGGCGGCCGCGCGTCGAGAGCGTCTGTTCACTGCCAATCGGCGAGGTTTGCAGCACTTCGCCAAACCAGTCGGTGACGATGTGATCCATCTCCTCGGCGGCAATTTCGGTGGCGCTGCGGCCGGGCTCGGCGGGCGCGCGGCGCTGGGCGCGTTCGAGCACGCGCAGGACGAGCTGGCCGAGCAGCGGCTTGTTGCGGATGCGCAACGCGTGGAAATAATTTTCCACCTTCACATACGCCGCATTCCACTCGTCCAGCGAACGACCGGCGATCTCGCCGGAAACGTCCGGCAAAATTTTCAGGGCGGGCTCCATTGATAGACCCAGGTTTCGCCGACGACGTTCGTGCCCTGCTGCAACGAGCAGCGCAGGTCAATCGCGTCCTTGCTGCCGGCGGGCGGAATCATTTTCAGGATCACGCGCCAGGTTCCGAGAAATTCGTTACGGAACACCGAGCAGTCGGCGATGCGCGCGCCGCCGCTGCAATTGGCCACGACCGTGGGCGGCTTGTTTTCAGGAATGGCATCCAGTTGCGGCCCGTCGAAATCAATGACGAACTGCCGCCCGCCAAACTGCGCGTCCGGCCCGATGCGCGTGGAAACGACGCGGTTTTCGGAACGCCTCACATCGGCGTCACCGCCTTCCCAGTAAAGCGTGTAACCGAAACGATACGGCTGGAGCGGCGCGGGCTTGTTCTTCGGATCCCAGAAAGCGACAATGTTATCGAGCCCTTCGTAGCCGGTGCTCAATTCGACGAGGTGCAAATCGCCGTCGCCCCAGTTGCCGTCCGGCTCGACCCAGACACTGGGAACTTGGTGGTAGAGATTGAACATATCCTGATACGCGGAGAAATTCCGTTCGCGTTGGAGCAAACCAAAACCTTTGATGCTGGGCGCGTGAAAAACCTGATGGCGCGTGGCGGGTGGATTGTCGAGCGGCCGCCAGAAATTTTCGCCGTTGCCCATGTGGACGAGCAGGCCATCGCTGTCGTGGACTTCGGTGCGATAGTCGTCAAATTTTCTTTCCGTGTCCTTGCCGAACCAGAACATACTCGTCAGCGGCGCGAGGCCGACGGTCTTGGACGGCTTGCGATTCTTGTCCACGGCAACGACGTTGTTCGTTTCACGGAAATACAAAACCGCCTTGATGCTGGCGGTGGTCGTGTCACCGGGCTTGATGAAAAATTCATACGCGCCGACGCAACTCACGCTGTCGAGGATGGCGTAAAGCCGCAGCTCGGTGTCTTCCGACTGCGGCTTCCCGAGCCACCAATCGGTGAAGATGGGAAATTCCTCCGACCGGTCGCCTTCGCCGGAATCCAGCGCCAGACCGCGCGCGGACAGGCCGTAGCGCAAATTTTTCCCGAGCAGCCGGAAATAGCTCGCGCCCAGAAACGCGCCCAGCTCGTCCATCTGGTTCGTCTGGTTCAACGCATACAGCACGCGAAAACCAGCGTAGCCCGTCTTCGTCGGAATCTGGCTGGCGATGTCCAGCTTGCCGTAGTCAAAAAAATCCTGCACGAAGCGGATGGGCTGCGTGTGCGTCAGCGTGAATTCATTGACGTGCACCGGCTCCTGGTAGAGATAGCCGGGATGGAAAAATTCCACACGGAAAGGAAGCTGGTCCGCCGACCACAGCGCGCGGTCGCGGCGGAAACGGATTTCGCGGTATTTGTCGTAGTCGAGATTGTCCTGGCGCAGCACTTTGGGCAGGTCGGCGCGCGGCGAGTGGAAAGGCGATTGGGCGCGTTCGAGGGCGCGCTGCGCGACGTAATCGAGGTTCACCTCGGCGGACTCCGCGCCAAAACCGACCGACGCGGTCAGCAAACTTGCGATTAAAATCAGCAGGCCAAAGGGTCGCGACATCGCCAACATGAAAACCGAAAAAGGCGCAGTTTGCAAGTTCGGCGATGCCACCGGCAGTCCATCCGGACGCATTGGCAACGTCCGAGCCGGTTTGGCACCGGCTACCTGTCTCATTTTGGGTCCCGCCGTCAATTTTTGGGGCAATCCTTGGCAAAAAAAGACGCTGTCAAGACAGCGTCTTTTCATGATTTCCCCTGACCAAATCAATTCAGCCGGTGCGACGGCGTCAGCGTGCTCAAGGTGCAGGTTGGATTCGTGCCAACCCCGCCGCAGGCATAGGTGCCGCCCGCCGGACACGGCGGGATGCTACCAGCGGAGTTTAGCTTAATGTAAGGTGCCAAATCCGTCGGATAGTTGATGGTCGCCCCGGTGGCCTTGTGCTGTTCCAAGGCCCACTGGTTGGCCGCCGCGTCAATCTGGCGGAGGTTGTTGATGCAGGCGTTGCACTGTGCGGAGGTGCGGGCCTTCACAAAGTTGGGAATCGCGATTGCCGCCAGAAGTCCAATGATGGACACGACAATCATGATTTCCACCAGCGTAAAACCCGCTTTGCGGATGGTTTTGGTCAGTTTCATTTTGTTAGCTTTCTTTTCACGCGGCGGAACGGCGCATCAGGCGGGTTATGATAATAACATTTTCGTTCCGGTATTGCCTGACGCAACCGCGTTGCCTAAAGGTAGCAATCGCAAAACCAAAGCGAAGAAAATGGTCGTGTGAATCGGCCTAATTGTCTTGTAGGAATACGCCCTACAGGCCGTAAAGGCTCCGGTTTCAGCGTGGCTGCTGGTTTTCATGCCAGCGGACGGCGTGAAAAATCAGTTCGTTGATGTTGGCGAGGTTGAGCTTTTCCTTGATGCGGGCGCAATAGGCCTGAACGGTCTTGAAACTGACCTTCATCTGCTCGGATATCTGGCGCGTGTTGTAGCCGCGACCCAGCAGTTGAAAGACTTCCAACTCGCGGTCGCTCAAAATCTCAATGGCCGTCGGCTTGCCGGCCGCGCCTTGCACCAGTTTTTGCGCGAGCAGCGCATTGACGGCGTTGCTGAAATAAAGTCCGCCCGCCAGCACGGCGCGCAGGGCGTCCAGCACCTTGCTGGTGGCCTCGCGTTTCATGATGTAACCGGCGGCGCCGGCACGCATCGCCCGCTCGGCGTAAAGCGCCTCGTCGTGCATGGACAAAACCAGCGCGTCAATCTTCGGATGCTGCGCCTTGATGTCCTTGATCAGTTCCAGACCGGAACCGCCGTCGAGCGAAATATCCACCACCGCGATTCGCGGCGACAGCTTACCCATCAAATCCAGCGCCTCGCGCGCGTCGCCGGCCTGGCCGCAGACTTCAAAGTCCGGCTCCTCATTGATCAGGTTCGTAAGCCACTCGCGCACGAGCGGATGATCGTCCACCAGCAGAATTTTAGTTTTCATCGGCATCAGTTTCCGTGGGCGGCTGGCCGGGGTTCAAGACGCACACCGCACGCGTCCCGCCCGCCGGCAGGTTTTGAATGTCAAACGTCGCGCCAATCATCCCCGCGCGATATTCCATGATCCGCAAGCCCATGCCCGGTTTCGCGCGGGCGTCCGCCGCCAGCCCGGCGCCGTCGTCGGTGACGGCCAGCATGGTTTTTTCGCCGACGGCATCCAGCGCAATAACCACGTTGCGGGCGCGGCCATGGCGGATGGCATTGCTCACCGCCTCCTGCGCGATGCGATACAGATGGGTTTCCGCGTCGCGCCCGGCCAGAGCGGCGGTGCCGGAATTTTCAAAACGGCACGCCACGCCAAAGGCCTTGGAAATATTCGCCGCCAGGTTCTTGAGCGCGTCCGCCAGGCCGTGCGCCTGTAGCTCGACGGGATGCAGGCTGCGCGCCAGCTTGCGCGTCAGCTCGATGGACTCCTCCACCATCGCCACCACGCGGTCGGCGGCGGCGGCCTCGGCCACGGACTTGTCCGCCAGCTTTTTTGCAAGAACTTTTCCCGCCAGCGCCGTGGCCGTCAGATGCTGTCCCAGGCTGTCATGTAAATCATGCCCGATCCGGCGCTGCTCCCGTTCGCCGGCCTCGATCAATTCCTTTTCCAGACGGATGCGTTCGCGGATTTCCTGCCGCAATTTTTCCGTCCGCTGGCGCACCTGGACCTGCAATTCATTCCGCGACGAAGCCAGGATGACCACCTGTAGAAAAATGGACATGCGGACCACCAGGTTCCAGGCCGGCGTCAGGACATCCGAATAATGATCCCCCGCCGCAATGTCTGCGACCAGCCAGACCACCGCCGCCAACATGGCCATGCCAAAGGCAAAACTTTGGCCCGCGCGCCGCAGGACAAACAGGATGGGCACCAGATAAAAAACCAGCACCGTGATCTGGTAGCCGGTGATGTAATCAATCCAGCCCACCAGCAGCAGCAGCAGCAGACCGCCCAGCACGCCGGCGGTTTTCGTCTGGAGTTTGGCGGGAATGTTCATGCGCGGAAAATGTGGCGGGTTTGGCCGCCGGGAACAAGCGAAAGAAAAATTCAATCCAGCGTCTGCCGGTAGCGTTTGATGCCGATGAACAGCATCACCGCCACGAACAGCGCAATCGGCCACAAGTCCGGCGCGCATTCGGCCAGACCGTTGCCCTTGAGCAAAATGCCGCGCACGACGCGGAGAAAATGCGTGAGCGGCAGGCATTCGCCGAGGTCCTGCGCCCAGCCCGGCATCCCGCGAAACGGAAACATGTAGCCGGAC
>Ga0316222_1002113_pt1 | contig 22064 bp, 17 predicted proteins | sample TBH18011metaG_FD_206008 | JGI IMG/M metagenome (GOLD analysis project Ga0316222, IMG submission 206008) | Freshwater microbial communities from Trout Bog Lake, Wisconsin, USA - TBH18011 | ecosystem: Environmental > Aquatic > Freshwater > Lake > Hypolimnion/Profundal zone | place: USA: Wisconsin... | reverse complement strand
AAATCATGCGGCAACGGAAAACAGCCGCGCCGTGATAACAAAGTCACTTTGCCCTTAAATTTCCTTAACAACAACCCCAGCACAATATCCACCGCCGTCAGGCCGGAACCGACCAAAAGAATCGCTTCCCCTCCCTCAAGCTGGCTATACACCTTATCCGACCAAGGATTGGCACAATACCGGGGATCATCGCGTAGCGGGTTGTCGCGCTTAAAAATATCAGCGGGGGGGAAGTTGCCAAGCGCCAGTATCACATGATCGGCATGGATAGCTTTACCGGAAGCCAGCACCACCGTTTTGCGCGTCCCAAACTCGACAATGGAAATGGCCTCATCAATCCGTATCTGCAACCGCCCCACGGCGGCCTGCTGGACGTTTTCCAGGTTTTCCAAAAGATAATCGCCAAAAATTTTTCTGGGGATAAAGGCTTGTGGTGACACTTCATCAATCAGGTGGTTATATTTGAAATGGTTCTTTTGCAACCACTCGACAAAATCCAGTGGCCTGTCAGCAAACAGGCTCATCCCGGCGGCCACTACATTTAGCGGCTGATGGGTGAAATCGTAGTGGTAAGCTACCCCGCGCCCGAGCAATTCAGGGTTTTTTTCAATCAGCACCACTTGCGGGCCATTTGGGAATTGCGCCAACTGCATGGCGGCCAAAGCGCCGGAAAGGCCGCCGCCGATGATTATAACGGTTGAACTCATAAGGATAGTACCTGACAGGACGTGATGGGTAATGTAACCGCCTAATGGTGATGCCAGCGGTTGATTCTTTATCGGTTACAAGCGCACTGATTATAATCCATTAATGGCTTTCTGGCGTTAAGCCATAGCAATCTTATCAAGGCAAGCAAAAAGCATCTTTTTATTTGGGTATACACAGCCCCTAAACTGTGCGTCAAGGCTGTCACATGAGGGCTTATTAGTGTTCCAAAATAACCCAAATCATCTGTAACCCATTGATTTAAATATCTGACCATAAATTAGACAGATTAAGGCAATATGACAAAAATTAGTCATTTAGCGGTGTTGTTAAGCCCCTATCCACAGACTTATCCACAGGAACTGGGGATAACTTGACCCAGCCGCCATTTGGCAAGGGGCGGCGTGTTTTGGCATGGGCTTGCATCATAGCCGGTCAGCCAAACGATGCGTTGCGATTCGGGTATACACAACCCTAAAAAGTGCCAACATGCAGCAACATTAAGCCTTAAGTACTGACAAAAACCACCAAAAAATAACATAACCCATTGATTTTAATATTTGACTATAAATTAGCCAGATTAAGGCAATAGTACAGAAATTAGTCATTTAGCGGTGTTGTTAAGCCCCGATCCACAGACTTATCCACAAGAACTGGGGATAACTTCTGGCCGAACAGCCCGGCATTTAACCTCAATGTGATACCGCCAGATTGTAAACCAGCAGCCATAAAAAAAGCCCCGTCACCGCAATGACAGGGCTTTTGTTTGCCTAAGGTTTTTGGTTTGGCTTAGTGTGCCACTTCCACTTTAGAACCTTTGCTTTGGCCTATGTCAGCCAGCAATGCATCAAACCAAGGCAGATCAACATCGAACGGCTTGCCACCTTTAATACGAGGGAACTCAATGGCACGCAATACGCCACCTTGGTCTTCATCATGACCAATAACACCCGCTTCGCGGCGGAATGCACATTCAACCGCCAAATCGGCACATGACTTGATCAGGCGTATGTCAGCGGCATTAGCGGCGGCGGCACGGGCAAAGTAACCGGATTTTTGGATCAAGGTTTTTTCTGCACCTAACATGTCAGCAAATTGCTCGCCAAACCATTTGCCGGGATTGACCGCATCCAGCTTGACGTGACCGAACGCATCGCGCGGCACTTCTTGGCCTTTGGCTTGCATTTCAGCCACAATGGACTCAACGCCCGCACCTTCAGACACAAAAATGTTGACGCAATCGACCGTGTCCATCACTTCGCGCAAACGCGCCGCTTCGGCGGCAATATCAATATTCATTTCTGGCAGGAACACTGCGTGTACTTCAAAAGCTTTGCGGTCCAAGCCCAATTCAGGCAACCATTCGGAACGGTCCAGCAGCTTGCGGTATTCAACGGCAGTGGCGGCGGTCAGCCAACCACAGCTACGCCCCATCACTTCATGGACAATCAACATGCGTGGATTGGCATTGTTTTCGGCAACCACGTTGGCAAAATAACGGGCGCCTTGCTCAGCGGCAGTCCATGCTCCTAATGATTGTTTGATAGGGAACACGTCGTTGTCAACGGTTTTGGGCAAACCAATAACGGTCAGCGGGTAATTGTTACGCGCCAAAAATGCCGCCAAATCGGCTGCGGCGGTGTTGGTGTCGTCGCCGCCAATGGTGTGCAAAATATCCACACCATCTTTAATCAGTTGGTCAGCCGCCACTTTTTGTGGGTCTTGGCCTTCTTGCACCAAACCGCGTTTGATGCAATCGGCGACGTTGGTCAGCTTAACCCGGCTATTGCCTATTAAGGAGCCACCAAAATGCTGCAACAAACCCGCTTTTTCACGCACTGTTGCAGTAACAGGATAAGAATCGCCCAATAACAAACCTTTGTAACCACTACGGTAACAAATAATTTCAATGCTCGGGTCAATTTCGTTATAACGTTCGATCAGGCTGCCAATCGCGGAGTTAAGGCATGGTGCCAAGCCGCCTGCGGTAAGAATCGCAATCTTTTTGGGTTTGTTCATAAGAGTTTGGTAGGAGGTTAATAGTTAAATAGGTTTGCTGAATGCTGTTTATAGCGATGTGCAACCGCCAATCTGGCATTATCTAAGCCAGCTGGCAAAGCCGCAACCAGTAAAATTTTATCATACTGGTTAGCTGGTTGGGGATTTAAACGGCACGGTGCGAACATCTTCTTCACTGTGGTGGTGACTGGGTAGCGCCCAAAAGGCATAACAGGAATTGAGCGTTATTGCCACTTCGTGCGCTGGCATTTACCCCCATCATGAAGCCAAGCAATTGGAAAGTGCGCCGGCACAACGCCTGTCTAGGCATAGCCTGTGTTTGTTGCCGTTAAAATAACGGGCTACAATGCACATTACCCGTATCATTTGATGATAACTTAGGAGGTGGACATGAAAGCCACGATAGTATTGGATGATGAGTTGCTGGCGAAAGCACTGGCACTGACTCATTTACAGAAAAAATGCAGCTCAATAAATGTGTTTGGTCATTTGTGCTTGTCAGCATCCTTACATAACACCATAACAATAAAAACATTCAACACCTTGAAGGAAACAGCATGAAACACTTAGTTTTTTTAATCGTTTTGCTGGTAAGCACCAGCGCTTTTGCCAAAGACACCAAAGAAGATGCCAAAAATGAATGGCATAACACCACACTGTCTGATGACACTATTGCAAAAATTCAGGCGGCAAAACTGGATTATAAAAAATGCGTGATCGATGAAATGCAAAAAGGCGGTTACCTGAAAATGGATACCCGCAATGCCACCGATGCGATTATGAAGCAATGCGAGACGGTATTGGGCAAAATGCGCGAGGTTTATTTGGCGGAGAAAATCCCCGAGGTGGTGGCAGACCGCCATTTGAAACAAATGCGTATGGAAACCACCCGTAAAGTGTTGCAAAACCTGATGTTTGCCGAAGCTGCGCGTAAAGCGGGCCAACCTTAACTTGACACAGGACGCAATGCCATCATGAACACTGTATATTCCATTGACTTATCCATTGTGCCGACCACTTTCGATTTATGGCATGTGTGCCTTGCCGGGGCAGTGGCGGTGCTGGCAATCCTGCTGATTGTGCTGTTGATCAGCATGGTGTTACTGTTGTCGCGCCGCAGCCAGGCCGCGTTTTCTGCCGCTGCCAACCCCGCCAGTGCCGCCCCTGAACCGGTGGTGAAGGTGGTTGAGAAATTCGTGGAAGTTGAAAAAATTGTCCACGCGCCAGCACCAGAACCGATTATCTTAAAAGAAGCCAGCGCCGATGCCGCCCTGCAATTATTGGGGCTGCTACAAAAAGAGGCGCGTTTTATCGACTTTATTAAAGAAGATATTAGCCAGTTCAGTGATGCCGATGTCGGCATGGTGGCGCGTGTTGTCCACGAAGGTTGCCATAAAGCCATTTTGGGGCATTTTACCTTGGCGCCGGTGAAGACCGAAACGGAAGGCCAATCCGTCACAGTGCCCGCTGGTTTTGATGCTTCGCAGGTGCGCCTGACCGGCAATATCGTGGGTGGTGCGCCGTTTACCGGCAAGCTGATACATAAAGGTTGGCAAGTGACGGATACACGCCTGCCCAAACTGACCCAAGGCTACAATGCGGCGGTTATTGCCCCGGCTGAGATTGAGTTATGAGTTTATTTGACCATTTAAAAAAAATTCAGGACACCAAGCCTGAAGCCAATACGACAGAGCCACGCCCTATCCCAGAAACGCCCGTCCCAGCCGCTTCGTTTGCGGATGCCCCGCAACCGGTAATGGCTGAGGTGCAGGCAACTGATATATCTGCCGCCCCCGTGCCGTCCGTGACACCCATGGTTGCACCCATAACGCCTATCTCCGGCAATCCTGAAGCACAGTCTGGCGGCAAACGTTTCTCAGTCGGCATTGACTTGGGCACTACGCATTGCGTGTTGTCTTATGCCAATATTGATAATATCGACCCGCTGGATTTTAGCCAACAAGTGATGGGTATTCCGCAATTGACTTCGCCCAGCATGGTCGAAGACAAGTTGCAATTGCCGTCGTTTTTGTACCAAGCCCATGCGGCAGAATTGGCAGAGGGTTCGACCGCTTTGCCGTGGACGGGCAAAGCGGAATTTTTGGTAGGTGAGATTGCCCGCAACTTGGGCGGCAAAACACCTATCCGGCTAGTGTCCAGTGCCAAAAGCTGGCTGTGCCATACCGGTGTTGATTGCAAAGCCGCTATTTTACCTGCTGAAGCCCCTGATGAAGTCACCAAGATTTCCCCCTTCCAAGCATCGGTAGCCTATTTGCAGCACCTCAGCGATGCCTGGCATAACCTGCATCCTAACGCACCGCTTGCCGAGCAGGATTTGGTGATCACTGTACCGGCCTCGTTTGACCCGGCCGCCCGTGAACTGACCGTGGAGGCCGCCCGTGCGGTCGGTTTGCAACAGGCCATTTTGCTGGAAGAGCCGCAAGCTGCGTTGTACAGCTGGATTGAAAAAAACCGCGAATGGCGCAAACAAGCCCGCTGCGGTGACATTATTTTAGTGGTGGACGTGGGCGGTGGCACAACCGACTTGTCTTTGATTGCCGTCACCGAACAACAAGGCAATTTGGAACTGACCCGTGTCGCGGTGGGTGACCATATTTTGCTGGGCGGTGACAATATGGACTTGGCGTTGGCCTATACCGTCAAAGCCAAGTTGGAACAAGACGGCAAACGGCTGGAGCCTTGGCAAATACAGGCGCTCACGCACAGTTGCCGTGATGCCAAAGAGAAAATTTTCACCGTTGCCGATGCCGACAACATCCCTATTGTGGTCGCCAATCGCGGTTCATCGCTGATGGGCGGCACTTTACGCACGGAATTGACCCGCGACGAAGTCAACCGAGTGCTGGTGGAGGGCTTTTTGCCGGTGGTGGCAGTCAGTGACAAACCGATCAGCCGTACCCGCGCGGGTCTTAGGGCAACCGGTTTGCCCTATGCCCAAGATGCCGCCATAACCCGCCATTTGGCGGCGTTTTTGTCGAAACAGCAACATGCCACAGCGGATTTATCCGGTGTAAACCTGCCCGGACACGCAAGCTTTTTGCATCCCACAGCAGTGTTGTTTAATGGCGGCGTGTTAAAAGCCCAAGCCTTGGCGGAACGCTTGATGCAGGTGTTGAACACTTGGCTGGCCAACGAACAGGCCCCGGCTGCGCGTTTGCTGGAAGGTGCCGATTTGGATTTGGCGGTGGCCCGTGGCGCCGCCTATTATGGCTTTGTCCGTAGCGGCAAAGGTGTGCGTATCCGTGGCGGCACAGCGGCCTCTTATTATGTCGGCATTGAAAGTGCCATGCCAGCCGTCCCCGGCTTAGCACCGGAAATAGAAGCGTTGTGCATTGCCCCGTTTGGCATGGAAGAAGGCACCGAAAAGACCTTGCCGGACGACGAGTTTGGTCTGGTGGTGGGTGAGCCGGTGCGCTTCCGTTTTTTTGCTTCCAACACCCGCCGCGAAGATACGGTAGGGACGCGTTTGGATTATTGGCATGAGGATGAGTTGGCAGAGCTGGCAGAAATTGAAATCACCCTGCCGGAAGAAGGCCGCAAACCCGGCGAGGTGATTCCGGTGCATTTATGTTCCGCTGTCACTGAAGTGGGTACATTGGAATTGCAAGCCGTGTCACAAAAAGACGGCGGACGCTGGAAAATAGAATTTGATGTCCGTGCCGGTGAAAATGCTGACTATGCGTGATTGGACAATAGTAAGCGATAGGCTATGACCGACGCTGCCACTAAAAATCCACTGGGCGCACTTAGCATCCTGACTTCCCTGTTTTTTATATGGGGTTTTCTCACGTGCCTGAATGATATCCTTATCCCGCATTTAAAAGCGGTGTTCACATTGGATTACGCGCAAGTGATGTTGGTGCAGTTTTGTTTTTTTGCCGCTTATTTTTTGTTGTCCGCACCTAGCGGCAAGTTGGTGGAAAAAATAGGCTACCAATACGGCATTGTCATTGGCTTGGCTGTTGCCGGTAGCGGCTGCCTGTTGTTTTACCCCGCCGCTGCCTTAAGGCAATACCCACTGTTTTTAGGGGCTTTTTTTGTACTGGCTTCGGGCATTACTTTGTTGCAAGTGGCTGCCAACCCTTACGTCACCCTGCTGGGCAACGCAGCAACCGCTTCCAGCCGCCTGACCCTCACCCAAGCCTTCAACTCCCTAGGGACAACCTTGGCCCCTTATTTTGGAGCAGCCTTTATTTTGGGCACTACGGTTAAAACGGCGGATGAATTGCAGTGCTTGGATGCCGTGCAATTGGCGGCTTACCAAAGCGCCGAAGCGGCAGCGGTGCAGACCCCTTACTTACTACTGGCAGCGGCGTTGTTTGGCCTGGCGTTTATTTTTATGGTGTTGCGTCTGCCGGTTATCCAAAAACCGGCTGATTCCCCACGCGGCGTAAAAATTTGGCAGCATCGGCATTTGCTGTTGGGTGCACTGGGCATTTTTTTATATGTCGGGGCGGAAGTGTCCATCGGTAGTTTTTTGGTCAGTTTTTTGACCGAAACGGGCGGACTGGCACAACAGCAAGCCGCCCAAATGGTGTCGCTTTATTGGGGCGGTGCCATGCTGGGGCGGTTTGTGGGTGGCGTCGCCTTGCAAAAATTTAAGCCCGGCAAGGTACTGGCGATTAATGCGCTGATCGCCGCCACACTGCTGTTGCTGACCCTATTGGGCAATGGCAGCTGGGTGGTATGGACTATTTTGGCGGTTGGCTTATGCAACTCCATTATGTTTCCCAGCATTTTCTCGCTGGCCTTGGTCGGTTTGGGCGAACATACCGGACAAGGCTCGGGTATTTTATGCACGGCTATCGTGGGTGGTGCCATTGTGCCGCTGCTGCAAGGTGGCTTGGCTGATGCGGTGGGTATCCAAACCGCGTTTGTGTTGCCGCTGTTGTGTTATGTGTATATTGCCTATTACGGCTGGAAGGGGGCGAACAGGCGGGCCGTGCAACAGCCGGAGCAAAATGCACCACAATAACCCCCAAAACCTTGTAGCTCAAATGTTATGCTGCTATCATGTTGAAATTTCATAAGACCTATCGCTTAATAACTAATATTGCGCTGTCCGTAATTTCTCATGCGCTTCTCGCCTTTGGTCGAATTGAAAAATGTCGGCGACTATAACAGCTACCCTTCCCCCAATCTGGGTGATTTCAATTGCATTTCGGAGTTGAATCCACGCTTCATTTTAAGGCATTTTCCTTTATAAGTAAGTTTTGTATGGATATGCATCCACTAAAGAAGGCTACATTGCAGCACATGACAAGAAAAATTCTTTGCAAAATTTTTGCGTTTATCTAATAACTGTTTTTGTTCACCAAAAATCACAACGCCATTGAGAAGCTCAGAATACGCTTTACCAACGTATAGGCCCAATCCAACATTTGGGTTTGGCTCAGCATAATGCGTAACATCCGATGCCAGCTATTAACTGACGACACCCATAGGAGAAATAAATTGAAATGGTTTGACTATCTGCCGTGCAATGAAAACATAGCCACAACGATCAATAACCTGAAAAGCCTACCGGCTAATCAAATGTGGGGCGAAATCAACACAATTGCCAAAACCCGGTTGGATTTCACCAACACCATTAAACTCGATAGGGCCATCAGCTTAGCCGATAAATCCAACGTCAAAACCCTACGGCTAGCCATCTTGGCATCGGCCACCGTTGCCCATCTTATCCCCGGCATCAGGGTGGCGGGTGCACGTCATGGCTTGTACCTTGAGGTGTTCTGTCATGATTACGGCATGGCCTTGCAAAACCTGACCGACCCCACATCACCGCTCCATGCCTTCCAACCTGATGTGGTGTTAATCTCTTGGACAACCGAACAACTGCTCGGCACCCGCATATCCGATTTGGACCTGCATGCGCCGGATGCGCTGGTCAATGGCGCACTCGCGGAATTACAGCTTGTCCGTGATTTGGCGCGCAGCGCATTTAATTGCCACATCATCCAACAAACCCTATTGCCCATTGCCCCGCTGCTAATGGGCAACAATGAACACCATCTGCCGGGGTCGCCACTGACCATCGTTGACAGCATCAATAACGCCTTAAAAACCGCATCACAGCAGGAAAAGTTCGATTTGCTCAACTTAAACCTGCCGGTGATGGATTACGGCATTGCCAGCTGGTTCGACCCCAGCCTATGGTATAAAGGCAAACAAGAAATCAGCCCGTTGGCCACCCCCTTCTACGGCGAACTGGTGTTACGCCTGATAAAGGCCCAATACGGGCTTTCTTATAAATGCCTGGTGTTGGATTTGGACAATACCCTGTGGGGCGGTGTGATCGGTGATGATGGCCTGGACGGCATAAAACTGGGGCAAGGCAGCCCGGTGGGTGAGGCGCATTTGGCTTTCCAACGCTACATCCTAAACTTATCCAGAAGAGGGGTCATTTTGGCGGTTTGCTCCAAAAATGACGAAAAAAATGCCCTTGAACCGTTTGAGCAACATAATGAAATGGTGCTGAAGCGTGAACATATCGCCCATTTCGTCGCCAACTGGAATGACAAGGCCAGCAACCTGCGCTTTATCGCCCAAGAGCTTAATATTGGCATAGACTCGCTGGTGTTTGTCGACGACAATCCGTTTGAGCGTAACCAAGTACGCTCAGAACTGCCACAGGTGGCAGTGCCTGAACTGCCGGTAGACCCTGCCTATTACGCCCCGTGCCTATCATCCGGCGGCTACTTTGAAGCTATCGCCATCACCCATGATGACTTGGCACGCACCCAACAATACCAAGCAAACGCCATCCGCATCAGCGAACAAAAAGCCATCGGCAATATTGACGATTATTTAAGCAGTTTGGACATGCTATTGGAATGGTCCGCTTTTGATGACCAATCATTGACCCGTGTCACCCAACTGATTAACAAAACCAACCAATTCAACCTCACCACCCAACGCCTGTCGCGGGATGAAGTGGAATTTTTTGCCGGAAATCCAGACACTGTCACCCTGCAATTGCGCTTGTTGGACAAGTACGGCGACAATGGCATCATTTCAATTATCATTGCCAACGCCACCCCAAACGGCACATTAGCCATCCACACGTGGCTAATGAGTTGCCGGGTATTAGGGCGCGGCGTGGAAAACGCCACCTTGGGCTTATTGATTGCCGCCGCCAAACAACGCGGCATTTCCCGTCTGGTCGGCGAATACCTCCCCACCGAAAAAAATGGCATGGTGGCGGATCATTATAAAAAATTGGGCTTTTCTGAAACCGAACCTAAAAACCCACACGCAGGCACCACCTGGGAGCTGAATATCAGCAACTTCCTTGAAACCCCCCATCACATCACCCTAAAGCAGATACCACAATCATGAACGATAACGAAATACTGGACAAAGTAAGCACCATCATCCGCGATATCACCGGCGACGACGAAGCTGTATTAACCCATGAATCCAGTGCCGAAGATGTGCAAAACTGGGATTCCATGAACCATATCAGCATTATCGTGGCGATAGAACAAAGTTTCGGCATCAAATTCCGTATGGCGGAATTGGAAGAAGCTAAGAATATCGGCGGTTTGATAGACTTGATTAAGTCACAACTTTAACCGCAGCCCAATTAACGTGGGGGAGGACTTCAGCCTTGTTAATCAAGGCGCGGTCACCCCCCACATAACTGGCTTAATATCCCCAGAACCAATCCAGCACCACTATGCTATTTAATTCAATATCATTTCTTTTTTTCTTTTTACCCATCTCATTAGTGTTTTTTTTTGTACTGGGTAGAATCCAAAAAAAACTGGCTACGGCATGGCTAGGGCTCATTTCAATTGTTTTCTACAATTGGTTGGGCACCCAATTTCTAATCATCTTGTGTGGCTCCATCCTTTTCAATTACATCCTTGGCTACCTGATCCAAAAAAACGTAGCCAAAGACCGCCTGGCACTGATATTGTTAATCGTAGGTATAACCATCAACTTGTCGGTGCTGGGCTACTACAAATACTTTTTAGATTTGACCTTATGGCTAAAAGACCTAGGGCTTATGCCGGGGCCCGCCATTGGCAGCAGCGTATTGCCACTGGGCATTTCTTTTTTTACCTTTACCCAAATTGGCTATCTGATTGACAGCAAAGCCTCCATCACCAAAAACTATAACTTTGTTGATTATGTGCTGTTTGTCACCTTTTTTCCGCATCTGATCGCCGGCCCCATCCTGCACCATAAGGAAATCATGCCGCAATTTGCCAACGACAGCACTTACCGAATCAACGTCACCAATTTGACCGTCGGCTTTTCAATATTCACACTGGGGCTAGCAAAAAAAGTATTGATTGCCGACCAGTTCATCCCGTTCGTCACCCAGCTATTCAACAATACCCACGAGCTGACCCGTACTGAAGCATGGTGCGGGGTATTGTCTTATTATATCCAGATTTATTTTGATTTTTCTGGCTACTCCGAAATGGCATTGGGGTTGGCCAAAATGTTCAATATCCGCTTCCCCGCCAATTTTGACTCGCCTTACAAAGCGAGCAACATTATAGATTTTTGGCAACGCTGGCACATGTCGCTGACCCGCTACTTAACGCTTTATCTGTACAACCCCATAGCTATATCCGTAACCCGTTACCGCATCCAAAGAAAATTATCCATCGCCACGGCAAAAAAGGATTTATCGGCACTATTTTCCATTATGGTGTTTCCTACTTTGGTCACCATGTTACTTGCCGGTATCTGGCATGGCTCTGGTATCCAGTTCGCCATTTACGGATTGCTGCACGGGACGTATCTTTCTGTTAACCATATATTTAAGGCTTACTGCCCCGCAAAAAAAGCCATTTCTTCCAAACTTATCAATTGGCTTGATAAATGTTGGAAAATCATACTGACCAATATGGCTGTTATCGTAGCCTTAATATTTTTTAGGGCCAACAATCCTGAAGACGCTTTGAATATCTTAAAATCCATGACCTTTGATGCCGCCCATGCCAACGCCCATAGCCTTAATCTGGGTGCGCTTGAAACCTATCTGGATTTGACCAATAATTTTTTCCATCAGGCAATGGCCACCCTCAGCAGTTGGCACGCTGGCAATGCTATCAGCATCCTTTGTGCATTATGGGTCATTTTTACGATGCCCAATGTGCTGCAACTGTTTTCCGATTATGAACCGGCATTGGCGCACTCAAAAGCCAAACCTGCATTGCTGGACTTTAAATGGCAACCCAGCATCGCTTGGGGGTTACTAATGGCCATCACCTGCTTAATATCAGTACTATCGGTCACCGGCACCACTGAATTTTTGTATTTCCGCTTTTAGTCCTTCACAAGCAATGCGTAATTATTTACTCTCATTTTCATTGTTGTTTAGCGCCCTGTTTTTGGGGCTTTGGTTGCTCACATCGAAATACCCAACCTATTTCATGGATGTGGATGCGGCCATTTTTCAAGCCCATCAGCATGTCATAAACGATTGCGACACCGGTGACCTCGCTATCATTGGCGATTCCGCGCCGATTGCCGGTTATTTGCCGTCAGAGATAGGCCCCAATGTCCGCAGCCTTTCTTTGGGCGGCAGCACCCCGGTAGATGCCTATTACATTGTAGAAAAAATGCTCGCCTGCCAACACAAGCCTAAGGCAGTCTTATTATCCTTCACCCCGTTTAAGTTCACCGCAAGGGGCGACGACCAAATTTTTTGGCGGCGTGCCGTGGAATTCAATTTATTGTCTTACCATGACTTGATCGATACCTTAAAGGTATCCAGAAGCTTTAATGACAACGTGTACTTTGGCGAAAAAAGCTTGTTTGACTTGGATGCTTATATAAAGTCCTATTTATATTCCCATAAACTCCCTCCTTATTTTATGGGGTCATTTATTGGCTATATCAAAGATGCAAAAAAAACCGGTAGCTTATTATGGAGGAAAGACCTTAACCTTCGGCTTTACAATGAAACGATCGCCAATAATGGCCAACATTTTTTTGGTGTCCTACCCGCGCTTAAACCCGACCATGCAAGGGATTTGGAGTCAGAACTCAACAGCTATGAAGTGAACCCGCTCAATGATTATTATCTGCGCCGGACGATCCGGCTACTGGCAATAAATAACATAACCACTTATCTGAACAGCTGCCCTAGAAATGAATTTGCCGCACAAAAGTATCCAGAAAATTTGCTGGGCCAATTCAAAACCTATCTTATTAAGGTGGCTGCCGAAGAAAATAAGGCAACGCCTATGAAGCCAGAAATAGAAATTTTGCCGGCCCGTTATTTTGGCGACAACACCCATCTCAACCTAGCCGGTGCCAAACTGAATTCGGAACGGCTCAGAACATTTTTACAGTCCACTCCTCAGTCCAGCTTGGTGTTTAAAGACCAACAATTGCTTCCCCATAACTTATATGAAGAAAGCCGCTTTAACCTTGACCATTGGCAGCAAGTCAAAATCTGCTTGAAGCACCTTTACCAACCCACAGACAAGCTAACCCCACCGGCACTAAAATTTGCAGGGGCTGGCAAAGCCACCCAGTTTGACATTATTGCCGGCAACGAAGACGGCGAAGGCCGATTAAACCCATCAACCACCCTGCCACTAAAACGCAACACTGATTATGTCGCCAGCATCTTGGTCAAAAACAACCATGCCAATAAAGTGGAATGGCGGCTGCTGTTTTTGGGCCATTTTGACGGCAAAGTAACCTGGGATTTCAACACCAACAGCCTCAGTTACCAAGGCCATGCCGACCCCTTAAACAGTGGGGCGGAACTCTGCGACAATGGTTGGGTGCGTTTGTGGGTACGTGGCGGCACCGGGCCGGCTGAAAGCCAATATGAAGCGCCGGTGTTAAGTTTAGGGAACACCAACAACCAGTCTGTTTATTTGTATAACGTCTCGCTTGAGCAACAAAGTTTACCGGCCAACCGGTGCGTTAATTAATGGCAACCCACTGGTTTACGCCACTTGACAGGTCAATAAAAAAACCAATTATGCGGAATTATTTAATTTCATTTGTATTGTTGTTTGCCAGCCTATTTTTGGGGCTTTGGCTGATCACGTCGAAATATCCGGCATTTTTCTTAGGCGGTGATGAGCAAGTCTTCAAAGCGCATCTGGACTATATCAAAGATTGCGACACCGGTGACATTGCAATCATTGGTGATTCAACGCCAATTGCAGGTTATCTGCCATCTGAGTTAGGCCCTAAAGTACGCAACCTTGGTCTTGTCGGTGCCACACCCGTAGCCGCCTATTTCATTGTGGAAAAAATGCTAGACTGCCAGCACAAGCCTAAAGCAGTTTTACTCTCTTTTACTCCGTACAAATTTACTTATGAAGGTGATGTAAATAATTTTTGGAATCGTGCCGTTGAGTTTAATTTACTTTCGTACCGTGACTTGATCGATATATTAAACACATCTAGACGCTTTAGTAATAAAATTTATTTTGGTGAAAAAAGCTTGTTTGACTTGGATGCTTATATAAAGTCCTATTTATATTCTAATAAATTTCCACCTTATTATATGGGGTCATTGTTAGGTTACCTTAAAGATGCCGAAAAATCGGGTAGCTTATTATGGCGTAACGAATTTAATCATCGGCTATATTCTGAAACACGCACCAATAAAGGCCAACACTTCTACGGCACTTTACCCGCCCTCAACCCTAAAGACACCAGGGCTTTGGAATCCGAGCTAAAAAACTTTGAAATAAGCAGTATCAATGACTATTATTACAGACAGGCCATCCGCCTGCTAGCAAAAAACAATATTGCCACCTATATCAATAGCTGCCCTAGAAATGGTGCTGCTGCACAACATTTCCCTGATAATTTAATAGGCAAATTCAAGGACTATCTGCATACGGTTGCTTCTGAGGAAAAAAATGTAACCGTAATGATGCCTGAAATTGAAATTTACCCCATCAATTATTTTGGTGACCCATCCCATCTTAATCTATCTGGTGCAAAACTTAATTCGGAACGGCTCAGGACATTTTTACAGACCACACCACACGCCAATTTAGTGTTTACAGAGCCACAACTGCATCCGCAAAACTTGTATTTAGAAGACCGCTTTAACCTTGACCATTGGCAACAAGTAAAAATCAACTTGAACTACCTTTACCAGCCCACCGACAAGCTAACACCACCGGCACTAAAATTTGCAGGGGCCGGCAAAGTGATGCAATTTGATATTATTGACGGCAATGAAGAGGGTGAAGGCCGCTTAAATCCCCCTCCACTTCCAAAATCACTTAAACGCAACACCAACTATGTCGCCAGCATCTTGGTCAAGAACAACCATGCCACCAAGATAGAATTCCGGCTACTATTTTCAGATCAATTCGATGGAAAAATTTCATGGGACTTCAATTCCCATAGCATCAGCTACCAAGGCAATGCTGGCCCATTAAACAGCGGGGCGGAACTGTGCGACAATGGTTGGGTGCGTTTATGGGTGCGCGGCGGCACTGGCCCGGTGGAAAGCCAATATGAAGCGCCGGTGATAAGTTTGGGGAACGCCAACAACCAATCCGTGTACTTGTACAACGTTTCGCTGGAAGAACAAAGCTACCCTGCCAACAGGTGCATCAACAAGTTATAAGTCCTTATTAAACTCAGCTTTAGCTGCTTCATTAACCAAAGTAAAAATTAAAATTATTAATAGCTTGTTAATTGTTTATGGGATTTCGCATCAGCGGCCTTTAACAGGCCGTTGAAAAATGGAAATGCTATGTTGGAAAGCTCGAAAAACCACTAATTTTACGGAATACAGCTTAGCAACCTAATGATTTATAGGTGTGGCGTTTTTGTAAAATGAGGTTTTTCGAGCTTCCCGCCAATTGTTGCCGCTCCTGATGCCAACACCGCATTTTCAGCAAGGATGCCACGTTAAGCGACATTTACCGTCCTTCTGAATTTTAAAAGTGCAGTTTTTCTTTAGCAATTAATGGAGACCCGATGTATTCCCGCTTGGCAAAACCTTATGATACCAGCAATGGCTGTGTTGTTGCCCCGGCAGGGCTTGACATGGGCAGGAAAGTGAACGCTTATAACCCGCAAACATGAACCTAATTTCAATCATCATCCCTGCCTATAATGCCCAATCGACCCTCAATGATTGCCTAGGTTCTGTGTTGCGGCAGATGAAACCGCACCACGAACTTATTGTTGTCAATGACGGTTCAACCGACGATACCGCTTGGCTATTGGACGCACTGAAACAAAGCCACAGTGTCAACTTAAAGATAATTGACCAAACCAACCAAGGGTTGTCCGTGTCCAGGAACAACGGCATTGCCCTGGCGACAGGACAATATATCCTGCTATTGGATGCCGATGATATTTTATTGGCTAATGCCCTTGATCTGTTGGACACCACCATAGTGGAAAAACGCCCTGATGTGATCACTTTTGATTATAATTACTGGTGTCCCTCCAAAAACACACGAAAATATGCCCAATTAGGCTACCCTGCCAATATCCTGATTTCAGATAAGGAAAGCATTCTAAACCATTTTTTTGTCAGCAAAAAAATGTATGCTTGGCTCAAGGTTTTTAAAATGGACATTTATAAAAAAATTGGCCAACCCTTGTTTCCGCCACATCGTTTTTTTGAAGATATTGCAACCGTGCCAAAGCTTCTGAGTTGTTGTGGCACGTTAGTTTATTTGCCCTACGCGTTAATTGACTACCGGCAACACCCGGACAGTGTGACCAAAAAGCATTCAGTCCAATCTTGCCGTGATTTTTCTGGTGCGTTATTGCCCGCTAAAGCGTTCATTGAACAACAAGGCTTAAGCTCATCAACAAAACTTTGCTTTGACTATTTTGCCTGTTATTTATATCTTTCCACGGTAAAAAATGCTTATCTTTTCCCTAAGGCGACCGCACAGGAACTGGCACAACAGGCTAAATCCATTTTTTTACAGAGCTTATTCAATGATGTGGAAAGCGTTTTACAGGCTATGGAACAGGGCAAATCACCCTTTTGTCATAATATTGACTACAAAGATGCGCAAAATATACGCAAAGCACTGGCTAATGATTTTATATTTGCTTTGCACCGGACTGTCAGCGCAAAAATAAAAGTGTGGCGTAGACAGTATCAAAAATCAAATCCCCAACAACCGCTGACATAATGCTAATTTCCGTCATTGTATCCACCTATAACTGGCCCGAAGCCTTAGACCTTTGTTTAAGCAGCTTGCTCGCACAGGAAGACCGGTACTTTGAAATCATCATTGCTGATGATGGCTCAACTGAAGACACCCGGCGTTTGATCGATGCTTATATTACCAAAGCGGATGAAATAAAAATCTATCATGCCTATCAAGAAGACCAAGGATTCAGACTAAGCGCTATCAGGAATAAGGCCACCTTGGCCAGCAACGGCGGCTATTTGATTTTTTTGGATGGTGACTGTATTGTCCGGCCTTCGTTTATTAAGAACCATAGAAAACTAATGCGGCACAAACATTTTGTGGCGGGCAACAGGGTTTTAATCGGCGAGCAATTTACCAACACTATTTTCACTAATGAAAGGGCTTTTTATAAAAATAATTTATATTATTTTTTTTTGCACTGGTTGAAACGTGACATCAATCGGTTAATCCCATTAATCAAATTACCGTTAGGCTGTTTAAGGACACTACAATCGGACAGATGGAGCAAAGTGCTTGGCTGCAATATTGGCGTTTATAAAAATGATGTTCTTTTAATCAATGGCTTTGATGAAATATATTATGGATGGGGTTACGAGGACAGTGATTTTGCCATTCGCTTAATCAATGCCGGGATAAAGCGTAAGGAAGGCCGGTTTTGCGTCCCTGTTTTGCACCTATGGCACGCGATAAATGCCCGACATAAAAAAGACATCAATTATCAACGCATGATCGGGCGATCAAAAGACAAATCTTTTATCAAGGCGGAACAGGGCATTTCCCAATATAGCCAGTGACACCCGCCAAACCTTCCTGTCAGTGCTACAAAATTAAGCGTATTATAGAATCCCTATCAACCACTGTCTAAAAATATTGCCTAGTCTCCCAAGACAAGTGCCGCGTGCAAAAATACACCCGCCAAGCCAACACGCCATATTGGCTGCTAAGCCAATATGGCCGGGATGATTCGATACGCTTTGATTGTGTGGAAGGTGACATTAGCCTGGCGGATTTATATGCTGGCGTGCGGCGTTGACGGTTGTCCATCCCCCCACTGCTGAAAAACCAAACATGCCTCTTCTGGCGGTGGGCTAGCTGTCAGCCAGCAACCGATACCCGCCCCGATAATACAACAGCGGTGTTCCCTCGCGGCAGATCGCCTCATGTACCTCACCGATCACAATCCAATGCGTACCAGCACGCACCTTATCCACTACCTTGCAATCCAAGGACATCAGGCTGGCACTTAAAATGGGGGCTCCGGTTATTCCGTGTTGCCAATCAGTGCTGGCAAAACGCTGTTCTTGGCTACTGCCCCCAGCAAACTGACCAGATAAATCTTGTTGTTCGGCATCCAACACATTTACCGCAAAACATTGGCTTTCAGCAATACCTTCGCCGGTGTCCGCTGAACTGTTTAGACACACCAAAATTTGCGGTGGATTAGCTGATACACTGCTAAACGCCGTCACCGTCATGCCTTGTGCACCATATTTTTCGGAATGTGTGGTCACAACGGTCACGCCGCTCGCCCACAGTTGCAATGCATTTTTAAATTCGTCGGCGTTTATAGCCATTATTGTCTCCAGTTATTGTGGGGAGCTTAGTTAGTCCAGTAGAACTACCATTTTAATCGTTATTGGTTAGTTTTGTTAGGGTAAATATTTGGGCATCAATATATAATCCTACGCAGAAAATCTTGGCGTGCGCCACAGGCACAGAAGTTGGCACTATCGGAAATAGCCGTCAGATGTGCATAAGTGTAATCTTCTGCCGTTTGTATCTGATTGTATTCACCAATGAAATGTCTACACATTTGGCAGTGGTTTGAAAAAGACATATCTGGCTATAAGCCGCAATTTTTAACCAACTGATTGAATTTGTATTTTTAATCAGGTAGCCTTGGAGACTTGGCTGAAGCAGTTTGCTAACCAGAACTTTTTTTGCTATACATCATCTTATCGTACTGTCTGGGTTTCGGGAGTCACTATGTTTGTGTCAAAATGTCCAGTGTGGTCAGCAGCTCGGATTAAAAATGCTAGGATTGAGGTTTTGCGTGTCCTGCATGGTTCACGGAAATGGAATAAACGGTTTCCTAAATATAGCCTTCCCTAGTTTTGGTTTTTGGCATAGACCTGTGGGATTGCAAACTGTTACCCATAGCTGCCCAATCCTTAACAGGCTATTAATCATGGGGGGGCGTATGTCCAATTACAGCAATATAGGTAAGGTTTGCCCTTGTCAAATCCCCACATCCCAAAAAGTTGATCTGACCAAAGCAATCAGGGCGGAGTTGTTGCGTAAAGCCAATATCCTTGATGCAAACGGCGATTACCTGCCGCAATTCTTTTCAGCAGAGACTATCCGTAAAGACAAAGAATTTAGGGCTTAGAGAATATAACCGTGTACAGTCAGAATCCATCAAGGGCATTTTTATGCCAAAGCAACAACATTAGCGGTAACCTGGCATGGCCCGACAAGCAGCCAAATGCAGTGGGCGGGACAAGACACCGATAAAACGTAATTTTTTATTGCCCATTAAGCTAACTAATGGTAAAAGTTGCGAAAAATTATAGCATTTGCCAAACATAAATTATGGTGGCAACCCAATAATATTCAGCTTAGGTCACCTGATTTATGAACAGATTTGCTTATATTTCCCTGTGTCTTTTTATCTTGAACCCGTTCGTTTTGGCACAGGCCAAAACCAGCCAGACTATCAGCTTTGGTGCAGCCCCCGCAATTGCCGTAAACGGCACGGGCAGCGTTTCTGCAACCGCCACGTCCAAGCTTGCAGTAATATTCACCTCGTCCACAACCAAAGTTTGTAATGTCAGTGGCAGCACAGTCACCGGCGTTGCCGCTGGCATTTGCACCATCACCGCCAATCAGGCTGGCAATGCCAATTATAATGCCGCACCCATTGCCACCCAGACCTTTAACATTGCCAAAGGCAACCAGACCATCAGCTTTGGCGCAGCCCCAACGCTTAGCTTAAACCAAAGCGGTGGTGTAAAGGTTTCATCGGCTACCGGCGCGGTGACAGCTAGCGCATCATCCGGCCTGGCAGTTAGCTTAAGCTCCGCCACGCCCAGTGTTTGCAGCATCAGCGGCACTACCGTGACCGGCATGAGTGTCGGCACCTGTACCATCAACGCCAATCAGGCCGGCAATGGCAACTATAATGCAGCGGCGCAAGCCGTGCAGTCTTTTAGCATAGCCGCAGTTGCCGCCGCAACGAACAAACCGGAAATCGTGCAGATAACCCCTGCCAGCACCACCTCCATCAGCTTAGCCTGGCTGCCAACCGCCATGGGCATCCCCGCCAGCCAAGTAAGCTATGCGGTGTATGTGGCGACCAGCAATTCGTTTACGCCAGGCTCAAGCAATTTATACAGCACCGTGGTTGGCAAAGCGCAAACCACACTGAACGGGCTGACTGCCGCGACCACCTATTATGTGCTGGTTATCGCCAGCGACAACAAGGGCAATAGCATTGCCGGTACAAACTATGCGTCGGCCAGCACCTTTAGCGTGCCGGTCATCAATAATGCGGCGGTGGCGGTGCATACCAGTGCTGCTTTAGGCTTGGGTTTGGCCACGCAAAACGGTAATACCCTGAGCTTTAACAAAACCGCCGCTGCCAAGGCCCCGCCGGTCAATAGCATCTTGCTCAGCCAAGACCGCGATGGTTATCAGTTGCAGACAGTCAATAAGGTCTCGGTTTCAGGGTCTAAAATCAATGTCACCACCAGCCCCGCCGCTTTGTCGGATGCGCTGAGCCAGGCAACGGTTGCCAATAATATGCTGCTTTTTGATGTGGGCAGCACATCGGCATCGGCAGCGCATAAGGCACAACCCCGGACGGCAACTGCGGCAAATGGCAGCCGGACTAGCCAAATCAGCTGGGCTAAAGGCTATTTGACGGCCCAACAAACCGACCATGCTTACCAAGCCCCACAACTGCTGGTCAACCCGACCGCCGTTGCCAACCAACACCGGATTGTGATGAGGCAAAGTGCCTCCGCATCAGAAGATGTCACCTTGCAGGCGACTGTCAACTTTACCCCAAGCCTACAGACCGAACTCAGCTGGTCACCTAGCGGCATCACCAGCGGTACGCTGACAGCCAGCGGCACTTTAAGCGTCGATCTTAACGCTGCCTATAATTTTAAGGCCGCTGCCAAATATAACCCGTCCCCGGTAGTGCTGTTCACCAAAACCTATACGCAAATTTATGGATGGGTTTACCAAGAAGTCACCTTGACTGTCACGGCACAAATCACTTCATCGGCTTCGGCGGCGATCAAGGCGGAAACGGATGCCACCGCCTCTGAAACGGTGACGGTTGGGGCAAACTATAACCCCGCCACGGGCCAGTGGCAGCCGGTGCTGGATGCCAACGGCAGCCAAAGCCTGACCGCGCAATTAGACCTTGACGGTGGTGTAAAAGCGCAAGTGCGCTTAATCCCGCAAATCCAAGTTGCCTATTACAAAGTGGTCTCAGGCACACTATCGGTTGAACCCTACTTGGACGGCACTATACAGGAGACACAAATCAGCAGCGATCCGGCGTTGCTGGCGGCTTTGGCGCCGGCTGTGATGGAGCCTAGCCAATTTGACATCAACTTGGGGGTGCAGGCCAATATCAGCGTCAATATCAATGCCCTCTACCGCAACTTTAAAGCGCTGCCTAAAACAACCGTTGCCGGAAAGACTTACCCTTTATTAAGCCTGCCCAGCCTGCAATTGCAAAGTATTGACAGCACCTCACTGGCGGTAGGCCAAGCCCAAACGCTCACGCTTAACGTCACTAATGGTATAAACGATACGTTTGATCCGGCTTCCATGCAATGGCAGGTGATTCCGGCGGCTGCCGCCAGCATCACCGATCAAGGATGCACATCAAACAAGGCCGGATATACTTGCACCGCCAGCCTGACACCACAGACTGCCGGTACACTTAACGTGCTGGCGTCCGGCTACGGTACGCTGGGTGCGCTGGCAAGGCAATACGCGCTGACATCGGCTAGCTTGGCAGGCTGTCAGATAGGAAGCCCGGGGCCGGCCGGTGGCATCATATTTTATTGCGACAGCACCGACCAACATGGTTTGGAAGCTGCGCCGGTTGATCAGACCGCATCCACGTGGGGCTGCTGGGGCTGGGCCAATAATGGTTTT
>Ga0316222_1002110_pt1 | contig 22074 bp, 22 predicted proteins | sample TBH18011metaG_FD_206008 | JGI IMG/M metagenome (GOLD analysis project Ga0316222, IMG submission 206008) | Freshwater microbial communities from Trout Bog Lake, Wisconsin, USA - TBH18011 | ecosystem: Environmental > Aquatic > Freshwater > Lake > Hypolimnion/Profundal zone | place: USA: Wisconsin... | reverse complement strand
ACCCGCTCATAGGTGTGTGCGCCAAAATAATCCCGCTGCGCTTGAAGCAGGTTGGCGGGCAAGCGTCCGCTCCGGTAGCCATCATAATAGGCCAGCGCCGAGGAAAAAGCGGGCGTGGGTATGCCCAGCTCAACCCCCAGCACCACCGCTTTGCGCCAGCCCGCATCGGCCTTGGCTATGGCATCGGCAAAAAAATCAGCCAGCAGTAAGTTTTCCAAATCGGGGTTGGCATCATAGGCTTTTTTGATGTCGTTAAGAAATTGGCTACGGATAATACAGCCGCCCCGCCACATCAGGGCAATCTCGCCGTAATTGAGCGATAACTGGTATTCTTTGGCTGCTTCCCGCATCAGCCGGAAACCTTGCGCGTAAGAGATGATTTTAGCGGCATACAGGGCATCGTGAATAGCTTGGATCAGCTCCTGCGGGTCGCCGTTGACGATGTTGGTTGGACGCTTGGGCAAGAGGGCTTCAGCTTTGATACGTTCATCTTTTTGTGCCGACAAGCAGCGGGCAAACACCGATTCGCCAATCAGGGTCAGCGGGATGCCTAAATCCAAGGCGTTTATGCCCGTCCATTTGCCGGTGCCTTTTTGTCCGGCGGTATCCAGAATTTTGTTGACCAAGGGCTGTCCGTCGGTATCTTGATATGCCAAAATCGCGGCGGTTATTTCAATCAAATAAGAACACAAAACGCCTCTATTCCAATCAGCGAAGATATTGTGCAACTGGGCTGCGTTCAGCCCCAAGCCTTCGGACAGCAAGTGGTAAGCTTCGCATATCAATTGCATGTCGCCATATTCAATGCCGTTATGCACCATTTTGACGTAATGGCCAGCGCCGTTGTCGCCGACCCATTGGCAACAAGGTTCATTCTGGACGTGTGCGCTGATGGCTTGCAATAGCGGTTGCACTATGGGCCAGGCTGCGGCATTGCCGCCCGGCATGATCGACGGGCCATGCCGGGCGCCTTCTTCACCACCGGACACGCCCGCACCTATGTACAGGATATTTTGTGCCGCCAAGGCTTGGCTGCGGCGGCTGGTGTCGGTGAACAGGGAATTGCCGCCATCGACAATGACATCTCCGGCAGCCAGTAACGGCAACAGCAGATCAATGTATTGGTCAACCACTTCACCCGCTTTGACCATCAGCATGACAATGCGCGGTGCCCGTAAGCTGGCCACCAGTTCGGGCAATGAGTGGGCGCCCAGCACTTCAGAACCGGCGGCGGCACCCGCCAAAAACTCATCGACAACCGTGGTGGTGCGGTTGAAAACAGCGACTTTAAAGCCGTGGTCATTCATGTTCAAGGCTAAATTTTGCCCCATCACCGCCAAACCGATCAAACCAACATCTGCTTTCATAGCACCTCCTAAAATGACAATTTTTGTGAATCTTACCATGAGCCACTTGCCGTGGCAGGATTAAGTTAAGTGTGGGTGGGCGTGTATTTTGGCTAGCGTGCTTTACGGTAGTAAAGTTGCAAGCCCACAATGGCTGTTAACGCACCGGCATTATCGGTAAGCCAATCTAAAGCACTGGTTTCGCGTCCGGGCACAAACAATTGGTGTAATTCATCGGAAATGCCGTATAAGCTACAAAAGCCTATGGTCGCCCAAATACGCTGCTTTAGGGATAAGTCAAAATGGTTAAATGCCCGCCAAGCCAACACCCCCATAACAAAATAGGCAATAAAATGGTGTACTTTATCTTGGTTTTCAAAGGTATTGGTAATTGGCAGCTGTTCCAGGCTAGAAAGCCAAAATATCAGGCCACAAAATAAGATAAGGGCGGACAGGTCAAAGATTTTGCTAATAGTCATAATATATAGAAGTTCAATTAATGGTGGTCTTTATTTTTTAGGGTGGATGTTTGCGGGACAAAAAGAGCAAAAAACGGTTATTTGAACAGCGTAAAATAAACGGCATAACCTTATGGTATTTGACCGATACTGCGAGGGGCTCGCTGGATCGCACGCACCCCAAACGGGCCTAATTACAGTGGCCTTAAGCCATTGCCTTTTATACACAAACCAGAATGACGCTTATTAATCAATACAATATTTTTTAGCAACAGCTATTTTAAGGTGGTTTGGCGATAGCAAACCACCTGTTTACTGGTGCGCCCTAACTTTGGCTTTGTTGTGGCGGATTGCCTAGCGGTGAATCCAGCCTGCCATTGACACGGCTGACGGGTTAATTTTTAGCAACTGTGCAAAAGCTTCGATCGGTGTTTTTTGCACAGCCAAGCCTGCTAGTTTGTCAAAAAAGATTATACTTGTCTACTTGGGCAATAACATTATCTCTTGCGGCATTTTGATTCTTAAATTAGAATGTTATAGTTAGATAATGTAATTTTTTATTAAGGAGCAACATGACTGATATTGAGAACCTTTCTGAACATGAATTGAAAGCGTTAATGGAACAAGTCGACAAAGCAATTAAAGACAAACAAGCTAATAAGCGTAAGGAGGTCATCGCCCAAATTAAGGAGTTAGCCGCGTCCATTAATGCCACTGCTGAAATTATTGAGGCGGACAATAAACGCCAAGAGCCTAAATTGCGGCGTGCGGCGGTTAAGTTAGCCCCTAAATTCCGTCACCCGGAAAATCCCGAGCTGACTTGGACGGGTCGGGGCATTGCGCCAAAATGGCTGCAAGCCTTGGTGGCGCAAGGCCACAGCAAATCTGACTTTAAAATTTAAGCACGCCTTGTAAAAGCCAGGCACGGCAGCCTTATAATTTATAACCGTGCCTGCGCCTTAATACTTGCCTAATCCAAGTATATCTGGGTCAATCCGCCATATTGGTCTACTCGCCGGTCGCGTAAATATGGCCAAACTTGGCGGACTTGCTGTGTCCTTGTCCGGTCAAGCTTATACATCAACAATTTTGCCTCGCTGTCATTTGCCACTTCCAAAAACTCGCCTTGGGGGCCGGCGATAAAACTATTGCCCCAAAACAGTATGCCCTTATCAGTATCGGGCAAAGCATCGGGAGCCGCTTCAAAACCTATCCGATTACAGGCAATAACGGGAATGCCATTGGCGACTGCATGTGCCCGCTGAATGGTTATCCATGCGTCTAGCTGGCGTTGCCGCTCTTCGGGCGTGTCTTTCATGTCCCAACCAATGGCAGTGGGATAGATTAATAGCTCCGCCCCCGCCAAGGCCATCAACCTTGCCGCTTCAGGAAACCACTGGTCCCAACAAACTAAAACACCTAATTTGCCCAACGATGTTTGGATGGGTTTAAAACCCAAATCGCCCGGCGTAAAATAATATTTTTCTGAAAAACCCGGGTCATCAGGAATGTGCATTTTTCGGTATTTGCCCGCTATGCTGCCATCCTTATCAATAACCACCGCTGTATTATGGCAAATGCCCGGGGCGCGCTTTTCAAAAATGGTGGATACGATAACTATGCCGTGCATCTTGGCAACCGCCTGTAAACAGTCGGTGGTTGGCCCGGGTATGCTTTGCGCCTGATCAAATTGGCTAGTGTCTTGAGTTTGGCAAAAATATGGCCCCAAATGCAATTCTGGCAGCACCACCAAATCGGCCCCTGCTTTGGCGGCTTGTTTAATCTGCTCTATGGAGATAGTGAGGTTGGTTTGGCGGTCTTGATTGCAATGCTGTTGCACCGCACTGACCGTAAATGTTGGTTTCATAGCTTGACCGTTGTTAGGATTGGCAAGGGACTCGCCTATAGATGATTTTATGGCACGTCCAACTAATCCCCCTATTATTCAGGAAATGAGGGAAATTTCAACAACGGTACAATTATGTTTGATGCCGCTTCGCTGGATTAGTTGAAGCACCGCTATATCACTGGTGGCTGGATTGCGTCATTTTTAACCCAACCAATTGCTAATGGCATTGCTTATACGGCACAATAACCCGCGCTTACATGGCAAAGGAACCTGCCTTTCATCCCAACCACCAGAAAGATGCTATGAAACATTTATATCAATTCTCCGCCGTTTTATTTGTCTTGGCACTGACTGGCACGCCAGCCTTTGCGTCCACCCTTGATGCCATCGAAACCCAACCCGTTCCCGGAAAAGCACCGGCCAGCAAGGCAGAAAACCAGCGCGCCCATGAGCTGCATGAAGCACAGGAACATGCCCAAAAATTGCGTGAACTAACCAATCAAATTTTTGCTGAAAAAAATGCCGCCAAAAAGAAGCTGTTGTTAGCCCAGCACCGCGCATTGTTGGAGGCGGGCAAAGCGGGCGCAAGCAGCAATCCGTCTAGCCCGGCTGCTGAATCGGGCGATTAAGGCACGCGATTAACAGAGCAAGCGCATATACATACTTTATCGATAATATTAACAGCACCCTCTTATGAAATTCAACGATACAGGCACACTAAGCCATTGGCAATTGGACGGCATTAATGTTATTGAGCCACTGCATGACAAAGCAGGGGGGGGCTTGCGTGGCGGCGCGTTTCTTTGTTTGCCCAATTTTGAGGAACTGTCCCCACCGTTTAGCATCAAGCATGGTGAATATAGGATAACGGCTTGTGGCAGCCAATTGCCCCATAGAAAAATCCTTGCCTCGGCCACCAAAAGCAATTGGGGGCATATTGATGTCATATCAGATTGGGAAGAAGTGGAAGACCATCAAGGCAAAACCCTAACGGTCAACACTACCCTCCGTGCACTCTCTGATGCAGCTTGGGTCAGGCCAGGGTTTCATCCTTATTTTTCTGTCACGGAAGACAGCTTTATTACTATTGGCACGACCCGGTTAGCTGTGGCTTCATTGCCGCACGATGCCATGCAATGTCACCCAGTCGTTTCATTGGCAGAAACCGCCACATTGTCAACCGCTCTCTACAGTGTCACTGTGGGGTGTAGCGTGTCCCCACTCATTGCCAAGCTCTCGCTTGCGTTTGCTGTCTGGAGCGATAAAAAACATCAGTATGTCTGCATCGAGCCGGTTATTGGCCTGCAAGCCGACCTAAATGGTTTGCCGACCCCATTAATTCTTGCTAATGGCGAGGAACTGGCTATGGTTTTTAAGATTCATGCCAACAAGGCGGATGTCACGAAGCTGTCATGACCGTCAAGGCAAAAACTTGCATCTGCGCTTTTTAATGGGCATTTATGCGATCGGACTGCAAGGCACATAGGTCGGGTAATGCTGAAATTTCTGGAATAGCGGGCATTTGACCGAACCATAGGAGCAAAAAATGCGGCACGACAATCAATGGTTTGAGGGTAAGCATAGTGCTGCAGGACTTGCACCGTGGGTTGCACTCCGGAGAAGCAAAAGCCATAACCCTTAAAGAAACTGGTTATTATTCGGGAACGCATCGGACGCATGTTTGTCATGGAGACGGCTTTGTCCAATCTGGCCGATAGCCGAGACAGTAAAGCCGATTGTGCACCTTGTCCTATCATTGCCACGCTATTGGGGGACACCAGAAACCTCGTAATGGTGGCATAAAGTCACTGCGGTCAGCAGGATTCTTGGGGAACAATCCAACCATTGCCATTGTCAGCAAACTTTAACCCGCCACAGGCAACAAAAATGGTAACCTTAGTAAGGTTAAATTTTCTTGAGGAATTGCTATGGGCCCGCATTATTTAAGCCGTTTTTTTACCCCCCGTTCTGTTGCTATTGTAGGGGCTTCCGAGCGCGTGGAAAGTGTCGGCTATCGGTTGCTGCTAAACATGCAGGAAGCGGGCTTTGCCGGTGCGTTGTATCCGGTCAATAACAAGCGCGAACAATTGCTGGGCTTAAAGGCTTACCCCGATTTGCTGTCCATAGCGGAAGATGTGGACTTGGTGGTGATTGCCACTCCAGCCCCGACCGTGCCGGATGTGATGCGACAATGTGGCGAAAAGGGGGTTAATTCGGTGATTATCATCACTGCCGGATTTGGCGAGCTGGGCGAAGCGGGCAAGCGCCTGCAGCAAGAAATTTTAGATATTGCCCATTTGTACGGCATCCGTATGATTGGCCCCAATTGCCTGGGGGTAGCCCGCCCTGATGGCCTGCTGAACGCCACGTTTGGCGATGGGGTGGTTAAAGACGGCACATTGGCATTGTTGTCGCAATCGGGTGCCGTTTGTACGGCGATTTTGGATTGGGCGAAAGCACAAGATATTGGCTTTTCTACTGTGGTGTCGATGGGCGGTGCAGCGGATATTGATTTTGGCGAGGTGCTGGATTATCTGGCGACAGATAGCCACACCACGGGCATTTTAATGTATGTGGAGGGTATCCGTGATGCCCGCCGTTTTTTAAGTGGCCTGAAAGCGGCGGCACGGTTAAAGCCAGTGATTTTAATCAAGTCCGGTCGGCATGAAGCGGGCTGCAAGGCTGCCATGTCGCATACCGGGGCTATGGTGGGCGGCGACAACGTTTTTAATGCGGCTATTGAACGGGCCGGTGTGGTGCGGGCCTATAGCATTGATGAATTGTTTGCGGCGGCACGGGTACTGGCGAATAACGTCGTGGTTAAAGATGACCGCTTGGCAATTATCACAAATGCCGGTGGCCCCGGAGTAATGAGCACAGACCGTGCGGAAGATGTCGGAATAACCATGGCTACCTTAAGCGAGGCCAGTTTGGCTGCTTTGGATGCGGTGTTGCCCCCCCATTGGTCACATGCCAATCCTATTGATATTTTGGGTGATGCTACGTCTGAACGTTATCAACAAGCCTTGGCAGTGTGTCTGGATGACGGGCAAATTGATGGGGTGCTGGTGATTCTGACACCGCAAGCAATGACCAACCCCAGCCAAGTGGCACAATGCCTTATTGATGGCGCCAAAACCAGCAACAAACCGGTGCTGGCGGCTTGGACGGGCGGAGCTAAAGTCCAGGCGGGGCGGGATTTGTTTGCGGACAGCAACATCGCGCATTTCAATACGCCGGAAACGGCGGTTGACGCGTTTGCTTTTTTGGCCCGCTATACCCGTAACCAAATCTTGCTTAAACAAATCCCCTCCCCTGATGGTACACCCACAACACACGATGTGGAGGGTGCGCGGCTGATCATCGGCCGAGTGTTGTCGGAAGGCCGCGAGATATTGACGGCACAGGAAGCGAAGGCTGTGCTGGCTGCTTTCCATATTCCGGTAAACCTGACCGTGCCGGTTTTTTCTGGCAAAGATGCCATGATCGCCGCTGAAACGTTGGGCTTTCCAGTGGTGCTAAAAATTAATATGTCGGCCTTTAGCCATAAATCTGATATTGGCGGTGTGCGCCTTAATATCCAGAGTGTGCAGGAGGTTTCGCAGCACTTTAGCGAAATGGAGGCGGCAATCAAGCAAAAATACCCTGATATCGACACCGTCGGCATGACCGTGGAGGCTATGTTCAAATCGTCAAATGCCCGTGAATTGATGGTGGGCGTGGTCAGGGACCCTGTATTTGGCCCTGCCATCAGTGTCGGCCTAGGCGGTACGTTGGTGGAAATTTTGCAAGATAACGCCATTGCCATCCCGCCACTCAATACCTATATGGCGGAGCAAATGCTCGCCAAAACCAAGGCGGCAAAATATCTGAAGGCTTTCCGGCAGATGCCTGCAGCTAACCGGCAGGCAGTGATTGATGTGTTGCTGAACGTGTCCGCAATGGTGAGCGAGTTACCGGAAATTTTGGAGCTGGACATTAACCCGCTGATGGTTGATGAGCAGGGGGCGATTGCTGTGGATGCGCGTATTAAAGCCCACAAACCGCACCAGCTAAGCCGTTATGCGCACATGGCCATCCACCCCTATCCGCACGAGCTGGCGCAACAGCAGCAATTGGTCAACGGCGCCAATATCACGCTGCGCCCCATACGCCCAGAAGATGCCGAGATGGAAAGCCGGTTCGTCGCTCGCCTTTCGGAGCGCAGCAAGTATTTCCGCTTCCGTCAATCTTTGCACACCTTAACACCCGATATGTTGGTGCGTTTCACGCAAATCGACTATGACCGGGAAATGGCATTTGTGGCGGTCACCGAAGAAGCTTCTTTGCCCAAGGAGCTAGGCGTAGGACGTTATATTATTAATCCGGATGGTCGCTCAGCGGAATTTGCCTTGGTGGTGGCGGATGATTGCCAATGCTTAGGTATTGGTTCGCGGTTGCTGGTCATTTTAATGGCCACCGCCAAAGCCAAAGGGGTTGCCGTGTTTGAGGCGGAAGTGCTAACGGGCAATACCGGCATGTTGGCACTGCTGGCCAAACTGGGGTTCACTATTGAGCAACCCGGCAACGGCAACGCGCTGATGCGGGTTTATAAACCTTTATAATCACGATATCACGTCTAAAATGGGAGATTGCCGACACTGCTTTAAACCAGTGATATGGGTAAAAAACAAGCCGTAAAACCGATATTGCATTAAACTGGGTTTTTTCGCCATTTTGTAACAAAGCTATTAGCCGACTCAAGAAATGATCCTGTTCACTAAAATGCACGGCCTAGGCAATGATTTTATGGTCATTGATGCCATCAACCAAGAAATTGCGTTAAGCACGGAACATATCCGCCAACTTTCTGACCGCCATTTTGGTGTGGGGTTTGACCAGCTGCTGTTAGTTGAACCGCCACAGAGCCCCAATGCCGATTTTAAATACCGTATCTTTAACGCCGACGGCAGTGAAGTGGGGCAATGCGGCAATGGTGCCCGCTGTTTTGCCCGCTTTGTACGCGATAAGCAATTAAGCCTTAAAGACCAGATATGTGTTGACACCCATTCGGGGCAACTGACGCTGAGCTTTGAACCTGATGGTATGGTCACGGTCAATATGGGGGTGCCACGCCATGCACCGTCGGAGATACCTTTGCTTGCCGAACAGGAGTCACGTTTTTATACGGTTACTATCAATGGTCAGGAACGGGCATTTGGGGCTGTTTCTATGGGTAACCCGCACGCGGTTATCCAAGTGCATGACATCAAAAATGCACCAGTGGAAATGTTGGGCAAAGCTTTAGAAAGCGATGCCCTTTTTCCCGAACGGGCCAATATTGGTTTTATGCAAATTATTGACCGATCTCATATTAAATTGCGTGTTTATGAACGTGGCGCAGCCGAAACCTTGGCCTGTGGCAGCGGCGCGTGTGCCGCCATGGTGATCGGTTTTGAACAAAATCTACTGGACAACCAAGTACAGGTTGAATTGCCCGGCGGTATATTGCAGATAGCGTGGGCGGGGCGGGGTCATCCAGTATTGATGACCGGCCCTGCCGAATCAGTTTTTGAGGGGCGGATTGCCCTTGCGGGTGAATCCTTGTCCAGTACAGAGCTGTCTTCTGACGAGGTGGGAAATTATTTATTGCAGCATCCTGAATTTTTCAATGACCACCTGAATTTATTAGAAAAACTGAGTATCCCCCATCCTAGTGGCAATGCTGTGTCGCTGATCGCCAAGCAATTGGAGATTTTCCGAAGCCGGCATCGTGAACTGGAAAATCAGCTAGGAATGCTGATTGATATTGCCAAAGACAATGACGCCTCGTTTAACCGGATGCATAAATTGACACTGGCTTTGTTGGACGCCGAGACTTTGGAGCAAGCTATCCACCATCTGGAAATTGTCTTGTCCGACTATTTTTTGACCGATTTTGTGGCGATCCGCATTATCCGGGCCGAACCGGTCGGTCACTTACCAGGGCTGTTTATTACGCCAGGTAGCGATAAGCTTAAACCTTTTTTGGTGGAACTGTCCGGCAACCAGCCCAGTTGTGGCATGCCAACCCCTGAACAGGCACGGGAATTGTTTGGCGATGCCGCGTTACACGTCAGGTCTTGCGCGATTGTGCCCATGGTTTTCACTGAGTTTGAAGGCATTTTAGGGATTGGCAGCCGCGAAAAAGACCGCTTCCATCAGAGTATGGGGCATTTGTTTTTGACCCAAATGGGCGAAATTATCGCCACCCGATTGGTCACGTTATTGAAATAACCCATGTCGCCGGATGCCGAAGCCCAACTGCTTGAATATTTGCAGCAACTTAATGAGATCAGGCGCGTATCGCCTCACACTTTAAGCAGTTATCGGCGCGACCTGAAGCAATTGGGCGGTTATTGCCAGCAAAAAGCCATTACTGATTGGAGCGGATTACAGGCTTATGACATCCGTACCCATATCGCCGCACGGCACAGGAGCGGGTTGGGCAGCAAAAGCCTGCAACGGGAATTATCCGCTATCCGCAGTTTTTTTAACTACCTATTAAAAAATCGCCTTGTAGACAATAATCCAGCGCAACAGGTTAAAGCCCCGAAACAGGCAAGAAAATTGCCTAATACATTGGATGTTGACCAAGTGAACGGTTTGTTGGACGGAGACTGTAATGGGATGTTGGCTATCCGCGATTTGGCCATGTTTGAGTTGTTTTATTCTTGCGGCTTGCGTCTTAGTGAATTGTCGGGGCTCAATTTGCCGGACATTGATGTGCGTGACCGCTCGTTAATGGTCGTCAGTGGCAAAGGCGGCAAATCGCGGCTTTTGCCGATTGGCGGCAAGGCCATCAGCGCCCTCGAAAAATGGTTGCCATATCGGTTGCAAATGGCCCAACCGCTGGTGACTGCGCTGTTTGTTTCCAATCGGGGGCAGCGGCTTGGGCAGCGCAGCATCCAACTCCGGCTCGACCTATGGTGCAAAACCCATGGTATTGATGCACACGTCCATCCACACATGCTCAGACATTCATTTGCCAGCCACCTATTGGAATCTAGCCAAGATTTACGGGCCGTACAGGAGTTGCTGGGGCATAGCAATATCAGTACCACGCAAATTTACACCCATTTGGATTTTACTCATCTGGCAACGGTTTATGACCAAGCCCACCCTAGGGCCAGAAAAAAATGACTGCACAGATGGATGCCGAGATAATGATAGGTGACAAAACTTGTGCTGAGGCTATGCTCAATAGCGGAAAAAAATCATAAAACCTGCTACTATGTCCAATATTTTAAGACAATGGCATAACCGGTTTTTTCGCAAACACTTCAAAGGATACTAGAAATGGCGGCAAACGAATTCCTGGACGAAGAAAAACCAAGAGGTATCCTGTGGATATTTGGTGTTTTCCTTGGCGTTGTAATGACTGTCCTGATTATTCTAGGTGCTTGGTGGGGCAGCGAGCCGGGTCAGTTTAACATTATTGACGAAGCACAGATACGGGCCAAAGAGACCCATTCTTCGGACAATATTCCGGTCGGTTATGTGTATACCAATACCTTGGCACATATTGCCGAAACCTTGCTTTACAAACCTGGCGGTTATATCACCAATGACGTTGGCCCTCCAGGGGTGTTCCTTGATAACGTGCCCAATTGGGAATACGGGGCTTTGGTGATGTTGCGCGATGCCACTTCCGCCCTCAGAAACCATTTTGCCCGCGACCAGTCCCAGTCGGCGGAAGACCCAGATTTGGCGATTGCCGAGCCTTATTTCTATTTTGAGAACGATTCGTGGGCCTTACCTTCAACTGAAGCGGAGTACGAAAAAGGCATTGAAGCTTTGCACAAGTATATGGAACGCCTGCAACATTTCGGTGGCGATGTGAAACGCGCGCAGTTTTATTCTAGGGCGGACAACTTGTGGCAATACACCGAGGTGGTCATCAAACGCTTAGGGGGCTTGTCCACCCGCCTTGCCGCCAACAGCTCCGGCTCAAACTTGGGGCCGGGCCTTACCGATGTGGAACGTGAGCAGGCTGAAAAACAAGGCACGCCATTGCCTAAGGTGTCATGGTTGGAAGTGGATGATGTGTTCTACGAGGCCCGCGGCGCCAGCTGGGCTTTGCTGCATATCCTACGGGCCATTAAATATGACTTTGAAGACATCCTGCTCGACAAACGTGCCATGCGTACCGTGGACATTATGATTAAGGCAATGGAAAACGCGCTGCAGCCGATCACGTGCCCGATGATCTTAAATGGTGATGGTTACGGCATTTTCGCCAACTATTCGCTGACCATGGCCAATTACATCGCCCGTGCCAATGCCGCTGCGCTGGACTTGCGCGACATTATGAACAGAGGTTAGATTTTTCTGATGGATGAAAAGATAAATTTTAATTTGGCACAAGCCAGCACTTGGAAACGTATTTTCTTTATGCTGATCTTTTTGGCTATTGACAGTGTGGTGCGGATGCTACTGATGCTGGTAATTGTCGTACAAGTGGCGACAGTCCTGTTTTCCGGCACCCCTAATGCGAATATCCTCAATTTTGGACGTAGCCTGTCAACCTATACTTACCATATTTTTCTGTTTTTGACGTTTAACACAGAAACCTTGCCATTCCCCTTTTCTGACTGGAACATCACTGCAGAATTGGACTTGCCTGCTACGGATATACGTAAAGAAGATTAAGCAGCGCAGCCCCATTGCCGCCAAGCTTACAAGCCACCTCATTCAGAGGTGGCTTGCTGGTTGTAGCTAATCCTGATCATCCTCATCTAAATATTCATCTTCAGCTTCAGGATGTTCAGATGATGCAACCTCTTCCGTGTTCAGCAGTTCTTTTAGATAGCGGTATAACAGACGGGCCGATTTGGGCGGATTGCCTGTTGCGGCTTCTTTTTGGACATTTCTAAGCAACCGCCTTAACTGCTGCCGGTCAGCATCGGGATACCCATCCAGCAAATCAGTCAAGGCGGCATCACCTTCGGCAATCAGCCTATCCCGCCAACGTTCGGCAATATGGTGTTCCCTAACGGCGTGTGCACTTTGATTTTTTAGCCGCGCAAACTGTTCGGTCACAGCATCAAGAATTTCGCCATCCAATTTATGCAGCTTGCCTGCGGCATATTTCAATAAACGCTTACGCGCCCCTGTTTGCCCCATAGTCCCGACTTGCACAATGGCTTCGTGTATTTCCTGCGGCAAGCCTAACTGTTTCAGGTTGCTTGCGGACAAGGCGGACATTTCATTGCCTAAATTAAACAAGGCGGTAATGTCTTTCTTGATTTTGGTTTTGTTGGGCCGGACCGCGTAGTATTCAATCTCGTCTTCGTTGTCTTCATCTTCGTCAAGGTATTCTTCGATCATAATAAATTTATTGTTAGAGAAAACCGCCCGATAATAGGGGCGGCTGGGCTACTTTAGCATAACGGGCAAAACCACTCCGCCAAGCCTGAGTTTTTTGTGCCACTGTCATGGCTGCATACGCCGGGCTGGTGGATGGCAGACGCACATAGGCAATATCTGCCGTATAGGCTTGGACAGTAGGCAGAACATGTTTTTTATACAGTTTTTCTGCCATACCGCCATTAAAACACACCATCTTTATAGTGGGATACGCGGTAAAAAAATGGGCGAAATTATTGATGCTGACGGAGTCCATGTCAATATTGGCATCCAAGCTGCCAGTCCGCCGACAATAATACAAAACATCCCAGACGGCTATACCGTTTGCCATCAGCGCTGATTTCCGCTCCGCATAGCTTGCAACATCCGGTATGTTGGACAGTACGGACATAATAGCCCAAAAAGCATTTTTTGGATGCCCATAGTATTGTTGTTTTTGCAATGACACTTCGCCGGGCATTGAGCCGAGTATCAGCAATTTTGCGCCATCGGCAACAATGGGCGGGAAGCCTTGTTTATCAGTTAAGGTTTTTGTCTTCATAAAAATTAACTTGAATTTTGCCCGGCCAAATTTGCGATAATAGCCAGCCATTCGTTGTTAAAGGATAATAATTAAACATGTGGTTTAAAAATCTTAACGTGTTCCGTCTTACCGAACCTTTTGCCCTGTCCGCCGCCGAGCTTGAGCAAAAGCTACAGCCCGCCAGCTTCCGCCCATGCGCCCCGCATGAAGAATCAAGCTTCGGCTGGACACCGCCCATCGGTAAAATGCACGCCCCCTTAGTGCATTCCAGCAATGGTTTTATAATGCTGTGCGGAAAAAAAGAAGAACGGGTGTTGCCCACGGCGGTTATCAACGAAATGACCCAAGAGCGGATTGCTGATGCTGAAGACAAACAAGGCCACAAATTGTCCAAAAAGGAGCGGGCGGCGATCAAAGACGAATTGGTCTTTGAATTGCTGCCCAAAGCCTTTACCTTTAGCCGTAAAATTTTTGCTTATATTGACACGCTAAACGGCTTTATTGTTGTTGATAGCGCCTCTGCAAAAAGTGCCGAGGACTTGTTGAGCTATCTACGCAAAACCTTAGGATCGCTACCGGCCCAACCACTCACCACTGTTGAAAAACCCGGTGCAGTCATGACCACTTGGTTGATTGATCAAGCCTCACCCAGTGATATTAACGTGGAAGATGAATGCGAGTTGCGCTCACCTGAAGAAGCGGGGGCGATTATCCGCTGCAAACGCCATGACTTGACCTTGCCAGAAATTAAAAACCATCTTGATTCAGGAAAACAGGTTATAAAACTGGCACTTAACTGGGCTGACCGTATTGCCTTTGTGTTAGATGAAAACCTTGCCATCAAACGCTTACGCTTTCTTGATTTGGTTAATGACCTAGTGGCTGACATTGAGGCGGAAGATGAAGCAGCACGTTTTGATGCCGATTTTTCAATTATGTCAGAAGAGATTGCCAACTTTTTGCCACGCTTATTGGCACTCTTCGGTGGCGAGAAACTGAGTTGAGCCTCCCTGCTTAATCTGCTTCTATTGATAAGGCCTGGACAATAGGCGAAAAAAAAGCCCAGTGGAATCGCCACTGGGCTTTTTTCACATCAGCACAATGATGATTATTTCATCATTGATTTTTTGAACATGCTGTCCAATTTGCTGTTAGTGTCTTGTGCGTACTGGGCAGCACGGTTAGCAGCAGCTTCAGCAGAAGCAGCTTTTGAAGCAGCATCAGCAGCAGCGCTTTGTGCGCTAGCAGCATCAGAAGAAGCTTGTGCTACAGAAGTTTTCAAGCCGTCGATTTGAGCTTGCAGGTTATCAATGTCTGAAGTGCTTGCACAACCAACAGCAGTTGCAGCAACCATAGCGATCAAAGTCAATTTCATTACATTTTTCATACTTTATTTCCTATTTAGAGTTATTACTACAAAAAAATCATAGCTAGGTCTAATTCTAGCATCATTTGTTTTGTTTTTCAGCTTTATTTTATTTTTACTACTGTGCCAGGACTGACCAATTGGCTCAAATGGTCTATTTGTCCATTAGTTAGCGCAATGCAGCCATGCGTCCAATCAAAATTTTCATGCACCCTGCGGTCTGCCGAGCCTAAACCATGAATACCGATTTGTCCACCCAAGGGGGTGTTTTGTGGCGGTATTTGACTAAATTGGTGGGCGGTCACGATCCGGTTATAGGTATATTCATCAATTATTTTATGGTCCAATGCTTTTTCGGCATCTTCCACGGAGGGGTAAGTAAGGCCAAAAAAGCGCCGGAACGTGCTTTTTTCACCCACCCAGCCAATACGGTAACTGCCATGCGGGGTGATATTGTCACCGCGATGGGATTTTCTGCCTGCGCCACCGCGCCCAATGGCTATTTTATCTAAAACTTCAATGGTTTGCTCACCTTTTTTTACTTCAATTTTGCGGGCCTTGGTATCCACCAGCAACCATATATCATCATCGGCCCAGGCTGGCAACACACACAAACCGCAATACAACATCAACACTATTCGTAACATATAAAAATCTACACTATAAAAGGGATTTGGTGTACTTTATCTAATCCACACTTAAGGCTCAATTGTCCCAGCAAGGATTAAACATGCAAATAGAAACTATTACGACGCATCCCTTCAGCGACCAAAACCCCGGTACATCTGGACTCCGTAAAAAGGTCAAGGTTTTTCAGCAACCTGGTTATTTGGAAAACTTTGTCCAAGCCATTTTTGATTCTTTGGAAGGCTACGCGGGCAAAAGCTTGGTCTTGGGCGGGGATGGCCGATATTTTAACAGGGAAGCGATTCAAACTATCATAAAAATGGCGGCCGCCAATGGCTTTGGCGAGCTGATCGTGGGTCAAGGCGGGTTGCTATCCACACCCGCCGCTTCTCATATCATCAGGAAATATGCTGCGTTTGGCGGCTTGATATTGTCGGCCAGCCACAATCCTGGGGGAGCTGATGAAGATTTTGGCATTAAGTATAACGTCAGCAATGGCGGCCCCGCCACTGAAAAGGATACTGGGCTATTCTACCAACGCAGCTTAACTATTGACAACTACAAAAAGGCCATAATGGCGGATGTGGACATTGACCAGGTCGGTGTTCAAGAAATTAATGGCCTTAAGGTCACTATTATAGACCCAGTGACTGATTACGCGGAATTGATGCAATCCATCTTTGATTTTAAATTGCTCAAGGACAGTATCAGCTCAGGTTATCTGACCTTGCTGTTTGATGCCATGAGCGCCATTACCGGCCCTTATGCCAAGCGCATCCTGATTGATTTGCTAGGGGCGCCGGCCAGCTCGGTCATTAATGCCGAGCCGCTGGAAGATTTCGGTGGCCACCATCCTGACCCTAACTTGGCCCATGCCCACGAATTGGCGGCCTGTATGTTCAGCCCGCAAGCGCCTACCTTTGGGGCCGCTTCGGACGGCGATGGCGACCGCAATATGATTACCGGTAGCCAGATTTTCGTCACGCCCAGCGATAGTTTAGCGATTATGGCCGCTAACGCCCATTTGATTCCTGCCTACGCGAAAGGTTTAAGTGGTGTGGCACGCTCCATGCCTACCAGCCAAGCGGTTGACCGTGTCGCCGCCTGCTATAAAATCCCTTGTTATGAAACCCCTACCGGATGGAAATTTTTCGGCAATTTATTGGATGCAGGAAAAATCACTTTGTGTGGTGAAGAAAGCTTTGGCACCGGCTCCAACCATGTACGGGAAAAAGATGGCTTATGGGCGGTGCTGTTTTGGTTGAATTTGATTGCCAGAAAACGCCAATCGGTTGCTGATATTGTGCAGGAACATTGGCAAAAATTTGGCCGCGACATTTATTGCCGTCATGACTACGAGGCCGTTGAAACAGCCATAGCCAACAGCATAGTGGATAATCTCCGTGCCCAGTTGCCTAGCCTGCCAGGGCAATCGTTTGGTGAATACACAGTCAAATTTGCCGATGAATTTTGCTATGAGGATTCGGTGGACGGCAGCGTCAGCAAAAACCAAGGTATCCGTATTGGCTTTGAAAATGGTTCGCGGATTGTGTTCCGTTTGTCCGGCACAGGTACGGTGGGGGCAACCTTAAGGATTTATCTGGAAAAATTTGAACCAAATGCCGATCTGCACAACCAAGATGCACAAACCGCGTTGGCATTTCTGATCGAATTGGCGGAACAATTCTGCCAAGTCAAAAAACTGACCGGTCGGGTTGCACCTGATGTGATCACCTAACTTTTATGCCATACGGGCAGGCGTAATAATAACGCCTGCCCGTATGGCATTAGCCCAAATTTTGGGTCAGGTGGTGCAAAGAGCCGATCAATAGCACGCCCATACCAATCAGCGCAATTTGCTCCAATGAGGCTTTTAAATCAGTCTTTTTATGTAGGGACGGAATCAAGTCAGCCACGGCGATATATATGAAGCTAGAAGCCGCTAGCGCCAAGATATACGGCAAGCGGCCTTGCACGCCATCCAAACCGAAATACGCCGCCAAGCCACCCAACAGCGTTGCCAAACTGGCCAGCATGTTGTAGACAAATGCTTTCCTGATGGAATAGCCACTCTGCAATAATATGGCAAAATCACCCACTTCTTGCGGAATTTCATGGGCGGCAACCGCCAGGCTGGTGGCAATCCCCAATTGCACATCAGTCAGGAATGCGGCGGCAATTAGGACGCCATCGACAAAATTATGGATAGCATCCCCTAAGATGATGATCGCCCCTACGGATTGGCCAATACCATGCTGATGTCCGGTGGGATGCGCGTGGTCGTGGCTGGCTTCATCGGCATGGACTTCGCATTCCCCGTGGTGGCAGTGCCGCCAAATGAGCATTTTTTCCAGTACAAAGAACAATAAGATGCCTGCCAACACGGTACCCGATAAGGCTTGAAATTGTTCGGGCCGGACACCGGCAAACGCTTCGGGCAACAACCCCCAAAAGGCTACTGCCAGCAAAGCCCCTATGGCAAAACTAATGCCATGCGGTAACAAAGACTGTCTGAGACGCTCTGGCATCAATAAAAAAGCACTCGCGGCAATCACGCTCAGCAAGCCGCCTAAAGAAGTAAAGACAACAATTAACCCTAATAATGCCACTTTATTCTGATCTCCATATCATAGTTGCCATGCGTCCGGTTTGCGCTTCGCGACGATAGGAATAAAAACGCCCGACATCGGTCATGGTGCAGAAGCCACCGCCATAAATATCAGCCTCGGCAACCCCTAATTGGGCCAATTCCAGCCGTGCCAGCCGATAAATGTCCGCCAGCCATTTGCCGTTTGCTTGCGCCTTGAAAGCTTGGCTGTTCTCACTTGATTTTGCGGTGAATGCGTTGTAAACATCGTCGCCCACTTCAAAACAATGCTCACCCAAGGCCGGCCCCAGCCATATCTGATATTTTTTCTTAGGCATTGCCAATAAGGTGTTACTGATAATGCCCGCATGTAGTCCCCGCCAACCGGCATGGATCGCCGCAATACCACTGCCATCTTCAGCGCAGACCAATAATGGCAGACAATCTGCCGTCATCACCACGCAAACCACGTTGGCCTGTTGGGTATAGCTGGCATCCGCCTGTGGCACGGGCACGCTGAAGGGGGCTTCAATGGCGCAATTGCTATGGGTCTGCTGCAACCAGCAGGGTTCGGCGGGCAACCCCAAGGCCTTTTTAATAAGCGTGCGGTTTTGTGCCACGTGGCTAGGATTGTCACCGACATGGAATGCTAAGTTAAGGCTGGCAAAAGGCGCGGCACTGACTCCGCCCGTCCGTAAGGTGGTCACGGCATGAATGTTGGACACAACGGGCCAGTCTGGCAGCAGATAATGCAGGGCTTCAGTCATTTTCAGCCAACGCCTCAAGCATATCGGTCATATCGTCCGGCAAAGGTTGTTGCCACTCGCAATATTCTTCAGTGACGGGATGCACCAAACCCAATTTGGCGGCATGTAATGCTTGGCGCTTAAAATTCCGCAATGCGTTTTCTAGCCGTTCATTGCAACCGGGTGACATTTGGAAGCGCCCGCCGTACACCGGATCGCCTAGTAGCGGGAAGCGCACATGCGCCATGTGCACCCTGATCTGGTGGGTACGGCCTGTTTCCAGTTTGACCCGGATGAGGGTGTGCAAGCGAAAGCGCTGCTCGACACGATAATGGGTGATAGCTTCTTTGCCCCGTCGGCTCACCGTATAGCGCTTGCGGTCGGTGGGATGCCGTGCGATGGGTTCGTCAACCGTACCCCCTGCGGTCATACGGCCTTTGGAAATGGCCAAATATTCGCGGTTAATGGTGCGTTCCTGCAATTGTTGGGTCAGGCTATTATGGGCTTGCAGGGTTTTGGCAACCATCAACAAGCCGCTGGTGTCTTTGTCAATCCGATGGACTATGCCCGCCCTTGGCAAAGTTTCAAGGTTCTGGTCATGGTTGAGCAGTGCATTGAGCAGTGTGCCATGCCAATTGCCCACCGCCGGATGCACCACCAGACCTGCTGGCTTGTTGACCACCAACAGGCTATCGTCCTCATAAATGATGTCCAAGGGGATGGCTTCCGCCTCAGAATTAATCACGGTTTCCGCTTCGGCATCCAAAGTGATTGCTTCGCCCCCTTCCAGCTTGTCCCTGGGCTTTAATTGCTCGCCGTTGACCTGCACCCGGCCTAATTTGACCCAAGTCTGCAGCTTGCTGCGCGAGTAATCGGCAAATAGCTCCGCCAGCACTTGATCCAGGCGCATGCCGGCCATTTCATTAGGCACTTCTGCCGTTAGCCTTGTCATAACAAGTTCTTCTGAATAACTCATAGTTAAGTTATACTCATGGGTGTTTGGTTTATTAATAAAGTACAGCTTAGGCTGCGGAAAAACTGGTTATATTACAACGTGTCGTTAGCGCTATGCGATTAATTTTTGTTAAATGTCTATTTATTTGCTGTTTTGGCTTGGCAATGGTGGGCTGCTCATCGTTAGGCAACTTGTTTTCTGGCGGGGATTCGGAAGAGAAAAGCGAGGAAAAATACACCGGATGGAATTCTGCAAAGTTTCGTGAAGAGGCCAAAAAAAAGCTGGACGTCGGCGATTATGAAAAAGCCATAGAGCTGTATGAAGCGCTGGAATCCCGTTTTCCTTACGGGCAATACGCCGCACAGACACAAATCGATATAGCTTACGCCTATTACAAAAATAACGACAGTGAAGCCGCAACGGCCGCCGCCGACCGGTTTATCAAAACCAACCCGCGCAACCCGAATGTCGATTATGCCTATTTTTTAAAAGGCTTGGCTAATTATAACCGTGGCATTGGCTTTGTGGACCGGTTTTTACCGTCCGACCCTTCGCAACGCGACACCAGTAGCGCCAATGATGCGTATAAGAATTTTGAGGAACTGCTGAGCAAATACCCGCAAAGCCGTTACCGTAATGAGGCAAAATTACGGATGACCGCGTTAAGGAACAATATTGCCATGCATGAGGTGCAAATAGCCCGCTATTATATTAAGCGCAAAGCTTACGTTGCCGCCGCCAATCGGGCCACCGAAGTGATCGAAAATTACCAACGCGCCCCTGCCGTACCGCTGGCACTGGAAATATTGCAAGAGGCCTATACAAACTTAGGCTTGACCGATCTGGCCCAGGACACGAAAAGGGTTTATGACTTGAACTTCCCCAATGGCACACCAGTGCAAAGCGAAGGTTTGGTGACGTTCTCGCATAGGGTTTGGGATTTTATTGGGTTTGATAAATAATACATTGCAATAGCAACCAGAAGCACTGCCTGTCGCCAATGGGCAGTACTTCCGGCCTTAGCTGGTTAGCCCTGCATTTTTTTCTCAAGTTCCGCTTGGGTCAGGTGGCGTACTGATTCGCCTTTGATCATAAAAATGAGGTGTTCGCAGATGTAGCAAGCGTGGTCACCGATACGCTCCATAGCGCGGACTGTCCATAGCATGTTGAGCATCCGGGTGATGTTTCTGGGGTCTTCCATCATGTGGGTGATCAGTTGGCGGACAATGCTGGAATATTCCCGGTCGACATTTTCATCTTTGCCGGTGATCAGGGTGATATTGTCGATGTTCATCCGCGCAAAGGCATCCAGCGCACCATGCAACATGTCTTTGACCAATTCTGACATGTGTTGCAACTCATGGAAGGGATCGTTTTTGTTGTCTGAATCAGACAGCTGAATGGCCATTTTGGCAATCCGCTCAGCCAAATCACCGACAATTTCCAGTTCGTTGATGATCTTACTGACCGTCAGCAACAACCTTAGGTCTATCGCGGTCGGTTGCCGCAGTGCCAAAATCTGGGTGCATTCCAAATCAATGCTCATTTCCAGTTCATCGATCTGGTTATCCTGTTTGATAACCATTTCGGCAAGCTCCAGGTCACCGGTGGTCAGCGCCTGAATGGCATTATCAATTTGCTGCTCGACCAGCCCGCCCATTATCAGGACTTTATTGCGCAGGTCTTCCAGTTCTTTATTGAACTGCCCTGAAATATGTTTGCCTAATTTACCGTTATCCATGTTTCTGCCCCTTAATTGACCTAATTAGCCGTAACGCCCAGTAATGTAATCTTCCGTATGCTTTTTCTTGGGGTTGGTGAAAAGTTCCCCGGTCAAACCCATTTCAACCAATTCCCCCATGTACATAAACGCCGTGTAGTCTGAGACACGCGCTGCTTGCTGCATGTTATGGGTGACAATGACAATGGTATATTTTTCTTTCAGCTCGTTGATCAGCTCTTCAATTTTTAAAGTTGAGATCGGGTCAAGCGCCGAGGCGGGCTCATCCAACAACAACACTTCCGGCTCTATGGCTATGGCACGGGCAATCACCAAGCGTTGCTGCTGACCGCCCGACATACCCAAGGCATTGTCATTTAAGCGGTCTTTCATTTCATCCCAAAGGGCGGCACCGCGCAAGGCATTTTCTACGGTTTCCGCCAAGGTGCGTTTATCATTGATACCTTGGATACGCAAACCGTAGGCGACATTTTCAAAAATGGATTTGGG
>Ga0316222_1002109_pt1 | contig 22080 bp, 20 predicted proteins | sample TBH18011metaG_FD_206008 | JGI IMG/M metagenome (GOLD analysis project Ga0316222, IMG submission 206008) | Freshwater microbial communities from Trout Bog Lake, Wisconsin, USA - TBH18011 | ecosystem: Environmental > Aquatic > Freshwater > Lake > Hypolimnion/Profundal zone | place: USA: Wisconsin... | reverse complement strand
CTGGCGCGGGCTTTGGCGCCGCATTTGGTTGATGGTCAGGTGATTTTCATCCCGCCCGGCTCGCTGGGGTCGGTGCTGATGATGCGCGAAATCCGGGCTGCGGGCTGTATGGCCGACATCGCCATCGCTGAAACTGGCACATTGCCGTGGCTGACCCGCAAGCATGGCCCGGCTGAGGTGGCGATCACCACCCGCGCCACCCGCTTGCCGACCGGCGTCTTCCCCTCCCGCCATGCTCCGCATGCGCTGGCGGTGATCAAGCGGGCGTTTCCGGATGCCATTGAGCCGTTGGAGGACACGTTGTCGGCGGCGTTGATGAATGCCGGGCCGATCATTCATCCACCGCTGATCCTGATGAATGCCGGGCCGATTGAGCATTTTGCGCGCTGGGATATCCACAAGGAAGGCACCCAGCCCACCATCCGCCGCGTGCATGATGCATTGGATGCGGAGCGGATCGCGGTGCGTCGGGCGTTGGGGTATGGCGGGCCGCATTTTCCGTTGGCCGACCACTACACCACGTCAAACTGGATGTATGGCAATCTCGCGCATGACAAGCTGGTGGCCTCCGGCGATTGGCACGAGAAACTCAACCTCTCCAGCCATCGCTACATGGCCGAAGATATCGGCATTGGCCTGGCATTGCTGGTCTCGGTGGCGCGGTGGGCGCGGGTGAAGGTGCCAACGGCAGAGGGACTGTTGCAATTGGGCTCGCTCGCCGCGCAGCAGAACTTCCTCAAAACCGGACGCACATTCGCATCTCTTGGGCTGAAGCGAATGAAGCGGCTGGAATTGATCGGCTTCCTCGGGCGGGGGATCTGATGCGCGTCGCCTGCGTCGGTGCCGGACGTATGGGGCGCGGCATGGCGCATGCGTTCGCCTATGCCGGGCACGAGATTGTGCTGATTGACGCCAAATCGCGCACGCCTGACGCATTCGCGGTGCTGGCGGCAGAGGCGATGGCGGAGGTTGCAGGCTCGCTCTATTTGCTTGCCGATCTGGGGGCGCTGAGCCAAGCACAGATTGCGCCGATCCTGGCGCGGGTTTCCGTTCAACCGCGCGAGCAGGCGCAAAAGGCCTTGGCCGGTATGCGCTTCATCTTTGAGGGAGTGCCGGAGACGCGCGCGGCCAAGGCAGCGGCCTTGGCGTTTATCGACGCCCATGCGGATGAAGAGGCCATTGTGGCCTCCACCACATCGACATTCCTCTCCACTGATCTGGCCACGATGACGCAGCGCCCGGCGCGGTTTCTCAACGCACATTGGCTCAATCCGGCCTATTTGGTGCCGTTGGTGGAAGTCAGCCCGCATGCGGGCACGCTGCCGGAATTGACGGCGGAATTGGTCAGCATGTTGGAGAGCATCGGCAAGGTTCCGGTCATCTGCCGTGCCAGCCCTGGCTACATTGTGCCGCGCATTCAGATGTTGGCGCTGAATGAGGCGGCGCGGCTGGTAGAGGAGGGGGTGGCGAGCGCTGAGGATATTGATCGCGCGGTGAAATACGGGTTCGGACTGCGCTTTGCCGTGCTCGGCCTGCTCGAATTCATCGATTGGGGTGGCGGCGACATTCTGGCCTATGCCAGCCGCTATATGACCGAAGCCACCGGGCAGGACCGCTTCAAGGCGCCCGATGTGGTTGATGCCAACATGGCAGCCGGGCGGATTGGTATGAAATCCGGCGAAGGCTTTTATGATTGGCGCAACCGCGACGTTGATGCCGTGCGTCGCGACAGATTGGGCGCTTTCGTGACATTGCTACGCCAGATGGGCGCGTTTCGGGCGCCGGTGATTTAACAACCTCCGGCTTGCCACGATTTAAGCATGCAAGCCCGGCGCTTCATGCCCGGTACGGGCGACGTATTCGGAGTAGCCGCCGTCATACATGTGAATGCCCTCGGGCGTCAGTTCCAACACGCGGTTGGACAGAGCGGCGAGGAAGTGGCGGTCATGCGAGACAAACAGCATGGTGCCTTCGAATTGCGCCAGTGCGGTGATCAGCATTTCCTTCGTCGCCAAATCCAAATGGTTGGTCGGCTCATCGAGCACCAGGAAATTCGGCGGATCGAACAGCATCAGCGCCATCACCAGACGCGCCTTCTCGCCACCGGAGAGCACGCGGCATTTCTTCTCCACCTCATCGCCGGAGAAGCCAAAGGCACCGGCCAGTGTGCGCAAGGTGCCTTGGCCTGCTTGCGGGAAGGTGGCGTCCAGCGTCTCGAATACGGTGCTCTCGCCATCGAGCAGATCCATCGCGTGCTGGGCAAAATAGCCCATCTTCACGCTGCCCCCGAGGGTGACGCTGCCGATATCGGGCTCCGTGGTGCCGGTGACGAGTTTGAGCAGGGTGGATTTGCCCGCACCGTTCACGCCGAGCACACAGCAGCGCTCCTTGCGGCGGACCAGCAGATCCAGCCCTTCATAGATCACCTTGCTGCCGTAGCGTTTGTGAACACCCTTCAGGCTCGCCACGTCATCGCCCGAGCGCGGGGCGGGACGGAATTCGAACGCCACGGTTTGGCGGCGCTTGGGCGGCTCGACGCGCTCGATCTTGTCCAGCTTCTTCACCCGGCTCTGCACCTGGGCTGCGTGTGAGGCGCGGGCTTTGAAGCGCTCGATGAAGTTGATTTCTTTGGCCAACATCGCCTGTTGGCGTTCGAATTGCGCCTGTTGGTGCTTTTCGTTCAGCGCGCGCTGGGCTTCGTAGAATTCGTAATCGCCGGTGAAGGAGGTCAATGTGCCGCCATCGATTTCGATGACTTTGTTGATCACCCGGTTCATGAATTCGCGATCATGCGAGGTCATCAGCAACGCGCCGTCATAGCCTGCCAGGAATTGCTCCAGCCAGATCAGGCTTTCCAGATCCAAATGGTTGCTCGGCTCATCGAGCAGCATCACGTCAGGGCGCATCAGCAGAATGCGGCCCAAGGCGACGCGCATTTTCCAGCCGCCCGAGAGCTTGCCGACATCGCCGTTCATCATTTCCTGGCTGAAGCCCAGGCCGTCAAGCACTTCGCGAGCACGGCCATCAAGCGCGTAGCCGTCCAGTTCCTCGAAGCGGGCCTGCACTTCGCCGAAGCGTTCGATGATCGAGTCGAGGTTATCCATCTGATCCGGGTCTGCCATCGCGGCTTCGAGTTCGGCCAGTTCCGCGCCGACTTCGCTGACCGGGCCTGCGCCATTCATCACTTCGGCCACCGCGCTGCGTCCCGCCATTTCGCCGACATCCTGGCTGAAGAAGCCGATGGTGATGCCGCGATCGGTCAGGATCAGACCCTCATCGGGTTCCTCCTGGCCGGTGATCATGCGGAACAGCGTGGTTTTGCCTGCACCATTGGGGCCAACGAGGCCGATTTTCTCGCCTTTTTGCAGCGCGGCCGAGGCTTCGATGAAGACCAGACGGGTGCCGTTCTGCTTTGTGATGTTGTCCAGGCGAATCATGGGTCCTCGGCGATCAGAGCGGTTGCCGGGTGCTTATACCCAACTCTCCGACCGCGTGAACCGCCGCAGCCCGCCATATTGCGCGCCCCTGCTGTGGAGTGATCGGCGTGCATGGTGTAATTCACATACACGCCAAAGACGGAGAGTCGGATGACTGACAAGGCAATTCATTTTTGGGAAAGCCGTTTCCAGGCAAACTCCACGCCTTGGGAGCGTGGTCACATCAATCCGGCCTTCGCCGCGTGGCGCGCTTCGGGGGAATTTTCGCCCTGCCGCGTGCTGGTGCCCGGCGCGGGCCGCAGTCCGGAGCCTGCCGAGATGCTGGCGGAAGGCTTCGATGTGACGGCGCTCGACTTGGCCGAGTCCGCCGTTGCTTTTCAGGCCGAACGGCTTGGGGCGGAGCGTGCGGTTTTGGGGGACGTGACGCGCTGGATGCCAGATGCGCCCTTCGATGTAATCTATGATCAGACCTGCCTCTGCGCGCTGCCCCCCAAACTCTGGCCGGCCTATGAGGCGCAGATGCGGCGTTGGCTTATTCCGGGTGGGCGGCTGTTTGTGCTGTTCATGCAGACCGGCAAGGAAGGCGGCCCGCCATTCGACTGTGCGATTCCCGCGATGCGGGAGATGTTCGCGCAGTGGGAGTGGCCGGATCAACTGGGCGAAGGGCTGCGGCACGGCCTGGGCACCGTCGAACAACCGGCGATCCTGCGACGCCGCTAAACCTCGTCGATCACCTGATTGCGCAACGTGCCGATGCTGCTGATATCAACCTGCACCACATCGCCCGGTTTGAGCCAGAGCGGCGGGGTGCGGGCGAAACCGACACCTTCCGGCGTGCCGGTGGCGATGATGTCGCCGGGGTTGAGCGGCAGCAGCACCGAGAGATAGCGGATGATCTCCGGGATATCGAAAATCAGGTCATCGGTCTGGGTGTGCTGCACCTCCACCCCGTTGAGATGGGTGTGCAGCATCAACTGTGTCGGGTCTGGGATGGCATCGGTGGTGGTGATCCACGGGCCGATACTGCCGGAATGATAGAAATTCTTGCCCATTGTGAGCGAGTGGGTGAACTGGAAATCGCGCAGGCAGGCCTCGTTCATGCAGGTATAACCGGCGATGTAGGCGAGCGCGTCCTCCCGCGTTACATGCCGGGCCGTGCGCCCGATGACGAGGCATAACTCGCCCTCGAAATCGTAATCCGTTGAGGCTTTGGGGCGGATGATCGGGGCATTATGCGGGACGAAGGATTCGAGCGTGCGGATGAACACGCTCGGCTTGTCCGGCAATTTCATCCCAGCCTCGGCCAGATGCCCGCGATAATTGCGGCCAATGCAGATGATTTTCGACGGCTCTGGGATTGGGATGTCGAATGCAATCTCATCGAGCGTGTAATCCGGCGCTGCATCGGCGAGTGCGTGCAGACGGTCGAGTGCTTCTGCCGCCAGGACAGTGCGCAATGTGGGAAATTCCGGGGCCAGTCGGCGGGCCGCATCGATCACCCCGTCGCCGGAGACGATGCCATAGGCAGAGCGGCCATTGATGCGGAAGCTGGCGAGTTTCATCGCTGGGTATCCGGGCAATATGTCGCCGCCCGTCCGGCCACCCGGCCTAAGGCCACGGCGGTGAGCAGGCCGTTGCCGGACAGATAGCCCGAAGCCTCCGGGCCGGACACGCCGCAGGCAGCCCCACCGGTGGCGTAAAGATTGGCGAACACGCCGCCGCCTTGGCGTCGCACGCGGGCTTGCTGGTCGATTTCCAACCCGCCTTGCGTGTGGAACAGCGCGCCCGTCACCCGGATGGCGCAATAAGGCGGGGTGAGGGCGGGCACGCCGGTGAAGTCGCGGCCAAACGGGTCTGGCTGCTCGCCGCGTTTGCACGCTTCGATCTCATTCAGGCTCGCCTGCAAGGCCGCCACCGGCACGCCCATGTGCAGGGCGAGCGCGGTTGCATCGTTCTCCTGCACCACAATGCCCACCGCCTCGGCCTGCCGGTAATCCTCGAATTGGCGGGCGATGGCGGCGATGCGGGTGTCGAACACCGTCCAGGCCATGCCGCCCGGCTCGGCCAGCACGCGCGCGCCTTGTTCGGAATAGCCGGTTGATTCATCCGAGAAGCGTTTGCCGCGCACATTGACCTGCATGCCGCCCTCGGTGATCGTCGCCCAGGTGATCAACACCCCTGCCGGATGCGCCACCGAGCCGTGGCCCTGATGACCGGACAGATCGCGCGTGGCCGCCCCCAGCGCCTCGCCCCACAGCAAGGCGTCACCCTGATTGCCGGGATGGCCGAAATACAGCGCGTCCCCCATCGCCGGAATATAGCGCGACACCAGCACGCGGTTGCCACCATAGCCGTTGCAGGCCAGCACCAGCGCGTCGCAGCCAATGCGTTCGCTGCTGCCGTCCGGGCGTTCGATCACCAGACCATAGACGCGCTCGGCATCGGCGATCAGCGAGACTGCGCGGGCATTGCACAGCAATTCCACCCCGGCTTCCTCGGTGGCGCGCAGCAGCGCATCGACGAGTTCCAACCCGGAGCGGCTCGGCAGGCCGTGCATGCGCAGGGCGCAATGGCCGGGATAGCGGAAATCGGCAATCAACGAGAATTGCAGCCCATGTGCGGCGTGCAGCCACTCCAGCGCCGGGCCGATTTCGGAGGTGACAAGCTGCACCAAAGCCGGATCGGGCGTGTCATGTGCCTTGTGCATGATGTCGGCGGCGAATTGGGCGGGAGAATCTTCCTCGCCGATGGCGCGCTGCCATTGCGTGCCCGGAGCCGGGATCAGCCCCGCTGAGAGCGAAGTCGAGCCACGCGGCAGGGCGTCGCGTTCAAGGACCAGCACCTCCGCCCCATTCTCACGCGCCGACAACGCCGCCACCATTCCGGCAGCACCGCCGCCGATCACCACCACGGGGAAACTGACGTCAAACGATGTGCCATCCGGCGGCAAAATGCGCATCAGGCCGAAACCTCCGACAACATCTCAGCGATTGTCGCAATCCGGCTGACCGGGCGCAAGGCGGCGATGGCGGTGTCATGCACCTCACGGGTGAACGCCGCACAGCCATCGCTGAGCACCACGGTGTCGATGTCACGCACATGCGCCTCGCGCACGGTGGAGGCGACACCGCCATTGGTCACTATGCCGCCCGCGATCAGCCGACGGATGCCGCTTTTGCGCAGAACCCATTCCAGCCGCGTCATGTAAAACGCCGAATAGGCGATTTTCTCAACAGAGTGATCAGAGGGTTGCAGCGCATCCACCAATTGATGCCCCCACGCGCCCGGCAGGAAATCGCCTTTGGCCAGGAAGGGCCGCAATGCCTTCAGATGCGGCGAGATGATCGGCTCGCCGCCGCGCCCTGGCACCAAGGTGAAATGGGTGGAGACCACGAAGCCACCCTTCGCCCTGATCGCCTGTGCCAATGGGGCGAGCCGGTCGGGCAGGGCGGCGATCTCGGCCACCCCCAGCCCGGCGCGGCCATAAGCACCTTCGGGATGCACGAAATCATTTTGCAGATCGACAATCAGCAAAGCGGTTTCGCTGATCGGAATGCTCGCCTCGCTCATACCGCACGCTCCACAATCACATTGCCATACTCATCCACACGGGCTGTCAGGCCCGGATCGATCACCGTTGTTGCATCCGGCTGTTCCAGCACCGCAGGACCGGCGATGATGGTGCCGACCGGCAGATCAAGGCGGGTGTAGATCGCCGTCTCGTGCCACGCGCCATCGAACCAGACCTGCCGCGTCTCACGCGGGGTGGCGCTGCCGGTGCCTGCTTTGGGGGCAAGCGCCTTCAAATCAAACGCCGGACGCCGCCCGATGGCCGCCGTGCGCAGATTGACGATGCGGGCGGGAATGCCCGGCAACAGGCGGCTGAACGAGGATTGATATGCGGCTTCGAACGCCGCGCGCACAATCGCCTCACTCAACGCCACGCGGCCATTCTCCAACGCCACCGGCACCGGCACCGAGACAGTGTGGGTTTGGCCGACATAATGCATGTCGAACTCGAACAGCACGTCGATCCCCGTCACCGGCAGCCCGGCTTCCTCCACCACCTGCACCGAGGCCAGCGCCTCGCTTGCCATGCGGGCGGCGAGGGCTTCGGCGTCCATGCCTTCGAGCGAGAGATTCACCGTCTGCACCTGATCATGCCGAATATCGGCAATCACGCAGCCAAGGGCGGAGGTGACACCCGGATAGCGCGGCACCAACGCCGCCTTCAGCCCGCAATCCTTGATCAATGCCCCCGCATGCAGCGCTCCACCGCCGCCGAACGGCACGGCAGCAAAGTGCTGCGGATCATGGCCGCGTTCGATGGAGACGAGGCGAATTGCCCCCGCCATCCGCCCATTGGCCACCCGCACAATCGCCTCCGCCGCCTGCATCACGCCCAAGCCGAGCGGATCGGCGACATGAATGCGAATGGCCTCGCGCGCTGCTTCCACATCCAACCGCCTCAGCTTGCCGCCGATTGGCCGCTCAGCGTTGATGCGGCCGAGCACGACATTGGCGTCCGTCAGCGTCGGCCGCGTATTGCCGCCTGCGTAGCAGACCGGGCCGGGGCGTGAACCGGCACTTTCCGGCCCCACCTGCAACAGCCCGCCCGCATCCACCTTGGCAATCGAGCCACCGCCCGCACCGATGGTGGTGATCTCGATCATCGGCGTGCGCACCACCAGACCGAAATCAATGGTCGTCTGGGCTGCCAGCGCCGTGTTGCCGCCGACGACGAGGGAGACGTCGAAGGACGTGCCGCCGAGATCGCCGGTGATCACATCCGGGAACCCCGCCGCGCGCGCAATCGCCGCCGCCGCAATCACGCCGGCCGCCGGGCCGGAGAGTGCGGTGCGTACCGGCAGACGTCGCGCGGTGGCGGTGGACATCACGCCGCCATTGCTCTGCACGATGTGGAACTTGCCCTCGAAGCCATCACTCGCCAGCGCTTCATCGAGTTTGGCGAGGTAGGAGCCGACGACGGGTTGCAGATAGGCGTTCAGTGCCGTGGTGGAGGTGCGTTCGAATTCGCGGATTTCCGGCAGAATTTGGCTGGAACAGGCAATATTGCCATTCGGCCAAACCTCCATCGCCGCCGCCAAGGCCGCCTGTTCATTGGCCGGATTGGCGTAGGAATTGACGAACACAATCGCCAAAGCCTGTGCCCCCGCATCACGCAATCGGGCTGCCACTGTGCGGACTTCTTCAGGGTCAATCGCCGTGCGAATGCTGCCATCGGCCAAGGTGCGTTCGGCCACTTCCACCCGCATGTCGCGGTCCACCACGGGGATGAAATCGCCGGTCAGCCCCCAAGTGTGGCGGCGATCACGCCTGCGCATTTCCAGCGCGTCGCGGAAGCCCGGCGTGGTGATCAGCCCAACGCGGGCACCCTTGCGTTCGAGCAGCGCATTGGTGCCCACCGTGGTGCCATGCACGATGGAGCCGAGCTTCGCCACGGCGCCGAATTGCCGCAAGCCTTCCAGAAACCCCACCGCCTCATCGCCACGATTGGACGGCACTTTGCCGGTGCGGAACTGGCCGGTATCGGCGTCGAAAAAGAACAGATCGGTAAACGTGCCGCCGACATCGACGCCAACCATCGTGCGGGCGGTCATGCCGTCTCTCCCGAAGTGAAGCCATAATCCCGCAAGGCCGCCTCTGCCGAGACGTAGCCGAGGGCGATATCCCGGGCGATGGCCGCCGGATGACGCCCAGTCGCCTCACCCCAACCGCCACCGCCCGGCGTCTCCAGCCGCACACGCTTCCCGGCGCGCAGCGAGACATCGGTGATCTTGGAAACCATCGGCGGCGATTTGTCGCCGTCATCGCTCTGCCAGGTGAACTTGTTCTTCGCCGACGACGTGCCGCCCGCCACGCCAAACGGGGCCACCTTGCCGCGCTCGCCGAGCAGGGAGACGCGGGCATCGGTCAGCGTCTCGATCTCATAGACCGCGCCCAACCCGCCGCGATGCGTGCCGGAGCCTGCGGAATCCGGGCGCAGCGCCCATTGGGTGAACATCACCGGATAGGCGGCTTCCAGAATTTCGGCGGGCGGGATGGTGGCGGTGGAAATCGGGTTGTTGGCGTGGCTCAGCCCGTCACTCACCGGAGAACCGCCAAGCCCGCCGCCGAAGAAGGAGAACATCACCCAGCGCGAGCCATCGCGGCGATGTCCGGCCAGCGACAGCGCGTTGATCGTGCCGAACGGACCGGCCACGGCAGCGGATGGGTTGGCTTGCGCGAGCGCTGCAAACACCACGCCGATCAGCCGCAAAATCGTCTCGGTGTAACCCGCCACCGGCTTCGGCGCATGCACGCCGAGCAGCGAATTGTCGGTGATCACAAAATGGATTGGCCGCAGACAGCCCGCATTGGCCGGCACATCGGTAAAGATATGCTTCAGCGCCACGTAACACGCGGCAATCGCGGTGGAGCGCGAGATGTTGATCGGCCCTTGCGCTGCCATCGACGAGCGCGAGAAATCCAGCGTCATCTCATCGCCCGCAATCGTCAGATCGAGTGCCACTGTCAGCATCTCATCGACGATGCCGTCATTGTCGAGCACGTCATCGAAGCGATATTGCCCATCCGGCAGCGACGAGATCGCCGCCCGCATCAGCGCCTCGGCGCGGTCGGAGAATTGCGTGAAGGCCTCGGCCACCGTGGCGTCACCATAATCGTCGAGCAGCGCGTGGAAACGACGTTCACCGAGATCGAGCGCGTTGAGTTGCCCGTTCATGTCGCCCCAATTGCTGGTCGGCACCCGCGAATTGGCGGCGAGAATGTCCACGATGTCGCGGTTCAGCACGCCCTTGGTGAACAATTTCACCGGCGGGATGCGCACGCCTTCCTGAAAACTTTCGGTGGCTTTCGGGTTGTAGCCGCCGGGCACGTTGCCACCGATGTCGAGCCAATGGCCCACCGACGCCATCCAGCAGAACAGCGCGCCATTGCGGAACACCGGGCGCACCAGCCGGAAATCGTTCAGATGGGTGCCGCCTTCATAGGGATCGTTGAACAGGTACGTATCGCCCTCGTTCAACCCGCCATCGACGGCCACTTTGTCGATCACCGCCTTCACCGCAAACGCCATCGCGCCGACGAAAATCGGCAAGCCGTTGGCTCCCTGCACCAGCGTGTCGCCGGTTTCGGCGTGATACAGGCCGTGGCAGGCGTCGCGGGCTTCGGCGATGATTGGGTTGAAGGCCGAGCGATAGAGGGTGGCGTCCATCTCATCGGCAATCTGCTCCAGCCGTCCCTTCAGGATGGCGAGCGTAATCGGATCAATCATCAGGCGGACTCCTTGCCTTCATAGCAAGCGCCCGCCGCCAACATCTCGGCGGTGCCGATCAGGGTGTTGAGCGCTTTGAAATCATACATCCGGTTGCCAAACGGCGCGTTGCTGCCGTGCTGGGCGAGGGAGGCGTAGTAATCCTGCGCCGTCCGCGCCAAGGCTCGCACGATACCGCCGGGGAAAATCACCAGCGAGAAGCCCAAATCACCCAACTCATCGGCCGACAGCAAAGGCGTATCGCCGCCTTCCACCATATTCGCCATCAATGGCAGCACGTCACCCAAAGCAGCCGTCAGGGCAGCGAGTTGGTCGCGGGTGCGCGGTGCTTCGACGAACAGCACATCGGCACCGCTTTGCGCATACAGCCGCGCCCGCTCCAACGCAGGCTCGAAGCCCTCGACGGCGACGGCATCGGTGCGGGCGATCACCAGCGTCTCGGCGCTATGCCGCGCATCGACGGCGGCTTTGATCTTGCCCGCCATTTCCTGCGCTGAGATCAGCGATTTATCCGCCAGATGACCGCAGCGTTTCGGCATCGTCTGGTCTTCCAACTGGATCGCCGACGCCCCCGCACGCTCAAACACCCGCATCGTGCGCTGCACGTTGAGCGCATTGCCGTAGCCGTTATCGGCATCAACGATCAGCGGTGTGGCCACCCGGTCGCGCACCAGGGCGATGGTCTCGGCCACTTCGTTCATCGAGACGAGGCCGATATCGGGCCGCCCGAGCTTGGTGTAGGCAATCGCCGCGCCCGAGAGATACAGCGCCTCAAAGCCTGCATCGGTGGCGATAGCGGCGGTGAGGGCGTCGAACACACCGGGGGCGACCAAAATGCGGCGCTCGGCGAGGCGTTGTTTGAGGCTCATGGTGGTCCCTCTGAAATAAAACCGTAGGGCGGGTCCACGACCCGCCTTACCACATGCCCGCAATGGTGGGTCGTGGACCCGCCCTACGGGTTGACGATGGAAAGCAACGATGCATGTGCATCACATTCCGAGATACGCACGCTTGAGTTCAGGATTGGCCGCCAACTCCGATGCCGGGCCGGAGAGGGCGCAGGCACCATTCTCCAAAATCATCGCCCGCGCTGCGATTTCCAGCGACTGCACCACGTTCTGCTCCACCAACATGATCGCCAGCCCCTCGCTGTTGAGGCGGCGGATGAGGGTGAACATCTCTTCCACCAGCAGCGGCGACAGGCCGAGCGAGGGTTCATCGAGGATGAGCAATTTCGGCTCGGCCATCATGCCGCGCCCGATGGCGAGCATTTGCTGCTCACCGCCGGACAACGTGCCGCCCATCTGGCCGAGGCGTTCGCGCAGGCGGGGGAAGATGTCCAACACATGCTCAACATTGCGCGCCCGATTGGCTTTGCCGCGCCGATAGCTGCCCAGGATCAGATTTTCCAGCACCGACAGATCGGGGAAAATCTTGCGGCCTTCCGGCACCTGAATCAGCCCGGCCTCCACAATCCGCGCCGCACTGGCCCGTTCGATGCGCTCACCGCAGAAGCGGATTTCGCCCGCGCAGGGCGGCAGCACGCCGGAGAGCACTTTGTTCAGCGTGGTTTTGCCGACGCCATTGGCCCCCAGCACCGCCAAAATCTCCCCCTCTGCCACCGACAGATCGAGACCGCGCAGCACCTCCACCCCGCCATAGCCTGCGCGCAGGCCCGAGACATCAAGCATTGCCAGCCTCCTGCATCCGTGCGGCGGCACCGTGGCCGAGATAGGCTTCAATCACATGAGGGTCGCGACACACCGCATCCGGCTTGCCCTCAGCGATCATTTTTCCCTGCGCCATGACGAAAATATCATCACACAACGCCATCACCGCCTGCATGACGTGCTCGATCATCAGGATCGTCACCCCACTGGCACGGATACCGTGGATGACCGGCAGAATATCGCGGATTTCGGAGGGGTTGAGACCGGCGAGAACCTCATCGAGCAGCAGCAGATCGGGCTCCGTCGCCAGCGCGCGCGCCAGTTCAAGCCGTTTGCGACCGGCGACCGTCAGTGCCGAAGCGGGCTGGTCGAGCATCGCCCCCAACCCCACACGCCGCGCCACGGCGTCGGCGCGGGCCTTGGCTTCGGACGGCTTGGTGTGGCGCAGATAGGACCCGACGGCGATGTTCTCACCCACGGACAGCCCGGCGAAGGGCTGCACGATTTGGAAGGTGCGCGCGATGCCGCGACGAGCGCGCAGATGGGCGGGCTCGCCTGTGATGTCAGCGCCGCGATAGGTCACGCTGCCGGTGTCAGGTGCCACGAAGCCGGAAATCACCCCGAACATCGTCGTCTTGCCTGCGCCGTTCGGCCCAATCAGCCCGGTGATGCTGCCCGATGCCACTGAGAGCGAAATGCCATCAAGCGCGCGCACGCCGCCAAAGCTGCGGGAAATACCGGAGACTTCAAGCATTGCGACGCCCTCCGACATAGCGCTTCCACGCCCCCACAATGCCCGCCGGGGCGAATGCGATGGCGGCGACGAGGAGGAGGCCGAAGATCACCAGATCAATGCCGGTGATGCTGCCCGCGAAACCGCGTGTCAGTTCCCCCAGGCCATGCAGCGCCAAGGCACCGATCAACGGGCCTGCCATCGTTCCCACACCGCCGATGATGGCAGCGAGCAGGGCTTCGATGGAAATCCAGGTGCCGTAGCCGATATTGGCGTCCAGATAGAGGAAATACTGCACATAGAACACGCCCGCCGCCGCCGTGATCGCCGCTGACAGCGTGATGGCGCGCAGCTTGGTGGCGAAGATGTCCACGCCCAATGCGCGGGCGGCGTCCTCATTCTCGAGGACGGCGGCCAGTTGTGCGCCGAAGCGGCTATGCATGATGTGCCGCGTCAGCAGCAGCACGCCGCCGACGCAGGCAATGCCGATCCAGGCGAACACTGACCGCTGATCAAACTGAAAATGGGCCGCACCCGGTTGCAATTTCAGCAACAGGCCGGACGCACCGCCGGTGAAATCGAGCGCGTTGGTGAGAATGCGCAGCACCTCGGCAAAGGCCAGCGTGACAAGGGCGAAATACGAACCGCGCAGTCGGGCGCGAAACACCGCAGCGCCAATCGCCAACCCCATCAGCGCTCCGGCGGCAATGCCCGCCACCGCCGCCGCCCAGGCATTCATCCCAAAGCGCAGTTGCAGCAACTCCGTCACGTAAGCGCCGGTGCCGAAGAAGGCGGCGTGGCCGAAGGAGATCTGCCCGGCCAGCCCGCCCAGAATATTCCAGCCAAGGGCGGCCAAGGCCACGATCAATGCGGTGACGAGGAAATTGATCACCAGATTGGAGGCGAGCAGCGGCACCAGAGCCAAAACCGCCAGCAAAGCCACCAAGAACAGCAATTCGGAGCGTTTCATGCCCGTGCTCCAAACAGGCCGGTGGGCCTAAACAGCAGCACCAGGATGAAGATGATGAAGATCCCAAGCTGGCCGAGACTGTCCCCCAACAGCAGCCCGCCCAGGCTCTCCACCACCCCGATGAACAAGCCACCCAGCAACGCGCCGGGTATCGAGCCCATCCCCCCAAGCACCACGATGGTGAACGCCACCAGAACGAAGGCATTTCCCACGCGCGGGTTCACATAAAACGACGGCATCAGCAGACATGCCGCCACCGCCAGACACGCACAGCCCAGCCCGAAGGTGATGCCGAAAATATGGCCCACCTCGATCCCCATCAGCCGCGCCCCCAGCTTCTCCTTCGCCACCGCCCGAATGGCACGGCCGGTGTCGGTGCGTTTGAGCAGCAGCCAGAGCAGGCCCGCCACGATCAGCGAGGCAGCAAAGCCGATCAGTTTGGGGCGCGAGATCAGCATCGGCCCGATCTCGACCACCTGAAAACCGAAATCCCCCTCCAGCGTGCGGGTGTCGGCGTGGAAGGTGGCGAGGAGCGCGTTCTCGATGGCAATCGACAAGCCCAGCGTGACGAGCAGGATATTGCTGTCATCGCCGTGGCTCGCCGGGCCGATCAAATAGCGTTGCAGCACATACCCCACCGCGAAGAACACCACCGCCAGCGGGATGATCGCCGTGTAGGGGCTGATGCCGGTGAACGTCACCAGCGCCCAGACGGCGAACATCGCGCAGGTCAACAACGCCCCATGGGCGAAGTTGATGATGTGCAGCACGCCGTAGACCAGGGTCAGCCCCAGCGCCACCAGCGCATAGACTGACCCGGTGAGCAGCCCGCCCACCACGGCCTCGGCAACGATCTCCGGCGGATACGTCACGCTTGGTTCAGCCTTTCCAGGGGAACATGGCGTGGGCGTCGGCGAAGGCGTCCGGGAAGATCACCTTGATGTCGCCGCCTTGCACCTGAAGATTGACCGGCTGCGCGCCCATGTTCTGGCCATTGACGAATTTCGTCTCGCCATAGGGCATGATGTGACCGGAGAAGTTGGAGGCGGCGAGCGCTGCAACCACCTTCTCACGATCCGCACTGCCCGCGCGCTCAAGAGCGTCGGCCACCAGCTTCACGCAGGAATAGTTCAGCGGAATGTTATAGGCCCACGCCTTACCGGCAGCCTCGGCCTTCTTGCGCAAGGCGGCGGTGGCGGGTTTGCGCGGGTCGGCCCAATGGTTGCAATCCATCACGCCATTCGCCGCTTCCGGGAATTCTTTAACGAAGCGGAAGTTGGACGCCGCCCCGTTGAGCACTGAATAGATGCCTTTCGGGCGGATGTGCTGCTGCTGCATGGTGCGGGCGAGCAGCACGAATTCACCGTAATAGCTCGACGGAATCACCAGATCCGGGTTCAGCGAGCGAATGCGCAGCGCCACGTTGCTCATGTCACGCGCAGGTGTCGGGTGCGGGATGGTCTCCAGAATTTCGAAGCCCGCCTTCGGCAATTCGGTCTGCATCAGCTTGGCCAGACCCGAGCCGAACAAACCATCTTCATGCACCAGCACAACCGTCTTGGCAGGCTTGCCCGCCGCATTGTTGAGGGCGACGAGGTTGGCCAGGGCGGTTTTGGTGACGATGCCAAGGCCCGGCGCGAAGCGGAACGTGTTGGTCAGCCCGCGTGTGATGATCGCATCCGTCACGCCAACATCGACGACATAGGCAAGGTTGTAGCGCGAGGCGGCCTGGCTGGCGGCGAGGCAGATCGGGCTGGCGAAGCCGCCGACGATGGCGGACACGCCTTCAGATTGCAGTCGCTCGACTTCCTGGGTGGCGGCTTCCGGGTTCGATTTCGCATCGGCGAAGATCATCTCAATCTTCGCGCCACCGAGCGACTTGATGCCGCCGGCTGCATTGATCTCATCAATGGCCGTGGTGGCACCGAAGCGGCCAAGATCGCCATCTTGTGCCAGCGCGCCGGTGATGGGTTGAATGATGCCCAGCTTCACCGGCGCGGGCTCGGCGCGCAGGATGGCGGGAAAGCCCAGCGTCGCCGCGGCGGCGGACGCCCCGAGCAGGGTGCGGCGCGAGACCGCGGGCAGCGTAAGATTGGACGTCATGCGCAAAATCTCCTTTATGTTTCTGGTCTCGAACGTGACTCTGTTGCAGGGCTGGTGTCCGGCTGATCCGGTGCCACCAAAGGCCGCCACCGCCGGGAACCAACCCGGCCGGTACGCAGCAATTCCATCTGAAAGGTGAAGCGGTCCGGCCGGTAGAGCGCGTGCAGATGCTCCACCCCCTGGCCGTCACGGTCATGCACAACGCGGGTGAGCGAGAGCAGAGGCGCGCCGATTTCCACCTCCAGCGCCTCGGCCACATCCGGCCCGGCGAGCGTGGCGGTCATCGTCTGCGTCGCCCGATCCGCCACCACGCCGCTGCGCTCCAACAGGCCCAGCAACGGCGTGCTGGCGAGTTCGGCTTCGGAATAGGTGGCACCGATGGCTTCCGGCACATGGGTGGTCAGATGCGAGAACGCCACGCCGTCCATCATCCGCACACGTTCCGAGCGTTGGGTGCGACTGCCGGAGGGCAAATTGAGGGCGGCGGTGATGCTGTCCGGCGGGCTGACATAGGCGAAGTTGAGCAAGCGCACGCTGCTCTGCCGCCCCATTTCACGCAGATTGGCGAACACATCGGACAGATCAGCGCGCAAGCGATGCGGCATGTCGCGGTCATGCACGAAGGTGCCAACGCCTGCGCGGCGTTCCAACATGTTTTCTTGCACGAGGCGGTCGAGCGCACGGCGCAATGTCATGCGCGAGACGCCGAATTCAACCGCAAGTGACGGCTCGCCCGGAAGCCGGTCGCCCACGGCCAAGGCTCCACTGCTGATCCGCTCGCGCAGAAGCAGGTAGATCCGACGGCCCTTCAATGGCTCAACGGCAGCTTCCATTCGACTCGACCACCCCTTTTGATCTCAACGATGCGACAGCTTCCTGTCTAGCTTACGAGACAGCTCAAGGCCGTCAATTGGAAAATTGACAGTGCATCGCATTCACCGCCGCTGTGCGATGGCTTGACGGAGCGATGCGATCCTCGGGAAATGCCAACCTGCGTGAATCACGCTTGGGGGTTTCAAAATGTCATCATCCGCTCCGTTGCCGGTCACTGATCCGGCGCTGTTTGAATTGTTCCGCAACTCTCAGACGGCGGTGATCAGTGATAACCTTTCCCGCCTGCCGGGGGCTGTGGGCCTGCGTCCGTTCCATGGCGGCGGTATGATGGTTGGGCGGGCGCTGACGGTGCGCACGGCGGCGGGCGACAATCTGGCCATCCACAAGGCGCTTGATCTGGTGCAGCCGGGCGATGTGGTGGTCGTCGATGGCGGTGGCGATGAAACCCGAGCCGTGATGGGCGAGATTATGATGACCATCGCGATGTCGCGCGGGGCGGTTGGGTTGGTGGTCGATGGGGCCATTCGCGATGCCGGACCAATTGCCCGCATCGGCTTCCCGGTCTTCGCCCGTGCGGCCATCCATCGCGGCCCCTATAAGAACGGTCCGGGCGAGATCAACGTGCCGGTGTGCATTGGCGGCATGGTGGTCAACCCGGGTGATATCGTGGTCGGCGACGAGGATGGTGTGGTGGCGTTCTCGCCCGCTATTGCCGTCGAATTGGCCGATAAGGTGCGGCTTCAGGAGAAGCGCGAGGCCGATATTCTGGAGAGCATTGCAGCCGGAACCTATGTCGGCGCGTACGGGCGCTGATCAGGGGGCGGGGGCGGTGCCTGGCGAGCCGTTTGCCGCCGCCAGTTAAAGCCCGGTGACGAAGCGGGCCATCACCACGATGATCGCCACCTGCATCATCCCCTGAAACGCCACCGCGTAAACGTAGCGGCCCATCAAGCGCCCGATCCTGGCAAGGTCGGGCGCGGGTTTGCGCAGTTCCAGATAGACCATCAGATTGCAGGGCAGCAGAATGCCCATGCCTTGCACCGTCAGCACGGCAACGATGGTCAACGCCGCCATCACCCAGGCCGATTGCGGCCAACCAACATTGAGCAGGCCGATCTGCTTGGCATAATAATAGCCCGCCGTGCCGGTGATGATCGACAAAGTGGGCATCAGGAAGAGCGTCTTGGGCATCAGCCGCATGATCATCGCGCGCCGCGCCGGTGGCGGCAGCGTGCGCATGATGGGGCCAACAATAAAGCCCATGAACAGATCGATGCCCGTCCACAACACGCCGCACATCACGTGCATGAAATTCAGCGCCCAGAGATTGCCCCAGACAATCACCGCCACCATCACGCCCAAAGCGAGTGCGCACCAGATCAGGTTACGCAGGTCGATCGGCTTTACGCTGTCCTCAAAACTGGCGACTGCGACTGTCATGGCGGCTCCCCCGATCCGCTGCGATGCGCTCACTTTATCTCCGGCCTCGGCAAAATCTGCAGAATTTTTGCCGATTTGAACGAATTCACAATGAAGTCATCCGATGCGGCAGCTTGGGCTCGCGAAAATCAGGGGCGTGTGACAGGTTGACGTCATGATGCATGTCTTCGACGACCCTCAAGCCCTGGCGGCGTGCCTGGCCGATTACGTGGCGCAGGCGCTTGCGCTGCGTCTGCGCGAGACGGGTAGGGCGTCACTTGCAGTGTCTGGCGGCCAGACGCCGACGCGCTTTTTCGCACGATTGGCGCAGGCGGAGATCGAGTGGCGGAATATGACGATCACGTTGGTTGATGAACGCTGGGTGCCGGAGACATCGCCGCGCTCCAACACTGCGCTGGTGCGTGCCCATTTGCTGCAAGGCCGGGCGCAGGCGGCGACATTTATCCCGCTCATCAACGACGCCGCCACGCCCGAGTTGGGGCTTGCCGCCATTGAAGCCGGGTTGCTGGCATTGGATCTGCCGCTCACCGCTTGCGTGCTCGGCATGGGGCTGGACGGCCATACGGCATCATATTTTCCAGCCGGTGACGGTCTGGCTGCGGCGTTGGCCCCGGCTTCGGGGGCGCGTATCGCCATCGTGCGGGCGGCGGCGGCGGTGGAGCCTCGGGTGACGCTCACGCTGCCGGTGCTGTTGGCGGCATCTTGTCTGGCGCTGCACATTGAGGGCATGGCAAAACGCGATGTGCTGCTGCATCGCACAACAGCCCTGCCGGTCAGTGCCGTGCTCGATGGCCATCCCAAGCCTGCAATATTCTGGTGTCCGTGAGGCATGCGCCAGATCAGCGTATAGCCTGAAGTCAGGGTGATGCCTCAATCAAAAAGCGCCGGAACCCGAAGATTCCGGCCAGTTTGTTAGGGAGGAAACGCTGTCGAATGCGGAGTCTCTCGAAACCGCCCCGCCGACAGCGGCGGGATTTCAAATATATAACCATGGATTACCGGCGGCTCAATCCGCAGATATACTCAGTCATTCAAAGAGTATTGGCGCGTAATAGCCGCATGAGGCGCTCTGTCAGTCAATCATATGGTGATGTTTCAAATTCCTGCGCCGTCATCAAACGACTCATTGCGGGCCTTGGCCTGGGTGAGGTGACTGTTCGGCGGCACCGAGTGCGTCAGCCAGACATTGCCGCCAATCGACGAGCCTTTGCCGATGGTGATGCGCCCGAGCACGGTGGCCCCGGAATAGATCACCACATCGTCTTCCAGAATGGGATGGCGCGGATAATCCTTCGCCAGTGCCCCATCCGCCGCCACTTCGAAGCGTTTCGCCCCGAGTGTGACCGCCTGATACAGCCGCACATTTTCGCCGATAATCGCCGTCTCGCCGATCACCACGCCGGTGCCGTGATCGATAAAGAAGCCATGGCCAATCTGCGCGCCGGGATGGATGTCGATGCCGGTGTGCGAATGCGCGCTCTCGGAGATGATGCGCGCCAGCATCGTCACCCCGTGGGAATAGAGTTCATGCGCCAGACGGTGGCGGGTGAGGGCTGCAACCCCAGGGAAGCAGGAAATTACCTCATCAAGGCTTTTGGCGGACGGATCGCCACGGAAGGCGGCTTGGATATCGGTGTTCAAGGTATTGCGCACGCCGGGCAGCGCGTTGGCGAAGGCAGCGATGATCACATCGGGATCGCGCGGCGGCGGCAGCGGGGTTTCGCTGGGCCAATCCTCGACCATCGCGATTTCAAGCTCGATCTGATGATGAAGCTTGTGCAGGGCGGCTTCCAACGTGCGCGCGACATACGTGTCGATATCGCGCCCGCACATTCCGGCCGGGCCGAAATGGCGCGGAAACAGGGCCGAGACCAGGCTTTCCACAATGTCGAGCACCACATCGCGCGACGGTAGCACCGGCATCGCATCCAACTCGGTGCGTCCACGCGCTGCGATGCGTTGGGCGTGCAGGCGGGCGGTGACGTCGAGAATGGCCAATGCGCCCGCGCTTATCTCATGCTTGCTACTCATCGTTTCGCAACCTGCAATCATTTAAAATCCGGGGGTAAGCTGGGCTAGTTTATGCCAATGCCAAAGGCAAGGGGCGGCAATGTGCGCGGGGTGTGAACGCATGGCTGCCTGGCGCGGAAAATCTGCTGCAGGAGGCGATTGGCGAGTTTGCCTGACGCATGATAGCCTTCCCCACAAGGCCGGAAACACAATCGGCCAGAAAGCAAAATTGGAGGATTCAAGATGCGTTCTGTGCTGACTCGACTGGCATCAACAGCCTGTTTTCTGATCACCCTCGCCTCAGCCCAGGCTGAGACCATCACCGTCACCCATTGGGGAGATTCCTTCTACGGCGCGCCCTATGCGGTGGCGATGGCCAAGGGATTTTTCAAAGACAAGGGTGTGGACGTCACCGGCGTGTTGACCTCCCAGGGCGGCGGCACCTCGGTGCGCAACACGTTGGCCGGTGATCTGCCATTCGGTGAAGTGGCGCTCTCGGCTGCCATTGAGGCGATCAACAACGGCGTGCCGATCAAGATCATCGGCGGTGGCGTGCAGACGGTGGCCGATATTCTATGGGTGGCCAAGAAGGGATCAGACCTGCATTCGATCAAGGATATCGTCAACCACAAGGTGGGCTTCACTGCTCCCGGTTCGGTGACGAACATGCTGATCCTGATGGCGATGAAGGAAAACGGCATCGACAGTTCGAAGGTCAAGCTGGTGCCGGCGGGCGGCGTGGGTGCCAACACCACGGCGGTGCTCAACGGTGCGGTGGATACGGCGATGTCCGGTGAGCCGGTCTGGACTGAGAACATGGACAAATTGCAGCCGGTGTTCTGGACGAAAGACGTGATGTCGCCTGCGATGATGCAGACCGTCACCGTCACCACCGAGGATTATGCCAAGTCCAATGCCGCAACCCTGAAGGCGCTGATCGCCGGGCGGCGCATGGGCGTGGAGTATATCGAGGCGCATCCGGATGAATCGGCCGAGATCGTGGCCAAGGCCTACTCGTCGGCCAATGTGGAGCTCTACAAGAAGGTGTTCCACAACTTCGTCTCCATTCATTACTGGTCCAAGGGCGACATGAACACCAAAGGCATGGACCGGATGGTTGAGGGCTTGGAGATCGTCGGCAAGCAGAAGGGCAAGGTCGATTGGTCGAAAGTGACAGATAAGAGCTTCCTGCCGTCTGATCTTGCCAATTGATGTCCACGCCCACCGTGCACGCCACCTTGCGTGGCGTCACCCGCATCTACCCCAGCGGCGTGCATGCGTTGGGGCCGGTGGATTTGGATTTGAGGCAGGGCGAGTTCTTCTCCGTCGTCGGCCCCTCCGGCTGCGGTAAGAGCACGCTGCTCGATGTGCTGGCCGGGTTGTCCGCGCCGAGCTCGGGCACGATCACCTTTGAGGGCCGCCCGGTGAATGGCGTGCCGGATGGGGTGGGCGTGGTGTTCCAGGAGGATTCGAGCTTCGCCTGGCTGAACGTGCAGGACAACGTGGCCTTCGGGTTGCGACGGGCAGGGCTGGAGGCGGCGGAGATTAAGCGGCGGGTGGACTATGCGTTGGGCTTCATGGGCCTG
>Ga0316222_1002107_pt1 | contig 22096 bp, 19 predicted proteins | sample TBH18011metaG_FD_206008 | JGI IMG/M metagenome (GOLD analysis project Ga0316222, IMG submission 206008) | Freshwater microbial communities from Trout Bog Lake, Wisconsin, USA - TBH18011 | ecosystem: Environmental > Aquatic > Freshwater > Lake > Hypolimnion/Profundal zone | place: USA: Wisconsin... | reverse complement strand
TTGGCAAAGGCAGGTGTGGTCGCCACACCGCCTCTCAAACTGGTGCAGGAGAAAGGCCAACAGGCTGGCATTTTGCTGATGCAACGCGTTAATCGGGGGCCAAGCTCCCCGGGCGTGGTTCTGACCGTGCTGCGGGTCGGCGACTTCGTGGCCAAGGCGATGTTGGGCGAACCGACGTCGATCGATTTCAACCTGAGTGACGTCGGCGCCTCGAAATTTATTTTTGGCACGGCATTGCCCGCCAACAACTCTGCCGCCCTGTGGCAAGAAGAGTACACCTTCAGCTATGGCGGGCGTGACTACCGCATGCTGGCGCGCCCCAGTGCGGCGTTTTTAGCGCAGGCACAACACCAGCGCAGCTTGCTGGTGCTGGCGGCCATGATTTTTGCCATCAGTCTGCTGCAGGCACTGGTGTTGATGGATTCGGGCAACACGGCACGCATCCAACGAATGGTGGAGGAGCGCACGGCCGAATTGGTCAAGGCAACCCACGCGGCAGAGGCCGCCAACATCGCCAAGAGCCTGTTCCTCGCCAATATGAGCCACGAAATCCGCACCCCAATGAACGGCGTGCTGGGAATGGCCAACCTGTTGCTGGAGAGCGAACTCGCCGCAGACCAGCGCGACTATGTGCGCAGTATTGCGCATTCGGGCGAAGCCTTGCTGTCCATCATCAACGACATTCTGGACCTGTCCAAGATTGAAGCGGGGCACATGGAGTTCGAACGCCACACGTTCTCACTGGGCGTACTGATCAATTCCGTATCGTCCGTACTGGGCATCAAAGCCCATGACAAAGGCATCGAGCTGCGTGTGGATCTGCCACGCCATGAAATGGAATACGTTGGGGACAGTTTGCGCATCCGCCAAATTCTGTTCAACCTGGCAGGCAACGCTGTCAAATTCACGTCCCTGGGCACGGTGCGCATTGGGGTGTCGGTCATCGCCAACGGCTTGCGATTTGAAATACAGGACACCGGCATCGGCATTCCACCAGAGGACGTGGGGCGACTTTTCAGCAGTTTTGTGCAAGTCGACTCGTCCACCTCGCGCCAGTTTGGTGGAACCGGTCTGGGTCTGTCGATTTGCAAAAAGCTGGTTGAGGGCATGCATGGCCGCATTGGCGTGCAAAGCACCGTCGGCAGCGGCAGTCTGTTCTGGTTTGAACTGCCGCTGGAAACTTCGCCCTCGGGCAACACCGCATTCAGCGCGAACCGGGTCACCGCTACCACGGCAACCGAGGTGCACCACCCGTCTGCGTCCGACGAACCGGTTCAACAACAGCGGGATCACGCAGACACCTCCGATTCCAACACGGCGCACGCCAATGCAACCAGCCCGCAACTGACCATTTTGCTGGTGGAAGACCACCCCATCAACCAGAAGCTGGCCCTGGTTCTGTTCCAGCGCCTGGGTCACCAGACCGACCTGGCCAGCGATGGCGCGCAAGCCATTGAAGCCGCGCAGAAAAAACGCTACGACCTGATTTTCATGGACCTGCAAATGCCCCGCGTCAACGGATTCGACGCCACGCGCGCGATCCGTCGCGAAACCGGACCCAACGCCGACACGCCCATCATTGCACTCACGGCCAACGCCATGCAGTCCGACAAAGACGCATGCTTTGACGCTGGCATGACCGACTTCCTGACCAAGCCGTTCAGCAAGGACGGTTTACTCGAAGTCATCCGGCGCAATCTGCGCACGACCTGATGCCGCCCATTCGACCACCCGAACCCCACGCACCATACGGGTTCGGGACACAACCGACATAAACCCTTCAACACACACTTGCTCGTTATGCAAACAACACCTGCACAGAATTGGCGCTTTATCCGGGCCGGCGGATTTGATCAAGTCCGACTCGATACCGCACAGGAACTCTTGAACATTGGTGCACTGGATCAGAAGCTGTGGGTGGCTCTGTCGTGCCCGATCAAGGGCATTGAATTCGACGCACAAACACTGGCCGCCATTGACAGCGATGGCGACGGCACCATTCGAGCCGCCGACCTGATTGCCGCCGTGGAGTGGACCCGCAGCCGACTGTCCAACACCGACGTACTGGCACAGGCGCTGGATGGCGTACCGCTGTCAGCCATCAAGCAGGACGACGACATCGGAGCGCAAATCGTGGCGGCGGCACGCGAAGTGCTGGCAGAACAAACCCTCAGCACCGACCTGGTTACGGTCGCTGCAGCCGATGCGGCGCAAGGCCGTCTGGCCCAGCGCGCCCAGCAACGCTGGGAAGCGCAAGGGGCAGAGGCGCAGCCGCTGGGCGATGCCACCGCCAATGCCTATGCGGCACTGCAAAGTGTGCGGGAAAAAGTGGACGACTGGTTTGTGCGCTGCCGCCTGACCGCTTTTGATGCACGGGCTGGCGAGGCACTCAATGCGTCAGCCGACGCCCTGGCCGCGCTGGGCGGCGGGGCACTGCGCAGCGACAGTGAAGGCATTGCCGCGCTGCCGCTGGCCCACGTCCGTGCCGATGCTTCGTTGCCACTGGGAAGCGGTGTGAATCCAGCGTGGTCAACCCGCATTGAGGTCCTGCACACGCAACTGATCGTGCCACTGCTGGGTGTACGCGAATCCTTAAGCGCCGAAGACTGGCAGCAGATCAAGGATCAACTGCAGCCCTACGCCAACTGGCTTGCCGACAAGCCAGACCCACAAGCGCAAATGGACGGCGCACGCGACCTGGAAAAACTGGCCCGCCTGGTGCGCGACCTGCTGGCACTGGCCAACAATTTTGTGGCATTTCGCGACTTTTACGGACGGCAGAAAAGCGCCACGTTTCAGATTGGAACCCTGTATTTGGACGGCCGCTCCTGTGACCTGTGTGTCGCCGTGAACGACGCCGCCAAGCACGCGGCCCTGGCTTCACTGGCGCGTATCTGTCTGGTGTACGTGGACTGCGTACGCGGCGGCAACAAGATGAGTGTGGCCGCCGCTATCACGGCGGGCGACTCGGACCAATTGATGGTCGGACGCAACGGCGTGTTTTACGACCGCCAGGGGCAGGACTGGACCGCCACCATCACCAAGATCGTGGACCACCCCATCAGCCTGCGCCAGGCTTTTTGGGCACCGTACAAGCGACTGGCGCGATTGGTACATTCGCAAATACAAAAGGTGGCTGCCAACAGCGCGCAGGCGTCGGACCGACGGATGGACACCGCAGCGACGCACATCACGAACAAGGTGACCGGCATCACGCCGGCCACTGCGGCGGCGGCACCGGCGGCGGCGCCGGTGCCCTCGGCGGCATTTGATGTTGCCAAGTTTGCCGGCATTTTTGCCGCCATCGGACTCGCCGTCGGCGCCCTTGGCAGTGCCCTTGCCGCAGTCATGACCGGCCTGTTTGCACTCAGGATCTGGCAAATTCCGCTGGTGTTTGTTGGCCTGTTGCTACTGGTGTCCGGGCCTGCTGTCGTGCTGGCCTGGTTCAAGTTGCGCAGCCGCAACCTGGGTCCGATCCTCGATGCCAATGGCTGGGCCATCAATGCCCGTGCGCGCATCAGTATCCCGCTCGGTACCTCGCTGACGCAGGTGGCCGTATTGCCACCCCACGCCGAACGCACCTTGACCGACCCCTATGCGGAGAAGCGCACACCATGGGCGCTGTATGCGGGTGGCTTGTTGGCCTTGGCCGCTGCTGGCTGGTGGCTGGCGGAACAACTGCATTTTTGATGGGTTCCACCGGCACACGACACATCGCACCAGCGCACGGCAACCCATCCGTTTCCCCCATGCCACAGCAAACCCGATCTGTCGCCCTGACCCAAACGTATCCTGACTGGCCTGACGATGTAGCTACGCGAACCAAGGCCCTGTCCATTCTGCAGTCACTCAATGCTGCGCTGCTGAGCAATCCAAGTGCCACCCAGACCCTCCAACAATGGTGCGCCGAACAGGGGCTGGCGGCGCTCGCGGAAATCCGCGCAGTGCGTGATACGCAAACAATCAAACCCGCCCATGGTGCGATTCGTGCGCAGTTGCAAATTTCCGCGGACGAACCCGTTGGCTATCGGCGGGTGCAACTGGTGTGCGGCAACCATGTGCTGTCGGACGCTGACAACTGGTACGTGCCAGCGCGGCTGACCGCCGCCATGAACCACACCCTGGACACCACCGACGTTCCGTTTGGCACGGCTGTCAAAGACCTGAACTTCAGCCGCAAAACGCAGCAGGCGCGTCTGCTATGGGCGCCACTGCCTCCGCTGGGGCAGATGCACGAGTTGCCCCCAGCATCGACACCGCGCAACAGTCCCCATGGTCAGCGCACCAGCACGGTGACACCGCTGGACATTCCGGTTCATGTTCTGCAACACACTGCCACCCTGTACCGGGACGACGACCAGCCCATCAGCCACCTGGTGGAAACCTATACGCGTGCCCTCTTTTCATTTTCGCTGAATAACACTGAATAACACGCGCTGAGCCAGCACCGGCGGCGCTATGGGCGCCACGCTTTGACGCCCAAGCCACTCTACGTCAGCAGACGATCCGACGTCGTCCCCACATTGATGATGGCCACGGAATTCAGCAGTTCATTCGACTGACTTTGCAAGCCCATGGCGGCAGCGGCCATTTCTTCCACCAGGGCAGCATTTTGCTGGGTAGCCTGGTCAATCTGGGTCATGGACGCGCGCAAACCGTGCACGCTGCTGGCCTGTTCCGTGCTGGCGTGCGCTATTTCCGCCATGATGTCTGTGACCCGTTTGATACTGCTGGCAACCTGGCTCATGGTATTGCCGGCCTCATTGACCTGGGTTGTGCCCTGTTCCACGCGCTCGACGCTGTCGGTGATGAGGGTTTTTATTTCCTTGGCGGCTTCGGCACTGCGTCCAGCCAGTGACCGCACTTCGGATGCCACCACCGCAAAACCACGCCCCTGCTCCCCGGCCCGTGCCGCCTCCACCGCCGCGTTCAGCGCCAAAATATTGGTCTGGAACGCGATGCCGTCAATCACGCCAATAATGTCGCTGATCTTGCGCGACGAATCATTGATGTTTTTCATGGTTTCCACCGCACGCCCCACCACCGCGCCACCCTTGACCACCTCGGCGGAGGCGACCTGAGCCAGTTGGTTGCCCATGCGCGCGTTTTCGGTATTGCTCTCCACCATCGACTGCAAATCCTGCATCGCGGCAGTCGTGCGCTGCAAGGCACTGGCCTGCTGTTCGGTACGGACACTCAGATCGTTGTTGCCCTGCGCAATTTCTGAACTGGTATTTGCCACCATTTCAGAACCCCGGCGTACTTTGGCGACAATGCGCGAAAAACCGACCTGCGTCGCCTGCAATTCGTACAAAAGGCTGTTCGATGAACCGCCGGACGCCACATCAACCACACACGACAAATCGCCACTGGCCATGCGCCGCATGATGCCCGCCGCATACGCGGGTTCGCCACCGAGCTGCTGCAACAAACTGCGCGCAACGTAATAACTGGTCACCAACAGCACCAGCACCACGACCAGCGCGCCCAGGGCAGCCTCGATCGCACGGCCCGCCATGGCGGCATCCACCATATCGACATACACGCCCGAACCGACCACCCAACCCCACGGCTCGAAGCCCTTGACGTAGGAAATTTTCTGCACTGGATGGTCACTTCCCGGCTTGGGCCATTGGTAATAGACAAAACCGGCGCCCTTGGTTTTGACCGTATCGACTATTTGAACAAACAGTGGCAACCCATTCGGGTCCTTGTATTGACGCAAGTCCGTGCCGTCCATGGCGGGCTTCGCAGCATGCATCAGCATTTTCAACTGCATGTCGTTCACCCAGAAATAATCGGTATCGCCGTAGCGCAAGCTTTTGAGTGTTTCCAGCGCCATGCGCTTGCCGTCAGCCTCACTGAGCTCACCCTTGGAAACCAACGCGTACATGTGCGCCACCACGCCGTGCGCCACCTCGACCGTCTGGCGCACGGCCGCCTCTTTCTCTTGCAGCACCAGCGCACGCTCTGAAAACAGGCCCACCCCAACCACCACCAGGGTGCCCGCCAACGAGCACACCACCATAATCCACAGACGCTTAGCGATAGTCAGGCTTTGAAGTTGGAACATAGCGTTCGCCCTTTCTGTTGTTATGACGCTGTCGCAGTGACGTGTCGACACGTACCGTGTCAGTCGAGTGCAATTATTGATCGCAAATTGTCGTCAAACTGCCACTATTTTGTGTACGTATTTGACCTTAAGCAAATACCCCAACGGGTTCCATACAAAACGTGCAAAAAACCACCGATGCGCAACATTGGCGTACGATGCTGAAAAACAAATTCAGGAATGCAGTAAGAAACGGTGCCCAACGCCGACCAAGACACGAAAGACACAACTTCGGCACACGCATGCCAACGCACGCGTAGCCGACCGGCCCCGAAACGCAACCGTTTGCTGAATCTGACCATGTCTACGACTGCCATAAACGCCACAACCTCGCAAGTCTCTGCTGTCTACAGGACCCCTGCCGCTGCAAAGAGCGCCGATGCTTCTGCTTCGGTGGCGCTGCGCGACAAACTGGCACGTTGCAACAAACAGCTCAGTGACTGGGAAGGCTGCCCGTCCGGCAAAACACCGCAGGGGAAGAAAATAATTGCGCACCTGCGCGCGCAAATTGACACCCTGCAAGCACAGGCGAACACCACCAGCACCGGCACAACCACCGGCACAACCACCGGCACAACCACCGGCACGACCACCGGCACAACCTCCAGCACCAGCGGCGCGACGTCCAGCGCAACGTCCGGCGGCACCTCTGCTTCAGTGCCACTCAGTACCTACGGCACCCTGGTGAATCTATACGCCTGATGCGGCACGCACCGTCTGGTCCAGCACCAGCGTATCCAGCGCCGACGCGGGCAAATGAACCAACGCCTCGATGTGCTGGCCCAGTGCAAACAAGGTGCTACGGTAGGCTTGCGCCAAATGCTCTGGCGAATCGGGCGTCTGCGCTAACGCAGGATAACTCCAGTGCGCAGTCGCCGGGTGTCCAGGCCAGCACGGACACACCTGGCCCGTCACGGTGTCACACACCGTAATTACCAAGTCCATGTGGGGTGCATCCGGTCCCGCAAAAACGTCCCACGACTTGCTGAACAAACCCTCGGTTGGAATGCCCGCATGCTGCAAAACCTCCAGCGCCAGTGGATCGGGAGTCTGATTGGCGCGCGGCGTGGCACCCGCTGAATAGGCCCGAAACCGGCCCTTGCCCAGGTGATTCAGGCAGGCTTCCGCCAGAATGCTGCGGGCAGCGTTGTGCGTACAAAGAAAGAGTACGTTGATCGGCTTTTCGAGGGTCATGCGGTCCTGTCTATTCTTTGTTTTGTTTTTTGGTCTGGTCTGTGTGGCACTAACGACACACGAAACGCTTGGCTTGGATTATCCAACGAATATATTCATTTATAACCATCGATGCCGTTGAGCCCATAGGCACCCATAAGCATCCATAAGTGACCACAAGTGCCCACATCATCCCTACCGGAGAATGCCTTGAACCCGCCAACCATTGCACACCCCGCCACACGCGCGCCACTGGCGCTGCGCCTGCGTCACTGGGGCACGCTGGTGGCATGCACCATCCTGCTCAGCGCACTGTTCACCGTCTTGCATCTACCGGCCGGTGTATTGCTGGGCGGCATGTTGGTCGCCATTGTGATGGCCACGCGGGAAATGCGGCTGCAGGTGCCGCCACTGCAGTTCGCACTGGCCCAGGGACTCATCGGTTGCCTGATGGCACACAGTCTGCACCCCAGCGTACTGAATCGCGTGGCGCACGACTGGCCGCTATTCCTGTGCATTACCCTGCTGGTACTGGCAACCAGTGCCCTGCTCGGCTTTGTACTAACCCGGCGCCAGCTGCTCAGCGGCACCACCGCCATTTGGGGACTGGCACCCGGTGCGGCCTCCGCCATGGTGATCATGGCCGAAAGTTACGGCGCCGATGTACGACTGGTGGCGTTGATGCAATATGCGCGCGTGGTGCTGGTGACGCTGCTGGCTTCCCTGGTTGCCGGTCTATGGGTCAGCCATGCCAACGTGCGCCCGACGGTGCAATGGCTGGCCTGGGACAGCACACGCAACGTGGCGTTGACGCTGCTGCTGGTGGCGGGCTGCGTGTTCCTGGCGCGCCGCATTCGTTTGTCGGCTGGCGCCATGCTGCTGCCGCTGCTGGCTGGCTTGACGCTGAACAGCCTGGGCTGGCTGACCATTGAACTACCACCGCTGCTGATGGCACTGGCCTACGCCACGTTGGGCTGGAGTGTCGGATTGCGTTTTAACCGCGCCATCCTGCAACACGCATGGAGCGCGCTGCCCGCAGTATTGACGGCTATTTTTGGGCTGATTGCGCTGGGATTGCTGCTGGCTGTGGCACTGAGTCTGCTGGGCGGCTTTGATCCACTCACCGCCTACCTGGCAACCAGTCCCGGCGGTGCCGACTCGGTGGCCGTTATTTCCGCCAGCGCCGCCGTGGACGCCGGCTTTGTCATGGCCATGCAACTGGCACGCTTCAGCATGGTGCTGCTGTTCGGACCGCGGCTGTTCCCCTGGGTAGCACAGCGCGCGGTTTCCGCACTTTCCCCCACGCCACTGCCCTGATTAAGTCGGCCGCCGCACTGTCTTGCGCAGCGGCGCAATAACAAGGCCGCCCTGCTGGTCGCAGACACACCGCAGCGCGATGCCATACAGCGACTCCAGCGCCGAAACGACCTCGGCGGAGCTGGGTAGATCTGCGACGAGTTGGCCGTTCTTGACCAGCAACAGGCGACCAAAACCCTGCACGGCCTGGTTGATGTCATGCAGTATCGCAACCACCGCATGGCCCCGGGCGGCAGCGTACGCATCCAGACTGTCCAGCAAATCGAATTGCAAGCCAGGATCGAGCGCTGCCAAGGGCTCATCAACCAGAATCAGTCCCTCCCGAGCGTCCCACAATTGCGCAAAAACCCGCGCCAGTTGAATCCGCGCCTGCTCGCCACCAGAGAGTGTGTCAAAGCGCCGCTCCAGCAAATGCCCTGCGTGCGCCAGCGTTGCAGATGCCCGCACGATGTCGGATAACCCGGTGTCATGAGTGCGTGCCACACGCCCCAGTCCAATCACCAAGTCCGTTTGAAGTCCAAAAGCCACATCACTGGATTGCGGAAGCATGGCCCGGTAACGGCTCAAGTCAGCCAGGCGCCAGGCTGCAAACAAGTGCCCGTTAAACCAGATCCGCCCCGTTGCAGGCTGGCATTCGCACGCCATGAGCTTGAGCAACGTCGACTTACCCGCCCCACTCGGCCCCAGCACCGCGATGCGCTCGCCGACTGATATGTGCAGAGAGAACGGCCCAAAGGACTTCGTTCCCAAACGGATGCCTGCGGCGTCGAGCTGCAGCACAGTCGGATGCGCTAGCGTTTGCATCAACATGGATTTCTCCGTGGCTTCCCCATGGCGTCACCCCATCCTGCCGCGCGCACCGCGCAGCAGCAGCAGGAAACACGGGCCGCCCAGCAGCGCCGTAAATATCCCGACCGGGATTTCAGCAGGAATAGCGGTGGTCCGCGCCAGGGTGTCGGCCACCAGCAGGAGCAGTCCGCCCATCAGCATCGACAGCGGGACGACCTGCCGCTGGTCTGCGCCAACCCAAACGCGTACCAAGTGGGGCGCAATCAGTCCAATAAAACCAATCATTCCGCACCATGCCACCGAAAACCCGGCCAGCACTGCTACCAACACAATGACCTGGCTGCGCAATTGACGCACATCCACGCCCACCTGTGCCGCCACGGACGCCCCCAGGGCCAGCGCGTTCATGGCATGCACCCAGGGGTGCACCCGCCACCAGGCAAGCAACAGCAAGCAAGCCAACAGCACCACCAACACCCAGTTGGCACCGGCCAGCGAACCCAGGGTCCAAAATGACAGGCTGCGCAACTGTTCATCGGTTGCCAAGTAGGTGCACAAGCCGATGACCGCAGCCGCCACGGCATTCAGCGCAACGCCTGTCAACAGCAGCCCTGCGATGGAACCGGGCGTGATCCAGCGTGCAATACAGTCCAACGAGAAGCAGACGCCCAAAGCGCCACCAAAGGCAGCCGCAGGCAGCAGCCAAAGGCGCCAGGACAGAGGTATCGACACAGGCAGTCCGGCAAAGACCACAATGGTGAGTGCGGCGGCGCAGGCAGCCCCCGCGCTCACCCCCAGCAGGCCCGGATCAGCCAGGGGATTGCGAAACAGGCCTTGCGTCAGCGCCCCCGCCATGCCGATGCTGGCACCGACCAGGACGGAAAACAAGGCCCTGGGAATGCGGATGCTCCACAGCACATAGGCCCCGCCCGTTGCCGCGTCAGCGCCCGTGCCACCCAATCCGAAAACGCCAAGCCAGTCGCCAACCGTGACCGGTACGGCCCCACACTGAACCGCGATAGCCACACCCAACAACAGCCCGCCGACGAGCAAAGGAGCCGCAAGCGCTTTCATGCGCGCATCGCCTGTTCCATTGCCGCATCCAGAGCAGACAGCGCCGCCGGCAAGCGCGGACCAAAACCCAGGAGAAACATCGCTTCCAGCGAAATGACGCGGCGGTTGCGTCCGGCTTTGGTTTGTCCCAGCCCCGGCAACCGGAGTATGCCCGCCACACCACCCGCAGCCTTCAGCCCTTGATCGGTCAGAAGAACCAGATCGGGCTGCGCAGCGATGACCGCTTCCGGCGTCAGTGGCTTGTAGCCTGAAAACCGACGAATAGCGTTGGAAGCGCCCACATATTCCAGCATCGCATGCGCACTGGTGTTCGATCCTGCCACCAGCATTTGATGGGGCGCGTGGGCCAACACAAACAGGACGCGCACGGAGGGCGCGCGCCGCCGTGCAATCGGTTCACGCGCCCGTGTCCACGCCTGCTGCACGGCTTGCTGCAACGCTGTGGCTTGTGCACCTCGCCCGGTTAAGGCACCGACACGCCGGATGCGCTCGATCAGCCCCTCAAAGCGGTGATTCGCAGCAAGCACGGCCACCGAAATTCCAGCGCTCGTCAATTGCCGAAGCACAGCAGGTGGCCCGGCGTCCTCGGTCGCAATGACATGCGTTGGTGCCAGTGCCAAGATACCCTCCACCGACAAGGCGCGCGCATATCCGACACTGGGCAAGGCCTGTGCCGACGCAGGATACAGCGACGTAGTGTCCACACCGACCAAATCAGCGTCAGCCTGCAGGGCGAAAACAATCTCGGTTAGCGCACCGCCCACGCTCACAATGCGACGGGCGTCAGCCGCGTATGCTGGCGCCCCACAAAGCGTCGCCACCACAGCGCCCCATTGCAAGCAGGTCTTTCGACGCACCGCATCCACTGAAAGGTCATGGGCGGCGGCCCAGTCTAGGCCGTGCATGGGCGTGGCACCTGCTGAATTTTTTCGATGAGCGCGCGCCATTCGCACAACTCGCACTTGCCAGGCTTACGGTCACCAAAAAACAAAGCAATGGTGTCGCCGTGCGCGTCGAACAATTCAAGCGAAGTGACCAGTCCGTCAACGGTCGGCTTCCTGACGACCCAGGCACTGGCAATGTGGTCTTCGCGAAGATGCAAATTGAAGTCTGCATCCAGCACATTCAGCCACGGCCCCGTGACCGCCAGCTTTCGGACCGGACCAGCGTGAATTTGAATCATGCCAGGATTGCCGACAAATACCATGATGGCTACGCCATCCGCTGCGGCTGCCTGCAACAGACTGTGGCAGTCGTCGGGCTCCACCTTCTGAACGTATTGGGGATCGGCCAAACGCAACGCTTGCGTGCGCGTCACGCCAAAGGACTTGAGCAGTCCGAAAAAATCATGGGTGTCGCGCAACGACCTCCATGCCTGATGAAAGCCCGCCACATCAATGGCCGCATCCGCGCGTTCAACAGCCCGTATCGCTGCGGCCTGTACGCAGATGCCGGGGGCCTGATCGCTGGCGGCAAAGTGGGCGACCAAGTCCGTATAGGCCGTCACATCGCTGCCGGGCTTCAGAAATATTTTGTGAATGGCCGTACCGTCAGCGCCAAAAAACTGAAGACTGCGCTGCACGCCCTGATCTGTCTTTTCAATCACGCCGAAGCCGTGTGACCATTGTTGATAAAAAATGCGCAAATCGATCGCACCGCCCAATACCAGGCCAACATGGTGGTTGTGACTGGCGTTGCGGTAGATTCCGGTTTTTTCATGCACACATGACGCATTGCGGGTAAGCGCCATGACTTCACCCAAGGGTTCGAGCGACTCCACAATGTCTGACCAACCGTTTCGCAAGCGTGTTGCGCGCAAGAGAAGCGGGAAATCCGCGCATGCCGCCCCACTGTGTGCGGCAATCAGTTCCCCCTCAGAAAGGTCGAGCATGGCGGCGATATCCCGGTGACGGGCCTTGCCTGCCTTTCGCAGCGTGGCAAAGGAGTCCCGAATCGTCTGGGTGGTGGTTTGGTTGGTGTCTTGCATAACAATCTCCTTTTCCTATTGGCTGCGGATGACGACCATGGGGCACAGCGCCCAACGCGATGGCAGTGACTGTGTCCCGACTGCGATGCGCCCAGGACTAAAAGTCGTATCGAACAGATACTTGTGCGTTGCGTCCGGGGGCGGTGTAGGCGTCCTTGACGGTACTGTTCGCAGCCAGTCCGCGCACGTCGGACCAGCGCCAGTACGTGGAATCAAAAACGTTATTGAGATTTGCATTAACCACCAGACGAGGCGCGGGCTTCCAATAAAACCCAAGGTCCAGCGTGGCGTAAGACGGCGGCGCAAATTGCGCGGTAGTGGTTGAAATTTGGCTGCTGTCTTTGCCCGCGCTGTAAATCACATGGGCACGCGCACCCCACACCGCTGCGTCGTGACGCACACCCAGCACGGCCTTAAGGGGCTGGATGGTGTCCAACGGCGTTGTCACGCCATTCACGTCTCGTTCACCCTTTGAATAGGCAATACCCGCATTGGCGCTCCAAAGCGTGTTGATGGACCATTCGGTGCGCACCTCAGCACCCCGGATGTGGGCATTGGCAAGATTGATGTACTGGAACACGGTCGGATCGGCGCGTGTTCCGGCGCCCCCAACCGCTTGCTGGCTGATGAAGTTCTGGTAGCGGTTGTCGAAGGCCGCCACGGAGTAACGAACCTTTTGCACGGTGCCTCGTACGCCTATCTCGACGCTATCGCCACTTTCCGCCTTGAGGTTGGCGTTTCCAATACTGGTGTAACCGGAATACAGGTTGGTGAATCCGTTATTGACCTGGTGTGGCGTTGGAGGGCGATATCCTTGGGCCCATTGCCCATACGGCGCAAACCAGGGCACCAGTTTCCACACCGCACCCAGGCGCGGCGTCACCGCCTCACCCGACAAGGCCACCGGGGTGGCGCCAACATAGCCTGCTGGCGACGGTAACAAACTGTATTGATCCATCCGCACGCCAGGAATAACGCTTACCGCCCCCAACGCAATCTCGCTTTGAACAAATGCCCCGCCCACGACGTACCGGGTGTCCGGGAAGGGCTTGACGGGGAAGACTTCACCGTAGGGCGCGACCGTTCCATCGCGCACACCCGTAATTTCCGCACTGCTCCAATCCACGCCGTAGGTCAGGCGCTGGTCCAGATAGTGACTCAGGTTGCTTTCCACAAAGGTCGAGAATCCGACCACCGTGGTGCCGTAGCTGTTGTCCCGTGTGCGGTCTGGGGCGGTGTATCTGTCGTCGGTGGAGAACTGGCTGACCGTGGCTTCTTGCCAATAGACACGCGTTTGGGCGTGTTGCACCCACAGCGCATCGGGATTGTTATAGCGATGCTCCAGGGAGACACGGTTGCGGTCAATCTGGTCTTGCGCATCCAGGTCGAGGGTGCTTCTGGCTGTCAATGGAGGCACTGCGCGCGCCGAATAGACCTCGGTGTTCTGGCTTCGATACTGGGTTTCCACCGAAACCCCGAGCTGCTGCGTCGAATCCAGCGTACGAATAGCCTTGCCCAACACATACTGATTGTTGTAGTCCAGCGGGTTGGGCGTGGTTCGCGTCATGTTGGCTGCGTCATTGTTGCCTTTGTTTTCAACGGCATTGCCTTGCCGATAGCTGACCAGCAGCAAGCCTTGCCACGCCCCGTTGGTGCGCGCAACACCGAGCGTGCTGGACCAGGACTGGTCCACGCTGGCATAGCCCGATCGGGCAAACCCACCCGTTGACTGGTCTGGCTTGAGAAGATCGCCCGGATCGAACGTTTGAAAAATAACCGCCCCCGCCAGGCCATCGCTGCCGAACTGAGTGGACGCCGGGCCACGCACCACTTCCACCGTTTTGATGCCGTCCACATCCAGAAAGTCGCCGCGCCCGGTGGAAAAGGCGCCAAACGAGAAGCTGTTCGGCACGCGGATACCGTCAACCACCATCAGGACCTGATTACCTTCGAGGCCACGGATGTTGATCCCCTCATTGCCAGCCCGCCCGGTTGCCGACCCCGCCGCCGTGAAACGTGGGGGGGCGGCACGCACCGTGACGTCGATCTCATCGCGAAACACGTCCTTGATATCGCGCGCTCCGTCTTGCTCTATCTTGGCAGCCGGGGTTACCGTGATGGTGTTGGACTCCGTGTCCAACCACTGCTCGGTGGGCTTGGACTGGACCGTAATCGCATTCAGCCGCGTGACCACTTCCTCCCTCTCCGGGGCTTGTTGCGCCAATACCAAAGCGGGGTCTAGTCCACACGCCAAACTCAATGCCAACGCCTGGGACCTGCGCGACGGACGGTCCTGCGACCGAGGCCCTGGGTGGCGGAAGTTGGAAGCCAACTGCGGGTTGGGCTTATTTGCTGCTATTGCGGCGCAGTTGACCGAGGTGCAATGGCGTAGTTTCATGCGCGCATTGTATTAATTGCGAATGATTCCCATTGGCAATTAATGACTTTCTGCCGGAGTGTGCCCATCGCCAGCCAGCCAGCCAGCGAACCAGCCACGGGCAAGCACTTCAGGTCAGAACGAAATGAGCGTCTGGTTGCGGCGCTGGCGGCGGCACTTCGCCCAACATTTCGCGCACGCTGGCGTCCACGCCCGCCACCATGGCGTCCAGCGCCAGGTCGTTGGCTTCCAGACCAAACGGGTTTTCAATTTCGTCACTCAATGCTTCCAGCGCGAAGAAGGTGTAGGACACAAAGCTGACAATCAGCGGCGTCACCCAGCCGATGCTGTCAACCAACCCAAAAGGTAGCAGCGCGCAGTACAGATACACACTGCGGTGCAGAATGACGGAATAGGCAAACGGCAACGGCGTGTTGGCAATGCGCTCGCAACTGCCCAGCGCAAACGACAGGCTGTCGAGCGCCGTTTCCATGCGGTGCGAGAGTGCCGGCTCCAGTGGACGAACCTGGTCTGTCTCACGCAACCACTGGCCCAGCCAGACCAGCACCAGGGTCGGGGCAGAACGCGCAGCGTCGAGTTGCGCACGCAAGGACGGCACCAGCAGTCCTTCGGTATGCAGTGAAGCATTCTGGCCGCGCAACTGGTTTCGCATAGTGCTGGCAAACCCGACCAATGCCAGTGCAAACGGCCGCACATCGCGCGTCGGCGCAAGCGCCGTTACTGCCTGGCGCGTCAGGTTGCGTGCGTCGACCAGCACGCTGCCCCAGTGCTTGCGTGCTTCCCAGAACCGGTCATAGCTGGCATTGATGCGAAAGCCCAGAAACAACGCGAAGGACACACCCATGAGAGAAAACGGCACGGCATTGAGCGTGACTTTCCACGTGAACAATTGCCCGTGCGCCAACACCACCGCGCAGGACAGCGCAAAAATAAACAACTGCTGCGCATAAATGCGATGCACCAACGATCCGCGTCGAACAATCAGCAGCCGGATCCAGTGGGGGCGGGGACGAATAATCACAATGGAAATCTAAGCAAATGCAACAAACAAAAAACCGGCGCCGCGTGGGCGCGAAGCCGCCATTGTCACTGCTTTTGTGACAGTTTGCTGCGGTGCACCAAGACAGTCATTGCGGTAATGACGGCAAGCCCAAGCCTCGACCACCCGTTGGTGGGGCTCGGGCGCCTACAACGCAGTCACTCCCGTGTGGTGGCCACTCATGCCTAGTGCATGTGCTCCATGGCAGCCATGGAACGCACCGGAACCTGAATTTCGGTGCGCCCCTCCACACCCTTGGCGTCTTGGAACACCAGGGTCAGTGGCACCGTGGTGTCCGCCTTCAACGGTGATTTCAAATCCATCAACATGATATGGAAGCCGCCCGGCGTCAACGCAACGGACCTGCCAGGGGGCAGCGCAAGGCCATCCGTGAGTGCACGCATCTGCATCACATCGCCATCCATGCGCATTTCGTGCACTTCACCATAGCTGGCCACGGGTGACGAAACCGACAGCAAGCGTGCGCCCTGCTCCGAGCGCAACGTCATGAAAACACTGGTGCTCTTTTGACCCGGCACACTGGCCCGGGCCCAAGCGTTGTCAACAGTGACCTGCGCCTGCGCCAAAAGACACACCGGCACGAGGACCAGCGCCAGCAGCACGAAGCGCGTGATTCGGTAGAGTGAGTAAGCATTTTTCATGGCAACATTATGCGGCATTGCCCACGCCAAACAGCGCATAATCCGGCCTGCTCCTGTGAATGGAGTGTACGTTTTCAGGTGCCAGGCAGACCCCGGTCTGCCCGGAGAATCGGGAAGGCGGTGTGAATCCGCCACGTGCCCAACGCTGTAAGGACGACAGCTGCACCACCCATGCCACTGGCAGCCAAAAAGCTGCTGGGAAGGCGTGCAGCAGGATGAATCCAAGTCAGAAGACCGGCCTGAAAAACAAGTTGATGCCGCTTGGTCAGGTGGCGCTTTTCCTTTCCAAACAGGGGACCTCATGGAAAGTCTGGAGACAACGGCAAGCCACGCGTTTGCAGAATCCGACCGCGCGGCGGTGTACCGCGCGATTCACACACGTCGCGACGTACGCAGCGAGTTTTTGCCGCAACCGGTTGACGACGCCATGCTCGCACGCCTATTGCTCGCGGCGCACCACGCACCATCGGTCGGATTCATGCAGCCGTGGAATTTCATGGTGATCCGATCCATGGCTGTGAAGCGTGCAGTCCATCAGCGTTTCCAACGCGCCAACGAAGAGGCGCGCGCCCTGTTTCCAGACCACAAGCGCGACATTTACAGCAGTCTCAAGCTGCAAGGCATTCTGGATGCGCCCATCAACCTGGCCATCACCTGTGACCGCAGCCGCAGCGGCCCAGTGGTACTAGGCCGCACCCACATGCCGTCGATGGATCTGTACAGCAGCGTGTGTGCGGTGCAAAACCTGTGGTTGGCGGCACGGGCCGAAGGCCTGGGCGTGGGCTGGGTCAGCATCTTCCACGAAGCGGCGCTACAAGAAGCGCTCGGCATCCCGCCGGCCATTGTTCCCATAGCCTATTTGTGCATTGGTCATGTCAGCCATTTTGACAACCAACCCGCACTGGAAAAAATAGGCTGGTTGCCGCGCCTGCCACTGGAGGACCTGGTGTATCTGGATCAGTGGGGCAACACGGATGGCGCGTCCCACCAAACGCTCCTGGCGCAACTTGGCGCGGTACAGGCCGCGTACGAAGCGGCACGCTAAAACCGCGCGCCTAGCACGGCTACTGCGGACGCGGCACAGATGCACCGAGGCGCATCCGCGATAGGTCGGTCAGGCGCTGAGTTTGGTGGCGGCGCTGACCAATTGCGCTGGCGTAAATGGCTTGATCATCCAGGCTGTGGCACCCGCTTCCTTGCCCTGCTGCTTGACCGCTGCCTGGGACTCCGTGGTGAGCATCAATATAGGCATGAACTTATAGTCCTTCACCTCTTTCACGGCACGGACAAATGCAATACCGCCCATAACCGGCATATTGACATCGCAGATGGTGAGATTGACATCGCGCCCATCAAGGAGTCGCAACGCTGTTTTTCCGTTTTCGGCCTCCAGCACATTAAAACCAGCTCCTGTCAGCACCAGCCTTGCAGCCAAACGTGCGCTGGCAGAATCGTCAACAATCAATATGGTTTTTGCCATCTCCACCCCTGCCTCCAAAAAAACCATTGTTATCTGACACCCGCTCGATAGCGGGGCATCCGATATTAACGAAAAATCCAAAGACGGAACTTACATCGAACGACTTTGTCGCACAGCAAAATCGCGACGTCTCTCCATTATTCATCCTGACAGCGCAGCAACCTGGGCCCGTTAGCCGCCCAGATGCTCCAAGCCGCCCAGATAGGGACGCAACACGTCGGGCACGGTAATGGAACCATCGGCATTCTGGTAGTTCTCCAGCACCGCGACCAGGGCGCGCCCAACCGCCAGTCCCGATCCGTTGAGCGTGTGCACCAGCTCGTTCTTGCCCTGCGCATTCTTGAAGCGCGCCTGCAAACGCCGCGCCTGAAACGCCTCGCAATTCGACACCGAGCTGATTTCCCGGAACGTGTTCTGTGCGGGCAACCACACTTCCAGATCGTACGTCTTGGCCGCACCAAAGCCCATGTCACCGGTACACAGGCTCATCACGCGGTACGGCAGCCCCAGCTTCTGCAAAATAGCCTCCGCGTGTCCCGTCATTTGCTCAAGCGCCGCGTAGCTCTGGTCGGGATGCACAATCTGCACCATCTCCACCTTGTCAAACTGGTGTTGGCGAATCAGCCCGCGCGTATCACGCCCTGCGCTGCCGGCTTCAGAGCGAAAACACGGCGTATGCGCGGTTAGTCGTACCGGCAGTTCGGCCTCGGGCAACACCACGTCGCGCACAAAGTTGGTCAACGGGACTTCACTGGTCGGAATCAGATACAGCGCCGTCAGGTCGGGCTGCACCTCGCCATCCTGCCCTCCCTTGCGTGCCGCAAACAGGTCACCTTCAAATTTAGGCAACTGTCCGGTGCCGCGCAGCGTCTCGCCGTTCACGATGTAGGGCGTATAGCACTCGGTATAGCCATGCTCCTGTGTCTGCACATCCAGCATAAATTGCCCCAATGCACGATGCAGGCGCGCCACCGGTCCCTTCATCACCGTAAAACGTGAGCCGGTGAGCTTTACGCCCATTTCAAAATCGAGTCCAAGCGGTGCACCCAAGTCCACGTGGTCCTTCACGGGGAAATCGAATGCGCGCGGCGCACCCCAGCTACGCAGCACCGCATTGGCGTGCTCGTCAGCACCCACCGGAACGCTCTCATGCGGCAGATTTGGAACCGCCAGCAGCAGCACCTGCAACTCGCCCTGAATCTGCTCCAGACGCGTGGCAGACACGTCCAGCTCGGTCTTCAGGCCCGCCACTTCGGCCATCACGGCATCGGCTTGCGCAGCGCCATCGGCGCCCTTGCCCTTGAGCATGCCGATCTGCTTGCTCAGCGCATTGCGTCGGCCCTGCAGTTCCTCGGTGCGCATCTGGATCGTCTTGCGCTCCGTCTCCAGTGCCTGGAACTGCGCCACGTCCAGAAAAACCTGCGGAGACTTGCGCGTTTCAAGGCGCGCGAGAACCGAGGGGAGATCTTTGCGAAGCTGGGTAATGTCTAACATAATGAAATGGAAATCGTGATGTGTACAAGTGGAACGCGGGGCGCATGGCAAACCACGCGCAGGATCCGCCGATTATGCGCAATGCCCGACCCGGCCCCACCGTTCAAAGCCAGGACGTAGCACATTGGCCGGCCATTAGTCGCTATCGGGTCGCAGACCCTTGGGCAACGGAAATTTGGTTGTCTCTTCGATCCCCGGCAAGGTGCGCACGGACACAGCGCCCATCGCCTTGATGCGGTGAATCACAGCCTGCACCAGCACCTCGGGCGCTGAAGCACCTGCCGTCAGCCCAACGCGCGAGCCATCGACAAACCAGTGCGATTGCAGTTCGTCCACGCTGTCCACCATAAAGCTGGGCGTGCCCAGCTTGAGCGCAACTTCCCGCAGGCGATTGCTGTTGGAGCTGGTAGGGCTTCCCACCACCACCACCACGTCCACCTGCGCGCTCAGCACCTTGACGGCGTCCTGCCGGTTCTGTGTGGCGTAGCAAATATCTTGCTGCTTGGGCTCGCGTACGCTGGGGAACCGGGCACGCACGGCGCTGGCAATCACGCTGGCATCGTCCACGCTCAGGGTGGTCTGGGTCACCACCGCCAGTTTTTCAGTTTGCTGCGGATGCAACTGCGCTACGCCCGCCACGTTCTCCACCAGGTGAATACCACCGCTGAGCTGGCCCATGGTGCCCTCCACTTCGGGATGGCCCTTATGCCCGATCATGATGAACTCATAGCCTTCCTTGTGCAGCTTGGCCACTTCCACGTGGACCTTGGTCACCAGCGGACAGGTGGCATCGAAAATCCGAAAACCGCGCGCACGCGCTTCCTCATGCACAGCCCGGCTCACGCCGTGCGCCGAAAAAATCAGCGTGGCACCGGCCGGTACATCACTTAATTCTTCAATGAAAATTGCGCCCTTGTTGCGCAGGTCGGTCACCACAAACGTGTTGTGGACAATTTCGTGGCGCACATAAATGGGCGCGCCGAACTTGACCAGCGCCTGCTCCACGATTTCGATGGCGCGGTCCACGCCGGCACAAAAGCCGCGCGGCGCGGCCAGCACAATTTCCTTCGGCCCAGACGGTTCCATGGCACTCGCAGCACTCATAGCACGCCAATCAGTTGCACTTCAAAACTGACCGGCAGACCCGCCAAGGGGTGGTTGAAGTCAAACCGCACCGCATCGTCACGCAGCTGCTGCACCACGCCCGCGAAATGCCCCTGGCCGTCTGGCGTAGGAAACTGCACCGCGTCTCCGACTTGGTAACTCTCCTGCGGATCACCCATGCTGGCCAGCACGCTGCGCGCCAGCCATTGCTGCATGTCCGGGTTGCGCTCACCAAAGGCAGCCCCGGCGGGCAACGCAAACGTGGTTCGCGTGCCCTCCTCCAAGCCGATCAGGCACTGCTCCACCGCTGGCGACAACTGGCCGCTGCCCAGGCTCAGCGTGGCCGGCTTGCCATCGAAGGTATTAATAACGTCACCGGCCGGGCCGGACAGGCGGTAGTGCAAGGTGAGGAAAGATCCGGCATGGACACGAGGAAGGTTTGCGCGCATAAAAGTCCCGATAAACTGCCGCTATTGTAGAAAGTTCAATCCTATTTCCTCTGCCGTGCCCCTGAAAGACCTTCCCGCTGCTGCCAGACCACGCGAAAAAATGCTCGCGCGCGGCCCTGGTGCGCTCAGCGATGCCGAACTGCTGGCCTTGCTGCTACGCACCGGCGTTGCGGGCAAGGGCGTACTGCAATTGGCAGACGAGCTGCTCGGTCGGCCCGGCAGCACCAGCCCGGACGGCAACCGCCTGAGCGGCATGGCGGGCTTGCTCAACGCCACGGCGCAAGACCTGTCCCAGGTACGCGGGCTTGGACCAGCCAAACGCAGCGTCATTCTGGCCGTACTGGAGCTCGCCCGCCGCGCCATGGCGCAGCAGCTGTGCGAACAAACCGTGCTATCCGACCCACGCGCCATAAAACACTACCTGCAGCTGCATCTGGCCCACCTGCGCCATGAAGTCTTTGCCGTGTGTTTCCTGAACGTCCACAACCGGCTGTTGACCATTGAGCATCTGTTTCGTGGCACGCTGTGCCAAACCAGTGTCCATCCACGCGAAGTCGCGCTGCGCGCACTGCACCACGGCGCCGCATCGGTGGTGCTGGCGCATAACCATCCCAGCGGCTCGGTGCAGCCATCCGGTGCCGACCACGCCATTACAGCCACCCTCAAGGCATGCCTGGGCATGCTCGATGTGCGCGTGCTAGACCACATCATCGTCGCGCCAGGCGCAGCGCTGTCCATGGCTGAACGGGGCATGCTGTGAAGCTGCAGTCGTTGGCAGACCTGCGGCACATCAAGCAGGAACTGGCGGCGCGCGCCAAAGCACACGCCGAACTCCAGGCACAACAGCAGCGCGCTAGCAGACAACAGGCGGCGCAACACAACCTGTTTCACGCAGCCATCGGTGCCGTCCGGCCACTGCCACCCAGCCAGCGTGCCAACCTGCAACCGGCGCCACCGCCAGCGCTGCCACGCCAGTCAGAAAAGGACGAAGCAGCCGCACTGAAGGAAGCACTGAGCG
>Ga0316222_1002105_pt1 | contig 22116 bp, 38 predicted proteins | sample TBH18011metaG_FD_206008 | JGI IMG/M metagenome (GOLD analysis project Ga0316222, IMG submission 206008) | Freshwater microbial communities from Trout Bog Lake, Wisconsin, USA - TBH18011 | ecosystem: Environmental > Aquatic > Freshwater > Lake > Hypolimnion/Profundal zone | place: USA: Wisconsin... | reverse complement strand
TGCTACGGCAGCCACACCCATTGTAATTAGTAATTTAATTACAGCTACATTATCCGGAACATCTTTCCAAGCGGCTGGAACTGAAGATTATTATAAACAAGTTGCATTTGGTTCAGGCGGTACTAATCCGTATGATATCGATGAGGATGTTACAGGAACATTATCCAGTGAAGTAAACATATCTTACGCTTCTGGTAATTATGTAACTATGGTAAATGCTACCGGACAAAACGTTTATAATTATTTGCCAAACATTACAACAGTAAATCCTCTCTAATATGACTTTTCCAACAGCTGAAACATTTTCTGGTTATATTTCAGGGACAACATTAACTGTTACCTCTGTTACTGCCAACCAACCTGTAATAGTGCCAATGCTTATTACATGGAATGCTGGTGCAAATAGTACTTATATACTTGCTCAAGGTACAGGAACTGGAGGTACAGGAACTTATACTGTTAGCACTAGTCAAACAGTAGGAAGTTCGGGTTCTCCAACAACGTTCACAGGTACTGTGATACCAATTGTTTATGAAGATTATAATGCTATTCAAACAATAGTATATAATATTATGAGCGTGTATACTTCGGGTGGTGGCGTGTATCCGGGTTACGGACAAATTTTGAATAGCTCTCAGTTAGCAGGTGCCGGAGGTAAAGTTAAAGTAAGCGATTGGAATAATTTATATTTAGATATTACAAATTTAAATTATCATCAGCTAGGTGTAGCTACTAGTCCTGCTCTTACAATACCTACAACAAGCACAGACATTCGAGAAGTTGATAAAATAGCATATGGTGTAATAGCATCAGCATTAGCTAATTCTAGTAGTACTACTGTGAACGGAGTCACGTATCCTGGATGTTATGCAACACCTCCAGGCACAATGCTAGCTAGCACTACAGGATTATCTTCTCCTTTAAATAATTTTCCCTATACTGCGTATAGAGTAGGTTCATCGTATCTTTGGGGTGGATCAACTATAACAAATCCAAACCCAAACCCTACAGCAAGTGCATATATTGTTGGAAATATAATGACAACAACTGCATTTCCAAGTGCATCTCTTGTTGCAGGCATGACAGTAACAGGTTCTGGAGTTGCATCTGGCACAAAGATCACATCGGTAAACACTTGTGTTTTTTCAGGATATATTGTCAATAGTACATTAACTATTACTAGTATTACAAGCGGTACTCTTGCTGTTAATATGATGTTGTATGGCGGCGGAACAGGAGATGCTTACGGAGGTGTTACGCAAGGTACAATTATTAATGGCTTTGCCGGCGGATCTCAATGGTATGTCAATTTAAGTCAGTCAGTAGGAGGACCAGGATTACCTTCTCCAAGTCGTCCATTTATTGCTACAAGTTACTCAGTTAACATATCTCAATCAGTTGCTACAACGACAATGACGTACAATCTTAACGTTATTGAAAGTAATATTCAAACAATTAATAATGTGTTCACAGTGACATGGAATGGTGGTACATACGGCGGTGGAGGTTCATATACTGCCGCACAAGCCGCACAGTATTTCTTTAATTCGGGCGGACTAATACAATTTACTGCCAGTATGAGTGAAGCAGGAACATCAACTGCTAGTGCAACAATACCTGCAACTTATCCTCCTGCAACAGTTGTACCTGCAAATAAAAATGATTCCTGGTACACATTGTTAAACAACATGGGAACTATTTCTTTTGGTTTAACTGGCACACGTTCTGCTACAACAACCGCTGGAAATACTAGTAATGGCTGGAATTATTTTTTAGCAAATAAAGGCGGTTCATATGTTACTATATATACAGCTAGTTTAGGCAGTTCAGGATCTGTGTTATATGCACCAAACCAATATGACATATTGGCAAAATTAGATGCTGGCGGTAGTGTATTAACATTTAAAATTGAATTGCAAGATTTGTCGACAGCCGCAACGGAAGACACTTACAAGAGTAGCGGAAATACCTTTGATATAGACGAGGACGTTACTGGCACAGTAGCCGCTCAAGTCAATATCACGTATGCATCAGGCAGCCATGTAACAGCTAACCAAACAACTGGTATCAATACTTATAGTTATTTGCCGACAGTTGCCCAAGTTTCATCATTCTAAATCATTGACAAGCTAATTATACTAGTGTAATATAGTACACTACGGAGTTTGTTTATGGATGAGAGAATTGAAAAAGCGTTTGCTGTAGCCAATTATACTGCTACACTTTCAAATCAACGCAGAATAATACTAGAAGAATACAATCAAAAATTGGTATATTATACCAACGGTGCGGCATTCAAAATAAATTCTGAATTAATTACGTTTATTAAAACAGTTATTGATCTAGGATATACAACTGATGCAGTATTTGTCGACTCTAATGATTTGCCTGTACTAATTGAAGACGTACAGAAATTTTTAAATGATATTGTATTTGTATATTTTGAATCAACTAACGATTATGCGGCAAAGTATAATGAATTAAAACGTAAAAGAAAGATTGCGGACATAGTTGAATTATGACAATAGGTGCTGTACTAATTGCACAGAATAATTCTAAAATTGATTACATCAAAATGGCAATTTTTGCCGCTAGTAGAATTAAAAAATATTTAGATATTCCTGTTAGTTTAATTACAGATAATACACGATGGTTGTCTAGTAATTATCCTAATCACGGGTTTGATCAAGTTATAGAACTAGACACAACAGGACCAATCCAAACAAGAAAATTTTTCGACGGATCTATTACAGGAGTAACGTCCGAATGGAAAAATTTTAGTCGTACCAGTGTTTATAATTTATCGCCTTACGATCGCACATTGGTCATGGATACAGATTATATTTTAAATTCTAGTATTTTAAAACCTGCGTTACATAATCAATACGAATTTCAAATATACAGAAAAAGTTTTGATCTAGCATCGGATAGAAATGAAGATGCATTTAAGAGAATAAATCCCTATAGCATTCCTTTTTATTGGGCAAGTGTTTTTATATTTGATAAAAATATATTAATGCAATCTTTTTTTGATATGATTGAATACATTAAAAATAATTGGGTTTATTTCAGAACTCTATATGCTATTGAGACAAACACTTTTAGAAATGATTATGCGTTCAGTATTGCTATACATATTTTTAATGGAAAAACAGAAGGTAATTTTGTAATCGAATTACCTGGACAAATGACATATACATCCGATAAGGATGTTTTAGTAAGTACAGATGATAATAAAATGAAATTCTTAATTGAAAAGAAAAGTCATCTAGGCGAATATACTCTTATTAAGACTACAGGATTGGATGTCCATGTAATGAATAAATTTAGTTTAAATCGTTACATCGACGGAGGTTATGGTGTCTAAAGGATTTTTATTATTTGCACAAAATACCGACACAGTTGACTATGTTCAACAGGCCTATGCACTGGCGTTAAGTATTAAAAATAGTCAAAAAGAAATAACCAATGTTTCTTTAATTACTAACAACACAGTTCCTAAAAAATATCTACGAGCATTTGATCAAATAATTCCTATTCCATGGTTTGAAGAAATTGGTAATAGCCCGTTAGCGGCAGAACACCGTTGGAAATTTTATCACGTAACACCTTATCATGAAACAATAGTGTTGGATACAGACATGTTAATGTCCGGTGATATCAGTGATTGGTGGACATATTGTAGTAATTTTGACATTAAATTTTGCTCACATATTAATAATTATAAACAAGAACATATTCCGTTAGATACTTTTCATAGAAAAACTTTTATTGCAAATCGATTAACTAACCCGTATTTTGCATGTCATTATTTTAAAAAATCAGATATTGCTTACGATTTTTACAAAGTACTAGAATTTGTTTGTAATAACTGGGAAGCATGCTACACTATATATGCCCCAGATTACTATCAAAAATGGCTTAGTATGGATTTGGCCGCTGCCATTACTATTGAAATAACAGGACTACAACAGACTGCAATAGATAGATTAAACCCTATGAAATTTGTTCATATGAAAATTCCATTACAAGGGTGGCCATCTGGTGCAGATAGATGGCAGGATATTGTACCTTTTGTACTGAACAATAAAGGAGAACTAGTTGTAGGTAATATTAAACAACCGCAATTATTTCATTATGTTGAAAAAGATTTCTTATCAAAAGAAATTATATCTCAGCTAGAGGAGTTAATCGATGCCAAAGTTTAAATTTACGCCTCCTCAAAAATATTACCTAGTGTATGATAAAAAAACAGGAATTATAACTAGTCTTACTAATCAAAAAGATCCTGCTGAAAAATATGCTTACGAAATATCGGCAGAAGAGTATGTGTCGTTTTTAGAAAAAGAAAAGTACACACGGGACTATGTAATTGGATATACTAAAGGTGTTACAGGTAAAACTGAACTATCTTTAATACAAGTATCTAATCAGTTATACGGATTTAGAAATAACATATTTCAATGGATTAAAAACCCTCCAACAAAAACAACAGAACTAACAGTTGAATGGAATTTAGAAAACCAAACTTGGATTTTTACTCTTTCACAAAAAGCTAAAACAAGACTTGCAGATAGCATAACTAGTAATGCAGTATTTTTTATAATGCTTAAAAATGATTTTGATTTCTTAATAAGAACTATGCTAGTTAATGTTAAGGAATTAATGGAAGAACCCGAAGTGCGTATTCCTTTCACTAGTAAAATAGAAACTCAAATAGATAAGATATCGATATCCTCTAGGATATATTTTCAAAGTTACGGACTAATTAAAAATGGATAAAATTAAAATTATTGATCAGGACATCATATTTCTCAGTTATGATGAGCCAAACGCCGAAAAAAATTATGCAGATTTACTAACAAAAATGCCTTGGGCAAAACGTGTACATGGTGTTAAAGGTAGTGATGCGGCACATAAGGCTTGTGCGGCACTAAGTGAAACTGAATATTTTGTTACAGTAGATGCTGATAATATCGTTAGCCCAGAATTTTTAAATGTAGAAATTGATTTAGATGCGTTGGGTCTTACTAGCGAAAATGTTTTTAGTTGGTGTGGTAAAGTTCATGTTAACGGACTTATGTATGGTAATGGCGGACTTAAATTATGGACACGTAAATTTGTCAATGAAATGCGTACACATGAAAACTCGGATCCAATGGATGTAAAAGGTCGTGTTGAATTTTGTTTTGATCATCGATACTACCAATTTAATGAAAACTATAGCGAGAGCTTTACTAATGCTACACCGTTTCAAGCATGGAGAGCAGGCTTTAGAGAAGGGGTAAAAATGTCATTAGAGCAGGGCGGAAAAACAAATGACCTTAAAAAAATCTGGTGGCAAAATTATCACAGATTATTGATTTGGTGTAGTGTTGGCGCAGATGTAGAACACGGTATTTGGTCAATACTAGGTGCCAGAGAAGGCTGTTATAAGACAATGTTTACTGATTGGGATTATAGCCAGGTACGTGATTTTGAATGGTTAACTAACTTCTGGGAAACTACGCATGAACTAGCAGACCCGGAAGAAATGACAAAATACATTAATTTTTTAGGTAAAGAATTAAACAAGCATGGCGGATTAGAAATTGCTAATTTAGACGGTGCAGGCAGTAAGTTTTTCAAAACTGTATATCTTAATACTCCACGCATTATTGGAAGACGCAAATAATGTACGATATTATTTTTATTTCATACGATGAAGAAAATGCAGATGAAAACTTTGCCAGTTTAAAAGAACGTTTTCCTCTTGCAAAACGTGTACATGGAATTAAAGGTATACATCAAGCACACATTTCGGCTGCCAAAAAAGCTATGACTAAAATGTTTTGGGCAGTCGATGCAGACGCTGTTATATTAAATGATTTCAATTTTGACTATGAAGTAAGTGAATGGGATTTAGATGTTGTTCACGTATGGCGTAGTATTAATCCTATTAATAGTCTAACATATGGTTATGGCGGAGTTAAATTATTACCAAAATTTCTCACAATGAATATGAGTACAGATACAGTAGATATGACTACCAATATTAGTACAAAATTTAAAGCAATAGATCAGGCTAGTAATATTACAGCATTCAATACAGATCCATTTACTACTTGGCGTAGTGCATTTAGAGAGTGTTGCAAATTGGCAGTAATTAATAATGAAGAATCCATTACTAGATTATATTTTTGGACACAACTAAACAACAATGCATCATTTGGCGGATATGCTTATATGGGTGCTATTTCTGGTAAAATGTACGGAGAAAAAAATGCCTCCAATCCGGAGGCACTTGCTAGGATAAATGATTTTACTTGGCTAAAAGATCAGTGGCAAGCGGGAATATCTGAGCTATCACTTGAGCACAAGCTATAGCAACTTCTTGATGTTCTTTTTGTGTACCATTAGCCGACCGTAATTCAATAAAATGAATCCAACTGCGTAGTGTGCCGTTCATATATAATCGACTTTCAATAAGTCCTTCTGGCAATACAGCACGAGCTTGTTCTTTAGCAATACCTTTACTAATCGCCCATTCGTATGCATCACGGCTTTGTTTAATAACTAACTCTTGCATACGTTCCCATTGATAGGCAAGGAATCGATCTTCATCGTTATTATGAATATCAAGTTCTATACTGTTTTGTCTATTTTTGTTATCTTGTTTTCGTGCATCTCGCAATACAAACGACAAGTCTTTAGTAGGGTCAGCATATCGCTGACTGAATTCTTGGAAACTGAAACTTCTGTGTCTAAGTATTTGACGGGCAATATCTCTGGTAGTGGTGATTTCAATACAGGCTGACACCATTTCGAGCGGGCTCCAATGTTGGTGTCGGATGAGGTATTGTATGAGTTTTGCTGATGTTTCGGTGTTAAGTTGGTTGGAGGGATTGCTGACACGGGCACAATACGCAATGAGTTCCTGTGCGTCTTCAATGCCCATTGATGCAAACTCTTCTGTTGGCTGAGAGAAACTAAGTAATCGAACATGCATTATTTATAACTTCTTTTTCTTAAGGAATTTTTGGGTTGATTTTTCTATATCTTTTCTAACACGGGTTGTATCTAATTTAAAATCTATATTATCGATTTTTTCTTCGTAATTTTTAACTAACTCGGACAGATTTTTTTCAAAAGTGGACCATCCACCACGTTTGGTTTGCTGTGTTATTTTAATTTCCCAAGTTTTGCCATCCTTAAAATTGACCAAAACGGAGTGGAGATACCCTAAAGGTAACACGTTTAGATGTACGTCTCCGAATACTTCTGGCCAGTTTGCTATGACATCCTTGGGAAGAACTCTTCCCCTAGGCTTCATTTAACTATTTTTTTCTTGGTCGGAACCAATTCCTCTGCTTTGCGACGCATCTCGGCAGCTTCTTTAGCTAACTTGTCTGCTTGACTACGGAAGAATTTTGCTTGTTCTTCTGGACTAGCATCTGCTTTCGGAGTTGTAGTTACTGTAGCAGTTGGTTTAGCATCTGCTTTTTTAGTTTCAACGGCTTTGTCGTTTTTAACTAATTGTTCATCTGTAACTTTTGGAACTGCATTATCTTTTGGATCTGTGCTAGATTTTAAAGATAAGTCGTCAACTGATAGACCACGCTGTTCGGCAATAAGTTGATTAAGTTCAGATAATTGAATTGAAAATCCTGTAGTAGGAGTCATTTCAATATCACTTGTTCCAACTTTGATCAATCTTCCACTTGCATGTAAGTTACGTAGCATGTTACTGCCGTCTGGAAATTGTGTACGATCCAATGCTTCTGCAAATTCGTATGCATCTTGTCCAGATGTACTCTCGACTAAATTGATCAAAGCATCGTGATAGATGTCTGGTAAATTTTCTGTCGGAATAACTAGACAATAGTATGCATCGCCAGGTAACGTGCGATAAGCCACTAAACATTTTTTGTTAGTAGCTTTAACACGGCCTACGTGTTTGAGTTCGGCCATATTAGACTCCTGCTACCGTATTAGCAACTGCTTGATCGGCTGGGGTTTGAGCTGGTTGTTGAGCTTGGGCGGCTTGTTGTTTAGCAACTGTTGCCAAGAACGTATCTAATTTAGTATAAGTTTGACCAACTGCTACCATTTCATTTGGTTTAAATGCACCACGTGAGCTAGCAATATCGATGATTGTCTTTAATGCGTTCAAATCGTTAATGGTAAGATCTGTGCTTTCTTGTTGTGGTTGTTGTACTGTATCTGTCATTAGTATCTCCTTTAAAGTACATACTTAATTATCTTCTTTAAAGATATGGACAGGCAATTGTGAAAAAACTTAGTTCTTTTTCTGACTCAAATCCAATAGTAGTATTGTATACTATAGTATTGGTATTATCTAGTTCTAAACCCTGTCCTATGTAATATCTATTGTTAAGATTTTGCCTAATCCAACTATCTAGGCTTTTAGCTAGACTTGGATTAAATTTGCTTATAGTAGTGTATTTAAAATGCGGGCAGGCAAACTCAACCCTGCGTAAATTGAAATAATTTAAAGGATTAGGTTTGCCTGATTTTAATGCCATTATGCTGTTGCCTTTGCAAAATCGTAATAAGCATGTTCTCCAAATGGAGGAACAATCTTGTCATTGCCGTGAATAATGAATACTGTATCACAGTAGTTTTCATCGCCCCAGCTACCCCAAGGATAACCGTCTGTAAACATGATAAACTTTTTAGGTTGAATGTCATGTTCCTTCATGTATTCCCAGTTGGCATCGAACTCAGTTCCGCCACCGCCCATTGGTTCATATTCATCAAACTCGTCAATGTTGTAACCGTCAAAGTCTGCCTCATTATACACTCGAGTGTCAAAGCACCATACTTTAATCTTAAAGTCTTTATACTCTTGCATAATACCCTTAATCTCTGACAAGAAGTCTTTGGCCTGCTCGTCACCGATTGAGCCTGACATGTCAATTGCTACACAGATATCGATAGTTTCTTGGAATTGTTGACCTGGTAGGATAGCATTCATATGCCAACCTTTACGATTAGGACGCATAAAACTAAAGTCATTCTTAATAACACTTTGGATTTGTTGACGCAAAATTTCACGCCAATTCATCTTAGGTTCTGTAAAATCTTTAATCATACGTGCTACACTTTCAGGAACATTACCTGCACCTGCGGCCTGTGCGGCCTGCATTGTGGCTTCACGCATTTCGTCACGAATCTGTTTTAGTTCTTCTTTACTATACTTTGGCTGACCGTCTTTACCGTTCTCACCCCAGTCAATATGTTCGTCCAATAATTGACCCAACTGTTTAAGTTGTTCTTCACTGTACTTTTCGTAAATCTCATCGTAAACCTGTTCTGCACCCCAGCCATAGTATTTTGGATCATGAAAGATTTTGATGCCATCGATGTTGTGCTCTCCGATGCGATCACGCACAATTTGTCCGTTAACACAATAGTCAGCGGCAATGTTAAAAATTTGTGGATCACGTCCTTCTCGACGTCCCATATGATCAAATACATTGTGCAAGATTTCGTGTGCAATAACAAATTCTACTTGTTTAATAGACAAATTACTAAAGAAATCGCGATTAAAATAGATATGACGTCCGTCTGTAGCGGCTGTCGGTAACCAATCTGTGCCTTCTTTGATTTGTAAACGAGTAGCCAAATTACCAAAGAATGGATGGCGAAGTAGTAGACCCACACGGGCTACGATAATTTTGTCGATAATTGGATCTGTATGTGACATGAATGCTCCTTTACTGTATGTATATATTATAACAGGACCCGAAGGTCCTGTCAAATAGTACCAAATTTAATTACTTTTCAGTAGCTTGGCTAATGTATTTGCCGTATTTGGCATGGAAATCGTCAAAGCATTTGATCTCATCTGGGTCCAAAGGCAACTTGTAAGTCGACAATGCCAACTTAGTACCCATAATAACCAATTCTGTTTCGAAATTATTCATCATAAATTCGAAGAAGTTATTAGTCATGTCATTCCAAGTTTTAGCTTTTTTATCGCAAGCATCTTTCAATTCGTAGCACAGTGACACAGTCAAAGAGTACATAGCTGAAATTTCTTTGGATTCCATCTTTTTAACCTTACCATTTAAGATTTCGGTTGGATTAGGCATTTTAGATGCATGTTTACGGTGAGCCATAAACTTAATAGCCAATCCTTCACCGATTGAACCACAAGTTAAATCGGTAAGTGTATCCACATCCGTGTCATCATCTGTAAGTAATTCGCTTACAAAAGACCAGCTACGTGGAGTAGCAAATGCACGGCTTGAGCTTTTTGGATCAAAATCGTACAAGTCCTTTTTAGCAAAGGTCAAATAACCAACTACGTCTTTGTGAATCTTATTGTCCACAGCCCAGTCGAACCAGTCAGCCCAATCAACTTGCATTTCCAAGTGAACAAACCGGTTTGCCAACGGAGCAGGCATACGAAATGTAACACCCTTATCAGTTTCACGGTTACCAGCCGCAACAATTACAACATTGTCTGGCAATTCGTATGCGCCAACACGACGATTCAAAATTAGTTGATAAGCCGCGGCCTGTACACTAGGTGCCGCAGAGTTCATTTCATCCAAGAATAGGATAATTTGTTTATGATTTGCGGCAAATGTCTTGCTTGGCAACTCACTTGGCGGAGCCCAACGCATTGTGCCATCGTTAGAATCAAAATATGGAATACCTTTAATATCAGTAGGTTCCCAAAGACTTAAACGAACATCGATCACGTGAGCATCTAGCTCAGTGCCAAGTTGTTTAATAATGTCAGACTTACCAATGCCTGGGGGACCCCAAAGGAACAGTGGACGCTGATTTTTAAATGCTTTACGCAAAGATTTTTTGGCACCGCTTGGGCCCACTGTGCGACTGACGATTTCTGCCATTTTGCTTCCTATCTTAGTTAAAAAAAGTGTTGTTGAATTAACGCTGTATGTATGTATTATACGTTAGGAAGCAGGATGTGTCAACTGTCTTTAGGCGTTGCTAGTTCTTTTTCACGCTCATTCATAGCCTTAATTAGTCCAAATTTGCGTATGTCATCTGAGAACAAATACAGTTCAAAACTTTTGCGTTCGGAAAATACTGTAATTGACATATTGGTAAGGTAGTAAGGACAGTCTACATACCTTTCCAAAAATACAATAGTTTGAGGACTAAGTTCAATTGGTTCGGTAAATGGAATTTCGTAGTCTTTCAATTCCAATTCTTTTATCAAAAACTCATAACCTTCGTCGGTTAGTCGAAATGCAGTTTGTTTACCGGCTCGATTACTTTGCCACCATTTACGACTATAAATTTTAAAATTTACATCGTCTGTACTTTTGCCCCATTGCTGTAAAAAAATCTTTGTAAGGGCATCTCTTGTTATCATTTTACAACAGTACCTTGTGTTAGCTTGACAACTTCGAAATCATCGACACCAAAAATTGCGTTTAGTTTTTTTGCCAAGTTACGTGCATGTCCAGGATTACTGAATGAAACTTTTTTATATTTTGGTCCTGGATAACTTGTAAGGCTATTAAAACTTTTCAAATTGAAAGGCTCGTTTTTATAGAATACAGCCCAAATGGCGTCAGCTTCTAAAACCTGCTCTGTCTTATAAGTTTTTTTGTTAGTGTAATCTAACAGTATTCGTGGTTTAGGTCTTGACATAATATACGTATCCAATTAACTACGTATATTTATACTTATTTGTCTTCGAACCCACCACCATCTAGTTGAACTTGTACAATTTCGGTTTCTTGACTACGTTTAAGCGTATTATACATACTTTCGTAATCTTGCAGTAACTTATCTTGTATTTCATTAAGTGCCAAACTTAGCAACCTGGCAGTTTGAATAGGTATTTTTATTTCTTTTTGTTGAGCAAGTTCTGCACTACGGAGTACCTGAATAAATTGTGTAATGGGAGTTAAATTAATCTGATTTTGCATTAGCAAGCACCTGTTTCATTTCAAATTCAGTTTTAAACGGACCTTTATAAGGATTACGTTCTAATGTAATTAGTTTAGGACAAAATGATTTGACCCAACCTTTGTTAAATTGAATTGTGTAATAACCTGCACAATACAAACTTTTACTAGCATTGCTTTTAGTGAATAATGGTAGTTTATGTCTTATATCGTACATGGCATTGTAAGGTTTAACACTAGTAGGATAACCATGACACTCGTGTACGTCTGATGCTGTAACTTTAACTTTGGTACTAGACAAGAAGAACTCAGTACCGAATTGTTTAGTCAAATCATCTTTTTTATTAAACATCACTTCGCCTTTAGTACTACTCAAGACAAATTTATTGTTTTCTTTTTTATGTAGTGTAGCAATTTTAGTTCCGTCTTGTTCAACGATCCAAAATTTTCCATCTACTATTGGTTTTGCGTGTATCTCTGTCATCATATTTTTCCTTAGATTGGACATTTAGCTCTTAATTCTCTTGCATTGTGATAATGTACGGTTGACTGTTCTTTAGTCAACATTTTTTCATATTCATCTCTACTAACTAGATGATGTTTCATTTTAAGTTTCTTTTCACTCATAGGAATAACATGTACCAACGGATCGCCGGCATTGAATTTTACTATAGTATTCTTACGCTGGAATGCATTGATATTAGTTCCTGCTTGATATTTGTAGTCTACGATTGCTGACAGAACATAGAAATTTTCTAAATTATCTGTATTATGCCAACTGCACCCATTCCAAACAAATTTAACACCTGTCTTTTCTTTTAAAAACCAAGGACTTTCTATTTTAACATGTCCTGAGTTTTTATAAAGTTCGTATCCATATTGTAGCTTACTATGGTTGGATACTCTAACATTTGGTTCTGTAGTTTGATGCCCTGCAACTATAAACTTACCATCTTTTAATACTTCTATTTGAAAATCACCCCAACTAGGAATAATAAATCCGTTACTAAACAAGTCAGTAAAGCCGTTACATTTTTTCAATGTTCCTACTTGTATTTTTAACTGACTATCGGAATTATTACCTCTTACAGATTGTTCTAAATAAGCTGGTAAAGATTTCCAATATTCAGGGACAAATTTATTTGCCCTGTCAGGTTTGAAATTACTAAAAATAATTTCATCATTACAGAAACAATCTACAGTAATAACAGATGGTTTAAAGAAAAATAACATTATACCGATGCCTCTGCATCTGGATCAATGGCAAGTCCTTGCCATTCTTTAATTTTGATTTCTTCTGCTGTGTCAAATTCTGATTCTTCGGTCCATGAGCTTACCCATTTTGTACCAGTCCAAAGCCCTCGATGAGTCCAGGACTTTTTACCTGCGGTTTTAATCATGTACTGACCGATATGTGCAGGTTTGATTTTTTTAGGAAACCATTCGGTCATAGGATATTCAATATCATCCATATTTGAATACTTTTCCCACTTGCCCGTAGCATCTTTACTGCCGGCAATATAGAAACCAAAGTCACTACTTTTGCCATCAGTACTGCCGCCCCAGTTGTCAATATCCTCGCCATCGTATTTTACAGCATTAACAATTTCTTCACCGTCGATTTCATCGTAGCCTAGTGTTAATTTAGTAATATCAAAAGGCATTTTTAATTCTAAATCTGCTTCAAAGAATGTACCTTTCTCATTACTACTTCCTAAAAATACTACAGTACCATCGGGTTGACTGCCAATCCATACTTCGTCATTGGCTTCCCACTCTACGCTGTCATCACTACCGCCATCCATTTCTTCTAGACTGCGTTCAAAAACAGTATTGCCATTTTCGTCTTCAATTTGTAGTGTGCCAGCACTACGACTTACGCCACTTGCATGACCCATACTATCGCCTTCGTACCAGCTACCAGAAGGAAAAGGTTGCATGTCTTCAGGAATGTTATGATCTTCTGCATAGTCACTGTTCCAGCAATAGTCGCTTAGATCAAGCCTACGTTGTTTAAAGTAATCATAAATCTTTCGATCTACGGTACCCATGACTTTTTCACCACCGTAACCCCACATTGAGATTTTATAAGTACGTGGTGTAAATTTAAGAATTTCCATCAATTCTTGTTTTTCTTCTCTAGTTGCCATTATACTGTTTCCTTTTCTGGATATTTTGCTTGGAACGGTTCTGCATACTGCTGAATGTTGTCTGCAATTTTCTTCATATCCCATGCATTGCAGAATTTTAGCATACGGATACCAACCTGATCTACTGTTTTAGGTTTTGCATTAGCTTCGATAGTTTCTCTAATTTTAACTTTAATATCTTCTGGTTGTGCTGTAAGATCGCATAATTGAACATTACGATGATAATCTTCTAAAACTCTGTGTTCGACTCCATTGTGGTCAACCCATCTCTGAAGCATAAGATTGTTCCACGCAAATCCTTTGCTTTTACGGTCTTCGAACGCTTCAGTAAGACCAACTTTGTTTTTAGAACCTTTAGTACGCACACCTGGATACGCCGAGAAGACATTATCACTGGTATCACCACGCATGCATTTTTCGAACAGCATCCACTCTGGGTCTTGTGCTGGTTTAGGCTCGCCTGTCTTTTTGTCTTTAACGGGTTTACCTTTGGCATCGAATGTTCCTTCGTGTGTAATATGTAAATCACCTACACCGTTGTACTGACTTACATTAGGACCGATAAGTTGTGCAAAATCTCCATCTGTTGAAACAATAACGTGTTTTGCATCTGGATGCGCCTGTATCCAACCAGCAATTAAATCGTCAGCTTCTAGATTAGGATGTTGCATTACAGTAGCATTGGTCTTTTCTGTAATGAAATTTTTAAACTCGTCAAATGCTTCCCAGAATAACTTGTCTTCATCTTGTTCTTTCTGCGTCATAGCCGCACGAGTTTCTTGCCTATTTGCTTTGTAAGGCTTGTAGTAGTCCTTACGCCACGAGCGACCTTCGAGGCAGAAAACAATATGACTACCGTTAAAATCTTGCCATGCTTTTTTGATACTGTTGAGTGTAATATGAAAGGCCATGCCAAGTTTGATATCGGCACTGCCTTGAACAACGTGTCTAGCACGAAAGAAAGTGTTAGCAGTATCTACTATAATGTATGTCATTCTATTTGTGCTCTGCCATTAGGCAATTTACTTACGTTAATATAACCCATGCCACGACTTGTGTCTTGTCCTTCTTCGGCTAACATGTTTCTTGCCAAATCTCGGAACCAACGATCCACAATTTCCTCTTCTGGATCACCTTCAAATCCGTAGCCCTCTTGCTTTAATTGTACAATAAATTCTGGGTTCCAGTCAAGCTCAAAGAATCCATTTCTAATATTATCTTTATTAACATGGGTATCCAAAACAGCTACCCACGGCTCACCTTTGGCAGTGGCACGTTCTTTTGGAGTCATCTTTGCTTTTTGTTCAGCTTGTTGAGCTGTAGCTGTTGATGCAATAGCATCGGCTTCTTGTTTTTTAAGATTTTCTAAGTTTGCTTCTAACTTATCAATTCCCATCCATTTTTTTAATAGTTTAATCATTTTTATCCTTACAATCACAAAGTCTACCTTGTCGGCAATTACCAGTACATGCCGTATTATTTTTAGGAGTATTAATCATAATCACTCCTATTAAAACTGCTACTAAAAGTAATGCAACAATCATCTCTAACATTAGGTACCCCATTCGTTTTTAAATAATGGAACTTGCAATCTATCGCTATAACGCCAGCCACGCTTCATTGCGGCAAGGGCAACGGCTTTAGCATTGAGATTATAAACAGACTCAACACCACCGACAGGCATAAGATATACGTGACCTTTAAAACCCGCTTCTCTAAATTGTTTAACTGCTCGTTCTGCATCTTTAACATCCTCTTCTGTTGCTACTACAAATTTCAAATACGTTGTTCCAACTTGTTCATATTCACAAACAACTTCTGGGAGAATAGCTTCCTCCCACTTTTCACCACTAGCCGGAAGTTTAGCACTTACACTGAATGTAAGTTCTTTACCTACTTCACTATTCCATTTAGTCAAGTATCCTTTAAACTCTGGCGTAAGTTTCTGAGTACCGTTTGTTTCAAACGTGATCTCTTTTAATGCCTTCATTTTAGGATTGTTCAATAAGTCTGGATAAGCACGTTGCCAACCTAGTAAAGGTTCACCGCCTGTAATAACTAAATGCTCGTCGTGCCATTCACCATGTGGAATAATTTCCATAATACGATCTGTGATAGCTTCACTAGTAAGCATTGGACTTAGATCTTTAAAACTAGGATGCCAGCTAGCATAACTATCGCAACCAGTAGAAACTAACGGAAGTTCTTCATACTTGTTATATAAATGTACTACTTCTGAAATATCTTCTGCTTCCGTACTTAACTCACCACGTGGCATACCGAAGCCCTTACAAGAAAAATTGCAGCCAAAAGTTCTAAGGAACACGCTAGGTACTCCCATATATCTACCCTCGCCCTGTACACTATAAAATAATTCTGCAATTTTAATTTTACTCATCTTCATCTTTCTCTAAATATTGACTTACTTGATCTTCTGCATCTTGAATACTTTCTGCCCATACTGTAAATGTAGCGATACCTTTACTAGCACTAATATCAAAAGGAACAGTTCCATTAGGAATCCAATTGTCACCGACTTCATGTTTGATCTCAAACTTATTTAGGTCTGTAGTTTTCATACGGTGAATTAATTCATCAGTTATTTGTTTGGCGTTCTGCATCTCGTTCCTCTTTGAATTTTTCAACATCTTCAACAGCACTTAATAGTGTATGAGCATAGTTAAATGCTTGTTGTTTACGCATAACTAGGGTAGACTCTGTATCGATATAGCCTTTAGTTAACAATGTCCAAATATGATGCCAGCGATCCTTGCTCCACCAATTGCTTCTTACAGTTGTATAAACAGTAACACTGACTTCGCCATGATCGTCAGCTTCTACCCATACATGATGATCGTGCTCAGAAGCACCACACTCACAGGCAACTCGGTAGACTTTACTCTTACCCCAGTCGTTAGTTTGCATAATACCTTCAGCTGGTACTTGTATTCTTAGGTCAGTCATTTAGAAGCATACTCCTGTTGCATTTTAATATTGTCAAAGAATTCTTTCTTTGTGCCAGCATCATTAGTAAACGCACCTTTGAGTACTGTAGTCTGTGTTAAACTACTCTTGGCCATAATACCGCGATTCTCACAGCAACCATGTGTAGCTTGAATATACACACCTAAATCCATGGCTCCTGTAGCTTTTTGGATTTCCCTAGCAATATCGTTACACAACTCTTCCTGGAGAGTGCCGCGACGAGCACACCACTGAGCAATACGAGTGTACTTAGACAAACCAATAAGTTTTTGTGCGGCGATGATGCCAATGTAAGCGACACCAGTAACGGGCTGATGATGATGACTGCACATAGAGCGGAGCTCACTACGTACCACCAGCATACCTTCGTATCGATCCACTGAGTCGTTGGGAAATGCTGTTGCGTCTGGTGCTGGTTCATATCTGCCACTCATTATTTCGTTAAAATACATTTTAGCTAATCGCTTGGCTGTACCTTTTGAATTAGGATCATTTTCACGATCAATAAGCAAACAATCTAATACTTTTTCAAAAGCCTTAGTTGCTTCGTCAATTAATTGTGCTTTCTTTTCTTCATCAATATATTCACTGATGTTGTCTCCAGCCCAAAATCTCTTACCATTACGTTTCATTACAAAACCTAAATAGTCATGCATTGTGCCTTCACTATATCCGCCGTCACCTGCCATGGCATCTAAACCTGTTTCTTTTTCGTGTTCGTATATTCTGGATTCAGTCATTATTACTCCTAGTGTTATATTATATAGGTTTATTTAGGTTTTTGCAAGTTATTTTGATAATTTTCTGCTCGAAGTTTACGGCATGCTTCTTTAACAGGTATAGGATAGTCAGGACTAATTTCCGAAATTGAACAATCATATTTTACAGTAATGGCAGGATGTACAGTTACATACCATGCTGTATAGATGCAGGCAGTTAATGCTATAATAAGGATTGTGATTACATCCCAATTTTGTCTGATAAAAGTATTTTGCATAAATGGTAATCTTTTTTTGATTTAAAACGAAAAAACATACAATTAGTATGGGGATGACTAGTATATCTATCACCGGGCAATCCAAACACTTCTACAATATCGGCACATAATTCATTCCACCAATATTCTTTTTGACCCTGCCAAGGTACTTCGATTTCCCAAAGGATATCAGTAACGTCCATTTAATTTTGCTTCTTTTAATTCATCTTGAAGATAATCAATGTAGCTAGTTAGTGCCATACGTGCATTTTCTGTATCGGCAGATCTCAAATCTTCTTCGACTTTTTTAATCTTATCTTCAATTTCTGAAACAGTTAACTCATTCATTTCTTTAACCTCGTAGCAAGACTGCCTCCAAATAATACATTGAAAGCTAACCAAGTTTGCCAAGTAAATGGGATATTTAATACTGGAAATAAAGTATTTAAACTCCAAATACCTACAAGGGGTCCAAATACAACTGCAATTACAATAAATGCAATACCAAATGTAAGTTTTATTAATGCTGAAGTCATAGTCATAACCAAAAATCCTCCCAAGGATAAACTAACCAGCAGTCTTCTTCTGCTTTGTTTACAGACCAAACATAATAGTCTGGGTCTTTGAATTCACTGCTGAGGTTGTGTGTTAAAACTGCAAAGCGAACTGTATCGCCCCAAACATATTGCCATTGGGTCTCACCGGGTAAACAACTAGATTGCCAATCTTTTTTAATCCAAGCGACAGTAGATCCTTGATCATTGATGTCATCAACAACAAGAATCCGTTTACCTTCATAAGCATCTTCGGCCATATTACAGTTACTAACACAATCTCCTCCGTCACGTAGACTTACGTCTAACGATTTCATCGGAATACCGGTATACTGACTTAATAAATTAGCTGGCACAAGTCCACCGCGGGTTATACCTACAATATAGTCAGGACGCCAATTGTGTACTGACATCTGGCGAGCAATTTCTAAACATGCTCCTTCGACTTGTTGCCAACTATAGTATACTTTCTTCATGCTGTCAATGCAGATGCTAATGTTGCCATCTCATCCTTGGTCATGAAAAAGTTATATACTTGTGAATCGACAACATCGCCGTCTTTTAAACTTTCTTGGACCATGTCAATACTAAACAAACCCTTAGGGCTTAGTACTTCGTGTGTATTAAGAGTCAAACGAAATCCATCGTGCTCTTTAATAACTGTTGATTTAAACGTATCTCTAACCGATTCATGTAGTTCCATCTTCATCTCCTTTAATTGCTTCAAATGTTCTATATTTGCCCAAAGCATTGATGTAGTCATCATATAACTTCTTTAGCTTTGGATGTTTACGTTCTAGTGTAACATCTCTTTCTGGAATTTGCAAGACTTTTTCAATTGTATTCAACCGTTCTTCTAAATCGCGGCCATTGATAACCATATTACCTTTAACTTCTATTGTAGGCGGATTGGTTTGATTGATTCTTATTGTTTCGTTCGGAATACTACTAGTACCAGTAGTCCATGTAGTAGTTGTTCCAGTCGATGTTAGATAAGCACCGTTTGGTACAGTAGTTGTATTAGTTAGAACAGGAACAGCATGATTAGCTGTCGATACATTAATTGGTGTTGGGAAGTAGGCCATTCTTTCTATCACTTAAATATTTTTCGAAATGGATCCATTTATTTTCTACAATAAATCCCCACTCACGTTGGCGTTTGCCCACAAAGAACAATGTCCATGGAGTAACGCCTTCTTTTAATTCAATACGGTGAAAGGTATGTGTGTTACCAAAACGGAAACTACCAGGCCCACGCCACACTCTTACTTCACAGCTCTTTGTACCATCTTCATTAAACTGAGCAATCCATTCGTAGTAGCCACCAGCAAGAATGATAGTAAAGTAGTTCCATGGATGATCATGAACATCATCTGGATCTGATTTTAAGAACTTGTGTAAAAACACGTTGTAGGGAAATGTTACACGTTCTTTAAACAGAACATAATAACGTTCTAGATATGGTTCGTTCTCTGCACGATCCATAATGATGCGTTTACGGTCATGGCGTTCAAGCCAATTAAGGACGAGGTCTTTGATCTTCTGGAGTATCATAATGGTCTTTCACTAGTTGATAAGTTGTTTTAAATTTTTCAAATGCTATTTTTAATCCAGGATATTCATCGCACATTTTTTGTATTCTACTTATATCGGGCAATGTATCTACAAATTCTATAGGCATCTTATATTCGTAGCCTGCTGAACCTGTAAGAGTAATAGTAGGACCCGAACCGATAGTACCTGAAACAGCACCAGTACTACTAATGGTAAAAGCATTACCACTCGATATTCCTGCACCTGTATAGTAATAACTAGACCCTGTAGTACTATTAATAGTAATATTACTTAGGGCAGATATTTGATCAGACGTTAACGGTTGTATTTCTTGAGCTGTTATACCAACAGAATCACTTGACCAATTGAAGGAGTTTGTTAGCACTGAAGAAGTTGTCATGTAAGTCCTTTGTTTGTTTTCGAACAGTGGGAATCATGCGTGTATGATTGTCCATTAACTCTATAATCTTACGACACAGATCGGGACGATATACAGTATAAGCATTAAAATCTTCTGTCCATTTGCTTGGATATTTAAATCCTTCATAATACATTTCGCTGTAACTAAGTCTATCGGGTACTAGCGGAATAGCATCAACTACCGCACCTTCATAGCAACTAATGCCTAGTGTTTCTTGTAAGTTAGCACTAAACACCATCTTTGCTTCGCCTAACAAGTTATGATATTCATTTTTTGTTAGCTGTTGATCCTGACACACTACAAATTCATACTGCGGTAAATGCGTAGCTAAGTCTCTGAAAATCTCAACTTGCTTCTCGGGTGCGATGCGATGAGGGAAAAGAATTAGATTACGCTTGGGCATGTTCTTATACATGAGTAGTATATCTTCCATATACTCCATCGGCCACCCTGTTTGTTGCATCTTGGGAAATTTACTGTCTAATACTTCGGCTAAATCTTCTTCATACCAAGGATTTTCATTTTGAAATCCTCCGTTGAGTAATTCTCTAAAGAATAATTCCATATGAAATTTAGTAGCAAAGTAATTATGATCAAACGCATGATAAAAACTTTGTTCAGCGTGTCTAACCCAAGGTTTAGCACCGACTAGACGTCCTAAGAAATCTTGAGGATCATAACTGCCAGCATGCCATAGGCCGTGTGTTGTTACAGGAATTTGCAACAACTCACTCATATACTTTAAGTTTATGATACCAGGGTGCCAAGCATCAGTGAAGATGAAATGATCGCCAGGCTGAACTGATCCGGAGCAAAATAAACGGCCCATCTGCTCAACTTGTCGAGACTTATATATATTGGTGCCGCCAAAATTAAGAAAAGCACCAGGAGTAGTGGCTGTAGGAATATCCGTAGGCCCAGATATAATTTGAACATTGTGTCCTGCCTTTCGTAAGAGAGCAGGTACATGAGTCTTCCATTGACCCGTGTACCTAGTTTCAACAGCTTCTAAATCAATTAGAAATACGGTCATTATTGTATCTCGGATTTTTACCTAGATAAGGTTTACGTTCGCCTGTGAAAGGCTTCTTAGGACGACGTGTCTTGTCGAAGTTACGCCACTGCCAGCTTTCTCTGTTGTAGAGGTGAGCTTCGTTAAACTCGCAGAGTTCTGTACGGCACCAATCATGGAATGCCTCGAGATCATCAAATAATTTAACAATATCGGGACGTGTTTCGAAATAACTAAAGTCCTTGTAATTCTTAGCCATTATAGCTTTCCTTAATATTTAATAAATGAACCATTTTCTCCGTCTTCGGAGACCTCAATCCAAACCTCACGGCTTGGATACTTTTGTGAAATCATGTCATACAAATCGTCTGACATCATCTCGCAACTTTTATAATCCAGTTTTAGTATACTGTCTTTGTATAAATTTTCCAACCAGCGTTTGAACTGGATGAATTCGACATCACGGTCGTTGTGGGTAACTGAAAGCCAAACGCGAAAATGGAATATATGACGATGAGGAGTAGCCAAAAACGATACATCATATTCATCTCCTGTTGCTAAGTTTGG